>Ga0185299_10000705_pt1 | contig 81512 bp, 73 predicted proteins | sample PaiPotPPA55metaG_FD_128002 | JGI IMG/M metagenome (GOLD analysis project Ga0185299, IMG submission 128002) | Iron sulfur acid spring bacterial and archeal communities from Banff, Canada, to study Microbial Dark Matter (Phase II) - Paint Pots PPA... ...
GTACGGAGCACGTAGCGGGTACGACGTCCGCACGCGACGTCTTCGCGGCGGCCCAGAAGGCCGTGACGGCGTGAACCGCGACGTTCACACCAATGAAGATCGAGATCGAACATGAAGGTTCTTGTTTTGGGTGCAACGGGCGGAGCCGGACGGCTGATCGTCCGCGACGCCCTGGCGAAAGGCCATTCCGTCGTTGCCCTGGTTCGCTCGAAGGCCCGCGCCCTGGATCTCCCCGGGAGCAGACATGATCGAGGGCGATGCCCGTGAGGGTGCCCTCATTCGCGCCCTGGGGGTCTCCTCTGCAACGGGCGGGGCGGCGTCGAGATAATCCGAAGGGACGCGAACCAGTTCGTCGAAACCGAAGAACGAAACCGGTTTCGGTGATGGCATTCAAGTCGCTGCACGACTTCAATCTCGAAACCTTTGGAACTGAGGTCCTGCTCACTCTCGCAAGCGTCACTACCGGCTAATCGTTTGGCTATTTCATCTGCGTAAACTTCGCGCGCGTCATATTCCGTCTATCCTATTTTTACGCCATCGCCGCCGATCGCCGCACGCGCGTTCAACACCCCTTCCCCAAACCAAATCTTCGGTTTTGATGAGCTCGCACCTGTCTGAAAACAGCGGTGTGGGAATATGCGAGATACGAAAAACAGTCGGTCGAAAAGCGAGCAACAGAAAATGTAAAGCTGCCCTTGTCAGAATGAGATCATCAAAAAAAGAGCCGACCCTCTCGCTAAGTCTATGAAAAGGCTGGAGCGGGTGAAGGGAATCGAACCCTCGTATTCAGCTTGGAAGTCAGGAAATCTTGTAATGCTTTCAAAGGTCATTCTGACATTTTCGGTGTTTTTAGTTCGTTGAGATCATTACAGAATTTCCTCTTGTCAGAATGGCCGCCTCGCCTCTGTAGGCGCCGTTCTTAAACTGCTCTCCGCGGATGCCATTCATAGGTGCTCGCAGCACTGCAATTCCGGGCGGAAGACACTTTTTCGATCTTGTGCAGGCGAGCAAAACAATATCGTTATACGGCAATGAATGTGCCTGATCTGGCGCACTCGATGGGGGCGAAGGGATGAGTGCTTGGGACGCCAAGAATGGCGGCATCGACGTGCTGAACGATTTACTGGCGATTCCCAAGGGAGCCAGCGAAGCGCCTGCACCTCTTGAGCACATCCGGCGCGAAACGCTCGAACGAATCCAGCACTGCTTGTCGAAGCCCAAGTTGCGAGTGTACCGCGACCTGAAGGGGATGTGCGAGCGCGTGTCGGAAAGTTATCGCGATCGCGTCGTCACCGAACTGCTACAAAACGCCCATGACGCCCATCCGTTAGGTTCGTCGGATGGCCGGATCCGGATCGCCCTTGACCCAGGCGAGGGATCATATGGCACTCTCTACGTTGCCAATGACGGAAACGGCTTTACGCAAGCCAATTTCGACGCACTCTGCAGCCCAACTCTGACGACCAAAAGCGTCAACGAGGCCATCGGCAACAAGGGCGTAGGATTCCTGAGCGTATTCCAAGTCTCGTCCCACCCAGAAGTGTATTCCCGCTGCTCTACCGCTTCGACCACCTTCGACGGCTTCTGCTTCGCCTTCGCGGCCGACGAGACGCTGCGCGCGTTCCTCAATGCGGAGGGGCTCGGCCACGAGGCCGCGCAGATTATTGCGAGCATGCCGCGGCTCTATCTCGCCTGTCCTACCCCGTTTTTCCCAGCTCCGGTCGAACAACTAGCTGCCGAGCGCTTTGCGACGGTCGTTCGCTTGCCCCTCAAGGGCGATGATGCGCTCGCCGCAGTTCAGCGCCAGCTAGCACTGCTTAGTGCAGAGGTGCCACCGGTCCAGCTGTTCCTGTCGCGCATCAAGGAGCTCGGCGTATCGGCCGATCCCTCCAAAGCAGCGATCATGCTCGAGCGCCGTTGCGAGGTGCTGGAAGTGCGTGACGATACTCGAATCCTCAAGGCACGTTGTGGAACGCGATCGTTCATCGTCGCGGAGAGGACCATTCCACATTCAACGATGCTCGACATCATCCACCGTGATATTGCCGCCGAAGCGCTGCCCGAGGCGTGGGAAGAATGGACCGGGGATGCGGTCGTCTCGGTTGCGGTGGCCGCGAGCGGTGAGCCGCTCCAGCCACGCCTCTATAACTTCCTGCCGATGGGTGAAGGGGCGGAGGCGCCGTTCGCAGGCTATCTTGATGCCCCGTTCTTCGCGACGCTGGACCGCCTGCGCGTTCAGGAGGGTGTCGAGGTAAACGCGTTTCTGCAGGAGAATGCCCGCCAACTGGCCTTGGAAGCGGCAGCGCTCGCGCGAGCCCGCCTGCCGCGCACTGAGGCAAGGCAGGTGGTGCTCGATCTGGTGTTGTGGAGCAAGAATGACGCTCCGATGCGCGAACGAGTGCTCGCCTCCACCCTCCCTCTCGTCCCCACGATACGAGTACGCGGCATCAGGGGGGAATGGGCAACACTTGAGCAGGCGAGGCTCTGGCAGGGAGATGCGTTCCTTTCGCCCCGCCTCGTCGCCCGCTACGCAGGATTTCCAATCATCGACCCCGAACTCGACCCCGCGCGCATGCGTACCCTTCGGAGCTTCGTCGCGGGGACGGGCTTACTCGACTGTTCGGCGGCGGCGCGCGCGGACATCGCCGAGCGCGTGGCCGAGAGATTACCCCGGCCGCCGGGCGGCCTCGACCAGTGGAACCAATTTTACCAATCGCTGGCGGAGCTCTTCCGTAACGATCATGTCGCACTTAGCGGAAAGCGGCTGCTGCTAACCGTACGCGGCGAGATCGAGCGTACCGAGACCAGTGCACCCACGCGCGGCACCCGCCGGCGGCGGCTGAGCGCCGTCTTCCTGCCCCCACTAAGAGGCGCGACAAGCGATTCAGCCGCCATCACAATCCCTAAGGCCGTGCAGCGCCGACTCTCGTTCATGCACGGCGATCTCGAGCTGGCGACTGAAGGAACGAGCGCCGCTCGCCGCTTCTTGCTCGCCTCGGGCCTCGTCCGCGAACACGAAAGCCGCGAAATCCTGCGACTCCTGTCCAGTGCCATCTCCGATCCCGGCGAGACCCGTGACCCCGAAGGCCTCCGATGGGAGGCGCTCACCGCGATGATGCACATCGTCACTGCCGAGGGCACCGCCGACGGCGTAGTCGCGGATATCGACCCATTCCTACCAACCCGCGAGGGTTGGTCGCGCGCATCCAGCGCCTATTTCTCTGGAAGATGGCCGGACACGCGCGGCAGCGATCTTGAAGCGCTGTTCGAGCGCGCCGCCGGTATTTCGGCCGAACTGGACCAACAAGGCAGCCGCTCGTTGCGCCGGTATAGCGACTGGCCAGTTGCAGCGAATGAGCGGGACAAATGGGTTACATTCCTAACGAAGGCTGGCGTCTGCGATTTGTTGAGGCCAGTTCCCGTGATCACCGGTCCGGCACCGCGTGAATATCCGGCCCATCTGCAGAGCACGCTGGCACAGCGTAGCGGACTTCCGGCGGAGCAACGCAGCAAATGGCTGGAGTTGATGGGCAATGGCTGGACTGTCACCAATCCGCAGACCCCCTACAGCGCCTTCGACCTAGTGCGCCTCCCCGGACAGCTTGACTATGACGCGCTCGCCCCCGTAATCGCGCGCGAATATGCCGAGCAGGTGGTCCGGCTCATCGAGGTATCGCCGGCAATCCTCGAGTTCACCATCCAGCGGCCCCTCCACCCATATGCTCCCAACACGCGGAGGTGGGCTTCGCCGATTGCTGCCTTCATCCGCTCGGCTGGCTGGATCCCGCTGACGAGTGGCCGCGCCGTCGGCATCCACGACGCTTGGCTCCCCGGCCTTGAGAGCAGGACGCCGCCGCCACTCCTGCCAATCGTCTCCCTCGAATTCCGCCGGGAACTTGCGCGCCATCCGCGCGCCGCTGACGCGCTGACCAATGCGGGTCTCGCCGAGTATGGGACCAAGGCGGCAGCATGGCGCTTCCTCTCCTCTGCCGGGGAGCTCATCACGTCCGAGACGAGCGTCGCCGATGCCGAGCGGCTGCTGACGGCCACCCAGGATGCCTGGCAGCACGCTGAGCTCGAATCCGATCCACCGGCCGGGTTGAAACTTCTGGGACGGCGTGGCGGAAGAATCCTCTCCGGCGATCCCCGGACAGCGGAGGCAGGCTCGTTCCTAGTCGCAGACGGGGACGATCGGCAGATAGTTGCGGCAAGCGCTCGCGCACAGCCCGCCACCATCGTGATCGAGCCACCGACTGCCCGCGCGCGTGATATCGGTGCCTATCTCACTAAGCACTTTCCTGCGGCGGTCCGCCGCGCTTCTGCAATCGAGGCCCAATATGAATGCGAAGGCCAGCTGGTCGCGCCAGATCCAACGGACCCGACGATCGAAGAAGCGTTTGGCGATCAGATCCGACAGGTAGTCGCGCTCACGCTGAGATATCGGAGCAGCTTTTACCGCGGGAACCCCGAGGAAACGCTGGTGAGGCTGGCTTCCCTTCGTATCCGCAAGCTTCCTTCGCTGTCGCTCCGGGTCGGCGAGATTTCGGAGTCCGTTCCTCGTTTCGATGAACGCGCAGTGCTTCTAGGCGGTGGAGACAATCCCACCATCCTTTATTCCGATGCGCTTGGCAGTTCAGATCGCCTCTTGGTTGGACTTGCACCGGCCATCGGCGCTGCGCTCGGCGCACAGCGCATCATTGGCGAACCGCTCCTTGCCGTTGCTGCAGAGCTCGGTGCCCATGCGCTGGACTCGAGCTACGAGGACTATGCCGCAGTCCTCAATGTGCCGGTAGAGGACATCAAAGGCTTCCTGGGCGCTGCCCGCGCCTCGATCGCCAATCTACTACGCCTCCTTCGCCCTCTGGTCGGCATGTTTGTCGGTGAAGAGGAGGCTCGTCGCTTCATCCCGGGATCAGGTCTCGTCAGCGAAGACGATGTCATCGAGGCGCTCGAACGAGTGCGCGAGCACCTGCCGGTTGCTCCAGATGAACTCGTCCGCTGTTGCCGTGAATCCGTAGATCTCAGCGCCATCGCCGTGTCGCTCCGTCTCGACCTAGCGCAACTTAACGCGCAGCTCGGGGCACCAGGCGCGTCCTATGTGCCCGTCGACCTCGCTGACCGCCATGCCGCCACGCTCGCAGCATTCCTCGGCCGCAAGGAAGCACTCATCCGGGAGAGCATTCGCCAGGCCTTTCGCCACCGCTTCGAGGCGGGAGAGGATCTTGCGGGCTATGTAGTAGCGCGTGGCGCTCCTCGTCCCGTGCTCCCTAGCGACTATGGACGTACAGAAATCGACTTGCCTCAAGCACGGATGCAGCAATGGCTCGACAGATGGATGGAAGATCTCGGCGTTCAAACCTGTGCAGAACTGCCAGGTCCGCGCTCTCAGCTGGACGCCGTCCGCGACGCCAATCTCAAGCAACTGCGCAGCGAGGTTCCTGAGCTGCGCGTTGCAGTGCTCGCGCGGGCGCCCGCCGGGGCCCCGATCCGGAAGAACTGGGTAAACGTCGCGGAGGCCGAGGCGGCCGTCACAAACGCAGCGCTGACCCAAGGATGGGCAGATTTCGAGCGGCTCGACGAGAGTCGTACGATTGCATGGTTAAAACGATCGGAACTGTGGCCCGAGGATTGGCCGACACTCACCGAACTTGCCATCACCGAAGCCGAGCAAGCCACGCGCCGGCAGCAGGACGAGAGTGATCGCATTGCGGCGACGACGGTGAAGCGCCAAATGCACTACGGCGGTGGAACCTTCACCTTCGGCGTCGATGCGATGGGCAGCCTTGCTGACCGAATCTCGGCACTCGTCGCTGTCAATACGCCCCTCCTCAACACCTCGTCGCGAACTGTCCGGGGCCAAGCCCCGACGCTTTATCGGTCGGGCGGTGGAGGCGGAAGCAACGGAAGCGGAGGCGGCAGTCCGACCAAGATGACCGACGAGGAGCGCAGCCTGGTCGGCTTTTTCGGGGAGGCCATCGCATTCGAGTGGCTGAAGCGCAAGTTCAGCGCTAAGCGCATCGTCGACGAAGGCTGCTGGAAGTCTACGTATCGCCGGCATGTCTGCGGTGAACCCGGTTATGATAACCTCGGCTACGACTTTGAACTCATGAACGGGAACACCAGGTGGCTATTTGAAGTGAAGAGCACGACGGCTGCGGGTCCCGCGATGGTCCAGTCGTTGGAGCTCGGATCGACCGAATTCCGCTGCGCAGAAGCGTGCAAGGCCGAAGGGCGGACCCGATACCGGATCCTCTACGTCACCGATGCGCTCCATCCGGACAACGCAAGGATCTTTCCGCTCCCGAACCCGCGAAGCCGGGAGGGCCTTGCGTTCTTCACGGACCTACATGCCGGGCATTGGCTCTATTTCCCGCTCAAGCCGTGAGACCGGGGCGACTGGGCGCTCTGTCGCGCAATCGGTGAAGGAAGCGGATAAGGGCGATCACGCGCTCAGTGCCCCGGCATGACTCGCGACCGCGGACGTCAGCGGAGTTCCCAGCAGGAACATAGAAGACCCGTGTGCCCCGAGGAGTCGGAAAAGCTCGTTCCTCTGGCTGTCCCAACTTGGTGATCAGTGTTCGTATGGCGGCGCAAATGCGCGTGTCGCTTCGCAGAATCGAGTGATTGCACGGGCAAGATTCGAACTTGCGATCTGAAGGCTATGAGTCTGATGTCCCAAGCAAGTCCAGTCTACGGACGACTGGTGATGCGAATGGACGCGAGTCGGGTCGTCAAAACCGAAGAACGGGACCCTTTGCGGTGGTGGCATTTAAACCGCGCGGCTCGACTTCAATCCCGAATTACAGAACCAAGATCCTGCTCCCCCTCGCAGAGCGCCACTACCGGCTAATCGTTTGACTACTGCGTAATCTTCGCGCGGGTCGTATTCGATCTGTCCTATTTTTACGCCATCGTCGCCGATTGCCGCACGCGCATTCAATAGCTCTTCTCCAAACCAATATCTTCGGTTTTGATGAGCTCGCACTACCTGATTCAGTCTAAAAACAGCAGTGCGCGGGAATATGCGAGATACGGAAAACAGTCGATCGGAAAGCGAGCATCAGAAGATGTAAAGCAGCCCATCTGTCAGAACGAGATTGTCAAAAAAAGAGCCGACCGTCTCACTAAGTCTTTGAAAAGGATGGAGCGGGTGAAGGGAATCGAACCCTCGTATTCAGCTTGGAAGGCTGCTGCTCTACCATTGAGCTACACCCGCGTGCCCGCGATCACCTAACACGCCGCAACGGCCGCCTCAACCGTCGATCCGCCGCCCCCTTAACATCGGGCAATTCCTTGTCTATATCAGGGTTTCCATCAACAACGAAAGGAGGTGATCCAGTGTCTTACACCAAGCGCTGTCACCTCGCTGGGATCGCCCGCTAAGCTCTTTCGGCTTGGCATCGGGGCGCTCTCGGCCCTGGACCAGCGAGTTTCAAAAGGTGGGACGCGACGGGAGGATTCCCGTCGCGTCTTTTTTGCTCTTGAGCCGGTCATTCCGGGGCGCGCGTTTAGCGCGAACCCGGAATGACGAGGCTAAAAAATTTCTGATTTTCCGAATTTTCGCTTGCCGCCCGACCCAAATCAGCTGTATATGCCTGTCGTCCCGCCTCCTCTCGAGGGGCGTTTCGCGATCGTCACGGACGTTGGATGCGGGATGCGGTGGACGCTGGCTGCGCGAGAGACGAACGCGCGGGCTTGGCGGACGGCGAAGACGTGTGGTCCTGACACCCCGACGCTGGTGTCAAGTTCTTGAGAAGCAACTTCTCAGGGATGACGGTGGCAAGAAAGCCCGGCTCACCGGGGAGAGCGCGATATAAGCCGTAAACCATTGCGCGGGGAGTGCCGGGTGATTCCGGTGTGACCTGACTAACGCGTGTGCCTTTTGCTTTCTACCAGGCGCACACGCGGCTATCGGGCGCATCGGGCGCCCGGCATTCCCTGCGCCCTCGTTGTTCAGAGGGTGGGAAACAAGAGCAAAACTCGGGCGCAACGCGCGGCGAGATCGCGAAAGTTTGTCTGCAAATGAAGAACCATTTGAAAATTGGATTCGTGGCGACTACCAGCGAATTGGAGAAGGCCCTCCTTCGCCAAGGCTTCGGAGGGCACCACCCTACGCCTTCGACTTCAGGTGGCCTGCCACTCGAAGCCGAAGGCGTAGGGTGGTGGGGGAAGAAGGACTCGAACCTTCGAAGTCATAAGACGGCTGATTTACAGTCAGCTCCCTTTGCCACTCGGGACACTCCCCCGTTCGAACCCCATCGCAGGCCACCCGCCCAAACGGCGGCGGGAAGGCCATGGATGACGTTGATGCCGGAAGCCGATGGCGAGCTTCCGGTTGGGCGCGTTTATGGGCGAAGCAGGCGGGCAAAGTCAACCAAGGCCGGGGGCCAATACCGGGCCGAAAAGGCCCAAATTGCCATTATCCGGAACCCATGACACAAGCTGGCCATGAACGATCGCGATCGAAAGCCGAAATTCCGGCGCGGCGGTGCCAAAACCCCCGGCGAAGGCCGCGAATCCGGCCGCCGCGGCGGCTGGCGCGGCCGCGAGCAGAGCCCGGACGGGGCCGCCATTCTCTATGGCTGGCACACGGTGGCGGCGGCGCTGGCCAACCCCGGGCGGCATATCCGCAAATTGATGCTCACCGAAAACGCCGCGCGGCGGCTCGCCGACGAGAACATCGATACCCGCGTGACGCCGGAAATCGTGCGGCCGGCCCTGATCGACCAGCGGCTCGGCCCGGACGCCGTGCACCAGGGCCTGTTGGCGGAAGCCGATCCCCTGCCCTCGCCGGATATCGATACGCTGACGCAGGAAGGCATCGTGCTGGTGCTCGACCAGATCACCGATCCGCACAATGTCGGCGCCATCATGCGCTCGGCGGCGGCGTTTGCGGTCAAGGCCATCGTCACCACGGCGCGGCATTCGCCGGAGGCGACCGGCGTGCTGGCGAAGTCAGCTTCCGGCGCGCTGGAGCTGGTGCCGCTGGTCACGGTGCAAAATCTCGCCCGCGCGCTGACCGAACTGAACGACCAGGGATTCATGACGGTCGGGCTCGACAGCGAGGGCAGCGAGGATCTCGGCGCGGTCGCCTTGCGCGAGCCGCTGGCGCTGGTGCTCGGCGCCGAAGGCAAGGGCTTGCGGCAGTTGACGCGCGAGACCTGCAGTGCGGTGGCGCGGCTCGACATGCCCGGCGAAATCAAGAGCCTCAACGTCTCGAACGCCGCCGTGCTCGCGCTCTATATCGGCGCGAGCCGGCTCGGCCTGATGGGCAAACGATAGCGCCCGCTCGCATGATGCGAACGGGCGCTGATGTGTTGCGTTAGAGCATGATCCGGAAAAGAGACTTCGATCAGTAATAGCGGCGCAGCACGTGGTGGCCGTAGTAATACGGCCCGGGGGCGTAGCGCATGGCGTGATAGCTATGGCGCGGCGCGTAGCCGTAGTGATAGCCGTGATAGTGGTGATGCCAGTGGTGATAGTGGGGGTAGCCATAGACCGCCGGGCCTTCGCTCTCCCGATAGACCGGATAGGGCGCGAAGTTGCCGGGACCGCCATAGGTCGGACCCTGGTTGACGTAGTAATATTGATGCACCGGGCTGGCGTACGGATGATATTGCTCCACCGGATCGGGCAGCCGCTCAAAGGCCGCGCCGCAGGTGTTGCAGCCGGAATAGCCATAGCCATAGCCATAGCCATAGCTCGGCGCGACCGGGGCGGCGTAAACCTCGGGCTGCCCGCACGGGCTGACATAGCCTCCGCACGGCGAGCACGACGTGAACAGCCCGCCGCCGCACGCCATCGCGGGCACGGCGCTCGCGGTGACCACGGCAACCGCCGCGACCAATCCTGAAATCATCTGACGCATTACTCTCTCCTGTGGACTCGTTTTTTGTTGGCGTTGGGTTAGTGTTGAAGCTTCTTGATCCTGCGATGGTCGAAATCCTGCGGCGGCCGTCCGAAATCTTGGCCGCCTTGCGGGGCGAGGATAACGGGCGGCGGATATAAGGGCACCTCGGGCTGCGCGGCCTGCGGATTCGATTGCGCCGACCACGATTGGTGAAAACTCTCGGCGGCCTGCGGCAGCCTGCGGTTGGACGGCGGTTCGATTTCGAGACGCCCGTAGCCCGGCTGATGGCCGAGGCTCGGGTAATAATGACCGACGTTCGGCACCGGATCGACATAGCGGCCGCCATAGATCGTGGGCTGCACTTGCCAGTTTTTGCCGAGGCCCCATTCGCCTTCGATGGCGGCGTAGGAGGCATCGATGCCGTTAATGATGATGGGGACGCCGGGACGGCCGGGAATAACGATATCGAAGCCGCCGCCGGCAAAGGCCGGTAGCGTCGTTCCGATCAAAATTGCCAGTGCCATCCCGCGGCGCATGGGCCTCAGTTCCCAATTTCCAGCGCAACCTAACCGAACGCAGGGGCAGAAGGGTTAAGGCCGCGGTCCAAACTGACGGTAAGCCTAACGTGAAAGGATTTAGGCTCCCTCAACTGCTAGCGATTGCGATACGGAATCGTTAACGCCGCCGGCGGCGGCGCCCCGTTGCAGCTTATGAGAACGCGGTTTTGACGATCGTCATGACGCCGATGGCGATGGTGACGGCGCCGACGATGCCCTGCAGGCCGCTGTTGACCCGGGTCAGCCAGCGCGCGGACAGCGTGATCGGCACCGCGATCACCGTCGACAGCGCACCCATCCCGATCATCGAGCCGATCCCGAACAGCGCGACATAGCCAAGTCCGGCCGCGGCGCTGGAGGCCTGCGATACCGCAAGCACCAGAAGCGCCGCCGAGCCGGCCATGCCGTGCATCAGTCCGACCAAGAGCGTGCGCCAGCGAAAACCATGCGCATGGCTGTGCGGCGCTCGGGCATGCGGCAGCGTTTCGCCGGCGTGGCTGTGGGCATGGATATGCACGGCGCCGTCGCTGTGTCCGTGGGCATGAAAATGCACGCGGTCGCGCCACAGCCGCCACAGCACATGCGCGCCGAGACCGACCAGCATGATTCCGACGGCGGTCTCCAGGGGCCGCGCGAGACGTTCGGGAATGGCGTGCCCGAGCAGGATCGCGGCGCCGGCAAAGACGAACAGGGTCAGGGTATGGCCGAGCCCCCAGGTCAGGCCGTGCTTGACGATATCGCCGACATCTGTGCGCCGCGCGGCGATCGAGGACACCGCGGCGATGTGGTCGGCCTCGAGCGCGTGCTGCAAGCCGAGGAGAAAACCGAGGCCCAGAATTCCGAACATGTGTCCCCTGCTCTTTCAGGCCGGCTCGCCAAACGCTTCGTCCAACAGGCTCCGCATCGAGGCCCAGGAGCGGCGGTCGGCCTGCTCGTTGTAGAGCGCGGTGCGCATCATCGAACCGTCGGCGGCCGGGTTGGTAAAGCCGTGCAGCGTGTTGCCGTAACTGATGACCTGCCAGTCGCGCGCCGCGGCCGCGCGCATCTCGTCCTCGAAAGCCTTGACCTGATCCGGCGGCGCCAGCGGATCGTCGGCGCCGGTGCAAACCAGCACGCTGGCCTTCACCTTGCCGGCAAGCGCGGGCGTCCTTGTGGTGAGGACGCCATGGAAGCTGACGACCGCCCTGAGATCGGCGCCGTCGCGGGCAAGCTCGAGCACCACGGCGCCGCCGAAGCAGAAACCGATCGCCGCCAGTCTCGTCGCATCAACCTGCGGCAAAGCGGCGAGCGTCGCCACCGCAGCGTGACCCCGGGCGCGCATCATTTCCGGCCGGCTGCGAATATTCCCCACGAGCGTCGCAACCTCCTGCAGATTGCTCGCCCGCCGACGGTCGCCGTACATGTCGGCGGCGAGCGCCACATAACCGAGGTCCGCCAGCCTGCGCGCCCGCGCCATCTCGAAATCACCAAGACCCAATCCCTCGTGAAACACCAGCACGCCGGGCCGCCGGGCGGAAACGTTCTCATCGAGGGCGAGATATCCGCGCAGATTGGTGGTCTCATGGCGGTAGTCGATATCATGCGTTTGCATCGGCGGGCGGTCTCACTTCCATGGCAATGGCGAAGGGGGGAACTTCACATCGCCTTGAAGCGAGCACAACCCGAATTCGCAACATTGGCTGCTCGTTTTGCGAACATCACAGCCGTTTGAATCGGGGAATCGGAAGAAATGGAACGTCTGCTCGACCGCGCGTTTGGATTTGGGTCACTAGAACGGAGAGATGCATGACCAAACTCGGACTCCTTGGCGCTACTGCGGTGGTTCTTTCGTCCGCGCTGGCTGGTCCCGCCATGGCACAGCAGGTGATCTACAATCCCGGCTATTGCGCGCAGTACTACCCAGACGCCAATTGCCAGAACAAGGGACCGAACAATCCCTACACCGGCGATTATCAGCGCCGGATCGCCGATCAGCAAAATCATCGCGTAAACGGCGATTGGGACAATGGCGGCTGGCATGACAGCTGGAACGACAACCGCCGGGACCGCCGCACCGATTCCGGCGTCTGGCCGGCTGATGTCGCGGCAGGTGTCGTGGGCGGCGCGATCGGCACCGCTGGCGCTGCGGTTGGCACCGCTGGCGCGATCGCTACCGCGCCATTCCCCGGCGATTCATATGCGTACTACGACAACGGCTATTACAACGGCGGCTATAACGGCTGGTCTGGTCAGAGTTATGGGGAACGCAACGGCTTCGTCTGTCAGCCCGGAACCTGGTTCACGGGCGAAGACGGCCGCCGGCATCCCTGCCAGTAGAATCTAGACGCGACGGGACGCGATGTGGCGGCCGGCAGGGGCCGCCTCATTCGCTCGTGCCGGGCCAAATCAGCGGCCGGCGCAGCCTCGCAAAAATTTCGTCCGCGCATCGCGCTCGGCGCCTGCCGCGCCTAAGGATGCGCCGAGGCACCACTCGTAATGAACCGCGAAATCCGACGACCAGCGGACGCCCTGCAGGCGCCCGGCGGCCTGCGCATAAGCCTTTCCGGGCTTTTCGGGGCAGTAGCCCTTGCCGGACAAGTCTGGTATTTGACGGCCGCGGCCGCCCCGCCGGCGACGGCGGGACATGCGACAAGACAGTTTCAGGCGCTGATCGGGTTTCTGCGAAATCACAGCGTTTGCCGGTTTAGCTCAGCGGTAGAGCAGCGGTTTTGTAAACCGAAGGTCGGGAGTTCAATCCTCTCAACCGGCACCACTAAAAAGCCTGCAAATAGCGGGTTTCTCGTATTTCGGAAGCCTGGTTAAGTCGGCCAAAGCGGCGCCCGGATACGTCCGTATCAGCCACAAATTCAGGAACAGTTGTTCACGGCGCGTTCTGCCGTCGCACGTCATGCGACGGCGATGAAGCATGACTGATCCACATCTCGTCCGAACGAAATGGACATCCAAACCGATGACTAGAACCAACCTGCAGGCCGCAACGCGAGTGAACGCCGAGCAGGCCTCGAAAAGGACAATGCGCAGGTCGACCCGACAACCTGTCATCAATTCGTAACACGCTAATCGAAGGCTTCGGCCACGTCGTTACCTCCATGGCTGCTCCGATGTTTCCGGCCGGACATCGGTGACCTGCAGAGACGTGTCGAGTTTAGACAGCTTCACTGCCTTGTTCGCATCTCAAACATTTGGTCAATTACCAGGTGGAATACGGAGGGTACCATAGTCGTGAAATAGCGAACATTGGGTGCGTGCAACAAGGAGCTTTTCGCAACAAAGGAGATGACCGTGATTGCAGAGCGCTTTGATTCCCGAACTCCAGCTGGCGCAACCTTCACCAATGCGCAGCATCATAATTTTGATTTTGTCGTAACGTTCAATCCCGAAGCGATCTTCGGCCTTTTCGACAATATCGGTAGCGCGAGCGCATTTTTGAGTCTGAGCGGGATAGGCAACGTCATCATTGGCGACACTACCGCCGTTGCTGATGTTTCGATTCACGGAGGCAACGGCCTATCCACCGTCGTTCTGGGAAATGGCGATGATCACGTGGCCCTGCAGGGAGCGTTCAATACGATCGTTCTCGGAGATGGCAATGATGTTGTGAATGCCGGAGTCGCGACGGGATCGGCGGTCTTTCACCGCGGCGAAGTGCATGTAACCTACCAGGATTATTTGTCGGCGACATTTGCCGCGCCGCTCGACGTCAAGGGGCTCCATTCAACATCGGGAAGCCATCTCGATATCGGCGTCTTCAATTCGGGCACGGGAAATATCGGTGCCTTCAATGGTTGGGGCAACAGCGACGCGAGCGACGGGAACAACAACATCGGCGTATTCAACGGCAATGCCAATGGCGGCACGGCAAACGGCAACGACAACATTGGCGCGTTCAACGGCAACTTCAACGGTCTGGGGAATGCCTCCCCGTCGGACGGCAACAACAACGGCAATGGCAATGTCGGCGTTCTGAACGGCAACTATAATGGCAATCTGAACGTTGGACACGATTCAGGTAACAGCAATGGCAACGGCAATGTCGGAGTGGATAACGGCAACCTGAACGGCAACGGCGCTGCGACGGTTGCGTTGCACGGCGGTATGAATTCAACCGCGCACCTCGTTGGTGGATTTGACACGGTTGTTGTTGGCAACGGTTCGGATTCGATTACGGCCCTGGCAGGCATTTCAACCATCGTCGCCGGCAACGGCAACGACAAAATCGTGATCGGCGGGTCTTACAACACAGTTGTCGCCGGCAATGGGGCCGATTGCGTTGTGGGGGTGAATGTCGACCATACGTCCATTACGCTTGGCAACGGAGACTGCACGGTAAATTTGACCGGCGACGGACATAATGCCGTAAAGACCGGAAGCGGCAATGACGTCATTCACCTGTCCGGCACCGGCAATTGGGTGGACGCCGGCGCCGCGGACACGTTCAACACGATTTTTGGTGGAGCGGGCAAGGACACGTTCGTGCTGGCGCCAGCTGGATCGGGGATCGACAAGATCTACGATTTCAACCTGCATGACGGCGACCGACTCGATTTGCAAAATGTACTGTCGGGCACGCGCTGGGATGGTAAAGTCGGCGACGTCAACCACTTCCTCACGACCGAGATAGTGGGCGGCAACACGGTGCTGGATTGTGCTACGACCTCTGGCGGTACCGCAACGGAAATCGCCGAACTAATGGGTACACACTATTCGCTTGCGATGCTCGAGGCGCACCACTCTCTTCTTGTTTGATGCATCGGACGGTAATCAAGAGACGATCCTCGACGTGGCGTTCCCGATCATGAGGCGGAGCATCGCCAGGGTTCATCGTTGATTTGGATTATGCGTGGATCGCTCCGAGGCTTTGCCGAAGTTACAATCCTGGAGATATCGTTGCATGGGCCGCGGCAGGCGGCGGTCGCAAATCTGCCCCCAACCGTAGCGTTGTTGGAGACAGTCCTGGCACTATCGATGGGATGAAGCATCCTCCCATGAACGTCGTCGAAAGACGTAGCGCCAAAGAGCCCGCCCCAGCACCAAATGCGGCGCTCGTTTCACGATTGAGCGGTGCTACGTTAGTCCAGTCGGTAAGGACCCGATGCACCCCCCTCAATTGTGCTCTGGCACAGATGCGGCCCCCATTGTCCAAAGCACAACCCCGGCAGAGCGCCCCCTCGCCGGGGAGTTTTTGGCCACAGCGCAATTGGCAGGCGGAGAAGCCGGCTTTCAGTCTAATGCGGAGACCTCAATGGGACCGGTCCGACTGTTGTTATATCCTGTGACTGCTGCAGACTCATCGCGCGATCCGAACCGTGGCCGTTCGTCCCGGCGGCGAGTGCCACCTGGGTGCGATTGGCGACCCCGAGCTTGCGCATGATCTCGCGGACATGGACCTTGACGGTCGTCTCGGTCATTCCAAGCTTGCGCCCGATGACTTTATTGGGGTCGCCTTTACATAGGCATTCCAGAACGGACTCCTGACGTTCGCTCAACTGCGGCGGCGATGCCTTGGGGGCCGCGGGATCCGGCATTACGACCACGCTTTCCGCGTTCGACCTGCCCGTGGAGCCGTCGCCTGGCTGAACGCTTGATGGCCGTTCCTCAGGTATCTTGTCGGGCGGCGCCCGATCGGATGTTTCCCGATGCCCCGCACATCGGTGGCCTGAAACGCCGCTGCTTAGAGGCCCGGCCGTGATCGCGGTGGGAGGAAAATAAGTGCCGCCGTGCAGTATGAAGGAAAGGGCCTTCAAAGCGAGATCCGGCGGCATCGCGTTGCTGAAATAACCTTGGACACCCGCATTCATCGTGGAGACGACGCTGTCGAGGCTGCCGTCGTCGGCCACGATCACCAACGCGGCGTCCGGCCGCAGCGTGCGCAGGATTTGGATTTCGGCGAGGATTTCACGGGAGCAGGGAGAGCCGCCACCGACATCGTAGATCACCATCCCGCAGTCGAAATCCTCAACCAGCTTGGCATGCGCTTCGTCGAGGCGCATCGAGATGAGTTCTACTCCTTCTTGCTTAGCCCAAGGAGCGAGAAAGCACTCGTCCCTTGCCCGCCTGAATGGCATCGCGTCAATGACGACGACCGCTTTCTCAAATGATTCTGACATAATCAAATGATCCTGACATGACTCGCCTCAGTCCTGCTCGAGTAACTTGAGGTCTTCAGAATCGACTTACGGTGGGGCTCCCTTTCTGCGGGACCCCGGTCTAAATTAGCAGCACCCCATGTGAACGACTGTGAGCAATATCACTAGTTACGCACCCTCGTGCAAGATGTTCTCTTCATCGATGACTGCAGCTTACCTGCAAGTCCATAACGCGTGGATGACGTCTCGCGCTGAATACCTTGGGTTTCTCCAAAGCGGTTGCCGAGAGAAAGCGTCCGGCAATGGAACCCGCTGCAGAGGCGGATGCGCAATGCCGAGCGCGCCGACGGTATCATGCGACGGCACCTCGGTTTTCGATGGTGCGCAGCCGACGACGCGACCGGCTGAGTGGAACCGGCGCGTCCTCGATCGCATAAGTGTAAGTGCGGCTGCCGTTGTTTTGCGTTGGGAAAACACGCGGGAGCGGTGAGGTGAACCGCCGCCACAACGACTGATAGCGAGGCTGCTTGATACGGCTGCGAGGAGAACAACGAAAGCGCCGCCCAGGTAACTCGTTCCGACCGCGCAATTGGAGCGCCCGCTTGCCCCACGTATCTTTCGAGAGTCACTTTTGGCTTGCAGGCTGAACCTTGGATGGATGGCGCCGCCTAGGCCGCGGGCTGCCCGGTGCGGTGACGACCTGGACGCAGGCCCCGTCGTCATCTGGCGGAAAGAAGGCAGCACCGTGCATAAATAGTGTCGTCAAACTAAAGGCAGGAATGCGGCGGCGCCGTATCGCAAGATGCCTCAATTTATCTGATGCACCGATTTGAGTTACGCGCCCCGGATATCACAATCATCCACGACGCAACTCTGAGCCTGGAGATGATTTTCGACAGTGCGATTGAGCCGGGAGAGCATCTCCTCGACAGATAACGCGTCAACTCGGTAAGGATTTCATTTATAGGTATTATCCTCCGCCACGGCAGGAAGTGTTTTGATAGCGTCCGCGAAAGATTCGGACCCAGCTCGGGAAGCTCGCGTATTGCGTGACGATTTTAAAGGCGGAGGATGGTAAGATTCGGAGTTTATTAAATGTCCAACAATTTACTTGAAACCATTTTCGCAGACCGAGGCAAAAAGACGCAAAGTCTGACGGCGGACATTTCCGCCCATATTCTCGCCGATCCGGGCTGCGATGTCTTGAAAGTACCGGCGTCATCGTGCGGACTATCCGCTTTGCGGGCGCTGATCATGGGCAGACAATGCCTCGCCTTCGAATGCTTGCGAGAAGCAATGAGCGTCTGTGATATCGAAGCGGATTTCTGCTCGCTCGACGATCAGATCACGGAGCGAACCTGGGATTACGGTGTTTTCGTGATGCTTGTCACGAAATGCGAACCTGGGATGCCCGCACTCATCCGGCAACGGATGAATGAACTGCGCTCGTGCATGCCGCGTATTCCAACGATGGCGTTTCTCGAAGGTGCCAATGCGGACGCAGCAACGCTTTCTCACCTCGGCTTTTCCACGATCATCATGGGATTGCCGTCCCTCAATTTTGCCGTCACCGCCATACGATTGCTGTCGCTCGGCGCACACGCCACGGCAGCCATCAATATCGGGACGGCAACGCACCGGGCGCCGGAGCCGAGAACCCAGGAGCCCGGCGAAACCCACGACCTTGGCGCGATCTCGACCGACGTCAGCTTCACCAAACGCGAGTTGGACCTGATCGATTTGCTTCGCAGCGGAATGCAGAACAAGCTGATGGCGTTCCGGCTTGGGATATCGGAAAGCACCGTCAAAACACATTTACGAAACATCATGACAAAGCTGCATGCCAAGAACCGGACGCAGACCGTCTTCATGCTGTCGAGGGGTATAGTGCGCTAAGCGGGCGAACAAGATTGAGGTCAAGCGAGATTTAAGACGACGGCCGGTGATCCTAATCGGTCCGCAACGCCGCAACCGGCTGAAGCGCCGCGGCCTGTTTTGCCGGATAGTAACCAAAGACGATTCCCACGAGCCCGGCAAAGGCTACCGAGAGCAGCGCCATTGACGGCTCCAGCACGACCGGCCAGCCGACAAACAGGTCGACCGCGAATGCCGCGGCGCTACCGACGGCGACGCCGAGAAGTCCGCCGCATACGCAAAGAGCGGCGGCCTCCATCAGGAACTGGATCCGGATGTCGCGGGGTCGGGCGCCGATCGCCAGTCTCAGTCCGATCTCCCGTGTTCGTTCGGTGACGGACACCAGCATAATGTTCATGATGCTGATGCCGCCGACCATCAGCGAGACGCCGGCGACCGCTCCGAGCAGTGCCGAGATGGTGCGGGTGGAGGCCTCCTGCGCGGCCACGATGGAAGCCGCCGTGGTGACAAGAAATCCCTTGTCTTCCCGTGTTTCCACCCGGTGACGCTGCACCATCAGTTCGTCGATATCGTCGGTCGCCGTCGCGATCGTGTCGGCGGAAGTGGCGCTGGCCAGGATGTAGCTCACCGCGTTGCGATCCTTGGCGGCGCCGACGGGACCGACCAGGCGGATCTTCGCCGTTCTAAGCGGGACGAAGGCTACGTCGTCCTGGCTTTGCCCTCCGCCGGCGGTGCCCTTGTCGTCCAGGACGCCGATGACTTCGAACGGCGTGTTTGAGATCCGCACCACCTGACCGACCGGAGCGTCGTCGCCGAACAGCTTGCGGGCCACCACGCCGCCGAGGACGATGACCTGGCCCCCGGCGGTTTCCTCGTCGGCGGTGAAGAACCGGCCTTCCGCCAGTTGCCAGCCCCTGATGTCGAAATGAACGCGAGTCGTACCGTTTACCGTCGTCCCCCAATTGTTGCCGCCGTGGACCAGCCTGGCTGCGCCGGCGACCGAGGGTGCCGCATACCGGACCGATGCCAGTTCGGCGATGGCCCTGGCGTCGTCGATGGCGATCGGGTAGCGCATGGAGCCATCGGCGTCCGGGCGACCGCGGTTTGTCGCGCTCGCATTGACCATGATCACGTTGGCACCAAACGAATGAATCTGTTCGGTCACCTTGGACTGGGCGCCCGCACCAATCGCGGCCATGCTCACGATGGACGCGACTCCGATGATGATTCCGAGCATCGTCAGGCAGGTGCGCACCGGTGTCGCCAGCAGCGCCGAGCCCGAGATGCGGAATTGGTCAGACGTCCTCATCGGTAATGCCCGCCTTCGCCGACCTGGCTCGAATCGTCTACCAGCCGGCCGTCGCTCATGGTCACGATCCGCGCGGCGTTCCTGGCGATCTGCAGGTCATGGGTTACCATCACGATGGTGCGGCCGTGCCGGTTCAACGCCATCAACAGCCGCACAATGCCCTGGCCGGAGACGCTATCCAGCGCCCCTGTCGGCTCGTCCGCGAGGATGACGGCCGGGCTTGTTACGATGGCGCGCGCAATCGCGGCACGTTGCTGTTCGCCGCCGGAAAGTTCCGCGGGCAGATGCGATATCCGACGGCTCAGCCCGACCGAGTCGAGCACCTGGACCGCCCTGGCACGCCGTTCCTTCCGTTTGAGCCCGGCGTAGAGCAGCGGGAGTTCGACATTGTCCAGGATGGTCTGACGGGGAAGCAGATGATACGACTGGAACACAAGCCCGATCGACCGGTTGCGGGTTCTGGCGACTTCGTCTTCGCCGAGCTTGGCGTAGTCCAGCCCATCCAGCAGCAGGCTGCCGGACGTTGGCCGGTCAAGCAATCCCATGATGTTCATCAAGGTCGATTTTCCGGATCCAGAAGCCCCGAGAATGGCGACGAACTCTCCGGGGTGGACGACCAGCGACGTCGCCCGAAGCGCCGCCACCGCCGTCGGGCCGGAGCCATAGCTTTTTTCGACGTGGCGGACCTCGATCAACATCTCTCTAGTCCGTCCGGACCTGATTGCCATGGGCGCCCTGCCCGTTGTCGCGGACGATGACGATGTCGTCGGATCGCAGTTCGTCGGAGGTCACGGCAACCTTGGTGCCATCCTCGACGCCCTTGATCACCGGCAACGCGGTCGGTTCGCCGGCACGCAGAACCCACAGCGAATCCGCCTGCTTCTCGCCGTCGGTCCGGGAGGACGAATAGATTTTGGGTTTGTACCTGAGGGCGGCCAGGGGCACCGTCGCGGCTGCCGGGACCCGCTGAGTGACGATCGACGTCAGCACCGTCATTCCGGGCAGCAACACCCCGTCGGGATTGGCGGTCTTCAACACGACGGTGTAGGTCACCACATTGGAAACGACCTGCGGGGACATCCTGATCTGCTTGACGGTCGCCGAAAAGGTCCGTCCGGGGAACGCATCGACGGTGAACGTCGCTGACTGTCCTTGCTTGATGCTGGCGATGTCGCTTTCGTCAATCCGCGCATCGATCTCCATGTTGCCCAGATCGCCGGCGATGATGAACAGGGTCTTCGCCTCGAGTCCGGTCGCCAGCGTCTGCCCCTCGGTCACGGTGCGTCCAATGATGACGCCGTCTATCGGAGCTCTCAGCTTGGTCCGCTCCAGATCGACCATGGCGCTCTGCCATAGCGACTCCAGGCGCACTTGCGCGGCCTGGGCGGCAGCGAGGTCGGCTTTTGCCTTATCCACGTCGGCGCGCGCGCCAGCGATCAGCCCGGTTTGATTGGCAAGGTTTGCTTCGGCCTCACGAAGTGTGGCTGCCAGGCTGTCGCGCTTCGACTGCGTGTTCTGCACATCGGTGACGGTGGCGGTTTCGCGTTCCTGAAGCCATAATTTGCGCTTGTAGTCCCGCTCGGCCGTCTCAAGGGCAATCTTGGCGTTATCGACGCGGGCGTTAAATACCGGGAGCTGGTGCTCGGTCTGCCACAGATCCAGTGTCGACCGCTTCAGGCGTGCTTGGAAGCTTTCGATATCGAACTTTGCCCCTTCCATCGCCGACCGGCTCGCGTCGGCAGCATACACGTAGGACCGGTCGTCGAGTTCTGCCAGGACCTGGCCCTTCTTTACCTTGTCGTTAAAATCGACACAGAGTTTCAAAATCTGCCCGGAGAGGACCGATCCGACCTCGACGTTGATCGATGGAACCAGCGAGCCGGTGGCCATCACGGTCTTTACGACTTCCTCGGCCTTGACCGGAGCGGTGACGTATCGAGAGGTGGCAGCCACGCTCCAGCCGGCGTCCGTGCTGGCCCGCTCCAAATATGAAGTTGCCGGAAACACCGCGGCCGAGCCCAGCACCAAGGATGTAATCGCCATAAGCCGCATGATGCACTCCGGTTCTCGGACCTGTTCTTAGGTCCATGCCTGTTGCCGTCCGGGACTGCTTCTAATGGTGGTCCGTCCCGTTGCCGTAATTGTCGCCGGTATGGCCATTCCCGTTGCGGTCAGTCGAATTCCTGTTGCCGTTGAAATTGCCCTTGTTGCCATTTCCGTTGAAGTTACCGGTGTTACGATTGCCGTTGAAGTTGCCGGTATTCCCGTTGCCGTTCCCGATGCCGACGTTGCCGTTGCCATTGCCATTGCCGGCGGCCATCACGAGCACGACGATGGCTGCGAGCACCGGCAGGCTGGAGTAGAAGTACAGCGTGCAGGCGAGCCTCGAGGGCTTAGTGGTTGAAGCTGCCATTGAAATTTCCGTTCAGAGCCCCGATGTTGCCGTTGCCGTTTCCGGAGCCGCTTCCCGGTCCGACATTGCCGATGCCGTTGAAGTTTCCGTTGAAGCTGCCGATGTTGCCGTTGCCGTTGTTGGTGGAGCCGTTGAAATTGCCGTTCAGCGCTCCGATATTGTTGTTGCCGCTGGTGCCGCTAGAATTGCCGAGCCCGTTATAGGCTCCGATGTTGCCGGTGCCGCCGTTCATATAACCGAGATTGCCGTTGGTCTGCGGCGCCCCGTTGCCATTGCCATTGCCATTGCCGTTGCCGCCGCCGGTGTTCAGGTTGCCGTTGTTGTTGCCGTTTAACACGCCGATGTTGCCGTTGCCGTTGCCATTGCCGCATCCGACGCAAGCAATCGGGAAGACTCCCAACGTTTCACGTAGCGTGGGATTCGCCTGCAGCAGGAAGGTAAAGAGCAACTCCGCACAGGTGATGGCCACCAAGGCCTTGGGTCGCGATTTCATGGGACGGCTCCTTGACGTTCTAACATTGGAAACGCTTTAGACTTGGAAACCCGGCACGCATTTCTCTGTCTCAGCTTTGCGAACCATGCGCCACGTCGCTTAGGACGGGAATCGAGAGTGACGAAGGTTCCGGGTGGACCGGATCGCCTGCCCGGAACCTTTGTTGCAGTGCCGGGAGAAGCACCGCGCCGGGGCATATCAGTGGTTCAGGTTTCCGTTGCCGTTGCCGTTCAGAATGCCGAAGTTGCCGTTGCCGTTCAGGTTGCCGTTGAAGGCCCCGAAATTCAGGTTGCCGTTGAGGTTGCCGTTCGCGATGCCGGTGTTGGCGTTTCCGTTGCCGTTGCCGTTCACGAAGCCGAGGTTGAAGTTGCCGTTGCCGTTGCCGTTAAGGGCACCCGTGTTCGCGTTTCCGTTCCCATTACCGTTGCCGATACCGACGTTGCCGTTGCCGTTGCCGTTGCCGCATCCGACGCATACCGCGAAGGCCTGCGAAGACCCCAGAAGGCCCGTAATGAGGGCGGCGCAAACAATCGATTTCACCTTGGACATGGAAAAACTCCTTGTAAGAGGCCAAAACAATCATCACGCCGTCATCGACGCGACGGTGGCATCCTTTCTCGTCCGCACGATCTCTCACAAGCTGTCCGTTCGAACTCGGCCTGCCAGGACAAACCGACCGGACGGACTAGGCGGAACGGACTAGCCCGGCCGATGTCGCCGGCCAGCAAGCGCTGCAAACGCCTTCGCAAGCTGAAACATGGCGATCGTGTCAGTTCATCCGGCAGTACTGCGGCACTTGCGTGCTCGTTAGAGGATGTCTGGAAAAACCGCCGCCCGCCGAGGTCGTCGTGCCTCTGAAACGGAAGCTGTCGCCGCGATGACGTCTCGTCGAAAGATGACTAGCCGATATCGGATGAGCGCTTATTTCGTCGAAAGATACTAAGTCGGTATCGGATGATGCTTAATCCGGTTCGCGCTTTGACGGAGTATGGGGCTTTCGAAGGAGCCCATGATGGTTGGATCGCTTCGTCTGGCGGCCGTAGCTCGGAGGCGCGGTAGCCCCGTCCGCTCAAAGCCCACACCATTTTCGGCCTGCGCGAAATCGGCTGTTGCGCGATCCGTGGCGAACGTAATTTTTCCATGACACCAACGCCTTGCACTTTGCTGCCATCGGATTCACTTTCGTCAGGGTAATAGGGAGCGGTACTGCCTCCTTCGACGCCCGTGTGAGCCCGGCCAGATGCCCAGGATCGACCGACGAACGGCTTTGGCAGGGCTTGCGCTGCTTTCGCTGCGCCGTCCGGCCCACGCGGGGACACCGGAGCAGCTCGGTGTCGATACCGACGATGGCCGCGTCGCCCTGACCCGGTACGCCGCCGACCGGACGGATCCGCGCCCAAGCGTCCTCATCCTGCACGGCACCAACGGCTTCGATCTCAAGCCCAGCGCCTATGAGCGCTATGCCCATGCGCTCGCGGCCAAGGGCATCGACGCTTACTGGGTCCGCTACCTCAGCGAGGCCGATGTTTCGAGCTTCAAGACCTCGCGCGAGCGCCGCGAGGCCTATGAGACCAGGCGATTCGACGATTGGGCCAGGAAGGTCTCGAGCGTCGTCACCATGATCCTGGCGCGGCCCGACGGCGTCGGCCGCATCGGCCTGCTCGGCTTCTCGCTCGGCGGCTATGTTGCCGCCGATACCGCTGCTCGCGACGAGCGTATTGCGGCGCTGGCGGTGATGTATGGCGGCATGCCGGATGCGATGGTGTCAGAGGTCAAGCATCTGCCGCCCCTGATCGAACTGCACGGCGAGGCCGACCGCAACGTTCCGGTCGCCAAGGGCGAGGAACTGGTCAGAATCGCCAAAGCGATCGGGGTGGAGGCCGAATTCGTCGGCTATCCCGGCAAGACCCACGGTTTTGACTTCTCGGATAATGATCCGATGACGACCGACGCGCTTGCCCGCGTTGTCGGGTTCTTCGAGGCCCGGCTCCTTACAGCCACCCCCATACCAGCATCAGATTCGCCGCGCACGCCGCCAGCAGCCCAACCGTGAGCGCGACGTGCACTTTTTCGCCGGAGGTTTTGAAGGTCGTTCCCATGCCGGCAAAACATCCGGCGATTCTACCCGGGGAGTCTCGCACGATATTTTTTGCGGAATAAAGGACTCGTTTACGACTCAGGGAAAGAGCCGTCACATCGGAAACTCGCGACTCAGATGCCCCTCTCCCTTGCGCATCAAACGCCGTCGTGGCCACTGCCGGCCAATGACTACGAGATTAATCCCAGCGCCGAGCGCTCTCCGCGTCGTCGGGCGTTTGCCGGGAGGACTTATCGGCGAGGAGACCAGCCCTACGGCGTTGCTATCGCCAGCGAGGCCTGTTCGGAGGCAAGCGCCACGCAGGCTTTGCGCCGGTGCAGGCCCCGGATCGCGCCGGTGACCTTGAGCACCTTTCCGGTCGGACAGGAGGCGTCCTGCACAAAAGCGACCTCATAGGGCGCAAGCGCCAGGGGTTCGGATTTAAGGACGGTCTGGGCAAGGCATGGCAGCGCAATCGCGCACAAAACCGAACTTAGTAACAGGGTACGCATGTTTTTGTTGTCCACCAACCCAGCGGAACCATAATAGCCGAATGCATGCGGAAGTTTCGTGACCGGCAAAAATTATTTCTCGCGCCGCACGCGAGCGGACGGCAGCCCGCGCTGCCGCCCCATTTTGAATCGCAAAAAGGCCGGCGAAGCCGGCCTTTTGTATTGATTGTATTGATCCATCCGAAGCGGCGTCAGTACTTCGCGGCGACCGGGCCGCCCCAGCCGAAGCGGTAGTTCACGCCGACCTTGACGGTGTGCTCGTCGTCGCGGAAGCGGGTGCCGACGATCGGCGCGGGCCCGCCGGTGAAGCTGGTGCTGCCGAAATTGTAATACTGGTATTCGGCCTTGGCGGACCAGTTCGGCGCGAACATGTATTCCAGACCGGCACCGACCGTGTAGCCGTCCTTGTGGGTGGCGTCGGTCGTAAACGCGGCCGGCGTGCCGGCCACCGCTACCCCGATATTGGGGTTGTCGCGCCAGGCGTAGCCGCCCTTGGCATAGAGCAGTGCCGGACCCCAGGTGTAGCCGAGCCGGCCGGTGACCGAGCCGAGCTGGTTGTTCTTGGCGGTCACCACCGTACTGCCCGGGAACAGCGTGCTGTTGTTATTGTTGGACAACCAGCTGTACTGGGCCTCGGCACCGATCACCCAGTTGGTCGCGAACTGGTAGTCGGCACCGGCCTGCACGCCGCCCAAAAACCGGCCGCCGCTGCCTTCCAGGCCGTTATTGCCAGCGAACGCACCGCCGAGATGGCCGCCGATATAAAATCCGGTCCAATTGTAGATCGCTTCCGGCGGCGTATAGACCGGAGCCTTGGTATAGGTACGCGCCGGCATGTCGGCCGCGAACGCGGGAGCCGCGAACGCGATGATGGCGACGGTGCCAAGCAAAACTCTTTTCATGACTGCTACCCCGTTATGTCGCTTGCGACATCAATCAAACAACGTGGCCTCAATTTGGTTGCTTCGCGGCGCTGCCGGAACCGACATCGTTCGCAACTGTGACGATGCGGCAACAGCGCCGATTTGTTCCGGGCAACACCTTAGTTTTTCCCGGAAGAACATATGGTTATGCGCTATGCTTTTGTCAGCGGTTTGAGCGGTCCGGTTCGAGGCTCGCTGAAAAGTGATCGGGCTTCGGTAGCCCCCCTTCGAGCGAAAAAGAAACAATCAGAAACCATGAAAGTTTAGAGGATATGGGATGCCCGTTGACCAATTGATGGGCGATTTCCCGCCCGCGCCGGACCGGCTGGTGACGCTGTCGAACTGGCGCAAGGCGCCCTTCAATGCCTGGGGTTTTCGCAATGTCCGGCGGCTGCTCCCGACCGCCGATATCGCCGCCTCCGGTCACGCGGCAGCGCTCGAGATGTCGCTCGAGGAGATCGGGCATGTCGGTTTCACCGGCCATGATGGCCGCCCGGCCACGCTGAGCCAGGCGCTGCGCGCGACCGATACCGACGCCTTCGTCGTGCTCAAGCGCGGGCGGATCGCGATGGAATGGTACGGAAGCGGCATGAGCGCGACCACGCCGCATATCGTCTTCTCCGTCAGCAAGTCGATTTGCGGCACGCTCGGTGGAATTTTGGTTGACCGCGGGCTGCTCGATCCGGATGACCGCGTCATCGACTACATTCCCGAACTGAAATCATCGGTCTATGCCGGCTGCACCGTCCGCCATCTGCTCGACATGGCGGTCGGCATCGCCTTCAACGAGGACTACGAAGACCCCAAAGGCGACGTGGTGCGCTATCGGCATGCCGCGGGATGGGACCCGCTTCCTGCTGGTGAGGCGCCGACGGACCTGCGCGGCTTTCTTTCGCTGCAAAAGCCGGACGGGCAAATACACGGCGAATTGTTTCACTACGTCTCGACCAATACCGACGTGCTCGGCTGGGTCTATGAGCGCGCCTGCGATCAGCCCTATGCCGACATTTTGAGCGAATATTTGTGGGCGCCGCTCGGCGCCGAGCGCGACGCCTATATCACCGTCGACGCCCACAATGCGATGCGCGCCGCCGGTGGCGTCTGCGTCACCCCGCGCGACCTCGCCCGCTTCGGCGAGATGATCCGCCGTCGCGGCATAGCGGACGGCAAGCAGGTGGTGCCGGGCGAGTGGATCGACGATATCAACGAGCGCGGCGATCCCGAAGCGTGGGCGCGTTCCGAACTCGCCGACCTATTCCCGCAGGCGAGCTACCGTAGCCAATGGTACCGGGTCGACCGGGCGAAGCGCGTGCTCTGCGCGTTCGGCATTCACGGCCAGTGGATCTACATCCACCCGGAGGCAGAGGTTGTCATTATCCGGATGGCGTCGGAAGCGACCCCGCTCGATCCAGACCGCGCGCGCGGCTGGCGGCGCGGTTTTGATGCAATTGCGGAGCATTTTCTGTGAGAGGTCAGGCTTTGACGTTAAAGGCGCTGCGCGGAACGCTCCCGGCTACGGCCCACTGGCCGCGGCGTTTGCCCCTCCAGCCACGCTTCGGTCGTTGCCAAATCTTTCAGCGCGCGGGCAAGCTGACGCGCCGCACGGCGTTGGGGCCCGAACGGCATCGCACGCGCCTTACGCATCATCTCGGCCGCCGCGTTGCGGTAGGCAAGAGAGCGACGAAAGAATAGCAAATTACTCACGGCTCACTCCTATTGGGCATACGCGCCAGATACGCGTCATCGTGGCTCCGTGTTCCTGAATGTGGGATGAAAATCGGCGAGGGGAACCATGTCCGCCTCAAAGCGTTTCCGTGGTAGCGCCATGGAGTAGCTCGTGCAAACGAAGAAACCATCAGGGTTGCACACCCCGTGGGGGCTGTTGAGACTGCTCGGTCATGCGGCGATGGGTGTCTCGATGGGGCTTGCGTTCGCGCTGATCCTGAGCCTGATGGAACGGTCGGAGATCGCCGCCGCCATTGATCACGGGGAAAGTCAGGGATCTCTGGGGTCTGTCGCCATTCTCGTACTCAACTTCGGGATCGGCGCGACCTTGACCGGACTGGTCTTCATGATGACGGAAGACAACTGACACCGGCAGCGGCAAGATCGGATCGCTGGATCCGGCGGTTTGGTCCGCCAGCCAGGCAGGCGCCACGCGAGCGGAGGCTTCGCCTGCGCGTAAATCGCGAGCAATATCACGATCCCGCATTAGAAAACCATCGGCAACGTCGGCGATCCGTCCGTTCAGGCTGATCGAAGGTTGCGAACAGATGCCTGCGATCTCCAGGTCATGCTTTCCAAGTCGTGTTGCCGCTAACTAAGTCGTGTTGCCGCTAAGTCATGCTGCCCGGCATAAAGCACCGGATCGAGATTTGATTGTCAAACCGCATCGGCCAGACCATCGTGCGCCCCGCCCGGTTCGGCTCGGTGATGACCGCGTCGTCGGGAACGTCGATCCAGCTGTTGTCAAGGCGCACCCGGTAGTGGCCGTCTTTAGAATCCCAATCGGGGTCCGCGACGCTCTCACCATCCGCTATCGAGCAGCAGAGACCTTTGCCACTCGCGAGATGATCGAACCAAGGCTTAAGCGGTGAATCGGCGTAGCGGCCATCGAGGTCGCGCGCTGTCACATTGCCTACAAGGCAAGCAACTAGCATACTCGAGGTCAGACCAGACACGATGCCTTTCATTGTGACGCTCCTGAATGTCGAAACCAGCCCCCTTCGTCTTAAGTAACCTTCGTCTTAAGCCACCTTCGTCCTAACCACCTTCGTCTCAACCACCTTACGTCTTAAGCAATCTTCATGCCGCGCTGTGCGAATCGCAATGGCATGATAACCTACGATCACAAGATATCGACGCGATCTCGGCGACTACCTCGCTGAACGATCTGGCGTGGGTTTCAATTGCGAATAGCCGGCGCCGGTTCCGGCTAATCATGATTGCCCGAGTGGCTGATGTGTGGCGTGATCGCGGCCGTTCAATCGTGGCTGAAGCATCGACGTCTTCACTCGTGAGTGAACGATTGCTGTCTTAGACACCGATCCGCGCCCCGACAGCACGTGCATTGCACGCCTGGATACGAATTCGTCTCGGCCGCGACGGGCCAATTTGATTCCGACAGGAATTTGATCGTCGTCGACGCGCGGGAGCTCTGTCTGGCGCTGGCTGACATCGCGGCGAGCCGCTTCAGTTCTTCCCGGGCCTGCCGCGCTTGGCCAACGATCCGGCCGGCAAGCCGGCTGCGTTTTGCAGAATCCCTGCCTTTTTCATGGCCTCGGTCCGCTCGGCACCGGCCGGCAGGCTGCGCGCGACCTCAAGCGCCGCAAGCGCTTCGGCTTCCAAATCGAGCCTGGATCGCAGGTCTTTTTTGTCCTGAGCCATCGGAAACCGAAGTTACTTCACGGTCCCCAGAATTACGTCAACGGTTCCAGACTGTCTGTCCGGTGCTGGACACTGGAACCGGCGCGGAAATTCGACTGGGTTGAATTCGACTCAAGAAATATCTTTTGGTTGCGCGCGATATTCTCGGAGAACCGGTTTCCGCCCATGGGGACGTAGCCGAGGGCATGCTCTTCCGATCATGTGCTAGCGCGTGAGCTTTCCCAGTTCCGGAAACGAAATATAGGCCGCGCCGGCGCAGATGTCGCTGGCCTTCTCGACCATGCGGTCGAGCCGGCCATTGACGTAGAGAACCGCGCGTTCGCGTAATTCGCGATAACTGCCGTCGGATTCGCGCGGCGTGAAGCGCAGGCAAGTGACATACCGCACCCGCCCGCCGACGGTGCGCTCTACCGGCTGGGCCAGCTCGGCATCATGCACGCCGACGGGATCGTTGAGATAGGTTCTCATGAACGCCAGCAATTCGGCGCGGTAATTTTCCGGAAAGGGTTGGTTGACGCCACCGCGATCGTCGTCGAAGGCGATGCCTACGCCGTCATCGCCGCCCGCGCAGGCCGCGAGTACAATTGGCAGCAGCAATATCGCCGCGCGCTTTGCTGATATCCCCAAGTGCAACCCGCTTTTTCCCGCCGAGAGCGAATCCTAGACCGTACGGCGGCGAAAGGGAATTCGTATCTCGGCGATCCCGCAAGCGAAACAACGCCCGACCCGTCAGCTATTGGGAAACAATCGCTGCGGGCCGGACCTGATATCCGCTGGGAGCGGCGGGACAAGGTAGATGGAGCCGCGCGCCCCCCACGGATTGGTGTCAGCCGCGCTTGGTCGTGGGCGCGACATGCTTGGTCGTGGCCTTCGAGACCTTCGAGAGCCTGTGGGTCTTGACCGCGGCCACGTGCTTGTGGGTGCGAAGATGGGAAATGTGCTTGCGATGATGCCGAGTGGTCTTGGTGCTGGCCTTCAACGCGCTGGACTTCATCGGCGCGGTTTTGGCCGCCGGCGCTTGCGTGGTGGTACCGGCCGGTGCAGAATCGGTGGAACTGGCGGCGAGCGCCGGCGCGGCGAGCACGGATACGGCAAGCAGGGCTGCGGAAATGGTCTTCAACATGCTGGTCTCCTGGTTCATCGGGGGGATCGGGAGGTGGCCGGCCGGTGGCCGGGCTCGCCAATCATGCGTGCAAACCTAACTTTCCGGCGCTGAACCCATCCTGAAGCACGCGAGCGGACTGCGTTCATCTGGATGACATCTTCGTCATGTTCGCCGGCCCCTATTGGGCGAACGCTTGCCGCGATCCGCTTCAAATAAAGGCCGTTATTCGGGAATGTTCTGACGGCCCGGGTGTTCAAGTCGTTGGGCATCGGTGTAGGATCGGCCCCATCGCAGGAGAGACGGATGAGGCAATTCGCGATCAGGCTTTTGGCGCCGGCAATTTGCGCGATGGCGCTGGTCGCCGCAGCCCTTGAAAAGCCGCCGGGGACCGGTCTCGTCTACTGATCTTCACGACGTCAACAGGAGAGATGCATGAACAAATTTGCGATCAGGCTTTTGACGCTGGCCTCGTTCTCGATAGCGCTGGTCACGGCGCCAGTGATTACCGCGGTGTACGCCTCGTCCGACGAAACGCCGCCGCCGCCCTCCTCGACCAAATCCACCAAAAAGAAGAAGACCAGCGAAGTAAGGCCCAGCCGCGAGGACGCGGCCTTCGTGAAGGGTTATCGCGCGGCCTACGCCACGATCTATGACCGCAACGATTATGCATCCGCCATCGATGAACTGAAGGCGCTCGGTCACGACGAAAACGCCGCCGTCGCCAATCTGATCGGCTATTCCTATCGCAAGCTCGGTGACTACAAGCTCTCGCAGGTCTGGTACGAGCGAGCGCTCAAGGCCGACCCGAACCATGTCAAGACCTGGCAGTATTATGGGCTGTGGCAGGTCGAACAGGGCAACCGCGACCAGGCGCAGTACCATCTGAGCCGGATCGCCGCGCTCGCCGGCACCAACAGCGAGGAATATCGCTCGCTCGCCGCAGCACTTGAAAAGCCTCCCGGCACCGGCCTCGTTTACTGAGTTCGGCAGGAACAAATCAGCCGGCGCAAACCTCAAAAGTTTGCGCCGGCTTAGTTTTGTCCGTTAGCATCCGGCACCATTCCTGCCGCACACCCGGCAACCGCTATAATCACAATCACCTGCCATTTCGGAGATCGCGCACGTGGAACCATGGCTGCCGCCCGCGATGAGCTACATCCGCAGTTGGATCGAATTTCAACATCGCGCCTCGCAGCGCCCCGGCTGCATCGTCGCCATCGCCCACCTTGACAAGATCGTGACCGAATACGCGTTCGGCCACGCCAACCTGGCTACTGGTGAAAAGCTCACCCCGCGCCACCGCTTTCGGATCGCATCGCACTCGAAGAGTTTCACCGCGGCCGGAATCATGAAGCTCCGGGAGCACGGCAAATTGCGGCTCGACGATCCCGTCGGGCGATATGTCAAGGACCTGCACCCGCAAGTCGCGGGGGCGACCATCGCGCAGATTCTCTCCCACGGGGCCGGTCTCACCCGCGATGGCGCCGACGCCGGGCAGTTCGCCGACCGGCGGCCATATCTCGGGCCGAAGGAATTGACGGCCGAGCTTCGGCTGCCGCTTGCCATCGAGCCCAATACGCGCCTCAAATATTCGAACCACGGATACGGATTGATCGGCCTTGTGATCGAAGCGATCACCGCAGAGCCCTATCGCGCCTGGATCGAACGCGAGATTGTCGATGCTGTCGGTTTGCGCGAAACCAAGCCTGACATGCCGCTTGCCAAAGGCGTTCCCTTCGCGCGCGGCCATACTGCCCGCCTCCCCTTGGAGCGGCGTCTCGTCATTCCCGGCGACAACCCGACCAACGCGATCGCGCCGGCGGCCGGTTTCGTCAGCACGGCGGGCGACGCCGCCCGCTTCTTCGCGCAATTGGCACCGACCGCGAAGCGCAGCGTGCTTTCCGTCGGCAGCCGGCGCGAGATGATCCGGAAACACTGGCGCAATCCTCATGCTGATCTGGAGGGATATTACGGCCTCGGAATCATGAGCGGGAGGACGGCCGGTTGGGACTGGCTCGGCCATAGCGGAGGATTCCAGGGCTACATTTCGCAGACCTGCCTTATCCCCGCCTGCGATTTGACCATGACCATCCTGACCAATTCCGTCGACGGCTGGGCCGGAATTTGGCTAGGGGGCGCCATGCAGATTTTGCGCGCCTTTGCGACCGGCGGCGCGCCCGGGCGCCGCGTACGTGACTGGACCGGACGCTGGTGGAGCCTATGGGGCGCGGTCGATCTGGTGCCGATCGGAAACCTTGTCATGGTCGCCAATCCGCACCTTCTCAACCCGTTCATGGACGCAACGGAAGTCGAGGTCACCGGCCGCGATAGCGGGCGCATATCGCTGGCTACCGGTTACGCGAGCCATGGCCAGGCCGTGCGCCGCACCCGCAACAAGTCAGGCCGCGTCACCGATATCTGGCTCGCAGGCGGCAATTTGAAGCCGGAGAACGTGCTGGCGGCGGAAATGGAACGCCGCTACGGATCGCACAAGGAACGACCGGCGCGCTGAGCACGCGCCAACCTTTACTTCATCAGCATCTGCGCCTCGCTGCGAAAAGCCTGGCGTGAGGCGTCGCGCGAATAGAACATGTGCCCGCCGGGATAAACCACGAGCTTGACCCGCTCGGGCGACGCAAACGCCGGCAGCTGGTCGAGCAGGATTTGCGAGCCGAAATACGGGGTCGCGAGATCGAACAGCCCGTGCGCCACCAATAGCTTGAGCTTCGGGTCAAGCGCGAGGATCTCCCGCAGTTGGGAAATCGACTCGGCGGGGCGCAGGCCGCGGCCGAAATCCCAGGCCTTTTCGACCTCGCTATTGAGCAGGTGATAGGAGCCGTCCGGCCGCCAGTTCAGCTTGCGCGTGGTGAGATCGACGACGGCGCTCGTCAGCGGCGCGATCAAGGCTTCGCCGGACGGGTCGCTGAAATGGAAGAAACTCGAATCCGGATAGGGATCGAAGCCTTTCACCGATGCGTCATAGCGTCCGGTCACCTTGCCGTTCTTGCGGTCGAATTCGCGGCGAAACTCGGCAACGTCGAAGCGTCCGGCGAGCCTGCGGCTCACCGCCTGATCGATCCCCGTCAAGCTCGCGAACTTGTCGGCAAGGCGCGCCGTCGCCTCGGTGTCGGCTTCGCCTTTGAGGAGGTCCGCCAAGAATTCACCACGCGCATAGCTTTCGACGTCGATCATGTCGGCGCGCGTCAATGCGCCCCTGGTCTCGCGCGCCACCGCTGCCATCGTTGGAAGGCTCCAGACATATTGCAGGATGCTGGCGCCTGAAAACTCGCGGAAGTCCAGCACCGGCGAGACCAGGATGAGCCCCCTCACCCCGACGCCCTGCTCGAACTGCAGATTGCGAACGACTTTAGGGCCGCGGATGCCGCCATAACTTTCGCCGGCGACGAATTTCGGCGACAAAAGCCGATTGGATTTTTCCAGCCAGCGGCGGATCGTCAGCGCAAGCGCGTCGGCGTCGCCGTTCACCGAGAAAAATCTCTTGCGTACCTCATCGCCGGTCGCATCGAAGCGGCTGTAGCCGGTACCGACGGGATCGATGAAGACGAGATCGGTAAAGTCGAGCCAGGTCTCGGCATTGGGCTCAAGATCGGGCGCGGCGGAAGGGATCGCGGCGTCCACGTCGATGGCGAGCCGCCAGGGCCCGGCATTGCCGAGTTGCAGATAGGCCGACGCCGCGCCCGGCCCGCCGTTGAAAAGGAACGTCACGGGCCGGGTGCGGGCGTCAGTGCCATCGAGCTGGTAGGCGGTGTAGGCGATATCGGCCTGCGGTTCGCCCTTGTCGTCGAACAGGCGGATCGAACCTGCAGTGGCCGTGAAATCAAGCGTGCGCCCCGGCAGCGCCAGCGTCTGCTTGGTCGTCGAATCCGGCGGCAGCCGATGTTGCTCGGCGGCAGCGGGCGAATTCGGGCCGTTGGCGCGGCCGCCCGATGCTCCGGATTTCTGACCTGAGGGCGCCGCGGCAGGTTGCGGCGGCGGCGGCGGCGAATCCTCGGCGCGCGCCGCGGCGACCAAACAGAACGCGACGATCCCGAGCATCAAGCGCGCGGCGCGCGGCGCTGGAAAATGGACGGCCATGACGCTGTCTGCTCCCTGCTCCCACGATCAATCCGGATAGAAGCGGATTCTAGCCCAAAACTGCGACGGGTTGGCCTTGTTCGCAAGCTCGGAGCCATTGCCGGCTTTGTATCCAGCGCTGTGCCCGATCCGTGGCAACCTCTTGGCGGCTTGTCTATCTCGACAAGGACCGTCAAGGTCGTATAGACGACCCCGGCGCACCCGATACAGTTCTTGCGCCAACACGAGTCCGTGACCGCCATGACCAGCCCCAAGCGATATGACCGGATCGGCTTCGTCGCCAGTGCCGGCGCCGAGGCGCAAACAGCGCTGGCGCAGCTGGTTGGGCTTTACGGCAATCACGATCCCGACGAGGCCGACGTGGTGGTGGCACTTGGCGGCGACGGCTTGATGCTGCAGACGTTGCATCAGCATATGCGTTCGGGTAAACCGATCTACGGCATGCACCGTGGCACCGTCGGCTTTTTGATGAACGAATTCAGCGCCCACGATCTGCACGCGCGCCTTGCCGCCGCAAAGGAATCCGTGATCCATCCGCTTCTGATGCGCGCCACCGACGTGCATGGCGCGGTGCATCTTCATCATGCCATCAACGAAGTCGCGCTGTTTCGCCAGACCCATCAGGCGGCGCGCTTACGCATCCTGATCGACGAGCGCGAACGCATGCCCGAGCTGATCGCCGACGGCATCCTGGTCGCAACGCCTGCCGGATCGACGGCCTACAATCTGTCGGCGCAGGGGCCGATCCTGCCGATCAACGCCGCGTTGCTGGCGCTGACCCCGATCAGCGCGTTCCGCCCGCGCCGCTGGCGCGGCGCCCTCCTCCCCAACACCGCCTATGTGGTCATCGAGGTGCTCGAGGGCGACAAGCGGCCGGTCGCGGCGGTCGCCGACCACGACGAGGCGCGCGATGTCCGCCGGGTCGAGGTGCTTTCCGACAAGACGATCTCCATGCGGATGCTGTTCGATCCCGGTCACAGCCTGGAAGAGCGCATTCTAAGCGAGCAATTCGGGCATTGATCCGCAAGGCGCGGCCGCTCCCTTGGCAACCATTCGTTAACCGCCGCCGCGATATGGTTAACGTCGGGTAATTCCGCTTTCAGCGGTACGCCCCGGGGCCCGGCCATGTTTCGCATCGATTTCAACAAGCTGCGATTTCTTGTCTGCGACGACAATCCGCATATGCGCCGCATCCTGCGGACACTCTTGCATTCCTTCGGCGCGCGCGAGGTCTATGAATCCGAGGACGGCGCGACCGCGCTCGAAATGTACAGCCATTACGTTCCCGACATCGTCATCACCGACTGGTCGATGCCGATCTTCGACGGCCTCGAACTGGCGCAGATGATCCGGCAACCGGAATCCAAGGGCAACCCCTACGCGCCGATCATTATGCTGACCGGCCATTCCGAGAAGCGGCGGGTAACGGTGGCGCGTGACGCCGGCGTCACCGAATTCCTGGCCAAGCCGATCTCGGCCAAGGGACTTTATCAGCGCATCCTCAACGTCGTCGCCAATCCGCGCCCGTTCATCAAGACCAAGACCTATTTCGGCCCCGACCGCCGGCGCAATACCGGCAATGCCTATATCGGCCCCGAGCGCCGCGTCGGCGGTGAGGCGGAGGTCCTGCAGCAGCCCTCGCTACTCGACAAGGCCCGCTCCACGGTCTAGCGCGAACGCTCCAAGGAAACCATCATGGCCAAAGACAAGCGCGGGACGATCGAGGTCAAGACCTTCGCCGACCATCACGTGATCACGCAACCCAATCCCCTGCGCAACGTGCTGCGGCGCGTTGCGGACAAGGATCTCGACGATCCGGTGGCGCGCGCGGAAAAGGCGCTTGCCTCGCTGTCCGGCGAATTCAAGAACTGGATGATCGTCGAATCCGAGCGGCTCTCGGCGGCGCACGCGGCGATTCACAAGATCGGCTTCACCAACGCCACCCGCGAAGAGCTGTTTCGCGCCGCCCATGACATCAAGGGCGACGCCGCCACGTTCGGATACCCCTCCGCCGGCGCCGCCGCCGAAAGCCTGTGCCGGATCATCGAACACGCCCCCGATCTCGACCAGGTGCCGTCCGACCTGATCGCCCATCACATCAACGCCATCCAGGCGATCGTGCGCGAGCGCACCAAGCTCGACACCGTGGCCATGGCGAGCGAATTGAGCCGGCAGCTGCGCGGCATCGCCGACGTCTTCCTCACCCACGCCAATCGCGACCGGCCTGAGCATCTCGAAGCCATCCTGGCGCCGAGCATCGTGCCGGGGGAGTGAGGTTACGCGACAATCGATCGATCGTCATGCCCGGCCTTGTGCCGGGCATCCACGTCTTTGCTGCGCAAATGAAAGAAAGACGTGGATGGCCGGGACAAGTCCGGCCATGACGGCGAAAGTAATTTCCGCGAACGGCTAAGCCGCGATCAGATCGGACTGGACCGGCGCAATGACGTCTTCGGCGATCAGTTCGTCGCAGAACATGCGGGCTTCTTCGCGCGCCGACTCCGTTGCGAAGCGGCGCAGCAGGATCAGGAGCGGCTCGGCGGCCTGCCGATCGGTCTCGCAATGCGTCAGCACACGCTCGACCATCCGGCGGCGCAACCGCGCAGCACCCCCTGGCGTGTCGACATAGCCCATCTCATGGTTGACCTCGAGCGCCACCCGGAACGCCGCGAAGGTCGATTCCGGCAAGCCCGCGCGGATCAACAGCGCCTGCAGGCTGGCGCCGCCGCGATCGTGCAGCAGCGCCGAGACGCGCGGGCGCGGCAAGCCGGACAATTCCGAAAGGGCTGCGTCGAACAGTTCGAGATTGCCCGACAACAGAGCGCGCAGGATCAATCCGGCGGTGAGCTGGCCGGTGGCGCGCAGATGCCGGACCAGGCCGCGCATGTCCTCGCCGCCCGAGGCCGCCGCGATGTTGACGGTGGAGCGGTCGCGCGCCTCGCTTGCGATCCGCATCGCGCGATCGGCGGAGAGCCAGTTCCGCGCGACGACGAACTGCGCCAGCGTATCCGACAGCTTCGCAACCAGCGCGACGCGGGTTGCAGCGGGAAGATCCTCCAGCACCAGCATCGATTCCCGGATCGCGGCGAGATGGCCGTGGCGCTCGACGATGCGGTCCCAGGAAAACGGCGCCAACTCGGCGTAGGCGTTTTCGATCAGCTCGAGCGCGGCCGCTGGCCCACCGACCTCGGCGATCGCGGCGCAGACCGATGCCGGCAGGTTGACGCGGCGGGCAATCGCGCATTGCATCTCGCCATTGCCGGTCGCGACGATGTCGACCAGATCGGCATCGATCAGAAGCGGCGAATGTTCGAGCACCGGAAGTGCGACCGACGGCTGGTCGAGCGACAGCGCCTGCACGATGGCAGCAGGCGCCTCCGAACTGCGGGCAAAAACTTCAGCCATGGCCTGGCGTACCAGCGGCGATGCATCGTCAAGCAGCATCAATAGCGCGCCTTCAGCGGCCGCACGATCCTCTTCGGTGAGATCGGAAATCAACCAGGCCCGCGCCAGCGATCGCGTTGCCTCTGCCCGCTCGCCTGCCGGAGCGGTCCTGATCCAACTGATGAACTGCCGAACGATCATGGTCCTGCCGGCTTACGCAACCTGAAAACAGCACCGTGATCCGATGCCCCCGAAACACAAAATAAACCACGACGCTTAACAAAGCGTTCACCATAAATGGCTGGTTTTATTGACGTTTTGTTAAGGATGCGGCGCCCGGCGCAGCCCCTCGATGCAGGCGGAATTAGCTGCTGAATGTACCGCTGCGGTCGCTGAAGAGATCGAGCGGCTGCGGCGCGGAGACGGCCGGCGCTTGCGTCGAGAGCGACGCCGGCATCGCGCTGGCAACCGAGGTCAGCGACGAGGAGTTGCCCCACAATGCGCGGACCGTAGGCGAAACCGGCTGCGCCGGTTCGCCGCTGGCCTGAAACAGCGAGCGGAAGATCGGGTCGCTCGGCGGCGAGTTCGTCGCGCCCGATGCCGACACCATCGTGACCGGTGCGGCCGAGCGTACATCCGGGAAGCTCGACAGATAGGCGGCATTGTCGATCGGCGCCGCGCTGGCGACCGCCACATTGGACGGGACGTCGCCGACCGCGGCCATCGCGGAGCGTGTCGCCGGCGAGCTGGCGGCACCGGCGTAGCGTGCTGATATCACCGAATAGACTTCGGATACGCTGCGCGCACGCCCGGTACGGTCGTAAAAGATCGACCGGTTCGCCGCGGCGGCGTTTGGAAACACCTGCGCCGCGGTAGCGTTCGGATTATCCTCGGCGGTCGAGATCAGCTTGGCCGCGCCGCCGACCCCCATGAAGTGCGCCATATAGAGTTCGTTGTCGGTGGGCCGGCGGCCGATCTTGCCCGTCAACTGGAAACTATTCGACTGGGTCAGAACCCCCGCCATCGCGGAAGCTGCGACGGGATCGTCGCGCAGCTTCATGATCGCTTTTCGCGCTGAGGGATCGCTGACCGAGTAGCTGCCGGAGGACGATTTGGAAATGGCGGCGGCGTATTGGCCGTAGCCGAGCTGGCTGCCCGCTTCCTTCACGGTGCCGAGCCAGGTCTGGTCGATGAATTGATAAAGCCCGTGCGCCGACGAGGTCGAGGCGCCCGCCGTCGGATTGAAATCGGATTCCATCTTGGCGGTGGTGAGCAGATATTCGAAGCTGGTGCCGGTGGTGCTGGCGCCCTGCTTGATCGCGCCAGCGATCCGCAGGCGCGACGGGTCGACACCTGCCGCAGCCGTGGCGTTTGACGTATCAACCGACATATGTTGGTGCCCCGCTCCCCGCGAAACGCCCGCCCAAGCCTGTTCGAGAGCTCCCACTAACGTTCAAGCCACCGTCATACTGCGGCGATTATGGTTAATGGCAGGTTAAAGGGCATCCCCGCGTCATCCCGGGATGGGCCGGAGGCGCCGCAATGACGCATCATTTCCGATAGACCGCATCCGGATCGAACAGCCGGTCCGCATCCACGAACGACAATTGCGCCCCGCCTTCGCCGCCGTCGATTTTGCGGTAGAAGCACGAGCGACGGCCGGTGTGGCAGGCCGCGCCGGTCTGCTCGACCCGGATCCAGACCGCATCCTGATCGCAGTCCATGCGCATCTCGACCACGCGCTGGACGTGGCCGGAGGTCTCGCCCTTTCGCCACAGCGCGTTGCGGGAACGGCTGAAGTACCAGGCCTCTCCGCTGGCGATGGTCTTGCGCAGGGCTTCGTCGTTCATGTGCGCGACCATCAGCACTTCGCCGGTCGCGGCATCGGTGGCGACGCAGGTCACAAGACCGGATGCGTCGAATTTGGGCCGCAACACCAGCCCTTCCTCGCGCTCATCGATATCTGCGGATGTGGACACGGAACAACCTCGCAAATTGCAAAGCGAGGTTACCGGTTCGGTCCTCGCACCATGGACAGGAAACGCGCCTGCTCGGCCGGATTGTCGCGGAACATGCCGGTAAAGCGGCTGGTGAACGTCATCGCGCCATGCTTGGCGACGCCGCGCACCGACATGCAGGTATGCTCCGCCTCGATCATGACTGCAACGCCGCGGGGTTTTAGCACCTCATCGATCGCGGCCGCGATCTGGGCGGTCAGATGCTCCTGGGTCTGCAGGCGGCGGGCGAAGATGTCGGTGAGCCGCGCGAGCTTCGAAAGGCCCACTACCCGCTCGACCGGCGTATAGGCGATATGCGCCCTGCCGTAGAACGGCATCATATGGTGCTCGCATTGCGAGGTGAATTCGATGTCGCGGATCAAGACGAAATCGTCATAGCCGGCCGTTTCGCCAAAGGTGCGGTTGAGCACTTCCGCCGGACACTGATGATAGCCCTGATAGAGCTCGTCGAACGCTTCGACCACCCGCCGCGGCGTATCCAGCAGGCCCTCGCGGGCAGGATTTTCGCCGATATAACTGAGCAGGGTCCCAATCGCGTGCTCGGCTTCGGCGCGCGACGGACGCGGCTGGTCGGCGCGTACGGCGGCGGCCAGAAATTCGGCAGGGTCGAGTTCGGCGGGACGCGCTTCGGGGAGCTTCTGCTCCGAAGGCTTTGCTTCGGAAGGCTTGATATCCGAAGGCTTGATATCTGAAGGCTTGCCGTCCTTGCCTGGGCGGAGGGATTTGATCAATGCGTCCATGTCAACTCCGTTCGACCGGTCTTGAGACCGGAGTGTCACCGGCAGACGGGGCGGCTTGCCGCCGGACGCCTGAGTCCCACAATCCTAACACCCGCGCGGCCGAATTGGTTTCCATTTCGAGCCGCATCGGGGAAACAGCCGGACTGTATTTCGGCTATTTGCACCCCTATATAAGACCCCGGAGCGCGGCCGCCAAGGGCGATCGCGGCGGGGGAACGCGGGACCTCAATCATATGCTGAACGACATTTACAACAAGCGGATCATCGAATTGGCCGGCAACATCCCCCGGCTCGGCCGGCTCCCCGATCCCGACGCCAGCGCCACGGCGCATTCGAAACTGTGCGGTTCGACCGTGAAGATCGACCTCAAAATGGACGGGCCTGTCGTGACCGACTTCGCCCATGACGTGAAGGCCTGCGCGCTCGGCCAGGCCTCGTCTTCGATCATGGCGCGCCATGTGGTCGGCTCGACGGCCGGCGAACTGCGCGAATTGCGCGAGACCGTCCGCAAGATGCTGAAGGAAAACGGCAGCCCCCCGGAAGGCAAATGGGCCGATATCGCGCTGCTCGAGCCGGTGCGCGACTACAAGGCGCGGCACGCCTCCACCATGCTGACCTTCGACGCCGTGGTCGACGCCATCGGCCAGATCGAGGCCAAGGCAAAGCAGCCGGCCGCCGCCCAGGGGTAAGGTTTACTGCGCCGGCGCCGCCGCGACGCCGCCGGTCGGAACCGATGCTTCGGCGGTCTTGGTGGATTTCACGGCTTGCGGCGTGGTCCCGGTTTCTGCCGCACGGCTGACAAAACGATCCTGCACGGGCTTTGCAGTCAGTTCCGCTATCGGCACAACCGGATTACCCGGCAGTACTTCGGCCACCGCCTCGGTAGTGACGAGATTGGTCAGCCGCAATTCCACGGGCGATAATTCGTGCAGATCTTCCCACGGCGGCACGTTGAGCGACAGCGACAACAGATCGCCCGCGCCGCCCATGTCGAAGGTGTATTTGGCGAGACGCCCGATGTCGCGCTCGACGATCATCAGGTCCTGCGCGGTATAGCTTGCCGCCCTGGCGTCGTCGGCGCGATCGCCCATCCAGATCTGGTGCACCCGGACATGCGCGGCCGGCGGCACATAGCGCGTCTTGCCCGACAACAGCAGGAACACGCACATCGACTCGCAATAGGCTTCGGGCTCGACACTGGCGCGATCGCCCTGCGCGGTATGGGTCTGGACGCTGATGCCGACAGTGGTCAGCGCGCCGAGGCCGCGCCAGCGCCGTCCGAGCGCGATGGAATCGTTGACCGACCCGCCCGAGGAATCCAGCACGATGGTGGCGCCATCAAGCTCGCGTCCCTGCGCGAACTCATCAAAATCCCGCGGGCTGTCGGCGGTGACGATGCCGACCGCACTTACCCAGCCGCGGCAATTCGGCTGGCAGGCGACCCAGCTGAATTTCATCGGCAGTTTGCGTTCTTCGAGGGTGACACCTGCCTGCGCCGCGCCGCTAGAGGTCGCGGCCACGCCGGGCAATGCAATGCAAAGGGCGGCGGCGCCGAGCAGCGCCCAACCGCGAAAATCAAGCGACCTCACAAGCCTCAATTTGGTTCCTTCCCCGCAAGCCGCTAAACGAGCAGTGGCAATGGCCCCAGTTCAACGCCACATGATTCTGTCACGCGGGCGTAATGGAAGCGTAACGGCGCGAAAGCTCATCGTCCATAGAAGCTTTGCTGCACCGCTTTCAAAATAACTGATATCCGTGAAACTGTGGCGTAAATACCTGCGGCACACCGGTTCCATGCATAGGAACCCCGCAAATCTACGCATATGATTTCGGCATGCCGCTCATGAAGCATTCACGCTCGCGCGTTTGTTCCGACTGTACCGGCACGGTATCCCGGCTGCCGCGCAATGCCGGGCGCGCAATGATCTGGATTTACCGGCACACGCTGTCGCCTCTGGTCGGCTACAACTGCCGCCATCTGCCGACCTGCTCGGTCTATGGCGATGAGGCGATCGGGCGCTTCGGATTGTGGGGCGGCGGCTGGATGACGCTGGCGCGGCTGCTGCGCTGTCAGCCCTTCGGCACCTCCGGGATCGACAACGTGCCGCTCACAAAACCTGCCGGCGCGTGCTGGTATCTGCCGTGGCGCTATGGTCGATGGCGCGGCGTCAACGCGCCCTGACAATTTCGCTGCACTGCTTTCAAGCGAACCGCACATTGCTGCCGTGATGGAACCGCAGCGTCACGCGTGCATTGACTTCGGGCCTTGTCCGGAAGGTCAAAAACAATGCGCTGGAAAATCAGCCGCGGGGGTCACGACCCCAGACAGATCGATCTGATCGCAATCCTTGCGCTGCTGATCCTGATCGTCACCGCCGGGTGGTTTTACACTGGCCACTCCAATCCTTCGAGCACCACAGCCATCATCGAGCCGAGCCAAAACGTTCGCTGGTGAAGCCCTAGCGCGAAAACCAGAAGTAGCCTGGGGGCGGCTCGACCCGCGCCGGCGGTCGGGGCTTCCGAGGCCGCGGCGGCGTTGGCGGAGGCGGCGGAGGTTCGGCCGATGACGTCGTATCAGCGTGCCCTGCATCGTCCGCGGCCAGCCTGACCGATAGCAGCAGGTTCGATTCATAGCTTCGCCAGCGATAGCCGATGCCGAAATCCATCGGCTGGGCGCGGCGGAACAATTCGGCATATTGCTCCTGATATCTGCCGGGGAATTCGGCGATCGGTCCGGCATAGCGGCCGAACGGGAAGAACCGCCATTTCTTCGGACTGTAATACGCGAGCGGAATTCCGGAATCGTCCTGGATGATGGTCGCGCTGTTGGCGAGGATGAAGTCGCGCACGGTCGAGAAATTGCCGGCATACAACAGATAGGACGCGCTCTTGATCAGGCTGTTGCCGGGCGCCAGCGTCCCGCAGAATTTGAGGAAGCCCGAAGCCCTGACGCCGGAATTGGAAAGATCGGTCGAGAAGTAATACAGCGTCCTCTCCGCACCATCGCTGCCCGCGAACAGGATACGCACGCCGCGCGTGGCATTGCTGCCGGGATTGTCGTTTCCGAGATGCACTTGTCCCTTGTCGTCGAGCGCGACCGGGCTGACGTTGCGGATGGTCTTGCCCGAGCGCGCCAGGAACACATAGAGGATCGGCAAGGTGCCGTTGAGCTGTCCGGCCCGCAGATCGACCTTCATCATCTTGGTGATGAAGAACGAGAAGCTCAGGATCGAGCTCATCGAATGCTCGACATTATAGAGTGCGGCCCCGACGCCGCCAGGCGGCAATCGCGTCAGATCGGGCACCGAGCCGGGCGGCTCCAGCGCGCTCAGCACATAGGTCGTCGCCTTTGAATAAAACGCATCCGCGTAGAGAAAATCCGGACCCGAGAACATGTAGAACATGGTCGGCTTCGGCGCCGCGAGATTGGCGGCCGACCAGATTCGGATTTTCGAGAGCTGGTGCTGCTCGAGCTGCGCGAAGGCGGCATCGAAGAATCTGGCGTGGTGCTGCCATGCCGGGTCCCTGGTCAGGGGCGTCAGCGGCGAGCCGGCCGATGGCGCCATTCCCGCCAGGAAACGCGCGGTGTCGTCGGCGGTTACGGTTTCCTCTGCGCGCCCTGGCGCGACCGCCGCGAGGAAAATGGTTGCAGCGATCGCTGCAAGTTTCGCAGGACTAAGCATCTCTATTCGCGGCTTGTCTGGCTGCTTGGGGATGCGGAGCCCGGATCGGCCCGCTTGCGGAAGATGGCGTAGATCAACAGGCCCGAAATCATAATCAAGATACCGAGAGACGATTGCAGCGGCCGCTCCGTCAAAAGATAGTACATCATGAAGCCGGTCACGAGCAGGAAAACCAGCGGGGTGATCGGGTATCCCCAGGCGCGATAGGGTCGCGGCAGGTCCGGCTGCGTGATGCGGAGCTTGATGACGCCGAGCACGGTGAAGAACGAGCAGAACAACAGCGTCGACTGGATGAAGTCCAGTACCTTCTCGAAACTTTGGGTGAACAGCATCAGATTGGCCACCGCGAGCTGGAACAGGATGGCATAGACCGGCGCGCCGCGTGCCGATTTGCGGGAAAATAGCTGAAGTGCCGGAATATCCTCGCCCATCGTCATCATCACACGCGGGCCGATCCACATCATCGCGCTGATCGAGGAGATGAGGCCGATACAGATCATGGCGCCGACGATACGGCCGCCGATATCGCCGAAAATGTAGCTGCCGGCGATGCGGGCGACGTCGAGCTGGCCTGCCAATTTGTCGATCGGCACGGTACGCAGGAACACCGCGTTGAGCGCGACATAGAGCACCAGCACGATCAGCGTCCCCGAAAGCAGCGCGCGCGGCAGGTTCCGCTGCGGGGTTTCCATCTCGCCGATGATATAGGTCGCCGCATTCCACCCGGAGAACGAATACATCACGAACACGAGCCCGATCGCGAACGGCGCGCTTGTGATATGGGCCAGATCGGAAACGTCAGGCGTAAACCTCACCGGCTGCGGTGTGCCGATGACAAAGCCTGCAACCAGGAAGGCCACGATCAGCACCACTTTCAGGAACGTCGAGATCAGCTGGAAATTGGAGGAGTGCCTGATGCCGCCGAGTTGCACGAACGACACCAGCCAGACGACGCCGACGGCAAGCAGAAGCGGCGGGGCGCCGGGAAAAACAGATTTGCCGTATTCCCCGAAGGCCATCGCAGACAGCGCGACAGGTGCCGCGAACCCGACGGTGGCCGAAACGAAGCCCGCCAGAAATCCGAACGCCGGATGAAAGGCGCGGCTCAGGAAATTATATTCGCCGCTGGAGCGCGGAAACATCGCGCCGAGTTCGCTATAGGAAAACACGCCGCACAGCGCGACGACGCCGCCGACCGTCCATAACAACAGGATCGAAAAGCCCGACGGGATGTCCTTGACTTGAAAGCCCAGGCTGGTGAAGACGCCGACGCCGACCATGTCGGCGACGACAATCGCGGTCGCGACGAATAGCGAGACAGTGGACCCGCCGCCGGGAAGCCTGTCGGTCCACGCCGCGCTTCCCGTTTCTGATGCCGCCATGTCGGTCCATGCCTTGGGGCGCGCGCACGCCACGCCCGTGATTTTCATCGTGCAGGCTGTCCTGCCTCAATTCAAGCAATGTTAACAATGATTTAAATCTCGGCAAGAATTAGGTATCTTGATACCTGGGAAGCCATCCGGGCCTTTACGGCATTGTGAAAAAGCCGGCAGCCACCCCACAATCGCGACACGATTTGGTGGTCTCCTGAATTTCCGGGATGGGGAATTTTTCCCGGAACCTTAACGTCACCTAAACGCCAGCGCGCTCACATCTGCCGATCGCTGCTGGATATTGGGGTATTGGGTGGATGGTCGGGGCGAAATTCCAGACGCTTGAGCGCGCCTGCCGGGTGTTGTCACCCGTGACGCCGCTTGTGCTGTCGGTTCGCGCTGGGCGGATGGCACGCCGGATTTTGCTGCTGTCGGCATTTGTCCCGCTGTCTTTCGTTCTCGTTCAATGCGGACAGGCGCCGAGCGCCGGCACGCTGGCCGCCAATGTGCAATCCTCTGGAGATTCCTTCGACGACCGCTTCCCAAAACCTGAGTTCAAGGATCGCTTCCCGACCGCAAGCGAAAGCCTGGTGCAGCGGTCATCGCTCGAGGCGACGCCCAAGCAGACCGCGCAGGCAGTGCCCGAGCGTTACCGTGTGGCGTCGTTGGCCCCAACCGTCCCCTACGGGCGCTCGGCGCCGCGAGAGGATCAGACCACGCTCGTCAGCCTGAAATCCTCGGCGTTTCCATATCTTGGCAACAATCCGCACACCGACGAGCCTTTCCTGAACATCTCCAAGGGCGGCCGCCGGGGCCACCGTAGTTACGGCGGCCGGGTCTATTGGCAGGACGAGACCTACAGCGACAGCCGCGTCCTGATGCATGTCCCGGAGAATTTCGATATCCGCAAACCGGGTGTCATCGTGGTGTTCTTCCACGGCAACGGGGCGACGCTGGAGCGCGACGTTCGCGACCGGCAACTGGTGCCGCAACAAATCTCGGAGTCCGGCGCCAATGCCGTGCTGCTGGCACCGCAGCTCGCGGTCGATGCCGCCGATTCCTCCGCCGGCAAGTTCTGGCAGCCCGGCGCGTTCAAGCGCTTCATCGCCGAATCCGCCGATCATCTCGCCGAGCTCTACGGCGATCCGCGCACCGCCAAGGCGTTTGCCAACCTGCCGATCGTCATCGTCGGCTATAGCGGCGGCTTCATGCCGACCGCCTGGAGCCTCGATGTGGGCGGCATCAGCAATCATGTCCGCGGCGTGTTGCTGCTCGATGCGGTCTATGGCGAGCTCGACAAGTTCGCATCCTGGATCGAGAACAACCGGTCCGGCTTCTTCGTCAGCTCCTATACCCATTACACCCAGCGTCACGACCGCGATCTGATGCAAATGCTGCGGGAAAAGGGCATCAGCGTCTCAGAAGATATCAACGCGCCGCTCAGGCCCGGCAGCGTGGTGTTTACCGAGACGCCCGAAGGCGTCACCCACCGGAACTACGTTACCCACGCCTGGACCGACAAGCCGGTCAAGGAAGTGCTCGCCAAGATGGCCGCGACGCCGGCGCTGACGAGGATCGCGGCGAGTGCCGCCTCGCCCGCCGGTCAATAGAAAATTCTGATCGGATCATGATCCGACTAGAATTTCGGGATCTTCTCGGCGAAACCGTTATAGCAGTTCAGCCGCTCGTCTTCTTCCTTGGTGAGATGGCAATCGGCGACGCCCTTCGCAGCCGGTGCCTTGGGATTTGGCTTGGGCGGGAAGATGGCATCGTAGCAATCGAGCCGGCCCTTCGTTCCATCGTCGATCTCAAGGCAGGCCTGCAACCTCTTGGCAATCGATTGGTGGGCGGCCGGAGCCGCACCCTTCGGCGCCCGCTTCGGCTTCACCTGCACCAGCGGCTTTCCCCCGACGGTCGGCGGGCTTTCCTCGGCCGGCGGGGTAGCTTGGGGAGTGCCTTGGGCAGGCGGGTTGGTCTGGGCAAAGGCTGTGGCGGACGATAGGACCAGAACGAGCGCAAGTATTCGTTTCATATTGCCTCACTTTTCATATTCGCTCGCCGATGTAAGGCAACGCAAACGGCGAGTCGAGCCGCCTCGCAACGAATATCCCCGGCTTCCCGCCCGCTGGAGCGTCTGTGTCGACGAGACCACCGGTCGAGGCCCGGTCGGGGTCACCACGACGAGCGCCCGGGCCGGTAACGCCTCTGGAGCATGATCCGGAAACGTGGGTACCGGTTTTCCCTCGCGACAAACGCGGAACGCGTTTGCGCGGAGATCAGGCTCAAACAGAAAGATCGAGCGGGATGACGATTCGAAGAGACGTCATCCCGCTCTAGGGGACGGCAGTGCTGGTTGCCGGCACTGGTGGCGGCAACCGCCACCTCGGAAGCGTCGCGCTGACCGTCGCGGCCAGACAGGTCGCCGATAGCTGCGTCCATGCTTGTTCGAGGCCGCGGGTCTCGATCTCGAGAAAGAACGAGGTCGCCTTGCCATCCGGCAGTTGCGTGCTTTGCCCCATCCCCAGACGAGGAACAGCGAACAAATTCTTCACCGCGTCGGAGGCGATGGCGGCGGTCCAAACTTCGTAGGACCCTACTCGCGCCGCAAACCTCGCAAACAGCGGCGGCTTTTGCGAACCCACCGTCATCGCAGCGATCCTGGTGCCGGTGGCGTCCTTGTCCAGCTCGTAGGCGAACACGAATCGGGCGCGGGTCTTGCTGTCGCAGAACAATTCCCACTGCAACTTCCGGAAGCCGTCGCCGTTCTTCATCTCCGCGAATTTGCGGATATAGGGACGCTGCGCTTTTTCTACGGTCCAGTCCGTTTCGACGAAATCCCGGGTGTCAATCCGGAAGCGGTACAACTCCTGCCGCGTGAGGACATGGGCGCTTTCGTAGCTCACGGTATCGACAAGGGCGAGGAGGTCACGGCTGATGCCCATCTCGTCGATATACGACGATGCCAAGCGATCGGCCTGGTCGTAGGCCTTGGCGACCGCTTCCTCCCGGCGCTTCTGCGTTGCATTCAATCGGAATTCGATGACGACCTTCGGGCTGTGGACGGCCATCACCGCGTCGGGAGCGACTTCGCGCGATACCGTGCCGAACAGCAGGTAGCTGCACGACGAACTGCACCTCGCATCACGAGTTGCGATACTGGCGGCGACTTCGTTGTGCGCGGTCTTCATCAGCCAACAGGCGTCATCGGTCTGACTCCCCGGACAGACATCGGCGATCGTCCGTCCCACCCTGCCGATGGCCTTTCGGCCGCGCAACAAGCGGCCGATCGCAAACGCCTGTCGCATCTCGCCGCCCGGCGAATTAAAATAGATCGGCCGCTGGGTATCCTTCTGCTCACGGAAGAAACGCTCGACCCGCGCGGCGGCGGCGGCATCGATTGTCCCCTCGATCGCAATCCAGCGATCACAGCCGGGTCCACAGGAATTTGGCGCTCCTTTCGCCGAGTAGATGATGAGCTGCGGCATAGGTGCCGCCACCCCCGGACTCGGCGCCGCCGTTGCCAGAGCCGTCGGCAGCAGGAGCGGCATTGAGAGCGCAAAATAAAGCGGAACGCGAGTGTTCATGGCAATACATTCATGGCAATATCAGGTGCGGCGCAGGCCGTGCCGCCATTATCAAAACACTGCAAGATCAACCGAAGGCTGCAACTTATATCGGCCTGCGACTGATCCATGACTACGCGCCTGCGGAAGCCGCCATCCGCGCAGACAGAAGCGGTATCGCCAGGATCGTATCGCCCGAACATTCCGGCGCTTCACCGGTTTCCTTCCCGGCCGTCCTGCGCTAAAAGCCCGGCTCGTTCCCGCTTACCTGCGCTCGTTCGCAGGAGTGAGCTCAAGGAGAGACCGATGCCCGACAAGAATGTCCCCCCGTCAGGATTCCAGTACAGCCTCTCGAATCTGAAACCGGTCGAGCCCGTGCACAAAATCGCCCTCACCTTCCCCGACGGCGCCCGGCGCGAGTTCCCAAAAAGCACCACCGGCCTCGACATCGCCAAGGGCATCTCGCCCTCGCTCGCCAAGCGCACCGTGGCCATGGCGCTCGATGGCGAGGTCAGAGATCTCGCCGACCCCATCGAACAGGACGCGAAAATCGAGTTCGTCGCCCGCGACGATGCGCGCGCGCTGGAACTGATCCGCCACGACGCGGCGCATGTGCTGGCTGAAGCGGTCCAGTCGCTGTGGCCGGGAACGCAGGTGACGATCGGTCCGGTGATCGAGAACGGCTTCTATTACGATTTCTTCCGCAACGAGCCATTCACGCCGGAGGATTTTGGGGGAATCGAAAAGAAGATGCGCGAGATCGTCGCGCGCGACAAACCCTTCACCAAGGAAGTGTGGGACCGCGAGAAGACAAAACAGGTGTTCCGCGACAAGGGCGAGGATTTCAAGGTCGAACTGGTCGACGCCATTCCCGGCGACGAACCGATCAAAATCTATTTTCAAGGCGACTGGTTCGATCTCTGTCGCGGGCCGCACATGACGTCGACCGGCAAGGTCGGAGGCGCGTTCAAGCTGATGAAGGTCGCCGGCGCCTATTGGCGCGGCGATTCAAACAATCCGATGCTGACCCGGATCTACGGCACGGCGTTTGCGAAGCAGGAAGACCTCGATGCTTACCTGAAGCAGATCGAGGAAGCCGAAAAGCGCGATCATCGCAAACTGGGCCGCGAGCTCGACCTGTTTCATTTCCAGGAGGAAGGCCCCGGCGTGGTGTTCTGGCACCCGAAGGGCTGGACCATTTTTCAGGCGCTGATCGCCTATATGCGGAGACGGCTGAACGGCGACTACAGCGAAGTCAACGCACCGCAGATCCTCGACAAGTCGCTATGGGAAACCTCCGGCCATTGGGACTGGTACCGCGAGAACATGTTCGCCGCGCAATCGGCCGGCGACGAAGCCGAGGACAAGCGCTGGTTTGCGTTAAAGCCGATGAACTGTCCGGGCCATGTGCAGATCTTCAAGCATGGCCTCAAGAGCTATCGCGACCTGCCGCTGCGCCTGGCGGAATTCGGCGTGGTGCATCGCTACGAGCCGTCGGGCGCGATGCACGGCTTGATGCGGGTGCGCGGCTTTACCCAGGACGACGCCCATGTGTTCTGCACCGAGCAGCAACTCGCCGACGAGTGTCTCAAAATCAACGACCTGATCCTCTCGACCTATACGGATTTCGGCTTCGAGGGCGAACTCACGGTCAAGCTTTCGACCCGCCCCGAAAAGCGCGTCGGCACCGACGAGATGTGGGATCATGCCGAGCGCGTGATGGCCACGGTGCTGCAGGAGATCAAGGCGCAGGGCAGTAACCGCATCAAGACCGAGATCAATCCGGGCGAAGGCGCGTTCTACGGCCCGAAATTCGAATATGTGCTGCGCGACGCGATCGGCCGCGACTGGCAGTGCGGCACCACGCAGGTCGACTTCAACCTGCCGGAACGCTTCGGCGCGTTCTACATCGATGCCGACGGTTCGAAGAAGGTGCCCGTCATGGTGCATCGGGCGATCTGCGGCTCGATGGAGCGTTTCATCGGCATCCTGATCGAACATTATGCCGGCATTTTTCCGCTCTGGCTGGCGCCGATCCAGGCCGTCGTGACCACCATCACCTCCGAAGGCGACGAATACGCCAAGGTGGTCGCCGCCGCCGTGCGGCGCGCCGGCCTGCGCGTCGAGATCGACCTGCGCAACGAGAAGATCAACTACAAGGTCCGCGAGCATTCGCTGGCGAAAATCCCGGCGCTTCTCGTGGTCGGCAAGAAGGAGGCCGAGAGCCGTTCGGTCTCGATCCGCAGGCTCGGCAGCGAGGGCCAAACGGTGATGCCGACGGACGAAGCCATCGCCGCGCTGGTCGAAGAAGCGACGCCGCCGGATGTGCGGCGGGCGCGGGATGCGGTTTAGTTCGGGGTATCGACCTGGAAGTGCTTGCGCTCCCACGCCTCGACCAGCGTGACCGGCTCATCCAGCCGGTCACCTTCCGGCGAACCGCGTCGCGCATTCATCAATCCCTCGATCTGGCTGAGAACGCGGCGGTACTCACGATACGAATCGATCGATGCGATATCCACGACCAACTTCCGAATGCTCCGCGCTTCGAGCGTCGATCGAAGCGGCCTATGGCAAGATTTTGATACAATCGATCTAAACCCGCTTCAACTAGCTCGTTGCATAGCTATCTGCATGATATGTCACCTCCCAGCAACTCGACGAAAGAACCGCTCGTGCCCGACGCCATCGACCTCCTGAAGATCCGCCGCTCGGTAAAGCCGCGCGAGATGAGCGGTCCCGGCCCCTCGCCGGCCGAGCTTGAAACCATCCTGACCATCGGCGCGCGGGTGCCCGATCACGGCAAGCTGACGCCGTGGCGCTTTATCATTTTCGAGGGCGACGCGCGCGCGCGAGCCGGGGAAGTGATCGCAAACGTGTTCGCTCGCAAGAACCCGAATGCGCAGCCCGCGGACATCGAAGTCGAAAAGCGCCGGCTCACCGATGCGCCCTTGGTGATCGGCGTCGTCAGTTTCACAAAACCGCATCCCAAGGTACCGCCGTGGGAGCAGGAATTATCGGCGGGCGCGAGCGCGATGAACATCGTCACCGCGGCGACCGCGCTCGGCTACGGCGCGTGCTGGCTGACCGGCTGGTTCGCGTTCGACCGCGACGTACTGGACGGGCTCGGATTGAAGGCGGACGAAAAGTTCGCCGGCCTCGTTCACATCGGCACGCCCTCGAAACCGAGCGAGGACCGCCCGCGGCCACAGCTTGCGGATATCGTGACGCGATTTTAGAGCGATATCGTCGTGCCCGGACTTGATCCGGGCATCCATCGCTCTTCACGAGAAGACTTTTTTGAAGATGGATTGCCGGGTCAAGCCCGGCAATGACGAAGCTGCTCACGCCGCCTGCGATGCGCGCTCGCCGAACCTGAACAGCAGCGCTGCGACCTCGGCCGCGGGCTTGGCGGCGCTGAACAGAAAACCCTGTACTTCATTGCAGCCTTCGGCGCGCAGCCAGTCGAGCTGGTCGATGGTTTCCACGCCCTCGGCGGTGGTGGTGATGTTGAGGCTGCGGCCAAGGCCCGAGATCGCCCGCACGATCGCCACACAGTCGGAGCGCTCCGCGAGATCCTTGACGAACGAGCGGTCGATCTTGATCTTGTCAAACGGAAAGCTTCGCAGATAGCTCAGGCTGGAATATCCGGTGCCGAAATCGTCCATCGAAATGCTGATGCCGAGTTCGCGCAATTGATGCAGGATGGCGAGATTGGCCTCGGTCTCCGCCAGGAACAGCGATTCGGTGATTTCAAGCTCGAGCCGCCGCGGCGACAATCCGGAATTCGCAAGCGCCGAGATCACGATCTGGACCAGATTGCGGCTGCGGAATTGCACCGGCGACAGATTGACCGCGACCTTGATGTTCGCAGGCCATTTCGCCGCCTCGCTGCAGGCCTCCCGCAGCACCCACTCGCCGAGCGGGGCGATCAATCCGATATCCTCGGCGACCGGGATGAATTCCGCGGGCGAGATCATGCCCTTTTCGGGATGCCGCCAGCGCAACAGCGATTCAAAGCCCGAGATGCGGTCGGCGGCGATGTCCACCAGCGGCTGATAATGCAGCTCAAATTCGCCATTGGCAAAAGCGCGGCGCAGGTCGACTTCCATGTCGCGGCGCTTTTGCGCCTGTCGGTCCATCTCGCGCTCGAAGAAGCGGTGAACGCCGCCGCCGTCCGACTTGGCGCGGTACAGCGCCATGTCGGCGTTGCGCATCAGTTCCTCAGAGGTCGCGCCGTCGCCGGGCGAAAGCGCGATCCCGATGCTGGCGCCAATGACGACCTCGATGCCGTCGATGTCATAGCCGGCGCTCAATGTCTGGATCAGCCTGGTCGCAAAGCCGCTCGCTTCCTTCGGCGAGACGTCGGAGGCGAGGATGACCGCAAACTCGTCGCCGCCGAGGCGCGCCGCGAGATTATTGCCGCGGACTTCCGACCGCAGCCGATCGGCCACCTGCTTCAGCAAGCGATCGCCCATCGGATGGCCGAATGAATCGTTGACGTTCTTGAACAGGTCGAGATCGATACACAGGACCGCTACGCGCTTGTTCCCGGGCCCGGCCTGATCGAGCGCCTGTTTGAGGCGGTCCTGACAGAGTTCGCGGTTCGGCAAATTGGTCAGGCTGTCATGATGCGCCATGTGGGCGATCCGCGCTTCGGCCTGGCGTCGCTCGGTGATGTCGGCGACGGCGACGAGATAGCCGTCGCGGCCCTCGAAAGCGACGCGCCGGCCAAATGTGATCACCTCAATCTCGCTGCCGTCGGCCTTCAGATGCCGCCAGTTGCGTCCCGATTGATAGTTGTCGCTGATCTGCTGCAGCGCCTCGGTGTGGCTCACCCATTCATCCTTTGGCCAGATTTCCTGCAGCTTCATGCGCAAGAACGTCGCGCGGCTATAGCCATAATGTTGCACGGCTGCGTCATTGACGCTGAGGAACCCGTTCGTCTCGGCATCGAACACCCACATCGGCATCGGGTTGTTGTCGAACAACAGGCGAAACGAGGCTTCGCGGCGTTTCAGCGCCGTCACATCCGAAATCGTCAGCGCGAGAATGTCGCCGAATGCCGTGACGCCCAGCCGAAGGTTGCGATCATCGCTGTCGATTTCGAACTGATCGCGGTTGCCGCTGTTGACGACGGCGAGCAATCGTTCGACGACCTCCGGCAGGCAAAGCAGATTTCCCCCGGCGCTGAGGCGATGCCACAAGAGGCCGGCCGAAGGCAGCTTCAAAAGCCGTGACGTGCCCTGATTGTGGTGGACGATCTGGAAATCGAACGGCTGGCCGCTCAAATCGCGGATCGTCGCCAGCGACAACACGCCTTCGTCGGTGGTGGAAAAAATTGCATCCAGCAAATTGTATTTTGGGTCGCGCTCGTTGACGTAGGTTCCGATCAGTGTCCCGCCCCAGCGCGAGAACGTCGGCAGGGCGAGAATATCGTAGGTCTGGACCACCCCGTCGCGCACGCAATGGGCGGCGGCGAGATAGGGACGACTGGTTGCAAGCGCGCAGGCCGCGGCCTCGCCAAGCGCGGTGGCGCAGTCGGGCGGCAGCGAGCTCAAGGGAACGTCCCAGCGGTCGTCCTCCAGCCATTTCTGGATGTAGCGGCCGGTGCGCGACACTTCGAGCACTTTGTCGTTATGCTTCAACAGGACAATATGATCGGCCAGCTTGCCGAGGCTGCCCAGCATGACATCTTCATAGCGCGGCAAGGTGTCGCCCGGCCGCAGCGCGGCGTGCCATTTGCGGCGCAGCACGGGAACGTCGTCGAACATTTCCGTGCTTAATTTTCCGGACGTCTTCTTGGCCGCCATCATCGCATTCCCCGTAAACGCAAACTTCTACCCCGCCGCATCCAATGCGGCAGGGCTTAAGGCGTTGTAAAAATTGCGAGGCGGTATCGGCAAACCTTCGATTATGACGGTTTTAAATCATCCGATGGTTAGTACTTGTTAGCGACTATGACAGTCGCTGGCGGGTTTTCCGCTCAGTTGAATACCGCCAGAGTCTTGTCGTCGCGGACTTCGAAAAAATGCGACGACAAGAACTCATCTGATTTCTTCAATCCTTCGCTGGATTTGTTGGTTAACAGGGAGCCCACATAGTCGGGACGTTTTACGTTGGGCCGCGACATCATCGATTCGACCCAGGTTGCCGACAGAGTGCGGCAGAGCCGCCGAGCGAACGGCCGAATCCAAGTGCCGCCGTCAATAACGGCATATCCGATCACCATGGTGCCAGAGCCTTCGGCGTTCAGCCGGATAAGACAAACGTCAGTTGCGCCGAGCCGAAGGCGAGAGAATGGAAGGCCGAAAGCCACCGGCTCCGGGGAATGACAGTGAGCGATCCGCCACTCTTGATCATCAAACTCGAGAACGCGCGCGGGAATCTTTCCCGTGAAGTTGTCTTTGATCCTTCGGGCGGTGAACTCTGGATCAGGGATATACTTAGGGTCGGTCGAGACCTCGAACGGGAAAATACCTAAAACGCTGCTTTTTCGAGACACCCCAAACACGCCGTAAGTGCTGAAGACAGTTGATTCCATCGCTTTGGTCTCAACGACCCTGCCTCCGACATAAGTTTCCCAATTTTGGCCTCTGATAGCCGTCGACGCACCCGGTCCATATTTGTCTTTGGCTTCCTTATTCCATTCATCGACATGGGAGAGGTCCAATTTGTTCGATGTCGCGACGGCAAAATAACCGGCGAGCTCTGTACGCACGGCAAACCCGTCTTTGACCAGACTGAAATATGATAGTGCGCCTAGCGCGACCAAAATCGCTATCGCAGCAATGATTTTTTTGACATTGGTCTCGCTCGTACTTTCGTTACCACCCTGCATGCAAACGATGAGGTTTATGTGAATCAGGCAATGACATTCAAACGAAAGCCATCGGATTTTGACAGCGGCGCCGATTTCGCTCACGGCGGGGTTTCGCGGTCGCCTCAATCGCCGTCTCAACGTATTTTAGCGATCTGGTTAAGCAGGCCTTCAATCTGTCTGCACTCGCGTCTACCCAGGTGGCGGTGGGGTAATCGTTGAGACAAGGTCAACGTCTATCCTTTGGCGAGAGTAATTGGAGACCGCATGACGAGATCACATTGCGCGGCTATCGCCGTCGCCTGCATGGCTTCGTTCGTCTTCGGCGAGGCCGACGCGCAGACGCCGGATCAGCAATCGTCGCCAAACCAATTTCTCATGGGACGGCTCCAGGCCGGAGCTACGCTCGATCGCTATCTGCAAGGCTTGCGCGCCGAGCTTCTGCGCCTCGATGCTAACGGCGATGGCGTTATCGATTCTGCCGACGTCGACCTCCACAACGCGATCGCCGCCGCCGTCTATCGCGCGAACGCGGCAATGCGGTTTATGAACGCCGATCTCGACGGCGACGGCGTGGTGACTGAGGCCGAACTGCGGCTGAAACTCGAATACGATCGGCGGATGAGCAGAGCGCCGCAAAGCGACGTACGATCGTCAGGACCAGGATCGAGCTCCCAAAATCCCGACGAACTGAACGCACAGGAGATCCGCAACCTGATGGCAGCGGATGCGGACAACGACGGTCGTATCACCTGGAACGAGGCAATCGAGTTCGCCAAAAAGCAGCCGTACTACGTGCGAGGCGCCACCTCTGGCCTGGCAGCATCGGCGCGCCAGTTGCTGCCGCTGGCCACCGACGGCAAGACGTCGGTTTCGTTGCTGGACATTGAGGCGGCTGCAGCCGCGACTTTCGCGGCGGTCGATACCGACGGCAACGGCACGATTTCGCTGGACGAACTCGCCACCGCGCGATCGCAAGCCAATCGCCAGCGCAGCGAGGAGCAGACCCGCCTGGATTGCGGAATGCCGGCGGCCTCGGAAAAGTCGAAAGTTGTGCTGCTCGGCAGCCATGGAGCCGAGGCGCTATCGAGCGTCGCCATCGGTACCCAGGACGACATAACTGGAGTGGGGACCATCAACGTTGAGCCAGGCGACGAGCCGATCTATCTCGTGATCGCGTCATACCAGCCGATTGTCTGGCGTTTCTATGGCGCCGTGGAGCGGATCGAACGCCTTGTGTTGACCGGCTTCAACAAGAATGATCCGAAGTCCCTGCCCTTGGCGGGTGTGACCGGCCTTCCTGTCGACCGGGTAACTTTCGCGCGCCAGTCGGGCTGCATCGGCTTTTTCACTGAAGTACCATCGATCGACGCAGCGAAAGCAGCCGGTGTGGTGAAGCGGCAGGCCGGCAAGGACGTTGCGGTGAGTGCCGGACGGTTTAAGGTCGCAGGCTTCGGGGTTCCCTCCGGAAAGGTCGACGTTATCGATATCCATCGGCCCGGGGCGGAGACTGCCCGCACGACCGTGAAAGGCGATGCAGGTAATATTCAGGTACAGGCAGCGACCGGAAATCTCGAGCGCGAATTCCTGCGCTCAACCCCCGGCGGATTGATCGAGATCGACGCCAAGAACGTGGTCGCCAGCGCCACGGCGGAGCCTTACGAGGTCGTGCCGCAAGAGGCGGGCTTGATCCAGCTTATGAAGAGCGGCGCCCTGACGCAAAATCAGCGCGGAGAGTTCATTATCCACAAGAAGATCCGATTTCCTGCGGGGCTTCCTGTTGCCAGGTTTCTCTTGATGAGCGGCGTGCCCACGCCGGACGGTGACGCCGGGAATTCCATCGTGATCTCGGAAGAGACTGGTGAACCGATCGGAAACCGGCGTTGACCTGATTCGACTTTGCTCTTCCCATCCGAACGGGCCAGGGAGGACGAATCCACGCTAATGCGCCACGACCTCGACCTCGCCGTCGACGCCGTTAACGACGTTGAAGGGCCGCTCGTAGACCTTGCCCTCGTTCTTGGCGATGGCGCGATATTCGCCTTCCGCCAGAATGACACGGGGGAATGCGCCGATCGACTCCTTGATGACGTCGCCGCCCGGCGTGATGACCGACCAGGCGGTGTTAGCCAAAGCCTCGCCGCCGTTGCTGCTGACGAGCTTCAGCGTGATCACCGCGGCGCGGTGGGTGATGGTCACATCGGTCAGCTTGCTGGCCTGAACGCGGATGTCCGAGCGCACCACCGAATTGGCGTCGCCGTAGTTGGAAATGATGTAGTAGGTCCCCTCCGGCAGCAGCACGACATCGCCGGCGGCGACGTTCGGCACCAGCGCTGCGCGCTCCTCGCCGACTTCGAACTGGCTGCCCTTGTAGATTGCGAACGAAATCTGGTTCAGCGGAATTTTCGAGGCGCCGACGCGGCCTTCGATGCGCAAGCCGCCGGCCGGAAGCACGAAGGATTCGCGGTCGGTCTCCGATTTCAGCGTCACCGCCCGCACCGCGCTGACAAGGCCAAGCGCGACGTGGACGACGTAGCTGCCGGGCGGCAGCACGATATTGGGGGTCGCGCCGCGCTCCTCGCGGATCATCTTGAACGTGCCGGTCTCGTCGGGCCGGTCCGAAAATACCCGCCACACCAGTCCCGCATTGATGACCGGCAGGTCCTTGCCGTAACGCGCCGTCAGCGACAAGACCGCCTGGCCCGCGGTGGAGCTGCCCGGTGCCGGGACCGCCAACGGCGCGGCGGCGATCGACGGCTGCGTCAGCGGCGCCGGCAGGGGGATGGACGAAGCGCCGGAGGGTGGGGCGAGGTTCATCGCGGGGCCCGAAGGTTCCGGCACCGAGGCCGGAGGTATCGGCGGCGGGTGATCGCTGAACATCTGCGCCGAGACCGAAACCGGAACCGCAAAGCTGAGCATGGCCGCGAGCGCAAGCGCCAGCAGCGGGCGTTCGTGCCGCCCGGCTCGACCGATACCGTTACCTCCTGAGGTCATGATGCATGCTTTTCACCGAAAACGCGGCAAATTCAAGCCACCTGGCCCGTCAGACCGTAGCCTTACGGAACCCGTACCAAGCCTTAAGTGTTACTCGCAGGGCCGCGCTGCAGTCACAATCCCCGCCTAGCCCCATCCATAACCCCGGCATAAGCGGCATAAACCATGCTTGTGAACAATTCTGGCGGGGCCGGGCCGCGGTGAATAGTCTTGGGCGCGCAGGAGTTTTCTAGGTGCTGGAAATTTTGATCGGACGCAGCCAAAACGGCGCTGACGGCGGGGACAAGGTCGGTCTCGGCAGCATAAGGCGGCCGGTGATCGGGCTGGCGCTCGGCGGTGGCGCCGCCCGCGGGCTCGCCCATATCGGCATCGTCCGGACGCTGATCGCGCACGGCATCGTCCCCAATGTCGTGGTCGGCACCTCGATTGGAGCGGTGGTCGGCGGCGCCTATGCGGCGGGGCATCTCGACACGCTGGAACAATGGGCGCGCCGCCTGCAGCCGCGGAATATCCTGGGCTATCTCGATATCCGCCTCAACGGCTCCGGCCTGATCGGCGGCGACAAGCTGGCGGCCCAGCTGGAAGCCGCCCTCGGCCCGATCCTGATCGAGGAACTGCCGCTGAAATTCGCCACCGTGGCGACCGAGGTCCGCACCGGCCACGAGATCTGGCTGACCCATGGCCGCATGGTCGACGCGATGCGCGCCTCTTACGCGCTGCCCGGAATCTTTTCCCCGGTGCTGGTCGGCGACCGCTGGCTGGTCGACGGCGCGCTGGTCAACCCGGTGCCGGTGTCGGCGGCGCGCGCGCTCGGCGCCGAAATCGTGATCGCGGCCAATCTTTCGAGCGACGTGTTCACGCACTCCACGACCATCTATTCCCATGGCCCATCGGCCGACGCACCGGAGGCGGTAATCGAACCCGTACCGCCGAAGCGCGGGCTCGGAAAATTCTTTTCTCCCGAGCGCACCATGAAGCGCGAATTTTTCGGCGGCGGCGGTCGGCCCGGCATCTCCTCGGTCATGGTCGATGCCTTCAACATCATGCAGGACCGTATCACCCGAGCCCGCCTCGCCGGCGATCCCCCGGACATGCTGATCTCGCCGCGCGTCGGTCAGATCGGCTGGTTCGACTTCCACCGCGCCGACGATCTGATCAATTTCGGCACGCGCGCCGCCGAGCGCGCGATCGATTCGATCCAGGAAGCGATCCACATTCTCGCGCCCCCTTCCGACAAGACACCCTGAGCGGCGAAGAACGCGAACGGCTGCGACAAAACCTCGATCAAGCGGTCTTGATGTAGTCGCGCAGCGCTTCCTGCTCGGCCTCGTATTCCCTGACCCGCCATTTGACGATGTCGCCGATCGAAATCAGGCCGACGACCCGTTCGCCCTCAACCACCGGCAGATGCCTGAACTTGCCATCCGTCATCATTTCCATGATGGCGCTGACGGTGTCGGTCTGCTTGCAGCTGATGACCTTGCGCGTCATCACGGCGCTGACCGGCTCGTCGAGCACGCCGGCGCCGCGTTCGCCGAGCACCCGCACGATGTCACGCTCCGACAGGATGCCCTCGATGCGGCCCTGGCTCATCACCAAAACCGCGCCGATCTTGCGTTCCCCCAAAATCTTGATCGCAGCGGCGAGTTTTGCGTCCGGATCGACGCTTTGAATCTGATGGCCCTTGGTGTCGAGAATCGCACGTACCGTCATTGTCGTCTCCCTGAAACCGGTCGCGCCCTTTAGGCGAGCGCGATCTTTGTTCTTTTGAGTCTTCAATTAACAGTTCCGCGCCGCTTCGGTTGCAGGCGCGTTCGGCAAGCGCGGTTTTATTTAAGCACGTTTGCGGGCTTATGCCTTGCCTCATAGCGGGCAATGATGGATGAAATCGCCCCAAGCCGCAAGCGAGGATCAGCCAGAGTGCGACGCGTCGGAGGACGACGCATCCGCAGCATCGGCCGCGCTGCGCGGCACCGGGTCGAACAGCGAAAACAACACCAGGCCGGCAAGGAAGCCGCCGATATGCGCCTGCCAGGCGACGCTGGCGCCGTCGCTGCCGATCGCGATCGATCCGACGCCGAAGATGATGTTGACACCGAACCAGATCGCGAGGAACGCCAGCACGCGCGGATTGCGCAAGGCGCGCATCAGCGACAGCGCCGGCACCCGCGCCGCCGCATCGGCATCGCCCCGGCTGAACGACAGGAAGCTGCCCTTGACGAAGGCAAAGCGCATCGCGGCCGCCATGGTGCCGGAAACCGAGGCCGAGGCGCCGATCATCGGCGCCACCGCGTGCTCATGGGTGACGAGATGCGCCAGCGCCCCGGCGGCCGCCGTTACCGCCATGAACAGAAAGAACCGGACCGCGCCGAACCGGCGCGCCAGCGCGCTGCCGAACGGCAACAGCCAGAGCACGTTGAAGCCGATGTGGCTCAGATTGGCGTGGAGCAGCGAATAGGTCACAAAGGTCCACACCGCGGCGCCGGCGCCGCCGGGAAAATTGATCACCAGCAGTGTCGAATCGTAGCGCTTTGGAATGAAACCGAACACCTCGACGGTCCAGTCTTCGAGTCCCGGCGGCAGCAGCACGCGCAAATGAATGACCGCCAGCAGCAGCACATAGGCGGTGAGCGGGCCGGGCAGCGTCAGGAGCGGTTCGCGCGGGGCCGGCGGTGCGGCATCCTGCGGCAGTTCCTCCGGGTATTGTGGTGGGGATTCCAAGGGGGCGACGGCCTTAAGGCAGCGGCTCTTTCGAGCGATTGTGCCCCAATAGGCGGCTTGGGCGTCCTGTGCAAGCACGCGTTGCCGGTCGACGGCGGAAAAAAGGCCGGCAATTGGCCGGCCTTTTCTTCCATATCTGCGGACGTATCAGCCCTTGGCCAGCGGCACCGCGACGAATCTGGTCGCATCCGCGGTCTTCACCTGCATCAGCACGCTGTGTTTGCCATTCGCATTGGCATCCTTCAGCGCCGAACGCACATCGCCGGCATTCGCGACCGTCTTGCCGCCGACATTAAGGATGACGTCCCCGGTCTTGAATCCGTGGTCCGCGGCTGGACCGTCCGGATCGACTGAAGTCACCACGACGCCTTTTTGTCCCGCGCCGTCGACTTCGCTCGCAGGGGCAAGGCTGAGACCGAGATGGGGACCGCCCGTGGTCTCGTTCGACTGCGGCTCGCGCGCATCGGCCTGACGGTCATTTGGCATCTCGGCGAGGGTCAGCGTCACCGGCTTGGATTCACCCTTGTGCAGAACGTCGAGCTTCACCTGAGTTCCCGGCGCCATCATGCTGATGGTGCGTGCCAAATCGCGGGAATCCTTGACGGTCGCTCCATTGACCGCCGTAATGACGTCGCCGGCCTCGATCCCCGCCTTGGCGGCCGGGCTGCCGGTTTGCGGATTGTCCACGATCGCGCCCTTGGCCTGCTTCAAGCCGAGGCTGTCGGCGATGTCAGCCGTGACCGGCTGCACCTGAACGCCGAGCCAACCCCGCGTGATGTAGCCTTTGTCCTTGAGCTCGGCGACCACGAGTTTCGCAGTGGCAGCCGGAATGTCGAAGCCGATCCCGACCGATCCGCCCGATGGCGAGAAGATGGCGGTGTTCACACCGATCACGTTGCCATTCACGTCGAAGGCTGGCCCGCCGGAATTACCCTTGTTGATCGGCGCATCGATCTGGATGTAGTCGTCATATGGCCCCGAGCCGATATCGCGGCCGCGTGCGGAGACGATCCCTGCGGTCACCGTGCCGCCGAGACCGAAGGGATTTCCGACGGCGACTACCCAGTCGCCGATCCGCGGCGCCTGGTCCGCAAATTTGACGTAAGGGAAATCGTTCTTGCCGTCGACCTTGATCAGCGCAAGGTCGGTCTTCGGGTCAGCGCCGATAACCCTGGCGGTATAGATCGTGCCATCGTCGGCTGTCACTTGCACCGACTTGGCGTGATCGACTACGTGATTGTTGGTCACGGCATAGCCGTCCGGCGAGATGAAGAAGCCCGAGCCCTCACCCGTGATCACCTGATGGCCGTGCGGCATGGCGTCGGGACCTCTGAAGCCATCCGGACCACGGAAGCCGAATTGCTTGAAAAAGTCGAACGGCGAAACAGAATCCGAATTCTCGTTGCTGTCGCGTTCGACAAGGCCGACGTTGCCGCCGTCGGCATCGATCTTGACTCGGACCGATATCACCGCGGGTTTGACCCTGGCGACGAGATCGGCGAAGCCCACTGGAGCCTGCGCCGCCTCTGCGGCGCGCGCCGATGCGGTAAACGACGGCAGATTCAGCGCGTGATAGCCGCCCGGCCCGGCAAGGAGAACGGCCATGGTGAGGCCGGCGACGGAAGCAAGCAGTACCAGGCGTCGCGGCTTCAGGATTTTCCGGACTGCAAAGGGCGGAGTGTTATTTTGATCATTCATATTGGCGTCTCCTATGTTGGGTGAGGGAGATAGTCCCTCGCATAAACATGGAAGCCGCACATTACGGTGTGCTGTTCGTCGGATTAATGTTTTGAAAGAACAACGCGGTCGAGTGTCGCGGCCGACGCCGGCGCATATTCCTCGACGGTCACCCCGATGTCGAGCGCCGCGGCCGCACCACTGGAAACACCGCGCCAACGAACGCCGGTAACAAGCCTGTGAGCCACGACTTCCGTTAATGATGAGGCTTCGTATTTATCGATCAGGTATTTGAACGATCTTACGTGCCCGTGCGTTCTTGCAGTGGTCCACTGTCGCGGCGCGCTGGCGCCTGCCATGATGAATAGAGCAATTGTCCGGATTGTCGATTTCTGCGCCCGCCATCGGCGGGCGATGATCGTCATGGGCACGCTGCTGATGATCGGAGCCGCGGTGTTCGATATCACGCGATTCTCGATCAATACCGATATTGAAGGATTGATTTCGCAAAATCTGCCGTGGCACCAGCGCCAATTCGAGCTGAACAAGGCCTTTCCGAAGAAAGGTATCTTGGTCGTCGTGAAGGCACCGACGGCTGAAAACGCCGAACTGGCGACCACCGCGCTGGCGCAGGCGCTATCGAAAAGCCGTGACTTGTTTCCAGAGGTGGAACAACTCGACAGCGGGGAATTCTTCGAGCGCAATGGCTTGTTGTTCTCTTCTCCCGCCGATGCCACGAGAACCGCCGAAGGACTGGCGCAATTGCAGCCGTTCATTGCCGCGCTCGCCGGCGACCCCAGCCTGCGGGGCGTGATGACGGCGCTCTCGTTCGCGGTCGAGGGCGTGCACGCAGGCAGGATCAAGCTCGAGCAGCTGGCGTGGCCGCTGTCACGGGCCGACCAGACCCTGAGCGACGTTCTCGCCGGAAAACCGGCAACCTTTTCCTGGCAGGAATTGTTGCAAGGCAAGCCGCCGGAAAAACAGCTGCGCCACCTGATCAGCGTGCAGCCGACCCTCGACTTCGCAGAGCTTCAGCCCGGACACAAGGCCGAGGAAGCCATTCGGCGCACGGCGAGCGATCTGGACCTGCAGAACAAATTCGGCGCGACGGTTGCGCTGACCGGCGAGGTGCCGATGAATGACGACCAGTTCTCGGTCATCCGGAACAGTGCCGTGCGCGACACGCTGACCGCGACGTTCGGCGTTCTCATCATTCTGCTGCTGGCGCTGCGCTCCTGGAAAATCATTGTCGCGGTGTTCTTCAGCCTGATGGTGGGACTGGCGGCAACGGCAGCGATCGGCCTTGCTTTGGTCGGTTCCTTCAACCTGATATCGGTCGCATTCTTCGTGCTGTTCGTCGGCCTGGGTGTCGACTTCGGCATTCAGTTCAGTGTGCGCTACCGTGCCGAGCGTTACGACCACGGCGATCTCCATGAGTCGTTGCGATGGGCCGCCCGCAAGGTGGGCGATCCGCTCTCATTGGCGGCCGCGGCCACGGCGGTGGGATTCTTCGCGTTCCTGCCGACCAGCTACCGTGGGCTCTCGGAGTTGGGCCTGATTGCCGGCTGCGGCATGCTGATCGCATTCGCCTGCAGCATCACGCTGGTACCGGCGACGCTCGCGCTGCTCCGGCCTCCGGGCGAGCCCGCGCCGGTCGGCTTCCGCCGCCTCGCGCCGGTGGACGATTTTCTGCAGCGGCATCGCATTCCCATCATCGCCGGCACATTCCTGGTGGTACTGGCCGGCGCGGCATTATTGCGGAATCTGCAGTTCGACTTCAATCCGGTCGATCTGCAAAGTCCGAACTCCGCCTCGGTCGTGACGTATCGCGAACTGCAAAACGATCCGGCCACCAGCGGCAATGCTGCCGAGATATTGGCGCCGTCGCTCGAGCGCGCCGATGCGATTGCGAAGCATCTGGCATCACTGCCCGAAGTCTCGCAAACGTTGACGCTCAATAGCCTTATTCCGACCGACCAGCGTGCAAAGATCGCCACGCTGCGGGCCGCATCACAGCGTCTTGGGCCCGCGCTTGGTCCGGCAAGGGTACAGCCGACGCCAAGCGATCAGGACGTGGTCGCCTCCATTGACGCCGCCGCCGATGCCCTTTCCACGGCGGCGGGCAATGCATCCGGCGCGGCCGCCGACTCCGCGCGGCATGTTTCTGGTTTGCTGAAGCGCCTCGCGAGCGCCGATGCCGGCGTTCGCGCCAGGGCCGAGGCCGCGATCGTGCCATCCTTGCGGTACGATCTCGATCTGCTGCGCAGGAGCCTTGCTCCGGAAGAGGTGACGATCAAGACGCTGCCGCCGGATCTGGCACGCGATTGGCTGTTGCCCGACGACCGGGCCCTGATCCGGGCCTTGCCCAAGGGCGACCCGAACGATTCCAGGGTGCTGCGCAATTTCGCAACAGCTGTGCTTGGTGCCGAGCCGTCGGCCGCGGGCGGCGCGATCAGCCTCTATGAGGCCGCCAGAACTGTCACCTCGGCCTTCATCGAAGCCGGTGCACTCGCCGTCGCCGCGATCGCCATCCTGCTGCTGATCGCGTTGCGACGGATGACGGATGTCCTGTTGACCCTCATTCCCCTCCTCCTCGCGGGCGTGGTCACGCTGGAGGTTTGCGTGCTCGTTCATCTCACGCTCAATTTCGCCAACATCATCGCGCTTCCCCTGCTGCTCGGCGTCGGCGTCGCGTTCAAGATCTATTACATCATGGCGTGGCGCGCCGGAAAAACCGGCCTGCTGCAATCGACCCTGACGAGGGCCGTGATATTTTCCGCGATGACGACGGCGATTGCGTTCGGAAGCATGTGGGCATCGAGCTATCCCGGCATCTCGAGCATGGGCAAGCTGATGGCGCTGTCGCTGCTCTGCACGATGTTCGCCGCGGTGCTGTTCCAGCCGGTCCTGATGGGGCGGCCGCGACAAGTGCACGAACATCCGGAACCGAGCCCGGATTTTCGCGCCGCCGCGGAATAAGCCTGGCCGTCGCCGCGATCAATGCGCGGGGCCAAACGAAAAGGGAGGGCTCTGAGAAAGCCCTCCCTCGTTTGTGCCGGTCTTTTTTGCGCGCAAAGAGCCCCGGGTGACATCCCCACCCCTCCCCGCGCGATGACCAAACCTGTTTGACGCCGCCTGTGTAACAACCTCGCCGGTCCCTTGGAGAAAAACCGGCGAGCGCTTCCAATGCGCGGACCCTAGCAGCCGGCGGCGAAATGGAAAGCCCATAGTTAATTTAACGTTAACGACGTAAAGGCGCGCCCGAGACGGCGGAAATGCGCCTGCGGCATGGACGCTGCACTGTCTCTCTTGCAAAACAAACCGGGGAATGCGCGTGCGCAAGAGCGGGACAGATGTGTCCCGCCGGCGCATTCGCCGGGGCAAGGTCGAGGTATGAAGCATCCGTCAAACCGCGAGTTCTTCGCCTATTGGGACGACAAGCGTGGCGGCGCGCGGGCGCCGGACCGCAGCGAGATCGAGCCCAGCGCGGTCCGCGACCTGCTCGGCGACATCTTCGTGCTGTCGTACGACGCGACATCAGGCTATCCGTTCCGTGTCGCCGGAACGCGGGTTTGCGCGCTGCTCGGCTGCGATCTCAAGGACAAGAGTTTTTCCGCGCTGTTTGCGCCGCAAGCGCGCCGCGAGATCGGGGACATCATCACGGTGGTGGCGGAAGAGATGCTGGCCGCGGTAGCCGGCGTCACCGCGACTTCGGAAGACGGCACGCCGGCGCATCTGGAATTGCTGCTGCTGCCGTTCAACGCCCGCGCCCACAGCCCGCTCAGCCTGACCGGCCTGTTGGCGCCGTTCGAAAACGAAAACAAACTCTTGCGGGATTTCAAACTGACGTCGTGGCGTTATCTCGACCATCAGCCGCCGCAGCGCCTCGTCCCCCGCGCTTTGCGCAAACTCAAGATCGCGCGCGGCTTCATGGTCTATGAAGGCCTGAGGTAGAACCTCCCCGGCGTTTACAAGTCGAACGACGGCGCGCCGGCGATCCGCGTGCCGATTGACACGGGCGTGCGGCGGCCTCAGGTTGCGCCGAGTTTCGAATGGGGCTTCAGGCATTGCGCAATCGCTGGGGAATCCTCGCCGTCCTGTTCGTGGTTCGCGCCGCCATGGCGTTCCAATTCCAGAGTGTCGCCGCGGTTGCACCGCTGCTTTCCCATGAATTCGGCGTTAGCCTCGCCGATATCGGTATTCTGATCGGACTGTATTTCGCGCCGGGTGTTGCATTGGCTCTGCCCGGCGGCGCCATCGGGCAAAGGTTCGGCGACAAGACGACCGTGCTCGGAGCTCTGCTGCTGATGCTGGCGGGCAGCGTGGCCATGGCCTTCGCCGTCTCCTGGAGCATCCAGATCACCGGCCGGCTGGTTGCCGGCGTCGGTGGCGTCATCCTCAGCGTCCAACTGACGAAGATGCTGACGGACTGGTTTGCCGGCAAGGAGATCGCAACCGCGATGGCGATCTTCGTCAATTCGTGGCCTGCGGGTGTTGCAATCTCGCTGCTGCTGATGCCCCTGATCGGCACACGCTATGGTGTGGGCGCGGTTCATTTGAGCGTCGCCGCGTTCAGCTTCTGCTGCATGGTGCTGCTCGCGGTCACGTACCGGTCGCCGGAGGATACGGCGGTTGCCTCAACGACAAGGCCGCGTCTCGATCGCAACGCCGTCGTCGCCATGCTCGCGGCAGGGCTGATCTGGGGCTTGTTCAATGTCGGCTTCGCGGTGATCTTCTCGTTTGGGCCTTCGATGCTGGTCGAACGTGGCTGGTCGATCGCGGCGGCGGGGTCAACCATCAGCATCGTCTTATGGCTGGCGGTGATCTCCGTTCCGCTCGGCGGCTTTGTTGCGGATCGGACCAAGCAACCCGAACTCGTTCTGGTCTCAAGCTGCATCGTGTTCGCGATACTGATGACGGCGTTGCCGCGCAGTGGCTCGGTCATTCTGATTGTGGTCGCGCTTGGTCTGATCAGCGGGCAGCCGGCTGGTCCAATCATGAGCCTACCTGCGCGCGTGCTGCGGCCGGAGACACGGGCGATCGGCATGGGTCTGTTCTTCACCGTGTTTTACGCCGCCATGATGCTCGGCCCGATCGTTGCAGGCGCCTGCGCCAAATGGGCCGGCAGCGCGGCCGCCGCCTTCGACTTCGGCGCCGCCGCGATCCTCGCCTGTCCGGTGCTGCTGTGGGGTTTCAATCGAATTCCCGCGCTGGTTCCCCGCACAACGTGAGTGCTCACACTTGATGCAACCGGCGCTAACGGCTCATTAACCTTGCTGGCCGTAGGGTCTAACGACGCCGGGAAAGCGGTTGTCGGGTGGCGAAGATGGCGTTGGCGAACAAGAAATCGATTCTTCCGGCCGCCGAAGAACGACGGCGCTTTCAACGCGTCAAGGTTCACCTGCTCGGCCGCTACATGCTGCCGGACCGGCGCGAATTTCCTTGCCAGATCATTAACATGTCGCCGGGAGGGCTGGCGCTGCTGGCACCCGGCATCGGCAATGTCGGCGACCGCGTGATCGCCTATCTCGACCATATCGGCCGGGTCGAGGGCAAGATCACCCGCATCATCGACAACGGCTTTGCCATGAGCGTGGGCGCGACCGCCCGCAAGCGCGACAAGCTCGCGGCGCAGCTGACCTGGCTCGCCAACCGCGACATTCTCAACCTGCCGGAAGACCGCCGCCACGACCGCATCATTCCGCGCAACCCGATCGCGCTGCTCACGCTCGAGGACGGCACCAAGATGACCTGCCGGATTATCGACATGTCGGCATCGGGTGCCGCGATCGCCGCGGAAAACCGTCCCCCCCTGCGCTCCATGGTCATGCTCGGCAAGGTCCAGGCGCGGGTTGTGCGAAACCTCGAGGAAGGCTTCGCGCTCGAGTTCGTTCACGAGCAGATGGCCGAGACGCTCGAAGACAGCGTTACCGCGCGGTAAAGCGCAGCGGCCTCCGTTTCTCCCTTTCTTGAGCCCCGAAGACGGTGTCGGCGTTGCCCGATGCCGCCTTCAGCCATTTGGCGCCCCCATAGCTTCGGTTAACGCGGCTGTATTTGGCCGGCTGTATTGGCCCGTTTGACTGACGGCAAGAGCTTAATCCCTAGAATTTGAATCAATTGCAGTTGTCTAAAATTCTATTCGAATTCTATTCAAGTATAGATCGAATTATCCGCGAGTTTTACTTCCATTCGTCTCAAATGTACTTGGCGTACTTAGCGGCGGCGCAAAACGTTTGTGCGAAACGTGGTCCCAACAAGAAACGGGGGCCACAATGTTTGGTTTCAGGGGACAAGGAACGGGATTGGCGATTGTCGTCATCCTGGCAGGATTGAGTGCGCCGGCGCATGCCGGTGACGAGCGAGCCATGTATGCGAGTCTTGGCGACAACACGCGCGCGCCGATCGGCTGGGTTGAATTCTGTGCCGATAATCCCGGCGAATGCCGCGGCGGCCCGTCACAGCCGCGCGACATCGTGCTGTCGCAGACGGCATGGCGGGATTTGTTGCGGGTCAACCGCTGGGTCAACGAAACCGTCAAGCCGATGACCGACATGGATCATTGGGGCGTGATCGAGAAATGGTCGTTGCCGACGGACGGTTACGGCGACTGCGAGGACTACGTGTTGTTGAAGCGCAAGATGTTGATGGACGCCGGCTGGCCGCGCGAGGCGCTGCTGATCACGGTGGTGCGCGATAAAAAGGGCGAAGGTCACGCCGTGCTGACGGTGAAAACCGACAAGGGCGAGTTCATCCTCGACAACCAGAACGAGAGCGTCGTGGCCTGGACCGAGACCGGCTACCGCTTCGTCAAGCGTCAATCGCAGGGCGATCCGAATGTATGGGTTTCGCTGGGCGACAACCGTCCCGCGGTTTCAACCGCCAGCGCCCGCTAACGCAAGACAACAGGACACGCGACCCGGTCACATCCCCACCCCTCCCCGTCCCAGACCGGATCGCGCGCGGCCAGCTCTCCCCCAAGAGCTGGCCGCAACTTTTTTTGCACTGCCACAAACATGGTTTTGTCTGGGCCTGGCGCGCGCCGTTGTGGTAAGCCTTTGGGAACTCTGGTTTTCAGGCGGGATTTGAAGTCCCATGATCGAAGTCGCCTCCCAGGATGCAAAGACCGGCGACGTCGGCCGTATCGGCACCCAGCCGATTGCGCTGGCCGCCGCGGCACTCGTCGTCCTGTTGCTCGGCGCCAGCGGCATCGGGCTGTGGCGCGCCTATACCGGCACGTCTCCCGAAGCCGACCGCGTCGTTGCCGCCCGCCAAATGCAGGCGAAGACCGCCGAAACCTCCGAGCGGCTGGCCGAGAAGACCAAGGACCTGGAGGTCACCCAGCAGGAATCGATCGACCAATTGCAGGTGGTCCAGGATCAGCTGCAAACCGTCAAACGCCTGCTCGCCGCGCAGCAGGCGGACACCAAGCGGCTGTCCGAGCAGGTTGCGGCGCTGACCGAGGCGGTCGACGGCCTGCGCCAGTCTTTCGCGAGCAGCCCGCCCCAGGAATCCTCAGGCTCCGCGCCAGTCCGCAACAAGTCGATCCGAACGAGACTGCACGCGATCACGAATGTGCATCGCAAGCTTGTGAAGTCGCACGGCTGACCGGCTACTCGCACGCGGCGCAACGGGCCGCAGCCTCGACGGCCGTCCCGGATTTTTTGCGCCGAATGTGAACTGGATCACATTCGCCCGCGCCGGGTTCGGCCATTGTGCAGTTCACCGGATGGCGTGAGCCGATTTCAATATCCGGGGCTGGCAAGGTCGTTGGCGGTATACTGCGCCGACGGCCTTGTTTTTTCCTGCGCCGGCTTGATGCAAAGACCCCGCGCTCCGCGCCGGAAAGCCCGATCCTCGCAGGCAGGTGATTTGCCTTCGGCAGCGTTTGTTTGCTGAATGCAAATCCGCAAGCCGAGCCCGAGGAAATCACCATGAGCGCCGAACCCCTGCTGACCTCCGATGTCATCGGACTGACAAAAGTTGCGCCGTTTTCGCGCCGCGGCTTCATGACCGCCTCTGCCGCCGTCACCGCGGGCTATACGCTGGCGGCCGGCCCCGTCCGCGCCGACGTCATCACCACCGACACCAAGGGCCTCACCGTGGGGGACGCCAAGATAAAGGTGGCCGACGGCGAAATGCCCGGCTATTTCGCGCGGCCCGCAGGTGCTGCCAATCCGCCGGTGGTGCTGGTCGCGATGGAGATTTTCGGCCTTCACGAATACATCAAGGACGTGACGCGGCGGCTTGCAAAACTCGGCGCCTTCGCAGTCGCGCCGGATTATTATTTCCGCAAGGGCGTCGACCTCACCAAGATTACCGACATCCCGCAACTGCTGCCGATCGTGAATTCCAAGCCTGACGCCGAGTTGCTGTCCGACCTCGACAGCACGGTGGCGTGGGCCAAGGCGCAGGGCGGCGATACCTCCAGGCTCGGCATCATCGGATTCTGCCGCGGCGGCCGGACGGTGTGGGAATATGCCGCCCACAACGGCGCACTGAAGGCTGCCGTCGCGTTTTATGGCCCGCCGGTCGATCCACCCAACCCGCTCTGGCCGAAGAGCCCGACCCAGCTCGTCCCCGAGATGAAGGCGCCGGTGCTCGGCCTTTACGGCGACGCCGATAGCGGCATTCCCGTCGCCCAGGTCGAGGCGCTCAAGGCCGCCCTGGCGGCCGCCAACAAGCCTGCCGAATTCAAGATCTATCCGGGCGCGCCGCACGGCTTCCACGCCGACTATCGCGCAAGCTATCGCAAGGAAGCCGCCGAAGACGGCTGGAACCAGATGCAGGCCTGGTTCAAGAAATACGGCGTGCTGGGCTGACAAGGTCTCTCATGGCCGGCCGCGGGAGCGGAACGCGCTTGCGCAAGCTGATCGCCTTCGACGACGACACCTTCGACAAGCTAAAGCAGCTCGGCCGCGACCGGATGGCGACCATTCAGGAACTCGCGGATGAGGCGTTCGCCGATCTGCTCAGGAAGCACGGCGTTCCCATCGACCTGAAGGATGCGCTGCGCAAGAGCGCATCGCTTTCGGAGGCGCCAGCCAAGAAGAGCACGGCCTCGGTCCCATCCAGGAAACCGAGAGCCGGACGATAGATCCGCGCGCGACGCAAGCGGCGGTGGATCGTCAATCGATCTTCTTCAGTCCCTTGTTGTATCGCGCGCCGTTGGCGACGTAGAATCTCGCAGCGCTTCCCATCTTGGCGGCCTGCGCCGGTTCGAGCGCGCGGATCACCCGCGCCGGCGATCCGATGATCAGGGAGTATTCGGGAAACTGCTTGCCCTCGGTGATGACGGATCCCGCGCCGACGATGCTGCCGCGGCCGATTTTGGCGCCGTTCATGACGATCGAGCCCATCCCGACCAGTGCGTCATCCTCCAGCGTGCAGCCGTGCAGGATGACATTGTGGCCGACCGTGCAATTCTTGCCGATCGTCAGCGGGAAACCCATGTCGGTGTGGCAGGTGGAATTGTCCTGCACATTGGCACCTTCACCGACCTCGATCCATTCATTGTCGCCGCGCAGCACCGCGCCGAACCACACGCTTGCTGAATTCTTCAGCCGGACCTTGCCGATCACGGTAGCGGTCGAGGCAATGAAATAGTTTCCATCGGCGGGAAGTTCGGGCGCCTGCCCGTCAAGTTGGTAAATCGCCATTATTGGTCTCCTGTTCGCGGAGACTGTGGCATAGCCTTCTGCTTCAAGCCAGCAGTCCGGCGGCGCGCAGCGTCATCAGGAAAAAGGTGCCGGACATCATGCTCCAGAACCCCGCCAGCACGGTTGCCAGCATGACGAATTCGACGCGGCGGCGCTCGACCTTGGCGCCGCGCAGCGTGTTGCGCATGATGATGAAGGGCGCGGCAAACACCAGGAACGGCACCGCTGCGAATGTCCTCGGCGCGGCCCCCTCCTGCAGCAATCCAAAACCGGCGGGGCGATGCACCAGGGCCTGATATCCGGAAGCGAGCGCGCCGGCCAGTGCAAAGCCGATGCAAAGGGAGAACAGGGAATTCAACGCATCAGGCGACATTGCAAGGGCTTCCGCTACACAACCAACTTCCTCTTGCTTCGCAAAATTGGCCGCCGGCCGCCACATCATCCTTAAGGAAAGGTTAACAGGGCGGGCCGGAACCGCTGTTCGTGCATGGCTCGCCGCCGCCCTCGACCGCGCGAAACGGTGCGGAAACGTGCTGCCGCGTGGCATATTCGCCGGTGATTCGACACCTATCCCCTGGACCTTGCTGACGATGCTCCCTTCATGACTTTCCTGACGACCGCCCAGCACTTCGCACGCGGTTCGCGCGAGCGTTCGCGCGGCCATTTGATCCCGATCGCGCTCGGATGCGCGGTTGCGGCGGGAGCGATGGCGCTGGTCGCCTATCTGCTGTGGCCGACCTGGGGACCGGACGCTTCAAGCGGTCCGGCGCGGCTGCCGGTCAGCATCGGGACGACGCTGTTCAACGTGCCGACCGCGGCGGTCCGGATGAACATCCAGCGCCATTCCGGGACGCAGGAGCGGGTCGATCTCTCCTTCAACTATCCGTCGCTCGAAGCACCCGAGGCGCCGAAGCACGTCAGCGCCGATGTCGTGGAAGAAGCCGTTCGGCCGATCGACCGCATCTTCCTGTCGATCGCCGCGCACCATGACACGCTGGCGCCGGATATCCGCGTGCGCACCATCTATCCGCGCTACCTCGAACCGGCCTCGACAGAGGAGCAAGAGGGATTGACCAAGCGCGCGTTTCGCGACGGCACGCCCTATAGCGGCGAAGACCTGTTCCTTGCGAGTACGCCGAATCTGAGCGCGCGCTGCAGCCGCGACGCCGCAACCCCCGGGATGTGCCTGAGCGAGCGCCGTGTCGACGATGCCGATCTGACGTTTCGCTTTCCACGGAGTTGGCTATCGCAATGGCGAGACGTCGCAAATGCGATGGACCGCCTCACCGTGCAACTGCATGGGCCTGCAAACAGGCCGTCATCCTGATCAGCCCTGCTCGACCAGATCGTCCTCGAGGATCGCCATCTGGAACTGGAACGAGCGGTCGTCGTCTTCGTCGTCGACGAACAGCACCCCGATGAATTCCTCTCCGATATAGACTTCCGCCGAATCGTCCTTCTTCGGCCGCGGCACCACGCGGATTTTGGGATTGCCGAACAGGCGCTTGAGATAGGCGTCGAGCTTCCTGACTTCCTGAACGTCCACGGCAGTCTCCAATCGGATTTCAAGTTTCGGGAGTTTTAGGACGAGACGAAGCGAACTGCTAGCCTAACTTGCGCAAAATCGTACACCCAATTCGGAAGGTTCCTGCAGATCGCAAAACCGGTGTCCACTTTTGCGGAATACGCGCCAGAAGTCACAATCCGATGGCGTTGAGCATCTGATCCATGGTGCGCGAGGGCTCGGCGCAGCCGGCCTCGCCGACGATCTTGGCCGGAACGCCTGCGACCGTCACATTGTGCGGCACCGGCTTCACCACCACGGAGCCGGCGGCGATGCGGGCGCAATGGCCGACCTCGATATTGCCGAGGATTTTCGCACCCGCCCCGATCAGCACGCCATGGCGGATCTTCGGATGGCGGTCCTCGTTCTCCTTGCCGGTGCCGCCTAGCGTGACGCCGTGCAGGATCGAGACGTCGTCTTCGATCACCGCGGTCTCGCCGCAGACGAAGCCGGTGGCGTGATCGAGGAAGATGCCGCGGCCGATTTTCGCGGCCGGATTGATGTCGGCCTGGAATACCGACGACGAGCGGCTCTGCAGATAATAGGCAAAATCCTTGCGGCCCTTTTGATAGAGCCAGTGCGCCAGACGATGCGTCTGCAGCGCATGAAAACCCTTGAAGTAGAGCAGCGGGTGGATGAAGCGCGAGGTCGCGGGATCGCGATCGTAGACCGCCACCAGATCGGCGCGGAAGGCGTTGCCCAAATCCGGCTCGTCGCGCAGCGCCTCGTCATAGGCCTGGCGGATCAAATCGCCCGACAACACCGAATGGTCGAGACTTTCGGCGAGGCGATGCACCACGGAATCTTCCAACCGATCGTGATGCAGCACGGTCGAATAAATAAAGGAAGCAAGCTCCGGCTCGCGGCGAACGATGTCTTCGGCCTCGTTGCGTATGCGATCCCACACCGGATCGAGCGTCTTGAGCTTCGCCCCCTGCGGATTGACCTGATGCATCGCCATCTGCTGCTCCCGCATTTTTATTGTTCTCGTCATACCATTATAGCACGACGCCTGGACGGCTGTCCCTCACGCCATTTCCGCAACGGGTGAACCTCGGCCGGGCTGTCGAAAAGCGTGCTAAAACACTGAAACAGCACAATTTTTTCATCCGGTCGAAATCCGCCCCCTGCGCTTCGGCGTTGACTTCAAGTGGTCGGGAATCCGGCGAATTCAAGCCGTGCACCCTCCAACTATTTGCGGATTTCCGTGACCCGACCAATCCGGGCATGGTGGCTAAAAATTGGGGGACGCAAGCATCAATACCCAGGTTATACGCGCCCGCGTGACCGATCAGGCGTTGGCCTGGGTCGGCGCGGTCACAATCCCCCTTATGCTGATCGCGCCCGCCTTGTGGAACGGCTATCCGCTGCTGCAGTGGGACACCGGCGGCTATCTGGCCCGGTGGTATGAAGGCTATCTGGTCCCCAGCCGCTCCACCGTATTCGGCCTCTACCTCCATTTCGGCGAGGATTCGAACTTCTGGATCAATCTCGGGATTCAGGCGCTGGCGACGTTGTGGATCCTGCAACTGACGCTGCGCGTGTTCGACCTGGCGCGGCCGTCGCGGCTGATCGGATCGAGCATCGCCCTCACCCTCGCCACGGCGCTGCCCTGGATCGCCTCGACGCTTTTGACCGACATTTTTGCCGGCCTGTCGGTGCTCGCGCTGTTCATCCTCGTGGTCCACGGCGACAAGGTTTCGGCAATCGAGAAGATTTTGCTGTTCGCATTCACGGCCTTCGCGGCGGCGACCCACAGCGCAACGCTTGGCGTGCTGTTCGGCTTGTGTTGCTCGGGGTGGATCGTGCGGCCCTGGCTGCGCCCGCGGATCGCCGTTTCCGGCCTGGTGCAGGGCAGTCTGACCATCGTCGCCGGCGCGGCCATGCTGCTGTCGGCGAATTTCGCGCTTTCCGGCCAGTTCGCCTGGACCCCCGGAGGCTACGGTGTCGCGTTCGGACGAATGATGCAGGACGGCATCGTCACGCAATATCTGCGCGATCATTGTCCGCAAGCCAAATTGAAGCTCTGTCCCTACCGCGAACAACTTCCGGCCACCGCCGATGAGTTCCTGTGGGGCAACAGCATGTTCAACACGCTCGGCCGCTTTCAGGGCCTGAACGAGGAGATGGGCTTTATCGTCACGCATTCGCTTGCCGAATATCCGCTCCGGCAAGCCGAAGCGGCCATCGTCGCCACCGCGCAGCAACTCATTCACGTCGGAACCGGCGAAGGCACCAATGGCTGGATTCCCCATACCTACGGCATTATCGAGCGTTATATACCGGCGCAGCTCACGCCGATGCGCGCGGCGCGGCAGCAGCACTGGGACATCAATTTTGTCGCGGTCAACTGGGTCCATATCCCGGCGGCGCTGATTTCGATGCTGCTGGTGTTCGCGATTTCCGCGGCCGCGATCTGGCGCCGGCGGCTCGACGATCTCACGCTGCTCGCCGCGACGGTGTCGCTCGCACTGCTCGGCAACGCCTTCATTTGCGGCGTGATCTCCGGGCCGCACGACCGGTACGGCGCCCGCATGGTATGGGTCGCGACATTCGTGGTGCTGCTGTCGGTCATCCGGCATTTTTACGACGACGACGAGCCGCGCGAGGATTCACTTGCGCCGCGAGAGAAAGTCGAGCACCCCTGCCTTGTAGATCTTGTCGCCGACCGCGCGCATGTGGTCGCGGTTGGCAATGTCGAGCACTTGCGAGCCCGGGATGATCTTTCCTAACGCTTGCGCCGAACCCGCGATTTCATCCGCGGTGCCGACCGCGATCAGGACCGGCACCGTGATCCCGGCGGCTTCCTCTTTCGTCATCAACCGCCGCGAGCCGCGCAGGCAGGCGGCGAGCGCCCTGCGGTCGGAGCGGGTCTGCTCGGCGAAGGCGCGAAAGGTCCGCCCGACCGGATCGGTCACGTCATCGAGCGAGGCCGCCTCCAGGGCTGCCGCGACGTTTTCGCCGGGGCCGCCGCCCTCGATCAGGCCGAGGCCGATGCCGCCGAAAATCGCCGAACGCAATCGCTGCGGCTGCTTTCGCGCCAGCACCGCCGTCATCCGCGATCCCAGCGAATAGCCCATGATGTCGGCGCGCCCGATCTTCAAATGATCCATCAGCGTGATGACATCAGAGGCCATGGTCGCGATTTCGTATTCGCTCGCGTCGTAGAGCTTTGAGGAATCGCCATGGCCGCGGTTGTCGAGCGCGATGACGCGGCGGCCATCTTTCCTCAATTCCGAGACCCAGGCCGGATAGACCCAGTTGACGTTCTTGGTCGAGGCAAAGCCGTGCACGAGGAGGATCGGATCGCCCTCGCCTTCGTCGAGATAGGCGATTTCAACAGCGCCGTTGTGAAAGCTCGGCATCGATTATTCCGTGGTTTTGCGGGAGTGTGAGGGTCGAGACTAGCCGTGTCGGATTGCGATCGCCATCGCCGGTTGAGACGCGGCCGCCAATTGCTGGCGCAAGCGCCGCGCCTTCTTGCGGTCGAGCCACGACTGCGTCAGGCGTTCGGTGGTGGCCTTGATCGAGGACAGAAAGCCGAACAGCGCCAGCAACGCGCTGAACACCCAGAGCGACAGATTGAACGCGCCGGCCGCCAGCAGCAACGCACCGCGGCCGAGAATCTTAAGGATCGCCCGGGTCTGGCCGCCTTTTGCCTCCGCAAGCCGCGCCGCGCGCGCGACATCCTTCGGGTCTTCGGCGATTTTCAGCGTGTCCTGCGCGGCGCGAATGCCTGCCCGTTCGCTGATGCGCCCGACGTCTTTGGCGAGACGCACCAGCGCGCCCACCTTCTCGGTGCGGAACGCCGCTCTTATCGCGCTGACGGTCTGACCCGGCCGCATCACCGAGCCGGAGGCGACGGCTTCCTGCAGCAGTGGGGTATCGACTACCTCACGCGCGGAGCGGCCGGCCCATTCGGTGAGCCCCTCGCCCAGCCGGCCGACCTTGCGGGCATCCTTGACCAGGGTCAGGCCGGCGCGCACCGGCGCCGCGCCGCCGACGGAGACATAGGTCGCCGCCGTCACCACGAGGCCCGCGGCCGCAAGCCCCAGCACCAGGCGATCGGTATCCTCGCCCATCGCCAGATGCTTGCCTTCGCGTACCACGTCGCGGATATCGCCGAACACGAAGAGATCGCCGGCAACCGTGCCCGACAGGCTCGCGACATCGTCGGCATCGCCGGTCACAAGCCCGGTCGCAAAACGTTTTGCCAGATGCGACGACGAATTTTGTTCCGTGACGGCGTCGCTCACCCGCCGCGACAGATCGTCGTTGAGCGCGATGTTTTTCTCTTTGGCGAGATCCGCAAAACTACTGGCGAGATCGGCGTCGTTGGCGGCGAGCGCCGCCTCGACATTCTGTTCGATGACGGCCTGGTTATCCCCTAGGGCAGAATCGAGCTGGGCATCGGAAAGTTCCACCGGGTCGTCCTGCGCGGACAAGATGGCGGCGGCCTCATGCGCATGCGGCCACAGCAGCACGGATGCCGCCGCGCATACCGCCATACCCGCCAGAGCCGACCCGATCCGCGACCGTTTCATCGTGAAACCTTTAAACTCCTTCGCATCACATAAAGATGATGCGCTATTTTTGATATACAACGGCCCCGACGAAAGAAGGGCTTTTCTCCGACGACAAGATTGTGTCGAATTTGCATGAGCAGATGAGCGGTCGGGGCTCTGGGAATCATCTGAACCAGTCAGTATGGTGCGCGGCATTTCAACACCGCCGCATTCCCTTGCGCGTCCTGTTGATTGCGTCCGCCTCGATTGCCACCCAGGGTGAATATTATGTCCGATCATGTCGTTCCGCACTTCCACAACGATGCCGGCGTATCGATCATCGAGATCGGCTCGAAGGAGTTCATGTGCGTGGGCGCCAATCCGCCGTTTGATCACCCGCATGTTTTTCTCGATCTCGGCAATGACAACGAGATCATCTGCCCGTATTGCTCGACGCTGTATCGCTATGCGGCCGACCTGAAAGCGGGCGAAGCCCGGCCGCCGGAATGCGTGGTGAAGGACAAGGTCGCCTGATCGGGTGGTGGCGGCGTCGCGCACCATCTTCGTCGCCGGTGCCGGGATCGGGGGATTGACGGCCTCGCTCGCGCTTGCCGGGCAAGGTTTTCGGGTCGTCATTCTGGAAAAATCCGAACGGCTGGAGGAAGCCGGCGCCGGCCTGCAGCTCTCGCCCAACGCCAGCCGCATCCTGATCGAGCTGGGAATAGAGCCGCGGCTTCGCGCGCGCGTGGTCGTTCCCGACGGCATCAGCCTGATGAGTTCGCGCAGCGGCCGCGAAGTCATTCGCCTGCCGCTCGGCGAAGCCGCGACCGCACGCGCGGGCGCCCCCTATTGGGTGGTGCATCGCGCCGATCTGCAGGCAGCGCTGCAAGGCGCGGTCAACGAGCATCCCGATATCGAATTGCGGCTCGGCTGCCAGTTCGAGGATGTCGTCCCCCATGCCAAGGGATTGACGGTGGTCCAGCGCAGCGGCAACGCGCGCCAGCAGGATCTGGCGCTGGCGCTGATCGGCGCCGATGGCATCTGGTCGAGCGTTCGCCATCATCTGTTTCCGGAGGTGCAGCCGCAATTCTCCGGGCTGATCGCCTGGCGCGGAACGCTCGACGCCAGGCAATTGCCGCGCGAATACACCTCGCGCCGGGTCCAGCTCTGGATGGGCCCGAACGCTCATCTCGTCGCCTATCCGATTTCCGGCGCGCGCCAGATCAACGTCGTCGCCGTCGTGCCGGGAGACTGGAACCGGCCGGGCTGGAGCGCGCCCGGCGAGATCGGCGAAATCAAGAACGCGTTCGGATCGTCGCGCTGGGCGGGACCGGCGCGGATGATGATCTCGGCCGTCGATGGCTGGCGCAAATGGGCGCTGTTCACGGTGCCCGATGGCGGCGGCTGGAGCAAAGGCGCGGTCGCCTTGTTGGGGGACGCCGCCCACGCCATGCTGCCGTTCGCAGCCCAAGGCGCGGGCATGGCGATCGAGGACGCCGCGGTGCTCGCCAAATGCCTTAAAGAGGCGGCCGGCGAGAATGCCGCGGCCGCCGTTCCGCTTGCGCTGAAACGCTATGCGCGGTTGCGCCGCCCGCGCGTCAGCCGGGTTCAGCGCGCAGCAAGACAAGCCGGGACGATCTATCATCTCACCGGAGCGATGGCCCTGGCGCGCGATCTCGCCATCAAGACGCTGGGCCCGCGGCGCATGTTGGCGCGGCAAAACTGGATCCATGATTGGCGGGCGTGAGGGGAAGCGCATGTCTGGCCTCTGCTCGTCATTCCGAGCCGACAGGTCGGCGCAAACCTTTCCACGTCATTGCGAGCGAAGCGAAGCAATCCAGCTTTGGCACAGGAACGACAAAGCTGGATTGCTTCGTCGCTGCGCTCCTCGCAATGACGTGGAGGGGCCATGACTTCATTTTCAACCGCATCTCATCTGCAGACAGAATGCCGCGACCTCGCCGCGCAATCCGCGCGAGTTTTACCTGAAGTTCCCGCCCTCAAAATACAGAGGGCGCAGGGAATGCCGGGCGCCCGATGCGCCCGATAGCCGCGTGTGCAATGGTAGTGTGAGAGCGCACACGCGTTAGTCAGGTCACACCGGAATCACCCGGCACTCCCCGCGCAATGGTTTA
>Ga0185299_10000707_pt1 | contig 81423 bp, 68 predicted proteins | sample PaiPotPPA55metaG_FD_128002 | JGI IMG/M metagenome (GOLD analysis project Ga0185299, IMG submission 128002) | Iron sulfur acid spring bacterial and archeal communities from Banff, Canada, to study Microbial Dark Matter (Phase II) - Paint Pots PPA... ...
AAGAACATTGCGTAGTCTGCCGCGAAGTTTGCGACATCGCCGCTATTTCAGATGCTTTTTGTACCAAGCTTTACGTTGAACAAAGAGGGAGAGAAATTTCGAACCAGAACATCTGCCTCCCCAGACTAATTTCGAACTCTGTTTAATACCTTCTGCACCCCAAGAGCATTTCTGTCATTCTGCTTGGCTCTTATTCCGATCAGCGGATGTTCTGCAGGCCAGCTGAGGTGTCGGCAGATTTGTGGCGAAAGCGTCTGGTTTTGGCATACACCGGAGGCCATCACTTCAAGCTCTCTCCTCATCCCGAGTATGTTCAAATCCGGCCGGAGGTTTTGGCAACGGTGCGACAGTTCGTAGAATAATGCTCTGCATCCTGAACCGTTGCTCCAAGTCGCGCAAATGCTCAGCAAATCTTCAGACGTGCTATACCCATTGGAGGACAGCATGAAGAAGATGTGCGATTCCTTCGTGTGGCTACTGTTGATTGCAATATTCAACGTGTCTGCGGATGCGCAGCCAAGTGAGATCGGAGCGGGCAAGAAGAGTTCGACTACGCCAAAAGCGACGCAGAGCGAAAAGCCGCTCGTTCTGACTGAAGCCATCCCTCTCGAAAACGCGAAGGGCCGTTTCGACCGCTTTGCTCTGGGCGCAGGCCGGTTGTTCGTTGCTGCCCTGGGCAGCAACGCCGTGGAGGTGATCAACATTGGCGGGAGAATCCTCGACCACACGATTACCGGTGTGCCCAATCCACAGGGCATAGCCTTCTCGCCCGAGGCAAACAAGATCTTTGTGGCCAGCGGTCGAGGGAAGGTCTACATTTATGATGCGAAGTCCTACGATCAAATCGCTACGGTCGATTTCCAGGGGGGTGCCGACAACCTACGCTACGACTCGGCGACCAAGCGAGTCTATGTCGGGTGCGGTAACGATGAGATGACCGGTGCGATCGCTATGATCGATGCGACGACCAATCAGCGCCTCCCCGAAGAATATAATCTGGGGGGTGAGCCAGAGTCATTTCACTTTGAGAAGTCAGGGCCAAACATCTACGTCAATGTGCCAGACCTAAAGCAGATTGTGGTAGTCAATCGCACAACGAAGGAGACGAAGCGTTGGCCTTTAAACGATCTGGAAAGCAATTTCCCTATGGCGCTCGATGAGGCAGACCACCGCTTGTTCGTCGGCGTGCACGTGCCTCCGCGGCTGGCGGTGTTTGACACCAACTCAGGCCGTCTTGTCGCAGTGCTACCGAGTGTACAGGACACTGACGACCTGTACTTCGACTCCGACCGGAAGCGCGTTTACATGCCTGGTGGCGAGGCTTCATCTACGCATTTCAAATGACCGATCCCGACCATTACCGGCTCCTCGCTAAGATTCCGACCGCGATCGGCGCGAAAACAGCGGGGTATTACGGTAAACAGGGTAAAGGCTTCGACCGATTTTATCTGGCCGTCCCGGCTCGCGGCGGGCAGCCTGCCGAGGTGAGGATTTACACGGTGCAGGATTGAAGTTTTGTGCCGCGACTCTTGGGGTAATAATGTGAAGCATAACGCTCAGGCATGGTGCTGCTCTCTGGTTTATCTCGGCCTCGCAGTCTCCCTCTACGGCCAAACTCTTAGGAAAATCGCGGCAATCGATCTGCCTGGCCCCAAGGGGCAGCGGTTCGATTACCTCACGATGGATGATGAAGATCACTACCTGCTCTCGGCGCATCTTGGACCCGGCATTCTTTACGTGATCGATGTACGAACCAACAAGCTCGTAAAGGCCATTCCTGGGGTTCCTGGCATTACCGGTCTGGAGTATGTGCCCGAACTTCACAAGGTCTACACCTCTGATTGGGGCGAAGAAAAAATCAGCGTCGTTGATTTGCGTTCGATGACGGTCGTCAGGCGTCTTCCCACCTTGGCCAAGCCAAACGGAAGTACATACGCCGCGCCTTTCCGGAAGGTCTATGTTGTCAATACGCTTGGCAAGGCCGTCGTGGTAGTCGATGTGAACAAGGATGAAATTATCAAGACACTAAAATTCAACAGCGAGACTGGAACGCCAGGATACGATTCGGTCGCTCGCCGGGTGTACGTCAGCCTCCGAAGCACAAATGAGGTAGCTGAAATTGATCCCTCCACGGATTCGGTGGTTGGAACGTATCCGGTCCAGGGATGTCGCTACGATCACGGCATGGCTGTCGATTCGGAGCACCATCGGGCCTTCCTGCTCTGCGGCGGAAGCAGAACGATGGCTGTGTTTGCGCTGGATTCCCACCGCGTCATTGTTAACCTTCCGCTTGCTCAGGGAGCCGATGTGGTCAAGTTCGATCCGGGACTTGGACGAGTTTATGCGGCATGTTCCAGTGGCGTGATCGGCGTATATCAAGAGGACGATGCCGATCATTTCCGGAAGCTTGAGGATTTTCCCGTTCAAAAGCTCGTGCATAGCTTGGCCGTGGACAGAGCTACACACAGAGTCTACGCACCCGAGCAAGAGGAGGATGGAAATCCCGTGGCTCGGATGATTGTCTACGAACCGAACCAAAAACACTGAGGGAGCCGATTGCTAAGACTACTTTCCGTTTTTTCCTTTATCGCGCTGGCGCGCGCTCAGTCAGGCGAACTACTGCGACGTTGCAAATGGGACTGACGGGTCGCTGCGTGTCTTTGAAGGAAGCTCCTTCCAGGTGCTGAAAACGATTCCTTACTCTTCCCAGTGATCGTGTCCAGTACGAGCATGCGGGCGGGGCTCCGCTTCCGGGAGTCACGGGCCGCCTCGACCACATGGCCGTGGATCTGGAAAAGAAGCGTCTTTTTGTGGCCGCCGTTACGAACAACCTGATAACGTTGGCTACGGCAGTGGCGCGCTCGGTTTTACCGACAAGGACGGCGCCAAAGTCGGTGGAGAGGGCGCGATCTCTGTCTTTCAACAACACGCTCACCAGGAGTCCTTTCAGCTCGAAAGCAGTGGATCTAGAATTTTCGAATCTCGTCAGGAAGAGCAGCCTGCCGTCGCTCGTCAAGTTCTTGAGGGCACTGTTGTTCAAGACGCCAGCAAGCGTGATTATCTTGTGTTTGCAGGCCCCGATATGCTCCCAAGCTACCAATGCATACCGCCCCAGTTGATCTGGAACCGGCTCTTGGTGTCCTGAGCATCTTTTCCAACAACCCTCCTCATTCGGCTGTACGCCAAGGTGAACGGTCCGTCCATGTCTTTAGCGCACCCGTGGCCCAAGCCGTCGACTTGTCGGAATGACAGACGTTGCAAGCGTTCGGAATCTTTAACGCGTCCGTCGTCGCAGGAGTGACGAATTGAAACGTGTGGCTCCGCACATTCACGTCGCCGATGGTCTGTTGGGTTTTGGGCATGTGACAAGCGACGCACTGACTACCCTGGCTGCCCGCTTTGTGATGCGTGTGTTCCTCAATAGTAGGCGCGTGCGGACCGTTCGGAGAATTCGGGCCATGACAGTCCAGGCATAGAACATCAACCGGTTTGCGCAAGAGCGCGTCGTTCTCGGTGCCATGCACGTCATGACAACTGAAGCAGGCGACGCCGCGATTGTACATCAGACTGTTCACGAAGTCGTTGCCTTGCATACGATTCTTGTGGGCAGTCCCGTCGGCGAAGTGCGTGAACGTTGTCTCGCCGAGTTTGTGATCTTCCAGCGTCCAGAAATCGGCCAGATGCTTACCCATATGGAAGCCGACCGGCCAATCATAGGCTTTTCCGGCGGTGGGAGCGATCATAGGCCGACCCTGCGAATGGCACTGGATACAAGTGTCGGTCGCGTTAATATAGTTGAGCCGCGACGGGTTCACAACATTCGCCGACGTAGGCTTCTTTACGTGTTCGCTGCCAGGGCCGTGACATTTTTCGCAGCCGACATTCCACTCCGTCACCTTTTTGGTAGTTACATCGTAATTGACTGAGTGGCATCCATCGCACGTTGGCCCGGTGGGGCGGTGCATGTTGTCTTCGGGATAATACGGCGTCCACCAGTCCGTCCCGGGCTTCACGTTGTAGGCGCGCCAGATTTTGTGGGTGACGTCCCACTGCGCCGGCAAGGGAAAGTAATCATCGCCAATTTTCTTAAAGTAACGCTGCTTCCATTTGTTGCCGTAGACGAAGGCTATATCGTCTTTTGAAAACGTGAGTAGCGGGTCGGGCTTCGAAAGATCCGGGATGATGGCATCGGGATGCTCTCGTGGATCGCGGACTACGTTCGCCATTCGAGTTTTAGCCCAGCGGTCATAGATGTCGGTGTGACATGATTTACAGGCGGCCGAGCCTACGTAAGAAGCTGAACCGGAGGACAGAGTGGGCGCCGACACTGTCGCGACTTTGGGGAGGTTCCGTATAAAAACAACGAGCCGCCAAATGTCCTGATCGGGCATCTGCCAGCCCGGCATCGCGGTATTTCGTATCCCGTTCCGGATGAAATAAAACAATTCTCCATCCGTCGCGTGGTGGACCTCAGGTCCGCGAAGATCGAGCGGAGGCGGGTATAAACCGTCGCCCGCCTCGGTCTTTCCGCTTCCATCGTAGTTATGACAGACGTCGCATTTCTGTTTGTATATTTCCCGTCCCACAGATACATCCTCTCCGCCGGCATTGGTTCTTAGCGGGTTCTTCATGGCCTTCGCCGAATCGGGAACGCTCACGTTCAACATCCATCGCGCGACATTGGTTTCGACCGCCGCCGGCTTTTGACGGGCTATCAATCCTCCTGCAACAATGTATCGGTACAGAACTCCGGCCGCTAACGCGATCAGGATGACTACTACGATTGCAGTTGCGGTCACACCCTTCTTCAAGGACATTGCCACCTCTCCGTTTTTCTCATTTCAAGAGAATCCCCCACGTGATTTGGAACCGGCCATTCACGGCGTCGTCCTCGAAGGAGGGATGTTCTTGAATTGGTAGTCGAAGCTCAGCCGGGAACGCTCGCCGATCGGAAGAAAATAGCCAAGATTGAAAGCTCGGATATTCAGGCCAGTCGCCGGATCGCCGTTGAACTGGTTATAGCGCGCATAGACGTTCAGAGAACCAGCCACACGATAGCTTGCTAGCAATTCTCCCGCCGAGGAGTGGGTTCCTGGCCGGAAAGCCGGAAAAAATACAGGATCAATGGTGGGCAGGGTGGATGGTCTGTTCCCTGCCACCGCTTCGCCGCGAACGCCGAATCGTCCGCTGGCGAATTGGAAATCGACCCCAACGAGCCGTTCGTTGTCGTTGCCCGAGATTCCCGGAGGCAGGAGTTGTTTACCCGCCAGTACCGAGGCTCCAACCGCCAGCTTTTCCTTGTTGAAGATCTTGCGGATCCGCGCCATGTAATTTACCTGGCGATTGTTATCGTTGAAAAAACGGTTGCCGTTAAACGCGCCCACGAAGTATTGAAGATCCTTGAAGCCGGCCCCGGAAAGAAAACCGAAATCGCCTAACAACATTACTCCGCGGTCACGCTCGCCCGGGAAGAAATAGCCCGAAAATATCGGCCGCTCTGGAGACTCGCGGACCCAGCTGGATTGCTGCACACTGAATCCAAATGGCACCACGAATTGGCCCGCTCGAATAGTGGCATGGTCGGTCAGATAGTATTCGAGAAAAGCGTCGTTCACCAGCTTTTCCGGGCTGCCTTCGACGGATTCCTGAAACTGGATTTCGAAGCCCGCCCCAAGGCGGTCGTTGATCTTGCCGGCCCAGCGTGTTTCTATGCGGCTGAGTCGGAGATTGGGATCGAATGCGGCGCCGGAGCCCTCGAGCGGAGCGACGGAATAGCGCGTCTGGATGAAGACCTCCGGCTTCGCTTCGAACATATGATCGCTCTCGTTGCCGCCGAGGTCGGGACCGATAATCCGATCAGCTAATTCCTTAGCTAGACCATTTTCTGTTCCGCCCTCTTGCGGCGGCTGGGCAAAGGGCGGCAACGCAGCGACCGTGGCTTCAACTGCCTGGAAGTCGGGCTGTCGTAATGCCTGGACCTCTTTAGAAAGTGATTCGATCGTCTTCTGAGGGGTCGTGACAGTGCCCTTAGCATCGGCAAGCTGCCGTTCAAGCTCTGCCATGCGTCGATCCCGATCCTGTCCATCCGCCACAACCGGGATTATGCTCCCGAAGCACAGAAATAGTGCGACCTGTCTGAAAAGGCCCGCGCGTAAGGCGACAATCCTGTCGTATATGCATGTCCATGATGTCGCCCATCATTACCTCCATGCCACCGTCGCCCTTGGTGAACACGAGCCATCCGCCGAAGCCGAATGGCGTCGGCGTTGCGATTCCATCAATGGCGATCTTCAGATCGTTCCGAGGGATGTTGACCTTCAGAACGCCGTCCTTGAAATCTCCTTGCTTCCCAAGAGTCTTCAATACACCGTCGTAATCGGCGGGAATAGTTTGTGCGAGCGCTCCGCAAGCCCACAGAACGAAACATGCGATCAGTTTGTCGGTTTTCATGATTTCTACTTGCCTCACTTTCCGTTAACCGTAAATTCGTCGAAGTAAGTTACGCTGTCCGCTTTCGTCCAGAGGCCAGTCTTGCCGGCCTTGGTGAAGGTACGGTCTTCGGTCTCGAAGAGGCGTTCCCCGTTAAGAGAAACGACGAAAGAACTGTCGTTAAACGCGATCTTCAGAGTGCTCCATTGGCGGCGCGGGATCTCGTGCTTGACGCCATATGACCGGGAAGGAAGTCCTTTGGGCGCGATCGAGAGCCGAACCCCGTTCTCCACCTTGTAAAGCACCACGTTGTTTTCGAGTGCGTTGGCACGGACAATGTAGTAGTTGCTGGGATCTTGATAGCGCCAGACAATTCCGGCGGCTTGATCCACCGCGCCATCCACGGTCTTGAACGCGACGCTCACATAGCCATCACGGAGCACCGCCCGGTCCAAAATGACCAACGGAAACCGGCCGGCTGTGCTGTCGCGGGACAGTTGTGCGAGGACGTAGTGCGGTCTTGCGCCCGATTCCTCGCGCACGATCTCCCATCGTGGTGCAGCCCCATCATGGGTCATTGCCACGGTCCAGCCCGCGGGGAGCTTGCCCGGTACGCAATCATCGAATCGGATTACCTCCGCCAACGCTAGAGAATTCAGTAAAAGTGCGGCACCCAAGATTCGCGTGGCATCCATCTCGATCTCTAGTGTGGCGCCTGAACCTGAGGATTTCGTGAGTGGGAGCGGAACTAACGGATACTCACGAATTCCTCAGGTAGCGGCATCATACTAGTAGCATCGATTCATGCGAATTCTCATCGTCGAAGACGACTGGAAACTCGCGCGTCAGCTCAATAAGGGGTTGGACGAGCAGGGCCACTCCGTGACCGTCGCCTCCGACGGTCTTGAGGGGCTGGAAGCCGCGAAACATGGCGAGTTCGACGTTCTGGTACTGGATGTGATGCTTCCCGGCTTGGACGGATTTTCGATCGTGCGACGGCTTCGAGCCGCGAAGAGCACCACTCCAATCCTGCTGCTCACAGCGCGAGATGCGGCTGAAGATGTCGTCGCCGGACTCGATGCCGGCGCCGACGATTACCTGACAAAGCCGTTTTCGTTCAAGATTCTGCTTGCAAGGCTTCGTGCTCTGTCACGACGCAAGACTGTAGAACCACGGACCCAGCTCCAGGTCGGAGATCTCGTGCTCGATCCCGCAACTCGGGAAGTGACACGCGCTGAGTCGGTTGTCTTGCTTTCGAGGACAGAGTTCGTCCTACTCGAAATGCTTATGCGGAATACGGGCCGAGTGATTACACGCACTCGCATTATCGAGGCTGCATGGGGCTATGAACGCGACGTCGATCGCAATACCCTCGATGTTCTTATGAGTCAACTTCGAAAGAAGATCGATGTGCCTGGCTGCCAAAAGCTCATTCACACCATACGGGGCGTCGGATTTGCGCTGCGCGAGGAGGAGAGCGCTTGAGGAAACGATCGATAGGCTTCCGTCTGGCAGCCTGGTACTTCCTGGTCTTCGCTTGCGGCCTGGCTGCCTTCAGTGTCGCGGCCTGGTTCGCGATGAGTGCGAGCATCTACCATGCCATTGACGACGAGTTGCGCGACCGGGTACGGGGCGTCGCCAAGTTCATGAACCTCCAGATCGCTTCTTTGTCGGTCCCGGAGATAAGAGATGAGTTTCGCGAACATTCCGTCCTCGGGCCTGGTGGTGACCTTTTCCAGGTATGCGACCAAGACGGGCAGTGGTTGTATCGGTCAGTGCCTTTGGAAAGCAACAACGTTCCTATAACCGCCCCGCGCATTCTCGCTGCGTCCCGGTTCGAGACCTTGCGTGTTCAAGATCAATCTCTCCGCTTCTACTCTGCGCGTATTGTCGTGAACGGACAGCCTTACACGGTTCAGGTAGCGGCCCCGATGCACGAAGCCTTGGAAGCGCTTGATCGTTTCCGGCTTCTGCTTTTGTTCGCTACGCCTTTACTGCTGATTGCGGCTAGCACCGGTGGTTACTGGCTAAGCCGCCGCGCGCTCGCTCCAGTTGACGAAATCTCTCGAGCGGCCCAGCGCATCAGCATCGAGAATCTAGCAGATCGGCTACCGGTAACCGAGACAGGGGATCAGCTGCAACGGCTCTCGGAGACGCTCAATGCGATGTTCTCACGCCTTGAGGCTTCCGTTCGGAGGATCACCCAGTTCACCGCCGATGCATCGCACGAGCTGCGCGCTCCGGTGTCGCTGATCAGGACAACCGCGGAGGTCGCCATACAAAGGAGGGACCGGGCGGCCGGGGAGTATTTCGAAGCCCTCGAAGAGATCCTTGAGGAATCCGAGCGTACCTCGCAGGTTGTCGACAGCCTCATGTTGCTGGCGCGCGCCGATTCCGCGAAGGACATCCTGGAACTCGTATCGGTGGACGCAGGCAATGTCATTCGTGAAGCCGCCGAACAGGGCGAAAAACTGGCGCGAAATCATGGCCTCGAGTTTGCCGCGAGCTTGCCGGATGATCCCGTTTTGATTCAAGCCGACGGAGACGCACTGCGCCGAGCTTTACTAATCCTGATCGACAACGCGGTGAAGTATACGGTGCAAGGTGGCTTTGTACGCGTCAAACTTGAAACCGACAAGCGCTTTGCGATTGTCTCGGTGTCAGATACGGGGATCGGTATTGCGGAGCCGGATATCGTTCACATCTTTGATCGATTCTGGAGGGTCGACAAGGCTCGTTCGCGTGAACAAGGCGGTGCAGGTCTGGGCCTGTCCATCGCGAAGTGGGTCGTTGAAATGCATCGAGGCTCGATTGAGGTTCAAAGCGAACTCGGCAAGGGTTCCACCTTCTACGTTCAGGTGCCCCTCAGTCAGCGATAAGAGGTCACTGATGAGAGGGGAGACTTCCAGGGCAAAAAGGCCATTGAGTGGATCGACAGGACGTTTGAGAATGCCGGCAGGCTTGGCGTCTGGAGAAGAGGTGACAACGTAACGCTATTCGACGATTTTACCTTGAAGCGTTTAGCTTCAGTCGAGGATGCCCAAAGGGTCTCATTTGGTACTCAGGGAATCCTCAGATTGGCTCCGTATAGTGTAACGAAGGTGTGCCACACGACGCCGTGTTTAAGACTAATGAAGAAGCTTGCCCTATTCGTCCTGTTGGCGGCTGCGGAGTCAATATTGGCGCAGACAGCCACATTACGGGGTGTAGTCGCCGATGAAAGCGGAGCCATCATCCCGAAGGCTAATGTCGTCATCAACGGGCCTGGCGGACTGACGAACACGGTCCTGGCGGGCGACGACGGCTCTTACACCTTCACTGGCCTGACACCGAGCAACTACACAGTCGAAGCGGCAGCTCCAGAATTGACTCTGCCGGAGCCGCAAAAGATCTCATTGGGAGCGGGGGTGCAGACACTCAACCTTCGGCTCCGAGTCGCTTCAACCGCGCAACAAGTGACTGTACAAGAAAACGCCGGACCTGCCGTCAGCACCGATCCCACCAATAACGCGGGTGCACTCACGCTCCGTGGCGACGACTTGCAAGCTCTTTCTGATGACCCCGACGATCTTGCGGCAGATTTACAAGCGCTAGCCGGCCCATCGGCGGGCCCGAATGGTGGGCAGCTCTTCGTCGACGGCTTCACCGGCGGCCAGCTTCCACCCAAAGAGTCTATTCGCAAGATTCGCGTCAACTCGAACCCCTTCTCGCCTGAATACGACACATTGGGCTACAGCAGGATCGAGATCTTCACCAAGCCCGGTACCGACAAGTTCCGCGGCACGGGCTTCTACAATTTCGGAGACAGCTTTTGGAATTCACGCAATCCCTACGCAGCCGAGAAGGCGCCATTCTTGCTGAAGGAGTATGGCGACAATCTAAGTGGACCTCTGAGCAAGCGCGCCTCGTTCACGTTTGATATCCAGCGGCATGCCATCGACAACGGTGCGATTATCAACGGTTCCATTGTCGATCCGCAGAATTTGGCGATTGTCGATCCGTACACTCAGGTGTTTCGAATTCCGCAGCGGCGCGTAATTATAACGCCTCGCATCGATTACCAATTGAACCCGAAGAACACGTTGACCATTCGTTACACATTCACACGGGTTGATATCGGCGACGCTGGCGTCGGAGGCTTCAATCTGGTTTCGGAGAGTTATGACATTCGAACAAGAAGCCAAATCCTGCAGGCCACGGAAACAAGAGTTATAGGCGCCAATGTGATCAACGAGACGCGCTTCCAATATTTGCGGGTCAGCAACACAATGACGCCAAACAGCCCTGGGCCAGCAAATCAGGTCCTCGGGTCGTTCAACGGCGGTGGAGCGCCAATCGGAAACTCTTCGGATACCCAAAACACCTACGAGCTTCACAACTTTACATCAATAACGCACGGATCACACTCATGGCGATTTGGCGCACGCTTGCGTGGCGCGGCGGACGATAACGTTTCACGACAGAATTTTGCCAGCACTTTCACGTTTGGGGGAGGTGTGGCGCCGGAGCTAGACGCAAACAATCAACCCGTATTGGGTTCATCCGGGCAGCCCATTATGACGGACATCAATTCGATCGAAAGCTACCAGCGAACCCTCCTGTTCCAAAGCATGGGGCTGTCAGCCAATCAGATCCGTGCACTGGGCGGCGGAGCTTCCCAATTCACTGTATCCGGGGGCAGCCCTTCGATTTTCGCTGGACAATTCGACGTCGGGGCGTTCATCGGTGATGACTGGCGTGTGCGCCCGAACTTTACACTAAGCCTGGGCTTGCTTTATGAGACGCAGACCAATATTCATGATTGGCATGACTTCGCACCGCGACTCGGTTTTGCGTGGGCGCCCAGCGGCGGCTCCAAGAACTCGCGTCCCAAGACGGTCATCCGCGGCGGATTCGGCATATTCTACGACCGATTCGCGTTGACGAACACAATCGACGCGCTTCGCTATAACGGAATCGTTCAGCAGCAATACATCATCTCCAACCCCGACTTCTTTCCAATCGTGCCTTCAATTGCGTCCCTCGGAACATCGCTACCCGCGAGTGCCATTCAAGAAATCAGTTCGCGCCTGCGCGCGCCATACATGATGCAGTCCGCCTTGGCGGTTGAACGCCAGTTACCGGCCAACACGACCGTCGCCATCACCTACGCCAACTCGCATGGGCTTCATCTGCTGCGTTCCGAGGACATCAACGCCCCGTTGCCTGGAACCTTTAATCCGCAAGTACCTGGCAGCGGCGTGTTTCCGTTCAATCGGCCAAGTCCCATCTCCCTAATGGAATCCTCCGGCCTGTATAACCAAAACCAGTTGATCGCGAACGTCAATTCGAGCATAAATAAAGACATTTCGTTGTTTGGGGCTTACGTCTTCAACCACGCGATGAGTAATACTGACGGGCTGAACACGTTTCCTGCGAATCCCAACAGCATGGTTGGGGAGTACGGCCCGGCGGCTACTGATATCCGCCACCGCTTTGCATTCGGCGGGTCGATCAGCACGAAATGGGATCTTCGGTTTAGTCCATTGTTAACGGTGAACTCGGGGCAGCCTTTCGACATCACGGTCGGCCACGACCTTTACGGCGATACGCTGTTCAACGGACGTCCGGGAATCGCAACCGATCCCAACAAGGCTGGTGTGATCCAAACCAGCTACGGTTTACTCGATCCGAATCCAACTCCGGATGAGCGCATCCTCCCTCGCAATTTCGGCCGTGGACCCGGAATCATCATGCTCACCCTGAACGTCCGAAAGAGGTTCACCTTCGGCCCATCACGAGAGGCAGGGTCGGCCGCCGGAGGTGGCGGTGATAACCGTCGCGGCGTTGCTACCGGCCCATTCTCGATGGGGGGGAGCCAGGGAGGTGGGTCATCGAGCCGCCGCTATAATCTCTCTATTCGATGGCTATAACGAACATCCTAAACCACAACAACCCAGGGCCGATTATCGGGAATATCGCCTCGCCACTTTTTGGTCAGGCGAACCAGCCGTATGGAGTCGGCGTTCTGGGAGGGACGGGATTTTCCGAGTCGGCGAACAATCGCCGGCTGGAGCTACAAGCCCGGTTCACCTTCTGACGATGTCCCGATGCCTGGCAATAATCACTAGAATTCTAACGTGCATTCTATCGGCCTGTTTCTGGTCACTGGCGCTGCTTGCGCAAAACTCATCAGGAGTCCTCGTCACTGGCACTGTGATTGATCCGCATAGGGCTGGTGTTCTTGGAGCAAAAGTAACCTTGGCGAGAGTCGGAGGGAGTGAGGTCCAGACCGCGACCGCGGATGAAAGCGGAGCGTTCCGCTTCGAAGGGGTCGCACCCGGAACCTACGAGCTTCGCATTGAACGCGAGGGGTTCAAGACCGCTGTGACCCGCGAGCGTGTAGGCCCCGAACCTCCCAAGCCGATAACCATCGGTTTAACGCTAGCGGATGTTCAGCAAGAAGTAACAGTCGGAGACCAACAGACTCAAGTCAGTACGAATGCTTCCGAAAACCTCGACACCGTGACGATGAACCGCCAATCCCTCGACGATCTGCCGATCTTCGACCAGGACTATATCGCAACAATGTCAAGGTTTCTGGACGCCGCATCAGTTGGGACGAGCGGAGTAACGCTCATCGTAGATGGCGTGGAGGCCACCCGCGCCAGTGTTTCCGCGTCCGCGATTCAAGAAGTCAAGATCAACCAGGACCCCTACTCGGCCGAGTATCCCCGTCCTGGAAAAGGCCGCATCGAGATCATCACGAAACCTGGTTCATCCGAGTTCCATGGCACGTTCAATTTTCTCTTCCGCGACAACTACCTGAACGCGCGCGAACCCTTTGCTCTTGTCCGCCCGCGCGAGCAACGCCGGATCTTTGAAGGAAACCTCACCGGCCCTCTGGGCCGCAATCAAAAAACATCGTTCCTGATCACGGCGAACCGTGAGGAGGAGGACGCGCAAGCCATTGTTTTCGCGCTGGGACCATCCGGAGCAATTCGTGAAACCGTCCCAACTCCTCAGCGAAACACGGAACTCGGGGGCACCTTGAATCATCAGTTTGGCAACGACCAGCTCATCTCCTTTCGCGGCATGTACACCGACCGCACCATACAGAATCAGGCGGTGGGCGGCCTCACGCTACCGGAAGCCGGCACGAATTTCGAAGATCGCGAGGACCTGATCACCTTCAATCACCGAGGCGCGATTACCAAGAAGTGCTTCAATCAATTTCGTTTCTATGCGGCTCGCCAGCACACGCCGACGACTAGTATCAATCCAGGTCCAAGCATGGTGGTCCTGGGCGCCTTCACCGGCGGCGGTGCACAAGGGAACCGCCTGCAAACCGAGAATCACATCACCTTGAATGAGATTCTCGTATGGACCGGAGAAAAGCATACCGTCAGAACCGGAATCAATGTTCCCGACCTCAGCCGCCGCGGCTTGGACGATAACACCAACATGGCTGGCACGTATACCTTTTCAACGTTGCAGGATTTTGAACAAAACCATCCGTTCTCGCTGCTAAGACAGTCCGGCAACGGGCACGTAGTTTTCGTGGAGAAAGTCCTGGGCGGATTCATCCAGGATGAGTTTCGCGTCCTTCCCAATCTGCAAATCTCGTATGGTGTGCGGTACGACTGGCAGAACTATTTTCACGACAACGACAATTTCGCCCCCCGGCTATCTCTCGCCTACGCCCCCGGGAAATCCCGAAAGACCGTTATTCGCAGCGGGGCGGGATTCTTCTACGATCGGACCGGCCCTCAACCGATCTTCGACCTGATTCGCTACGACGGCAGTAGGCTCCTGCAGTACCTGATAAACAACCCTCCATATCCCGATCCGTTCGCGATTGGACCGACCAGCATTGTCACGCTCGATCCAACCGTGCGGATTCCCTATGTAGTCCAGTACGGCGCGGGCATCGAGCGACAATTGGCCAAATCGACGACCCTCACCGTCAACTATACCGGCCTACGCGGTGTCCATTTGTTTCGATCGCGCGACGTGAACGCGCCACCACCGCCTTTCTATCTGGCCCGCCCCGATCCTAATCTGAGTGTGTGGCGTCAAATTGAATCAGCAGGCGATCTTGAAAGCCAGTCGCTGGAGCTTGGTCTTCGCGGGAACATCACTCGGTACTTCGTGGGAATGGTTCAATATACCCTCGGCCGAGCGTATAATAACGTCGGCGGAACAACGACTGGCGGGAGCCGCACCAGCGGAATCAACAGCTTCCCGGCGAATAACTATGATCTTACCGGCGAGTGGGCGCGCGCCGACTTCGATCAGAGACACCGCTTCAATCTGCTCGGAACGGTCACTCCTGGAAAGTACTTTAAACTCGGCGTCGCGCTTTCCCTGTACTCCGGCATGCCATACAACGAGACAACGGGGCGTGATAACTACAACGATGGGATGGCGACTGCTCGGCCCCCGGGTGTGCCCCGCAACAGCCTGCAAGGACCCGGTTATGCCGACCTGGACCTGCGCTGGTCGCGCGACTTTTTTCTCACGCCCGCAAGGAAAGAGAAGGGCCCGACAATCACCCTGGGGCTCGATGCGTTTAACGTCATCAACCATGTGAACTATGTCACCTACGTGGGCGTCCTCAGTTCTCCATTTTTCCGCGAACCGATTTCAGCTCTGCCGCCAAGAAGGCTGCAGGTATCTTTTCGCTTCAGGTTCTAGAAATGCTGCCTCCGCACACGGTTCGTGTTGTCCTTGTTTATCAAGAGCCTCTGGAGCGGATGCTGGCCTCGTTCTCCATCGATTTGGATGATGACGGAGAGCGATTGCAGTGCTGGGCAGACTAAACAGACATCCTCCCAACTCAAGGATTTGGTTTTCAAAATTCCACGACCAGACGGCGAAAGTACGGAACTCATACAGGCGACATTTGGATCCCGAGCCCGAAAGTTTCCAAGCCGCTCTTCAACCAAACTGATTTCAACAGATTTCAAAAGTTGCGCGACAAAGGCAGCCTCAAGGCGCCCGGCGGTTCATCATACGAAATATCAGAAATGCACTGGCAATTGCACGTGGCACTTCGGCCTCTAGAAATCGCACTGCTCGCTCACGGCAATCTACTCAACGGCGTTTCGAAACCATTACGTTTTGGCGCACGAATCGACGAATTGAAGTATTGTGTGGCGAATGAACGGATCACGGCTGACAAAACCAGTCGAAATTACTTTTCGGCACGGTTCGGAAGCTTGCCAACTTGGCGCTCTAACCATAGGGCGATGTTCGGACCGCGCAGGGCTATTCCTGCGTGTCAAGATGCTGAACGAGGCTCGCCACATCACCTTTCGACTGGGTGTCAGCACCGATGCGAGTACAGATTTACGGGCCCATGTCTCGGAGGGCCAATCCCAGGCAGCGGCATCGACGCGCGTTACGCCTGGGTACGCTTGCCATTTTTGGAACCGACAAAAACCGGCGCTTTTTTTGTGCTGGCGGCGCGACTTTGCCCTGGAGCGATAATCGACCCCGTCGACCTTGCCGCTTCGGTGCGTTCGTGAGTGGCCGAGCGACTGCTTTCCCAACCCGGTTGCCACGCCTACCTGTTTCGAAATTCCTCTGAGGTTTTTGGCAGGGTACAGCGGCCGTTTTGCAGGGTGGCGCTGCTCAGTACTTGGTTATAAATGCCAAGATCGCCGCTACAAGGCGAAAAATCGAAGCTTAAAGCTGCCGCCGCCAGCAACGCGGCCAGGACCGCGTTCGATCTCCCCGAGCTGTACAATGAGCAAAACCTTTCAGTGGGACTCAAGTGGAAACAAGGGAACGCGCGGGCCGTGATCGCCACTGGCTGCCCGTTCGGGCCACCCGCTTCCATTGGTAAGTCGCTGTCGTCTTAGCCCCTTAAGCAAGGAACTGACATACTACTACTACTCCTACTTTTACAGATGCCAGATACGCTGAAGCCCCACGGAGTAGTAAAAATGGAGTACAAGCATGATGCCCCTAATGCCCTCTTTTTTAGTTACAGTTGCCAAGAGCGTGTCAGGCGATAACTTCCGCCGCCGACCGTTCACTGTTCAAAGTGTGCAGCGCCGCTCGGAGCGCGGCGTGAAGTGTGGGCCGTTTGAAATCTGGCAAGAGACTGACGCACGCAGCGCCTTGTTCAACTTGAAGTTATAGTTATATGTTTTTGCTTGCGTAAATACCTAATATGACAGGAACTTACCGATCCCGCAGCTCTTTCGCTTTAGGATTCAAACTGATCAGTTCTCGAGCCATGTCAACGGCGGGTTCCCACCGATTTCCAATCTGTGTTCTAGTTCAAGTTATAGTTATATGTCGATAGATTTAGTAAGCGCCTAAAAGTCCTAGGCTTACGAGCCAAGTAATCTGGTGGAATTCCCAAACGCCAAAGTTACTGCAGGGCCATGAGAATGTGCGTGACCTTTGAACCGCAAATTTCAAGCCAGTGGCGGAGTTCAAGTAGAGTCTGATGTCCCTAAACTCGATAATTACCTGAACAGCCAAACTGTTGCTCGGCAAAGGGTGTTCGATCCGCCTCGCCGTCTTGGGGTGTTTCCAAAGTTTCCAAAGTCCGGAGCAAAAAGCGCAGTCTCTCTCATTCCACCGCCTCAAGCCCCCGATTTCGGCTCGGTACCGGATCGCGGTCGCAAGTCTCGGAGGCGAAGCGAAACCCATAAATCCAGCTATCCACGAGCATGTTGCGCAACCGCTCTATTTCCCTGTTCCGCTCAATGCCGTCGAATCTAGCGACCCGGTACCGCCGCACAATCCAATCTTCAAACTGCTGAACCCGCTCGATGACCTCTGGAGAGCCCCAGTTCTGCATCTTGTCTGACCGAGCTTGCGTGCGGAGCCCGCATTGGTTCAGCACGGCGGCGATGCGACCGCGAGCATTCCGAATGCTGGCCCTGCGCAGGGCGTAGTAAGCCACGTAGATCCGCTCCGTCAGGTCATCTCGGAGTCGAGCAGGTCCCCCGCCTTGAACAGAACGTCCCTCTCCCATTAGATTCGGCGGCAGGAAAAACTCCCGATGACGGGATGGCTCATCGCGCTTGTCAACTTGCTTCACAATTCCCTCGATATCAAAAGAGGAAAGGTAAGTGTGCGCATGTTCCTGGAGGAAACGGATTGCTTCAGGCTTAGTCGCAATTTCAATCCGGCCAAATTCGAGCAATGCCGACCAGATCACTTGAGCCAGTCGATCCAGCATAACGCGCTCCGGGCTACCTGGCATTTCCGCGGCAATCGCCTTGAGATAGCGAGCCACCCGTGCCGTTTCTGTTAATTTCAGCCGCCTCGGCTTGCGAGCCAATTGACCGAATACATACGACAAAAACGGCTCGGCTTCTTCTTTGGAAAGAGATTGTCTGGGGAGTATCAACTGGTCACTGTGTATCCAATGGGCCTGGTCTGACGGGGGCATGATGTACTCCAAAAAAGCCGCTTCATCTCCCTATGCGGATTCAGAGCTTTGGCGCAAAGTGGATTTAGGTGGTGCACCCACTGATATCGCTCGATGGCAGCACGACGCACAGTACGACAGCCAGTGGATCTTCCCGACTCCTGCCAGTCCGCTCGTGTCTATGTTAGACTTCCACGCGAGCAAATCCGTAACGAGCCATTGCCGCAGGGAGGCGGCTTTGAAAAAACGGCTCGAAGAAGATACCAGAAACCCACGCCCGAAAAGCGAGGGAATCAGTGGACGATCCTCGTTCGCGAGGATGTTGTTGAAGATGGGCAGAGAAGACGAAGAGTTAAACGGGTCCCACTCGGACCTTCAACCCTTACCCGGGCGGAGACCGAGCGAGCGCGCGACGACTACCTGGCAGACATCAACCAGGCGCAGGTCGGCATCGGCGGGGCCATATTGTTCCGCGACTTTGCTCGAGTGTATGAACGTGATGTTCTGCCAACTCTGGCCATCACCACCAGAGGAGCGGAGCAAGAGTGTATTGAAAAATCATCTTAATCCTGAATTCGGAGACCGTATGCTGCGGGAGATAACGCTGGAGGGTTGCAGTCGTATTTCGCCCGTCTGCAAGCCACTGAGCTATCGCCCGAAAGTGTAGACAAGATTCGGGACGTGTTGTCTTCAGTGCTGGGAACGGCGGTTGACTATGGCCGGCTCAGTACGAATCCCAGCGCCAAAATCCGGTTGAAAAAGCGGAAGCTCACCAAGCCGAAACCGTTCATCCGGGTCGAACAGTTCTATGCACCGCTGGAGTTGATTCCGGAGCCGTACGCCACGATGGTCTATGTGGCGGTGTTTACGGCATTGCGGGTCAGCGAACTGGCGGGACTGCGATGGCGCAATGCGCATGCTGATTCGATCACCGTCGAGCAGCGTTATTGCAGGGGAGATTGGGATGAACCAAAATCGGAAGCCAGTCGGGCAACGATTGCGGTCGACGAACATGTGATCGAGCGGATACAGCGGCTCAAGTCGATCGAGGTGGTACTTCGCGCCGGCAGAGCATCCCGGCGCTACAAGGCAGTGAAGGGAGACGGCCCAGATGACTTGGTCTTTCAATCAGTCAAAACCGGAGCTGCGATTCGCGACAACATCGTGCTGTCGCGCCACATTAAGCCGGCAGGACGGAAGCTGGACATTGGCTGGGTGAATTGGCAGGTACTGCGGCGCTCTTGCGCTACCTGGATGGACCAAGCGCAGGTAAATGTAAAGGACGCACAGGGGCTGATGCGACATAGTCGGGCGAGCACGACCCAGGATGTATATACCAGCAGGTTGTTCCTGAGGCGCAGCGCAAGGCGGTTCGGAAGTTGACGGCGTTCGTGAGGACGTCGGTGAAAGAAGCGGTGGTGGTGCAGTCAGATGTGTCGAAAGTGCAACCAATTGCAACCAGACTTAGATAGGTGGGCTTGTAAGTTATTGAAAACGGTGGCCAGGGACGGAATCGAACCGCCGACGCCAGCCTTTTCAGGGCTGCGCTCTACCAACTGAGCTACCTGGCCAAGTGATGCAAGGTCCGTGCAAACAACCTTATTGTCGATTTTATCAGACGGCTATACCTGCTGCAGTTCGGCGAGTTTGTCGCCGGTGGTCTTCTCGACATCAGCGTGGAGACTGTTGCCGTGAGCGTCCATAGTTACGATGGCTGCGAAGTTGTTCACGTGCAAATGCCACATCGCTTCAGGAATACCAAACTCCAACAAGTGCACAGCCAGCACGTTTTCGACGGTGCGCGCGTAGAACTGCGCCGCGCCGCCGATGGCGTTCAGATAAACAGCCCCGCTCTTCTTCAGAGCCGCGAGTGTCTTGGCCCCCATACCGCCCTTGCCGATAACCGCGCGCACGCCATACTTCTCGATGATGGTGGCCTGGTACGGTTCCTCGCGACTGCTGGTGGTTGGCCCCGCGGCCTTCACTTCCCACTTGTCGCCCTGCTTTAACATGACGGGGCCGCAATGATAAAGGACGGCGCCCCGCAGATCGACCGGCGGCGGATTCTTCATCAGATGGGCGTGTACGGCGTCGCGGCCGGTAAAGACTTCGCCGGAGATCAGCACCACGTCGCCAACCTTGAGCGCTCGGACAGCTTCCTCGGAGATAGGGGCAGTCAACACTACTTCGCGGCCGGTGAGCGGGAATCCTTCCATTTGGGCCATTCGTTCCACGGAGCGTTTCGGGTCGCGGTATAGCCAGCGCGTGATCGCGCCACTCGATGCGTCGAGACGCACGCCGAGGCGGCGAAATGCCCAGCAGTCATACGCCACCGAAACAAAGAAGCTGGCCGGCAGCCGATTGGCGGCGCGAACCTTGCATCCGATGAGCGAGACCTTTCCGCCGAAGCCCATGGCGCCGACTCCGATACGATTGGCCTCTTCCATCACTTCGGCTTCGAGCTGGGCGAGCTCGGGAACCGGATTGACGTCGTCGAGTGTTCGAAAAAGCTGATCTTTGGCGAGCACGTAGCCGTGCGCGCGATCGCTCCCGATACAGACGCCAACGGCGCCCGGCGCGCAACCCTGGCCTTGCGCCTGCCACACCGCGTGCAGGATACAGCGACGTACGCCCTCAAGATTGCGGTCCGCGCGACCCAGATGATCCAGCTCGCAGGGAAGCGAATATTGGATATTTTTGTTCTCGCAGCCGCCGCCTTTAAGTATGAGCTTCACTTCGATCTCGTCTTCCTCCCACTGCTCGAAGTGCATCACGGGCGTCTCGTCACCGAGGTTGTCCCCGCTGTTCTTGCCCGTGAGAGAATCCACCGAGTTGGGGCGGAGCTTGCCGCGTCGAGTGGCCTCCGCAACGGCCTCGCGAATGGCTCGCTTTACATGTAGCTGATTGACGCCGACTGGCGCGTGAATGACAAACGTCGGCATGCCGGTGTCCTGGCAGATGGGCCCTTCATCCTGCTGCGCCATGTCGATATTGGTGGCGATGATCCCCAGTGCCTGAGACGCCTGCGTCCCCGAAATCTCATCTTCTAGCGCGTGCCCCATCGCGGCGCGCACGTCGGGCGGGAGATTGGTGGAGGTCTGAGTAATCAGCTCAATGAGACTGTCCTTCAAGAAATTCATTTCTTTGGTTTGGCCTTCGTCTTTAGCTTAGCTTGATCTTCACACGTGCCGTCATTCCGGGGCGCACACTCTGATTTGGGCGGATGAATTCGATAATCACCTGGTCGAGCTTGACCTCGCGAACCTTGCCCTCGATGGTGGCCGAGACGGCCGGGATTTCGATAGCCGCCATCTGGCCGGGGTGAATTTTCTCAATGGTTGCAGAATCCGCGGAGGCCGCTACTTGAAGTTGCGTGAGATCGCCGGCGATTTGGAACAGGTTGGTGGAAACGGCAGCCACCGACTCGCCGACCTGGCAGCAGCGGGCGACGACAATTCCCTCGGCTGGTGACCGGACCTCGCCCGAAGCACTTTCCACGTGAGCTTGTTCCACTGAGCCCTTCTTCTGGTCGAGATCGGCGCGTGCGGTTTGTAACTCGTCCGTTAGCGACGACACGCGGTTGCCTGCATCCTTGGCGACATCAGCGAGCCTTTCCGAATCGGCTTTGTACGCATTGTATTCTTGTTGAGCCCTCTCGTAAACGACGCGAGGTGTGATTCCCTGGCGGAACATGGACTCCTGCCGCTGATACTCTTTCTCCGCCTTTTCGAGCTCCTGCTTGATCCGCGTCTGGTCGGCTTCAGTACGCGAAACATCGAGGCGGGCGGAGATCAATGCGGATTCGAGTCCACTAATGCGATTGCGCTGGCGCTCCGCTTCCGATTGAGCTGTGGTTTCAGCGGACGCCAGCTTGGGGTTTTTGATTCGCGCCAGAAGCTTTCCCTCGATCACGACGTCGCCGACGTCAGCCATTAGTTCGTCGATGGTTCCATCCACCGGCGCCGGTACATTCACCGCGTTGGCCGCTTGAACCTGGCCCGAGACGGTGATCTCCACGGCGGCTGGAGGGGAAGCAGGCGCGACGGCCGGGGGAGGTGTCGCAGGACGGGTGGACGCGGCCGGAGGTTTGCTTCGCGTCAGAAACAAAGCGGCTACTGCGACGGTCGAGAGCACGATCACCGCTCCCGCCAGCAGCCACTTGCGATTCATAACCTGATGATATCAGCGGGGCCGGAGTGTCCTTAATAATGTTTGGATGCTCGAAGGAACTAGGCACAACTGTAAAAGTCATGACTGTTGGCCTGCTCGCGGCGGTTTTGGCGGCGGAGGAAGGTCTCGATTTGGTCAGTTGAAAAAACGAACCCATCGTCTGCCGGATTGTATGGGGAGGGGTTGCAGGCGGCAGAGGCGCCCGGGAGTTTCGCTTGTTTGTGCATTTTCATAATCTTGGCGGCTTGGCCGAGCTGGCGCTCTTCGGCCGCGCGACGCTCGGCCTGGATCTGGCGGAGCTGGTTTAGGGTGCGTTCGAACTGGCGGGAGAGTCGCTGGCTGTAGACGCTAATGTTCGAGAACGCGCGGACGTTATCGCGAAAAGTTGCGGCCATGGCGAGGGCGGCTTCGGCCTCCGGATGGTTGGCGCGGATGCGGTTTTCCATTTCGGTGATGCCGAGCGTAAAGAGGTTGGTCTCGACGGCGGCGGCACGGTGCATGCGCCAGGAGGTGTCGGTGAGAGATTGGACGAGCTGGATTTCGGTGGCGCCGTTGGGCAGGTATTCGTCGAGGAGAGCCTGAGAGTGTCGCTGGTAAGCGGCTACGTCCTCGGTGGGCAGGACGAGGGTCTGGCCGGTGAGGCCGTGGCGGTATGCGTTCAGGGACGAGCGTTGCTTGCCGGTTTCGGTGCGGGGGCCGGTGGAATGCTGAGCATTGGCTTTATTCGCGGCGGCGCGCTTGGAGGCGCGATCAATGGTAGCAGGGCCGGCGGCGCGGTCGAGGCCATTGGGGACGGTTGATTCCGAAATAGGATTCATACCTTCGGAATAACACGCGTGCGGGAAGCGCGACGCCGGGGAAGTTGGGAAGTTGGTGAGGGGGAACGAAAGAAAGAGCATTGTGGTGCTGTGACTCGCGGGGGCTTTTTTCAGAGATAGGGTTTTTCGCGAGGGTGGGCCGGAGCGGGGCAGGGAGCGTAAGCCAGTCGGCGCGCGGTGACGCACGGAGAAGCTAGACTTGGTAGTCTTCTGCTTGAACCAGAAGTGCCAGCACGCAACTATTTCGCTGCCTTGGCGTCATCGCCATCGAGAACGAGTAAATCTGAGAGTTGTTCGCGTACGCGTTTCGATCCGTCAGCCGGTAATTGTCATTTTCGAGCTGAATGACTTCGCGACGATACGTGGACGAAAGCCGTTGGAGAGGGCGCGTAATTGTTGGTGCGGGATGCATAGCAAACTGACCGACCTCATCACGAGAGAAACCGCATTCGCCCGCGTAATGTAAAGGATTAGGACTCCATCGTCGACGGACAGGTGCGCGCGCTGGACCAATATCTTTGCTTCCAAACTTCCCGACTGCGGGAACGTCGTATTGAACGAGTTCGCGCACTGCCTTCGCTAGGTACATAGTCTGGTTAGCTGTATGACGGCTATTTCTAGTAGTGTGGATGCATTGTGGCACTGGCAGGCGCGTTCACACCCGAGACAATGTCACACACCTCCAGAAAAGCATGAGACGAGCCGCTCGCGATGTCATAGGCGGATTTCCCAACCAGGGCCCGATCCCACTACGTCTTTGACCGCCTGAAAGAGGCCTAAAGAAACCCCTCAAGCGGTCGAAGACCTAGGTGCTCGGAGAAAGGACGTCTCCCATACCCAGTATCGCTTCGTCGAGTAGTATCGAGTGTTCCCCTCAGTGAATTGTACCCGGGTAGGAGTTGTGCTCCGCACCCGTATAGCCGATGTTTACTGAACTGCGATCCCCACCGCAGGTCCAGCAATCCAGGCGGCGCTTACCTGAATGCTTGCCGGTCCCTTTGCCGTCTCGGAAGGCACTCGAAAATTCACCTGGTATCCGTCCACAGCGCCGGGGAAGCCAACCGCACTCAGAACCTCCGCAGCCTTTCCATTGACTGTCACCTCGACAGGTGAGTTGACGACGGCCAGTGGGCTGGACGGAAAGAGCTGCCCAGGGTCGACTGCGGGCACGGTCGGGCCAAGCCCTGTAGCAAACAGAGATAAGACTTCGCCCGCCGCTGCCGGCTTGGATGTAGTGACTGGAGAGAAGTCGCTGGAATGGGTCACGGCCAGGCCGCTGGAAGTAGTCAAAATTTGCGGCGCCGACATCGGAATTAAATGTAGTACATACTGTTGTGTTCCGCCTCCATTGAGGCGGCGGTTCGCGGGGTCCTCTGTTATGGAGGCTGCTCGTTGGTTTGCCACTCCCGGCGGGTTTGCCGCTACCTCCATCTGACCCCGAGCACCGAGAAATGCTCCCGTACCGCCCGTTATTGCGAAGTTATTTCCTCCCGTTGCTGTCAATGGAGCTCCTGGCGGCGCAGGGCCACCACCGTATCCGTTCGTCACAATCGTCCCGATCGGTGTGCCGTCGCTCTTCAAGATTTCGAAAGTGAACATGGCCTGTGCAACTCGCACAGTGTCAGCGATTGCCCCGCCGGGGGCGGGGGCCGTGCTGCTAAAAAAGTTCTGCGCGGAGCGGATATGAGTCCCCTTCACGGGCTGGCCATTGACGGCCACAATGTCGGCGATGCCTACGCCCAGGTTGAAATTGTTCGAGCCGTGGCCGGCGACGGTGGTAGCCTTTGGATCCGTCGCGAACTTGGAAACGTCGGACGTGTCTTGCAGATACAGCACATTGTTTGCTACGTCGATCTGCAGGATCGAAGCTGGCGGGATTTGCGCCAGGCCCAGCCGAGTGCACGCGGCGACGCAGAGAACCATCGTAAGAGTTGTTTTCCAACGCAGCCGTAGCCTGTTCCGCGCTCTTCGCAGGGTGTTAAGTCTCGTTGTGTTTGTCATACTGCAATCTCCTTCTTGTCTAGGTCGATCTGGTTTGCCAGTTCCAATCCGGCTCACCTGGCACGAATAAGGAATCGCGAAGCCCGAGGTTACAGCGCCGCCTGGCGCGAACGGCTTAAAGGGTCGGCATCCGGTGATGACGACTTCCGCCGTTATCACAACGTTCGACTGCAGCTTGAGCCCATTCAGCGTCGCGTGTCCGGCAAGCACTCAGTGAGCTGCACCCGGAGGAGTAATGGTCCCGCTGTACGAGCCGCAGGTGCCGTGCGTTCCGTCGCTACGGGGTACCACATCATGGTAGAGCGTCAGAGTAAAGCTCCCTTGGGCTCCGGCGAATCGACCCGTGCCACCAGTAATGGTGTGAATTTCCGTGATCTTAGCGTAACTGTCCTCAGGCTGCGCACCCACAACCTGGCAAGGGGACATAGGCACATGTTCGGGCGATCCGACAACTGTCGTATCGATGCTGTCTCCATTGGCCGCGATCCAATGAGCCGACCCTGTGCCTCCGGACGCCGTCAGTGTCAAGACCGTGGTAGACGAGAATTGACCGACATGGGTACCGATTCCCGTAATGCTTTGAGTGAGGGTGGGAGGAGTGACGGTGTCATTCCCTTGGAACGTACCCTTGAAGGGTACTTGCTGCTGTGCCGTCGCCGGGAGGGCAAGCGCCGCCAGAATCAGCGCCGCCATCGGGAGATAGATATTGGGTATCTTGATAACGAATTTCCTTTCGGTTGATCGAATCAGGCGGCCGGTTCGAATCCGGCTTACCCGCCACGAATAAGGAATCGCGGGGCTGGAGGTTATAGCCTCTGGCGGGAAAGGCTTAAAATAGGTCCTGCAACTTTGTTCCAGATGCCAAACTGCCCTCAATGCGGACAGGAATTGGGCTCCGGCGATCCTGCGGGCCTGTGCCCGAAGTGTCTGATCCAGGGCGCCTTTGATAGTTCGGTTGGCGCGGAGGAATCCCAAAATCAGGCTGCCGATACAGCTACAGCGCCAATTGGTGATGACGATTTCGGCCGTTATCAGATCGTTCGGACAATCGGTGAAGGGGGGATGGGCACGGTGTACCTGGCCGAGCAGCTTGAGCCCATTCACCGGCGTGTGGCTCTTAAGGTTGTGAAGCTTGGCATGGACACTGCCCAGGTGCTTGCCCGGTTCAACAACGAACGCCAGGCGCTCGCGATGATGGATTACCCGAATATCGCCCAAATCTTCGACGCCGGCGCGACCACGAAGGGGCGGCCGTACTTCGTCATGGAGTACATCGAGGGCGCACCGATTACTCAGTATTGCGATCGCAAGCGGATGACCACTAGGGAGCGGCTCGCATTATTCCTCGGAGTCTGCCGTGCGGTCCAACACGCTCACCAGAAAGGTGTCATCCATCGTGACCTGAAGCCGTCGAATGTGCTGGTGACCGAGCAGGACGGAAGGCCGGTTCCCAAGGTAATCGATTTCGGCATCGCGAAGGCTACCGACAAATGGGCAATCGAGAACACGTTGCTCACACAGTTCGGGCAGATCGTCGGGACACCGGAGTACGCCAGCCCTGAGCAGGCGGACACGATGACCGGAGACATCGATGAGAGCTCCGACGTGTATTCGCTCGGCGTGCTCTTGTACGAATTGCTGATCGGCGCTGTACCTTTCGACACGGCCACGCTGCGCAACGCCGGCTTGGCCGAAATGCTGCGGATCATCCGCGAAGAGGAAGCGCCGTCGCTATCGCGAAAGCTCACTTCGATGGGCACGGCGGCGACCGATATTGCCGCGCGCCGCCAGACCGACCCGGGCTCCCTGCGCCGCCTCATCGACGGCGACCTCAATTCGATCACGATGAAGGCTCTGGAGAAGGCGCGCGAGCGACGCTATGCTTCGGTTTCGGAGCTCGCGGCCGATATCCAGAGGCACGTGGAGCACCGGCCGGTGCTGGCCTCGCCGCCGGGCAGGCTGTACCGAACGCGCAAATTTCTTCGCAGGCATAGGCTTTCCACCCTCGGCACAGCCGCGGGAGTTGTATTCCTGGTGTTGAGCGGTGTGACGGCGTGGTCGCTTTCCCATCGCGATGTCGGGTCGAAACCCAAGCTGACCGACAGGGATACCATTGTCCTCGCAGATTTCGATAACAAGACGGGCGATCCGGTGTTTGACGACACGCTGCGCCAAGGACTTTTCGTGGAGCTTCAACAATCGCCGTTCCTTGAGGTAATTTCCGATCAGCAGGTTCAGCAGACGCTGGCTCTGATGGCGCGGCCGAAGGATGCCCGTCTCACACCTGAAATCGCGCGGGAAATATGCGAGCGAACCGGGAGCACCGCGATTCTCGAGGGTTCGATTACAAGCCTTGGAAGCGAGTATGTTCTGGGCTTGCGAGCGAAAACCTGCAATACCGGGATTGTCCTCGATCAGGAGCAGGCGCAGGCCGCCAGGCGAGAGGATGCCCTCAATACTCTGAGCCAGATCGCTCGCAAGTTCCGAACCAGATTGGGCGAATCGCTCGCCACGGTGGAGAAGCACTCAGCGCCTCTCTGGGAGGCCAAAACTTCTTCCCTCGAAGCGCTGAAAGCGTATAGCTCAGCGATGAAGGTTCTCTTATCGTCCGGGAGTGTGGCATCCCTTCCCTACTTTCACCGGACGGTCGAAATCGATCCGAAATTCGCAATGGCCTACGCACATTTAGGGCTCAATTATACGTCCAAGGGAGAGTCGGCGCTCGCACTTGAGAACTCGACGAAAGCCTGGCAACTGCGCGATCATGCCAATGATCGGGAGAAGTTCTTTATCGACTTTAACTACGACCGGGAAGTAACTGGGAATTTGGAAAAAGCATTCCAAACACTCGAATTGTGGGCCCAAACCTATCCTCGCCGAGGTGCGGACCCGAACCCCCAAGGTTTGATGGCGGGACTCTCCGCCAAGGGGACCGGCCGGTGGGAAACAGTCATCGACCAAGCCAAGAAAGACATGGTGGCCCGTCCCGATGCGGTCTTCCCGTATGGAAATCTGACACACGGCTATTTCTTTCTGGACCGCTTCGATGAAGCTGGGACGGTACTTCAGGTAGCCGCCGCACGCAAGCTGGAAATACCGGAGTACCTGGTCGACGCATACAACATTGGGTTCCTCAGGGGCGATAAAGAGCAAACGGACAGCGCAGTGGCTCTGGCCAAAGGCAAGCGCGCAGCCGAAAACCGCTTGTCCAATTCGGAGGCGCTTGTCTTTGCTCGCTCCGGCCAATTGCAACAGGCACACGAATTCTCTAGCCGCGCTGTAAACCTGGCCCGGCAGGAGGGAGCGCGTGAACCGGCAGCGACGTATCTGGCGGTGGAAGCGGTGTGGCAAGCCCTTTATGGGAACGCCGCCCAAGCGAGAAAGAACGCCACAGCGGCACTCGCGGTTTCGAATGCCCGGGATGCCGAATACGCCGCCGGCCTTGCCCTGGGCTTTGCCGGTGATGCTGGGCGATCCGAAGAGCTCGCCGCCGGTCTTGAAAAACGCTTTCCGGAGGATACCTTCGTTAGGTTTACCTATGCACCGGTTCTGCGCGCCTTAGCCGCACTCGGCCGCGGCCAGCCGACGGGTAGCCTCGAGCAGCTCCAAATCACGCTTCCCTATGAATTGGCCGTGAATGGTCTCGACATCAACTTATATCTCGGTGGTTTGCACTCAGCCTATGTGCGCGGCGAAGCTTTAATTGCCGCGCACCGGTATTTGGAAGCGGCCGCCGAGTATCGGAAGATTCTCGATCATCGCGGAATCGTGGGCGCCGATCCTATAGGCGCACTGGCGCACTTGCAACTAGGCAGAGTGTTCGCTTTGTCGGGAGATAGGGCCAAGGCGAAAGCTGCCTACCAGGCTTTCCTCGCACTCTGGAAGGATGCGGACGCCGACGTCCCAATTCTGAAGACTGCGAAAGCAGAGTACAGCAGGCTATTGTGACTGCGCTGTAACCTTCTTGCTGCCGATTCCTTATTCGGTTTAGCGGAATGCCCCGAGGATAAGATCATGTCGAACGGCGAGACCATGCATACGCTGCCCGGACCATCCCAATTTCCAACCACGCGCTGGACGCTGGTGATCGCTGCCGGCGATCCACATCGGAAGGACGCCCGCTCCGCTCTGGTTTCGCTGTGCGAGGGCTACTGGTATCCCTTGTATGCGTATTTGCGCCGGCGCGGGTATCCGGCCGATGGGGCGCAGGATCTCACGCAGGAGTTCTTCATCCGGGTATTGGAAGGCCGATATCTCGATCGCGCCGACCCGGAAAAGGGCCGGTTCCGCTCCTTTCTTTTGACTTCTTTGAAATTCTTTGTCGCAGACGAGGAAGACCGGCAGCGAGCACGCAAACGCGGCGGCGGAACGGTTGTGTCGCTCGAATTCTCGTCAGGCGAAAAGCGCTACCAACACGAGCCTGCTCACGATGAGACGCCCGAGCGGATCTTCGAGCGACGCTGGGCGCTCTCCGTGCTTGATCGAGTGATGGAGAAATTGCGCAACGAGTTCGTGCAGCACGGCCGCCCGCAGCATTTCGAGCGGTTGAAGGTGTTCCTTCTCGGACAGTCCGACGCGCCGTACGCCGCGCTGGCTCGCGAAATGAACACGTCAGAAGGAGCGCTCAAGGTAGCCATTCACAGGCTTCGCAAGAGGTATCGCGAACTTTTTCGGCAGGAAATCGCCGATACTGTGGCCGATCCCGCAGAAGTGGAGTCCGAACTCCGGTATCTGGCAGCCGTGCTCACAAGGAAGTAGTTTGCTTGGCATTGACCGGTCGTTTAGCGCATGTGCGTGCAATGTCGGGTGACCTCGCCTGTGCTTGCCTCGGGGAAGGTCATGCGGATTCCGTGCTTCGGTCGCAGGATGACCATCGGGCGGGGTTCAATCGTCTGGTCCGGAGCCAGGCGGAGATCGTATTTTCTCAGCAGAACGCTCAGAATCATGAGGATCTGCAGCGTGGCGTAGTTACCGCCGATACAGCCCCGCGGCCCAGCTCCGAAAGGCAGAAAGGCAAAGGGCGTGTGACGCGTCTCATTCGCTTTGGTGAAGCGCTCCGGGTCGAACCGCTCCGGATTATCCCAGTATTGAGGCGAATGGTGCACGCCGTAAATAAAGACAATCACCGTCGACCCACGGGGTATGGCGAGATCTCCTGCGCGGTCGTCTGAAAGAGCCATTCGATCAACCATCCAAAACGGTGGGTAGAGGCGCAGCGCCTCCTGTATGACCTGAGCAGCAAACTCGAACTTCGGAACATCGGAGTAACTCAGAGGCGCTCCACCCAGCACAGAATCGAATTCGTGGCGTAACCTTTCGACACAATCCGGACGCGAGCTTAGCAGGTAGAGAAGCCACGATAAAGCGTTCGAAGACGTTTCATGGCCGGCGACCAGTAGTTGCATGCTCTCGCTCAGGACCAGCTCATCGCTCATGCCCTCGCCATCGCTGTAACGAGCATCCATCAAGATCTGCAGCAAATCGTGGCAGGGCGCCTCCTGGCGGCGCCTCCTAATGTAGTCGAGCAGAATGCCGTCGGCGCGCGTTCGCATTTCATCGTGTCTGCGCAGTTCGCCGGAGACCGCAAACCAGGGATTGAGGTAGGGCTGAATGGTTTGACGAACCATAAATTCTTGGATCGTCGAGATCGTCCGGCTGATGAGGTCGACGTCTTCGACTTTTAGCCGGGCGCCAAACAGCGACCTGCCGACCATCCCGAACGTAATTTTCATCAAATGGGGGTAGATGTCGACGGGACCGATACGGGTTTGTCTGTCAAAATCCAGCAGTGACTCCGCGAGGGAGTCCTGCATGATCGAGGACAGAACGTCCAGTTGTTTTCGATCGAAACCCTTCTGGATGAGACGCCGTTGCGTGCGCCAGACCTCCCCGTGGCTGGTGAGAAGACCCTTGCCCAGGAAGTGGCCCATCCGCTTCACCTGAATTTCAGATTTGTGATAATTTTCCCAATTGGTCTTGAGCACGTGCTGAATGACGGCGGGACTAGTGGTTACGAGGGCCTCTCTGACACCGCCAAAATAGAACCGGAATGTGTCGCCGAATAATTCGGTATATTTTGATAAAGTCCGGACCGGATTGTTGGCCATCTCGCGCGAATCCGCGAAGCAGCGGGATCGGGACACGACGGGCACGGTTGGGGGCAATGTTATGCCTCGCGGCCCAGGCGCTTCAAGAGAATCAAATGATGCCAGATCGCCCGACCCATGGTCGGATGTTGCCGATAGGGAACACCATACTCTTCCGCGGTCTCTTTGACAATCCGTGTCAGCGGAATATAGTGAGTGTGGCACACAAAAGGGCAGAGATGATGCACTATATGATGGTTGAGCCCGCCCGCCAACCAAGATACGACCGGGTTAGTCGTCGCATAATCGGCTGTTGTCGCGAAGATGTGATAGACGCCGCTGTCAAACTCGCTGCGGTTTGAGGGAAAGTAAGTGCTGTCGACCGTGTGTGTCGTCTGGAATACGAGCGACACCGTCAAACCGACGATTATATGGGTCAGCAAGAAAGCCAAAGCGACCAGCAGAGGTGATTTCCTCAGTAACACGACTGGCAAAATAATCATGTAGGTGAGGTAGAATCCTTTACCCGCGAAGAGGATGGCGTATTCTCGCACCGGATGTTTGCTGCGTTTCAGATATTCGTGGGACGGGAAGAAAAAGGACTCAAAGTCCCTCAGAAAAACATAATCGAGAGAGAACAACGCGTAAAAGAAGAGTGCATAAATGTGCTGGAATCGCTGCAGGCGCGCGCGGGGTTGGTGGGGCGTAAACCGAAAGATGCGGCGTCCGGTGAGCGCGTCGTCTTCACCGTGGAGATTAATGCAGGAGTGGTGGCCTCGATGATGGAGGATACGCCACATGTACGAGTTGATTCCGCAAACATCGAAAACATAGTTCAGGACCTTGTTTACAGACCGCACCGACGAGATGGCGTTGTGGTTGCTGTCGTGCGCGATGTTCAGCAAAAGGAATGTCTGGGCGAGGCCATTCAAAAGGTAAGCGGCGATAAACTTCCATGAATCCGGGTTGAGAGCATAGAGAATAATCCAGCTGCCAGCCAGGACTGCAAGACCCAAAGCTATTTTGACCCACATCGCGCGGCCGGCTTTGGGAGAAATGTTCCCATCAGAAAAAAAATTGTCGAGGCGGCGGCGTAAGACTTTTGGGAATGAAGACGCATTTGCCGTGTCGTCAACGGCGCGCGGCGGCGACGCCTCGGATGGTACAAGATCGTCGGTGTCCGGCTTCAGACCGATAGCCGCCTCTGTTTCGGACTTCACTAGCGCCTCCGCGTTGATTGCCACCAGCGGATTGCGTGCCCAAACAGTGCCACTGGTACCTTCAGAAGATCATGTTAGCTCGAAATCTTTAAGAAAATCAAGGAAACTTGGATCCGGCGGGTCTAGCGTGGTGCGCATGTTCTCCGACGTGATAACGTGTAACGCTTAACAGCTTTGCAGACGTCTGTTAACATGGTTCGGTGACTGGTATGGAACGGAGACGCTTTAAATCAGGCGATCAGACTCCCGGCGCGGCCCTGCAGATTGGCCTGTCGGCGATCGCAGACTTTTGGCGTCTGGCATGGACAATACGAGGAGAGACGCGCTGAAATCGGCTTCACGCGTGGCGACGAAGGCCTTAACAAAATCTGCGGACGTATCATCGCAGATACCAAGGGCCAACTCCAGCGACCCCGGTGATTTGGACTGTACAGGTGCGGGACTCGCCCCGTTTCCACCGAAAGGACCAGGGCCAGTAAATGGCGGTCTGCTTATAAACCATAAAACGCTGAGGCTCAGTGTCGATGTCCTGGCTGAACTGGGCGATGCATAAGTGCTGAATGCCCAAGCCCCCGTTCCCAGAGTCGGCCATCACAATAGTTCCCCCTCTCCGTGCACGGGCAGTAGGAAGGCTTCTTCTACCGTTGAGGATAGTGAATCGTGGTGACACCGCCAGTAAAGTAATCTATGAGAGAGTCAATTTTAGACAAGCTGGACAAACTAGGAGAAGAGCACCCGCACAAACTTCTATATTCGTTCACTGACCTGAACGGCAATCAGATCGAAAGCTACTCATACGAGTCGTTTCTCCAGCGGACGAAGGCGATCGCCGGACATTTGCGGAAAGAGTATCGTTTCGCTGCGCAGGACCGGCTTTTGCTCGCGTACCCGCCAGGCCTCGAGATGATTTGCGCGTTTTTTGGGTGCGTGCGCGCGGGATTGATCCCGGTTCCCGTCTATCCCCCCAGTTCTCATGGCTTCCGGGGCGCCCTGTACAAAATGGTCCACATCTCCAAGGATTGCCTGGCGGCCGGTATTTTAACGAGCAAAGACTACTACGGATCCCTGAAGACAAATCTCGCCAGAAGCGGAGTCACGGCATCAGGTATCGACGTCGACTACATTTCCGGCCTTCCGTGGGTCGTAACTGAAGACTTGATCGATACGATTTCGGACGAAACTTTTAACGGTGCCTCGAACAACGGCACTTCGAAGCTTCTGTTTCTCCAGTACACGTCGGGGTCGACGAGGGATCCCAAAGGCGTGATGGTCTCGCACGAGAACATACTGCATAACTGTCCGCTCGTGATCGACCATCCCGCGCCGGTGGTCGTATCGTGGCTTCCGCAGTATCACGATATGGGGCTGATCGGGTGCTACCTCTATCCCGCCCTTAAAGGCGGCACGACTTACGGCTTCACTCCCACGGACTTCATACAGCGCCCGGCCCTGTGGTTCGACACGATTAAGACTTACCGCGCCAGCGCCTCGGCGGCGCCCAACTTCGCGTACGACTATTGCTTGCGGGCCGGGCGACTCTCCAAGGAGACTCTAGAAAATTGCGATCTCAGCTCGCTGAGGTTGCTGATGGCTGCCGCGGAACCTGTCAAACCCGGTACGTACACACGGTTTCTGAAGACGTTTCAGCCCTATGGACTTAAGCCGGAGAGCTTTTTTGTCGCGTACGGGCTGGCTGAGAATACTCTGGCGGTTTCGCACGGTGGCCGTAATATCATTTCTGTCAACAAAAACGCCATCGCGCTGGGGAAGGCCCGCACGACCACCGAGGTTTCCGAAATCGGCGCAGCCACTCAGATTGTCAGTTGTGGAACTCCACTTCCGGGCCTGACCGTGAAGATCGTGGATCCGGAGAAGCACCTTGCTCTGGAGCCAGGTCATATCGGCGAGATTTGGGTCGCTGGAGGCAGCAAGTGCTTAGGTTACTGGAATAATCCGGAACTGGCGCTTAAGATGTTTCATGCCCGGCTGGTGGATGACAGCCCCTATGACGATGGCTACCTTCGGACGGGCGACATGGGTTTCTTCCATGACGGCGAACTCTTCGTTTGCGGCCGTATCAAAGACATGATTATCGTCCGCGGGCAAAACTATTACCCGCAGGATATAGAGGAAGTGGTCGAGAAAGCATCCGGCCTGATCCGAACCAATTGCGTTGCCGCTTTCCAGATTCACGAAGACAGCGAGCCGGCACTGGCGGTGGTCGCCGAAGTAAAAAATCCTAAAGCGCTTCCGGAAGCGCTGAAGACTGCCGCCGCTGTCCGGAATTACCTGAACGTGGAAGTGGCGCTGATTTCCTTCATAGCACCCCGTGCGATACCGCGAACCAGTTCGGGCAAGATCATGCGGCATAAAACCAAGCAGATGTGGTTGGAAGGTCAGTTTACCGTTCTCTCGGAGTTTTCGCGGGAAAAAGACGCGGGGTCCCCAACGTCCGGTTCTGAAGGCCAGTCGTCTTTCGACGTACTAAAAGCCCGCTACAACCTGACCGGCACGGAATCGTACAACCTGGTCGAAGCCGGGCTGGATTCCCTGGATCTGGTTGTATTCATGCACGAGATCAAGGAGCTTTTGAAGGGTAAAGGCGCCGATATGCTGGCGAGGCAAGTAGATATCGGTCTCATTCAGCGTGTCAGCGTAGCCGACCTGTTTCGACTGGCCGAACAGTTGGAGCGTGCTCCCGAAGAAGCACTGGTTCTGCTGCGGCATTCCCTGACGGCTTTCCGTGAAGAGCAGCGCGCGGCGGAAAAGCGGATGATGAACAACGACAGGAAGCTCATCTTCGAGCCTCTAGCGCCTGCGTTATTGCCTGAGACGCTGATCCTGAATCATGTGCTGCTCACGGGTGGCACTGGCTTCATCGGACCCTTCCTGGTGAAAAGTCTGCTGGAACAGACGCATGCGAAGATCTATGTTCTCGTCAGGTCTTCCGACGAGCTTCAGGGCAGGCAAAGACTGAGAGCGGCGATGGAATCGATGGGGCCTTGCCCGGCCGAGCTGATGCAGATGTTCGAGGATCGCGTGATACCCGTTTGCGGGGATCTCGGGCAGGCCAGGCTGGGCTTGACGCCGGAAGTCTGGAATTTGCTCGCAAACGAAGTCGACACGGTGTTCCACAACGGCGCGACCGTAAACTACCTGTTCAACTACGACCGGATGCGTGATGCTAACGTGCTAGGAACGAACGAGGTCTTAAGACTGGCATTCGAGGGACGGCCCAAAAGCTTCAATTACGTCTCGACGACCTTCGTGTTTGGCTGGGCAGTTAAGAAAGTCCTGTATGAGACCGACCTGAACGAGAATATGGAGCTTCTTGATTTTGGATATAGCCAGTCTAAATGGGTAGCGGAACAGGTGGTCGTAGACGCGCGCCGACAGGGGCTTGAGACACGCATTTTCCGGCCCGCTCTCGTTAGTCCCTCCGTGATAGGCGGAGGCAATAACTTCGACATTGCGGTTCGCTTGGTTGCGTTCATGGTGAATCACGGCATTGGGGTCGATGCTCTGAATCAGGTTAGCTTCGTTCCCGCAGACATCGCGGCTAACAATATCATTGCGATTTCCACCACTCCCGGCACGGCTAACAAGACTTATCATGTCACCAGGGACGATTACGCCAACATGCTGGATATCACCGGACTGATTACAAAGGCGACCGGGCGGCAATTCGAGATCTTTAGCCTTCCCAACTTCGTTCCCGAGCTTATCAGGAGATGCAGGAAGGAAGATCTGCTCTTTCCGCTACTGGACTTTCTGGTGGGCTCCGTAGACAACATCTCAGCGATGGAATTCAAACGCTATGACAGTTCCTGTTATCAAACCGCTCGGAACGCTTCCACATGTGGCAAGGCGGATCCGTCCCTCGAAGATACGGTCAACGGCATCCTGAGATTCATGCAGCGAAAGGGAATCATCTCGGTTACGACTCGTGATTTCAAGGCCCTGGCCACCTGCCGGTAGGCGTTTCGCCTGCGCGGATGCATGCTGCGCGACACAGCTAACGTTACTGCTTGCGAAACACCAGGTTCTCTCTTAATTGCTGACCGGTCTCTAACGTGCCTGTTGTGGTTAGCGTCATCTGTTGTCCGTCGGCTGAAACCACCCACCGATCCTTTTGAGCAACCTGATCGTCTCGGCGGTAAATCGAATCGACTTGGTGAGCATCGACAAGCACGAGCGTCACGGTATCGTTGCGGGAGTTTTTCAGGTTGTACTCCTTGCCGTCAAAACGGGCGGTATAGCTGAAGTCACCGAAGAAACGGATCCCCTCCGTTCCGTCCGCCTCGATCTTGAGCACCAACCCTTGCCGCAAACGAGTTCTACTGAGATCCTGCGTCCACTCACCAGCGAATAGGTTATCGGCGACTTTCGTGCCTCCGCTCCGCGTCCACACGGTGATCTGGTTGGCACGGCCTTTCACTGAAGTCGTGATCGTTAACTCGCTGCCGTCAGTCGAAAGTTTGTCACGAACCGTCGCTACGACAGCTCCATCCTTCTTCTCTTTGACCTCGGCTTGATGCTTATTGATCCTGCGCAGCTCGATTTGATTAAATCCTGGATTGCCTTTTACGGACGTTTCATGTCCGTCCCACTTCGCCGTGAAATCGACGTGGGTGTCGCCTGAAATCACTACGTGCACTCCACTGTCTAGAGACGTGATGGAGATTTTGTTGGGGGGATCCAGGGCAGACTGCGCAGAGATGAGCGTCCAGGAGCCAAGGCGGGGGTCCGCGGCGCCAAGTTGAATGGCTGCAACCAGCCCGAGCAACTCAAGTTTGCGCATTGGTCCTCCTAAACCGATGTAAGCTTCAACCAATCTTCGCAGATTCAGATGGACGGGCAGATAAGCGCGGTGAGATGTTTTCGTTACAGAAGAGTCCATGATTCAGAGACGCCCCGGAGCATAGTATCCGATCCTGGAAAGCCGAGTGAGGTATTATGGCTGAAGCGATTGGCATACTACTTCCTCATTTGTGGGCTGCGCTGGCTTCTGATTCCGTTTTCATCCATTAGTGATCGTCATGAACTCACGGCGTTCGATCGGTATTCCAAATCCTGACGAAGACGCCGGCGTATTCCGGCCCTTCGCGCCCGCCACGCGGCGCTGGGTGCTTTCGACCTCCGTCTGTCGCACGAGATGGAATGATTTTTCATGACATCATGAGTCGCGTGCATGTGCGTCGTTTTTGGCTGGCCGGAATAGTCCTTGTAGCCGTCCTTGCGATTCTTCCATTTTCTTTTCACGCCGAGCGCCATCTGGAGACTGCAACCCGGGTCGAAGGCAGCGAAGCGGAAAGTGTCTCGCAAGAGTTGGCCAATCGTTTTCGTTCGCCATTCGTTGATCGGGTGGTCCTGGTGATTCAGGGACTCCCACCTGCGGATTCGGAGGAAGGCGAGCAGGCGTTAGCAACCATTGTTGAGGGACTGAGAGAGGACCCCGGCGTGTCCGGAATCGTTTCCCGTCTCGATTTGCGCGACCCGATTTTCCTCGGCAGGGGAGGAGGAACCTTTGTTCTAGTGGGACTCGCGTCGACCAACGGCCCCGTTGAGTCGCTCGTCCCCGAGCTTCACGAGCGGGCGAACTCTCTTCAAAATCAATTGCGGGCGCGTTATCCGACGGTGAAGCTCGAACTGACGGGCGAGACGCCACTTAATTTCGACATTCGGAAAGCTAGCGCCGACGACGTGCAACACGCCGAAAGTCTCGTAATTCCAGCGACACTAGCACTCCTGCTGTTGGCTTTCGGAAGCTTGGTGGCGGCCCTGATTCCATTGGCCGTTGGCCAGCTTGCCATCGCTACCACTCTGGCGATTGCAAGATTCCTGGCTCTACATTGGCACTTGTCCGTTCTGATTCAGAATTTGGCTACGATGCTTGGGCTAGGCTTGGGGATCGACTACGCACTCCTAATGGTCAGCCGCTTCCGGGAAGCGATTTCCGCCGGGCACAATGGACTCAACGCCTCGATCATCGCGGCACGTAAGGCAGGTCAAACACTCCTGATTTCAGCCTCGACGGTAGCCATCGGATTTCTAGCCCTCTTGACGGTTCCCATCAGCGAAGTCCGTTCCATCGGTATAGCGGGATTGCTGGTGGCGGGAATGAGTGTGTTGCTTGCAAATACCCTCGTTCCAGCAGTGTTGGCAGTTCTCGGTCCGCGGATTGATGCTGGCCGGTTGCCTTTTACTGCCAGGTTGGATTCGCATCGGGCCGCACGCACGGGAAACCGCTGGAGGCAGTGGGGGAAAGCGATTGTCGCCCATCCCTGGCTTGCCATCTTTGTGGCGGGTACCCCCTTGTTTCTGCTCGCCTCGCAGGCCGCCCGGCTGGACACCAGTCTCCCGAGGGGGAATTGGTTGCCGCCCGCGGCGGAATCGGTTCACGCGCTTCATACCCTTGAGCAGATGGACCGGGGTGGCATAGTTGAATCTTTGCGCGTGATTCTCGAACTTCCAAAGGATTCCATCGCGCAAACGGACTCGGGGTGGAATACACTCGATCGTTTCGCCAAGCGGCTCGCGAGCGACCCTCGTTCCGACCGCGTGATCTCTATCACAACCATGGCGGAGAGCAACCGGTCTTCGCTCGGCAATCTCTCGCGTGAGTCGCGTCGAACGTTCCTTAGTCGCGACGGACGGGCGGCGCTGCTGGAGGTGTTACCCGCGGCTTCGGTTTCTCTGCGCGATCAGGTGAACTGGGTGCGGGAGCTGCGGAAGACCGGCGCGGCAGCTCTCACGGGAATACCCGGCGCCACACTACGCGTTGGAGGCATCCCGGCACTCAATGCCGATTATCAGACGATTGTCGGGGACCGGTTTGCTTCGGTTATGGCTCTGGTGGTGGTGGGGACGCTCCTGGCGCTTCTTGGCGGGTTCCGATCGCTTTTCGCTGCTCTAAAGGCCATCGCTCTGAACTTGCTCTCGGTTGCGGCCTCCTTCGGAGCATTGGTCTTAGTTTTTCAGGACGGACACGGAATTAGTTTCCTGGGAGTTCGCCAGGGAACGGGCAGCGTGTTCCCTATCGTGCCTATCGTGGCCTTTGCCATCGTCTTCGGACTGAGCATGGATTACGAGGTATTTTTGGTCGCCCGAGTCCTCGAAGCGAGGAGGGGTGGACTGAGTGAAATGGATGCAATCCCCGAGGGACTAGCGAGAACCGCAGGCCTGATTACGAGCGCAGCCGCGATCATGATTGTGGTGTTCGCCGCATTCACCTTCGGCAACTTCCTGGTGGTCAAGATGATCGGATTTACGCTGGCGGTAGCCGTGTTTATCGACGCGACACTGGTTCGCATTATGATCGGCCCAGCGCTTCTTCGAATTGCAGGCGATTGGAACTGGTGGCCTGGGGGGCTCGCCGCCACACGCAGCGCACCAGTAATGACGAGCGGTGAATGATGCATACCGATACGCGCAGTTCAATCGTCGATGATCGATGGCATTGGCAGGCGTGTTGCCTCTTTTAAATCACATCGCACAATACTCCGGGCAGCCGGGGCGATATGTGGTCCACTTGTTTGGTACCCACCCCGCTGGGCAGGCGAACCCGGGGCACCGGACCTGCCGGCCCTTCCCCCGGAAGCGGCGCTTGATCCTTCGAGTGGCGGATCCTATCGATCGTCCTCTTGCATTGAGCGGCGGCGACAGGCCAACGTGTGACTGATAGATAATAGAAAGCGCTCCAACGTTTGATCAGAAAAAACACGTTCACACGAGTGTGAACGCAGCACGCGGGAGCGCGTGCGCTAAGCCCCTTCCAGTCTGCTACAATCCTCTGTATGTTCAGAGGTCTAGAACACACCGCGATTGCGTCGCCCGATCCGGCGAAGCTTGCCAAATGGTATGTGGAGAAGCTTGATTTCCGAATCAACCACACCTACGACGGCAACTATTTCGTGCGGTCGGCGGACGGGTCGATGCTGGAGATCATACCATCGGAAGGCGCGCGAGCGCCGCAGAAGATGAAGGACCCGGGGATACGCCACCTGGCCATCAGCGTCGATCAATTCGATGAAGCGATGGGGGAACTCAAGAAGCGCGGCGTCGAGTTTCTGGGCGGACCAATCAACAATCAGGGCAACCGGTTGCAGTTTTTCAGTGACGGCGACGGAAACATCCTGCATCTGATTCGCCGGGAAAAGCCACTGCCTTGATCGGAACCTAGATTGCTAAAGCGGGTTTTTAAGGGATTTGCGTATCGCGATTTCCGCATCATGTGGATCGGGGCCTGCACATCCCAGGTCGGGACCCAGATGCAGGTGCTGGCGCAAAGCTGGCTGGTTTTCCAGCTTTCCAATTCCTCTCTTTTGTTGGGATTCGATTCGTTTCTGGGCACCATTCCGATCGTGCTGTTCTCGCTGGTAGGCGGCGTGTTCGCAGACCGTACCGCGCGACAGAAGCTGCTGCTCGGTTCGCAAGTAGTGCAAATGACGTGCGCATTTCTACTTGCCACATTGTTTGCAACCGGCGTCATACATGTGTGGCATATCCTGACGCTGTCGTTCGTCGTGGGCACGGCGCAATCCTTCGGCGGGCCGGCCTATCAGGCGCTGATTCCATCGCTGGTGAAACCCGAAGATCTGCCGAACGCCATCGCTCTCAATTCGATTCAGTTCAATCTGGCGCGCGTGATTGGGCCGGTGCTGGGAGCGCTAGCGCTGGCTATCGGCGCGGCGTGGTGTTTTGCGTTGAATGGCATCTCGTTCATCGCGGTGATCGTCACGCTGCTGATCATCCGGCCGCAGTTCGTACCGACCAAGACCGCCGAATCCGTGCTCGGCAGCATGAAGGTGGGATTCCAGTTCATCCGCAAGCAGAGCGCAATGGAAGCGCTGATCGTACTGGCCTTTTCGATGACCCTGCTGGCTTTTCCGCTGGTCGTGTTTCTGCCGGTCTTCACGCGAGACGTTTATCATGGCGGACCCAACGTTTACTCGACATTGCTAGTGAGTCTGGGCATCGGGTCGATTTGCGGGGCATTGATCGTGGCAGGATTGGGAAAATACCGGCGTCAGGGAAGGGCCGCTTTATTGATGCTAGTGGCGCTCGGAGTACTGATCACGGGCTTTGCACTTTCGCGATCGTTCATCTTGAGCTGCGTTCTTCTTTTCCTGAGCGGCGGCACGCTGCTGGCGGTGTTTACCACGGTCAGCTCGCTGGTCCAGATGATCACATCCGACCAGATGCGCGGCCGGGTGATGAGCGTATACAACGTAGCTTTTCGCGGCGGAACCCCGTTTGGCAGCCTGGTAGTGGGCGCGCTGGTCAAGGAGTTTACTGCACCAAGGGTAATCGCCTGCAACGGAGTGCTTCTGGCAATTCTGGGGCTGTATTTTTTGCTGGTCAATCGCAAAGTTGTGGCGTTGTAACCGAGATGCACCCAATAGCGTCGAGTAAGAGATGAAGACGCTGGTTTTAATTTCTGCTCTTTTTGCCGCCGGTACCTGGGACGACTCAGAGATCCTCAAGGCACGGGACCGGCAAGATCGATCGACACTGGAGAAGATTGCCGGCGAGCTTCGCACTTCCGCCGAAAAAGATCCCAAGGACGCTGTGGCGCAGTACCGGCTGGCATTGGCCGAATCTTATACCGCCGAAGTTGCCATCGAAATGCGGGATAAGGCCGCTGCTAAGAATGCAGCCGAGGCAGGGATTGATGCCGCCGAACACGCGGTGGCTCAGAAGCCGGACTCGCCCGAATATCAGCGAATCCTCGGGACGCTCTGCGGCCAGATTATTTCGGGCAACGGGATGGCGGCGCTGAAGTATGGAAAATGCGCGCTTAGCGCCGTGAACAAAGCCATCGAGCTGGATCCAAAATCGTCGATGGCATACCTGAGCCATGGCGTCGGAAACTACTATCTGCCAGCGGCTCTCGGCGGCGGCATGGACGTGGCGGTAAAGGATTTCCGAAAGGCGATTGAATTGAATCCTAAGAACGCGGATGCGTGGCTGTGGCTGGGGATTGCGCTGAGGCGCGAGAATCAGGCTGAAGAAGCGCGACAGGCGATCGCCAAGTCGGTGGAGTTGAATCCGAACCGGGTGTGGGCGAAGCAGCAGCTCGAGAAGACGCCGGCGCCATAATGCGAGATTGGTACGCGGGGCGCGGCTTGAGAATGATGTTACGGTGCTCGTATGAGCCATCGTTTGCAAGTGTTGATTCCATCGGATCTAGACGCGCAACTTCGAAAGGCAGCTCAACGCAATCGGGTCCAAGGGGGAGTGGGTCCGCCGAGCCGTACAAGAGTCGCTACAAGAGTCGCTGCGCAAGTCAGGACAGAGGCGCGGAAATGCGGATGCTGTCGCTCGTTTGGGATCACTGAATGGCCCGACGGCCGACATACAACAGATGTTGTCGGAGATCAATAGCGCGTTCAAACCGCGAAAGTAGAGGCGTGCAATCACAGAAGTATTGCAGGAAATCCTCTATCGTTACGCCTCTATTCGGCACGAAGGGCATCTCCGCCCGAGACGCAGTTCACGCCGCCGTAATGCTGAACAACGACGTAGAGTGGATTGCAACGTTCGACGCGGGCTTCGATTCGATTTCCGGAATACGACGTTTGAAAATGTTGTAGGAGCTTCCCTGTTGGCGGGAGCGAGTTCAGTTTCCCGCCGAGAGAAACTGATCGACTTCCGAGCGGGTGGGAATCGAGGACTGCGCGCCCAAGCGGGTCACCGAAATTGCGGCCGCGGCATTCGCGAACCTGAGCGCCTGGGCGATGGGCCGATCTTCCGCCAGCGCGACAGCTAAAGCAGCATTAAAGACATCACCCGCAGCGGTCGCATCGCGCGCCGTAGCGGAGAATGCCGGAGATTGGATCTCCACGCGGGCGTCGCTATAGAAGCAACCCTGATCGCCGAGCTTCAAGACTACCGCGGCGGGACCGCGTTCTTTGAGCGCACGAGCTAGCGCCGGCGCATTAGAGATCGAAACACGCTGCGGAGGCAATCCCAGCAGAAGGGACGCCTCGCTCTCATTGGGAGTCAGGATATCGACGTTCGAAAGTAGTTCGGCGGAGAGCGCCGCAGCCGGGGCTGGATCCAGGATGGTGCGGGCTCCCTCCTGACGAGCAATTCTTAGCGCGGCGGCGACGGTATCGAGCGGCGATTCCAGTTGAAAGAGCGCTAGGCTGGCTCCGCGAAGCACGGACCGTGTCGCTTCGACTTCTGAAGCGATCAAAGCGTGATTGGCGCCGGACGCCACCACGATGGAATTTTGCCCGGAGCGGTCAACCGAGATCAGGGCTACACCGGTGGCGTGCGAACGGGAGGCGTGAACAGCGCTGACGTCAACACCGGCCGCCGAAAGACCGGCTTTGAGATGGTCCCCAAACGTGTCATATCCCACACGACCGACCATTCGCACTCCAACGGAGCTGGTCGCGAGTCTAGCGGCTGCACAGGCCTGGTTGGCGCCTTTACCGCCGGGTAGCATCTGGAAGCCGCGGCCCAGTACGGTCTCTCCGGGGGCAGGAAGGCGGTCAACCTCCACGACAAAATCCATATTGAGGCTGCCCACGACGACGATTGTCGTCATCGATTGAAATCGATGCCGAACTTCTTCAGTTCCTCGGCATAATAACGCCGGTGGAGCAGATCCCACTCCTCGGTGCCTTCCGGAATTTCCTTCTTTTGGGAGCGAATCTTAGTACGGGCAGCGCGGTCGACTTTCTCTTCAACCGCCAGCAGTTCAGTCATCGATTTGACAATCTCCAGGCGCACATCGTTGGGATCCTTCTTAAGGCGAAACTCCCGCGCTTTGCGGAAGGCGGTCACCATCTTGTGCGAGATATCGTTGACTTTGTCACGAGAGAGCTTCATGTTATCTCCCGTATCACGCCCGGAAGCGCGGATCACTTTGCGCTGAGAAATGAGAGTGTTCTTGATGCGCCGGAACATCTCCTGATAGCTAACACTTTCGCGCCGCATGTAGTCGCTGTACTGGCTAAGCAGCTCGCGGACTTCGTCGTTTAAACGATCCTCTACTTGCAGCTCTTCTTCAATCAAGTGGCCGATCATTTCCGTCGCGGCGTCGGGATCGGAAGTCTCAATGATCTGCGGGGTCAACCGCTTTACGAGCTGTCGGGACAGATACGCGATGAATTCTCGACTCAGCAGCATGCTTGTGTTATTTGAGGCAGCGAACGACTACGGCTGCCCGGCCCGGAATCCTCCCTGCGACGGCGAAGACGCTTGATTGTACCCAATTCTCGCACATTCAGTTGGGAACTTCTCCGCTGTGATGCTGGAGAAAGTCTTGATCGATCGGCTTCCGTCCGCGAAAGCCCTCGTGAACGCCGTGCCAGAATTGAATGCCGGACTCGCCCAGCTTCCAGCAAAGGTAAACCTCCTCGCCGTGGAGTTGAGTGGGAAAGTCGATCAGGCCGATATCCAAGTCCTTCACTACGCATCCGAAATCGTGGATTCTCTCGATCACTTCTTTGAGGCGAAGCGCTACCGATTCACGCTGGTTTTTTTGTTCGCGCACTTTGGAATGATCGACCAGCACGCCTCCGAGCATGGTTACGCGGCGCGCGAAGTCTTGCCACTCGGACTCTGCCTGCTGGTATTGAGACTTGAGCGTGATCGCGTCGCGGATCGCCGATTCCACCTCGGGCAGCAATTGTTCGGCCTGTTGCAGGGTGAAGAACCGGGGCATCCGATCAGAGTGGGCCAGACTTACACTCCAGAAACCTGGACGGCCAGAGAGCGGCTTCTGGGACCATCAAACTCCGCGAAGATAATGCTCTGCCAGGTGCCCAGGAGCACGGATGCGTTGCGCACCTGCAGGCATAGAGTCTGCCCCATCAGCATGCCGCGCAGATGCGAATCGGCGTTCTTTCGCTCGCAATCGGAATGCGCGGGATCATTGTGCCGGTAGTACTGCTCGCGGAGAACCACTTGTTCAAAGAACCCCTTAACGTCATGGAGCAGCGCATCCTGCCATTCGTTGATGAAAACGGCAGAGGTGGTGTGCAACGACTGCAGATGGACTATGCCATCGCTGACACCGCTCTTCCGGACGATCTCGTTGATGCGATCGGTGATGTTGAGTAACTGCATCCTTTCGTTGGTGATCCAGTCGATGATGCGATTGAACACCTTATAGCCGCCCACCGCGGTATCTTGTGCCGGATCCCCTTCGGCTTCCAGAATCTGAACTTTGGGTTTACCCATTCAAAACTTCCTTTTATCAGGTATGCGGCTCATCAGGTACGCGGCCGGTGTGGTACATGCGAAACAACACCGGTTAACTTACTCGATTATAGCAGTGCATACCTGTAGTACTCCGATTGCGGATCGTTAGCGCAATTCCTGCGGAAAAAACACGGGAGTCGTGTATACTCAAGTGCGGTTTCAAGCGATCGTAGATTTCTAACCTAATCATAGGGGGAGATATAATTGTGAGAATTCATAAAGTTCTAGACATTCTAGAACCCTTAGCTTTAATTGCCGGTTTGGTGTCACTGGCTGGTGTAGTACAGGCGGCGACTCCATTTCTCGTGGTTGGACCACAAGCGGTGCAGGCTAGTGTTGTTGGTCCGAACTACGGCCTGTTTACCTGCCAAGTACTTGGCTTATCCCCAAGTGTAACCTGTTACGATCCTTATCAGGTTCGGCACGCCTACCACATTGACACTCTGATCAATGCCGGATTCAGCGGCAAGGGAAAGACGATTGTCATCATCGATGCATTTCAAAACCCGAACCTGATTGCCCAGCTAAAATTCCAAGACAACTTTTACGGTCTGCCCAGTTTGAACGGACTTGGCGGAGCGACTAATCCCAACTTAGGCACGTTCACCCAGCTGGCGCCGGACGGACTGACCCCGTTCGTACCCAGTGACGCCAACATGTCGGGATGGGCCCAGGAGATTTCACTGGACGTAATGTGGGCGCACGCCATTGCTCCGGGCGCCAACATCACGTTGGTGCTGGCGAAATCGAACGCCGATGCCGACATCCTAAGCGCCACGAAGTATGCAATCGACAATAATCTCGGCGACGTCATTTCCCAGAGCTTCGGCGAGGATGAGAGTTGCATGGATCCGAACCTGCTTGCGGAACAGCATCAGTTGTTTGCCGAAGCGACGATGAAGAACATCACAATTTTCGCTTCGTCGGGCGATTCGGGCGCGGCGCAGGGGACATGCGACGGAAAATCTCTGGCTCAAGCTGTTTCTTCACCCGCCGTTGATCCACTGGTCACGGGCGTGGGCGGTACGGAGCTGCAGGCGGCTCGCTATTGCCTGGCGGCCCTGGGTTGCAATCCAGCCGTGAACCCGGTTCGTGGGACCTACCAGGGCGAGATGGCATGGAACGAGCCTGGAATTGGCGCGACCGGAGGCGGTTTTAGCGTGTTGTTCGACGAGCCGTCCTACCAGGAAGGAGCCATACACGGCGGGACGCAACGGGGAGTGCCAGACGTGGCGTATGATAGCGCAGTGTTAAAGGGTGGAGTGTTGACGTACCTTGATATCCCCGGTCTGCAGACCGGCTTTTATCTCTTCGGCGGCACCAGTGCTGGTTCTCCACAATGGTCAGCGATTCTCGCGATTGCCGATCAGGCAGCCGGACATAATCTGGGCTACATTAACGCGGCGCTTTACCACATTGCTCAAGCCCCGCCACACTACGCCGTATCGTTAAATGACGTGACGAGCGGGAACAACTCGTTCGGAGGAGTGGTGGGCTTCGCAGCCGGACCGGGATGGGATCCCGCAACTGGTCTTGGCACTCCGGTGGCGGATCAGTTGGTTAGTTATTTGATCCAATTCGTCTCGCCGGGTGATGGAACAGCCGCAATTGCGGGATCGATGCCTCATACGCACGGCTATCCGCCGGCGCCCGGACATCAGAAGCCGCACTAATCCGCATCGGTTGACAGCAGGCGTTGGAATCGCCGGAGTCGCGATTGATTAGAACACTTGCGGCTCCGGCGGAGCCATCTTTAGGAAAGTGATGTTAAGGCCGATACTCCAGCACCAGCGTCGTGATATCGTCGCTTAGCTCCGTGCCCTCGCTGAAATCCTGCACCGCTTCCACTAACTTTGCTTGTAGCTCGGCGCAACCGAGTGACGAGTTGGCGCGCAGCGTTTCAGCGAAGCCTTTCCTATCAAAGAATTCGCCCTCGGCGTTTTCTGCTTCGGAAAGACCGTCGCTATACAGCACGATTTTGTCCCCGTGCAGGAGGTGGATCTGCTTCATCTCATAAGTCGCTACATCCAGCATCCCAAGCGGTAATCCCGTACTTTCAAGGTGAATCAATTCCGAACCGCGAACAAGAATCGGCTTAGGATGACCGGCATTCGACCAGCACAGCTTTCCGTTTCGTGCCAGGGTGCAATAAAACAAGGTCGCGTATTTCTCGCCCTTGGCGCGTTCATACAAGAAGCGATTCATGCGCGCCATCACGTCTCCAATTTCGGTAGGCCCTTCGGAAGCAAACAAAAATGCGCCTTGCAGCAGGGCCGCCAGCAGCGCGGCGCTCACGCCCTTGCCGGAAACGTCCGCGATTGCGCAGGCGAATGTGTCGGAGTCAATGTGCCGGACATCGAAATAGTCTCCGCCCACCTGGCGTGAAGTGACGCTCGATCCGGCCGCGCGAAACCAGCCTTCCGACGGAAGGCCGGCGGGCAGCAGATCCTGCTGAATAGCGCGCGCTACGTTCAGCTCTTCTTCCAGCCGCTGCTTCTCGCGCTCCTCCTGGAGCAATCGGGCATTTTCTAGAATGGTGGACGCTTCGAGCGCGAGAGTCTGCAGAATCTCCCGGTTGCCCGATGAAAGGTCAGCCGCGGCTCCGCGTGAATCCATGTAGAGAACGCCGACTGTATCGTTGACAGAAGTGGCAATGGTGTCCTGCAATGAGCCCGTACCAGTCCGGACGTGCACCAGCGGCACACAAACCACGCTGCGCAGCTCCAGATCGGCAACCGACATTTCCGGACGCACGCCTTCCTGGCCCAACGGGTCGAAGGTCATCGATAGCAACTCACGGCGGGTGCTAAGCGCGCGGTGGATCAGCGATCGCGGCACGCTGAGATCCGAACTGCCCAACGGAATTCCGCGCTGGTCGCGCGCCACGGTCACTTCAAGTTCTTCTTCCTTGCGAAGCAGCAGGAAGCCACGCTCGGCGCCCGTCACCGAAAGCGCCGCATCCACGACGGCCGCCAATACGTCATTGGTGGAAAGTGAGCTCTGTAGGGCCCGCGCTACTTCCACCAGAGAGCGGAGCTTGGCTAAATTGTTGGCGCCCGAGCCTTGCTGAGGCGAAAATTGCTCCATGATCCGATGGATTTCGTCTTCTTCAAGATTGAAAATCAACCGGTAGGAATCCTGAAAACCGAAGTCGATCCGGTCCGAGTCGGCCAGCCGGTGGCGCTTCACCCGCTCACCATTGACGTGCACGCCATGGCGGCTGTTCAGATCTTCGATGAAGTATTCGCCATTTTCGGAGAAGATGCGGGCGTGATTGCGCGATGCTCTGTTATCGCGCAGAACGAGATGGTTGTCGCCTTGGCGGCCGATCAAGAAGGGCAGGCGATCGAGCGGCATGCGGCTGCGATTTCCGGAAGGATTGATCACCGCCAGAGCCGGCACGCGATGGCTCTCACCGGGCTGTACACTCGGCGTAGACATCAGTTAGTGGCTCCGGGGATGACGGTGAGGGGCCGGCGCAGTCGGGGAATCGTTGGACGCGGCCGCGGCCAACTCTTTGGCGCGCAGAACCTGGCAATGAGCGCAATAACCACCGACCTCGGTCCGGGCCAGAACAATGTCGAAGCCGAAATGGGCTTCGATCTGCTGCCGCATCTTCTTCAGCAGGTCGCCGAAGAACTCCTCGATCTTTCCGCAGCGCAGGCAAATCACATGCGCGTGCTCCTGCTTCAAGCGCGTTTCGTAGTAATGCTGGTCGCCATCATGGTGCATCAAGTCCAACTCGTCCACCAGTCCGCCGGCCTTCAGCAACTTGAGAGTCCGGTAAACGGTGACCCGGTTGAGCTTAGGATCTTTTTCGCGCGCCAGTTCGTAGAGACGGTCAGCGTCGAGATGTTGGCCCGATTGATCGATCAGATCGAGCAAAATCTTACGCTGCCGCGTCAGCCGGACACCGCGTTGTTGAAGCGAATCCTTGATGCCTGAGACCGCCATGAAAGCTACCGGAGTTGTCTCCTTGAAGAGTACCAAACCAGGGCCTGGGCGATTGGCTCTTGTCGTGTCACCTATATCATGGTCTATTCGCCGATCGCAATCGCGGTTTCAGTACGAAGCTCTCTGTCCCTTGCCATATCAATGAGAACGCCCTTCGCGAATGAACTTCTCGCCGCCACCAAGCTCCTTCCAAAGCTCTTTGCCCAAACCTCTCAAAGCCAAAAGCGGATCTTGCTGGGTTGAGCATTTTGGCTTGGGTTTGGCTCCCCGGCTCGCTTCGCGTCGAATTCCCTTTGGCACACAACCAATCTGCAGTAAAATTGTCCGCGCAGTCAACTCTTGCTACAATCACCGTGCATGTTCCGTAAGGTCCTCATCGCCAATCGGGGCGAGATCGCGGTGCGCGTCATTCGCGCGCTACGCGAGCTGAATATCGAGAGCGTCGCTGTCTTTTCAGATGTCGATCGCACTGCGCTGCACGTTCGCATGGCGGACGAGGCTGAGCACATTGGTCCGGCGCCGTCATCAGAGAGTTATCTGCGCATCGATCGCATTCTCGAGGCCGCGAAAAAGCATGGGGTTGACGCAATTCATCCGGGCTATGGATTCCTGAGCGAAAACGCCGATTTTGCGGACGCTTGTGAAGCTGCCGGACTCATATTCATAGGTCCAACGGCTGATTCTATCCGGCGACTCGGCTCGAAGACAGCCGCTCGTACTCTTGCCAAGGAGGCCAACGTCCCAACCGTGCCGGGCAGCGAAGAGCCGGCCAAAGATATCGAGGCGGCGCGGAGGTTGGCACGGGCGCTGGTGTATCCCGTTCTGCTCAAGGCGTCGGCGGGCGGCGGCGGCAAAGGAATGCGGCGTGTCGATGCGGAGAGCGAACTGGAAGCCGCTATCCGCGAAGCATCGAGTGAAGCCGAGCGTTCTTTCCGCAACAGCGAGATCTACATCGAAAAGCTGATCGATAAGCCGCGACACATCGAAATCCAGATCGCGGGCGACCGGCATGGCAACTTGGTCCATTTGGGAGAACGGGAATGCTCGCTGCAGCGCCGCCATCAGAAGATCGTCGAGGAGTGCCCTTCGCCGATGATCACTACGCATCCGGAAATGCGCGTCGCAATGGGCGAAGCCGCGCTTCGAATCGCGCGATCCGCCGGATACTCCAGCTTGGGTACGGTAGAGTTCCTGGCCGATGTCCAGGGCAATTTTTATTTTCTGGAGGTGAATACACGCCTGCAGGTGGAGCATCCGGTCACCGAACTGGTTACCGGTTACGATCTGGTCCGTCTTCAACTGCAGATTGCCGCCGGCGAAAAACTGCCTTTCAAACAGGAAGACATTCAATGGCGCGGTTCGGCGCTGGAATGCCGCATCTGTGCCGAAGATCCGGAAAACAATTTCTTCCCTTCCCCCGGCAAGATTGTCCAACTCCGCGAGCCCAGCGGTCCTGGCGTACGGCTCGATTCGGGAGTCTATCCCGGCTGGACGGTACCGATCGACTATGACCCGCTGCTTGCCAAGCTGGTGGTATGGGATGAAAATCGAGATGCCACGATCCGGCGCATGCTACGCGCCTTAAACGAGTATTCCATCGCAGGCGTCGAAACCAACCTGTCCTTCTTCCGCGAGATCATGGATGATCCGGTATTTCGAAAAGGCTGGCTGCATACCGGCTTTGTGGGCGACTTCTTCGCACGGCGTAAACCCAAGTCGATGCCTTCGCAAGAGCTGGAATTGGCTGCAGCCCTAGCCGCCGCACATTCCAAGAACGGACACGCCAAGAACGGCCAACCAGCCACCAGAAGCCAGAAACCAGAAACGAGTAATTGGCTCGCCGATGGCCGGGGCAGTCTGCTCCGATGAAATGGCAGATTCTCATTGACGGCCATCCAGTCGAGATCGATCCTCAAGACCTGGAAGCCGTGAAAGAAGTAGAGCCCGGCGTGTACTCGGTATTGATGGATGGCCGGAGCTTTGAAGTTCGCACGATTGCGGCACAGGACGTCTTGAGTGTGGAGACCGGGGGACGACGCTTCACAGTGGAAGTACGTGATCCTCGGAACGCCAGCCGGCAGTCACGAGCCGCAACCGGGAGCGGGCGCCAAAGGATCTCGGCTCCAATGCCCGGCAAGGTGGTTCGACTGCTGATCCGTGAAGGCGATGCTGTCGATATTGGTCAGGGGTTGATCGTGGTCGAGGCAATGAAGATGCAAAACGAGATGAAGGCGTCTCGTGCCGGCCGCGTGGTGGAAGTGTGTGTGCGCGACGGCGATACAGTGACCGCGGGCGATACTCTAGTGGTGATCGAATAGATTCTGCCAAAATAAGTAGTTGCCATTCGATTCCAAGGCATATGGCACACTGGTGGCGGAGATCCTGGCGCTCGATCAGAGCGGGGATCGGCTAATTCCACTGGTGTCCGGTTTCTGCTCTTCAGAGTTGGCGCGCAAGCGTTTGAAAGGACAAAAGGCGCTGGATTTGTTTCCGCGGGCTTATGCGGCACAAGAAGCCCTGGGTGGATTGTGGCTTTACTTTTCCTGCTTTGATGAATGTCATGAGATCGTGCAAGATTTGAAATCGCCGGAAGCGAGTTTTTGGCACGCGATCCTGCATCGCCAGGAGCCGGATCCCGGCAACTCCGCGTACTGGTTTCGCTGCATGGGTGAGCATCCTGTATTTCGGGATCTGACGGCTGCCGCCAAAGACATCGTTGCGCGCCATCCCCGCGCCGGATTTCGAATCGCCGGCGATTGGGATCCTTTTTTATTCGGGAACTTTTGCGAGCAAGCGCGCCAGGAACCGGGGTCGGCTGCCGAGCGCGCGGCGATGGAGATCCAACGAGCGGAATGGCAGCTCCTGTTTGATCACTGCGCGAGGTCCCGCCCGTGAGCCGGGGCCGGAGCTGGCTGGTGATCCTGGTTCTGGGCGCGTGCGCCATCACCGCCTGGGTGGCTTTCAAGAAGACCACGCCGCCTGAGGTTGACTTCACAAAGGTGGTTCGAGAAACGATGGTCAGCACGCTCCCCACCAACGGCAAAGTGGAACCGATCGAGTGGCTGCCAGTTCGAGCGGAGCGAACCGGTCTAGTCACCAAGGTGCTGGTAAGCCGCGGACAGCAAGTGAGCAAAGATGAGCCACTGATCGAGCTTGACACGCGAGTGGCGACCGCCGAAGTATCCAAAGCGCAAGCAGCAATAAAGGAGGCCCAAACTCAACAGCAAGTGCTGGAGCAGGGGGGACGGATTGCCGAGCGCCAGCAGACCGAGGCCGACCTGGCGCGGGCGAGGCTGGATCTGGAAGCCGCGCAGAAGACTTCTCAGACACTCGAACGATTGGTGGCCAAACAGGCCGCGACTCGTCAAGATCTCGACTTAGCACGCCAAACCGTCCAGCAGTTGCAGCTCAGAATTGAGTCTCTGGAAGAGCACAAGGCGGGGTTGGTGACCGGCACGGACAAGGAGATCGCCCGGGCGAGAGTCCAGCAAGCTGAATCGACGGCCGCGATTGCGCGCACGATTCTGGACCTCAGCATCATCCACGCGCCGATGGATGGGACACTCTACGACTTCGATCTGAAGCAGGGTGCGTTCGTGAATGCGGGCGATCCGGTAGCGAAAGTCGGGAGGCTGGATCGTGTTCGCGTGACCGTTTATGTCGACGAGCCGGACCTCGGCAAGGTGCGCAAGGGCGAGGTCGTGAACATTACCTGGGATGCGCTGCCCGGTCATCAATGGAAGGGCGAAGTGGACAAGCTGCCGACGCAGATCGTTCCGCTGGGGACGAGGCAGGTGGGCGAAGTAGGTTGCGTGATCGAGAATCCGCAACGCGACTTGATCCCCAATTCCAACATCAATGCCGAAATCCAAGCGACGGTGGTGGAGAAGGCGCTGGCTCTGCCCAAGGAAGCCATTCGGCGAGAAGGCTCGGAAACGGGGGTGTATGTGCTGCAGGGCGATCGCGTGGTGTGGCGCAAGATCGGTGTAGGCGTTTCGAGCTACACCAAGTCCCAGATTCTTTCGGGCCTCTCGGAAGGTGACGCGGTTGCGCTACCAACCGAGAAGCCGCTCAAGAATGGCGCCAAGGTAGAGCCGGTTTACGAGTAGGCGCTAGAAAATCACCTTCATCGCGAACTGCAGAATGCGGGGGTCGTATGCGCCTGTCACCTGCCCGAAGTTCGACGAGCTTAAATTTTGGCTCAGCGTGCCGAAGGTCGCGCCCGCAGGCTGACCGGCCGGGGCAAATGCACCCACAAAGTTGGCGTGGTTCAGGAGATTAAACGCCTCGGCGCGAGCTTGCAGAGTGAATCTCTCATTGAGCTTGAAGGTGCGGCTCAGGGCGAGATCGAACGTGACGTTGCCTGGTCCGCGCACAGAATTGCGTCCGACATTGCCATATGTGCCGATCGGGTTCTGCACGAAGGCCGCGGGATTGACCCATTGGACGCAGATCGCCTGCGACGAACAGGTCGAGTTAGTGGCGTATACATTCGACAAGACCTGGTTGGGACGGTCATTGTTAAGGGTAGTCAGCGAATTGTCTTTGCCCGACGTGATGTTCAGGGTCTGGCCACTCGCAGCGTGAAGGAGCGGGGCGATCTGCCAATTGTTCACCAGGTGGTTCACGAACGCGTTGCTGGTGTGAAACGCGCTCACCGCCACGCCGGAGAGATTAAAGTTGTAGCGCGTATCGGAAATACAGGGGCCCCAATCGGCATGGCGATTAAAGATTTGCGAGTTCGTCGAAGTGGCCAGGGCAGCGCCAAAATCATAGTCAGAGATGCAGTAGGAGTCGGTGAAATTGGCATTCAACTGGAAGTTTTGGCCGAAGCGGTGCGATAGCGAAAGCAGTAGGCCCTGATAATGCGAAACCGCGCCGTCGTCCATGGTGTTGATGCTGGCGTAGGAGCCGCCTGTCGCGGGGCTCGTCAGGTAGAGAAGACGCCTTTGATTTGAATTGGCTGTACTGGAACAAGTCGTGTAATTCACACCGGCGATATTACAGGCGCCAGTCCCCAGAAACTCCGATGGATTCCTTTCCTCCGCGATCCAGAGGTGGGTGGTCTCGTTGCCCAGGTAGCTGACTGATGCGAGCCAACTGCCCCCGAACTGCCGCTGGTAAGTGACGTTCCACTGAGTCACATAAGTGGGTGCGGGGTTGAGCGGCATATTGACGTACGTGCCAAATTTCGGGAACAAAAGATTCCCGTTTGTTGGGAACGGATTTCCCCCGGGGTAGGCGAGCCAGGGATTCGTCAGCGTGCCCGTCGAGGCGACGTCGATGCTGGTGCCAATCGGCGGATTGGTGGTTTCGCGCTCGTTGAACCAAGTTTCGGTCGAGTCATAAAGGAGAGCCGCGCCCACGCGCAAGGTCTGCCTACCATCGCCATGCGGGTTCCAGACCAGGCCAAGGCGCGGCGCGAAATTCGTATAATGCCCGTTCCAGTTCGCGGCTGGAATTCCCTTGTCTCCAGGGAAGAACAAGCCGGGAGGCGCGTTGGGATGCAGCGTGCTGATTTGACCCGCCAGGAAAGCCGCTTGGTTGAATGACGTCCCGCGGCCATATTTGTCGGGATCGGCAAACGTTGGCTCCCAGCGCAGACCGAAGTTGACGGTGAAATTCGAAGCGACCCTGAAGCTATCTTGTGCGTAAATGCTCATGACCCATTGCCGTAGGTCATCGGGAGTTGCGTTGGTTTGAATAAAGTCGCTCATTCGTCCGAGCAGGAAATCGCCCATGCCAAGGTTCGTAAACGAGCCATTAAAGGTCGGAGCGCCGTTTTCGTCGAAACCGGAAATAGTGTTGTTCTGAATGCGAATTAGATTGATCCCGAAGGACATCTGATGACGTCCGCGGATCACGTCCACGTCGTCGGCCAGTTGGTAACTATTGTTGTTGAAATGTCCGGGCGCGCAGGTGCCGCAGAACGTGGTAAAGCCGCCGGTCATGGATGAAATCAGCAGGAAGTTTGGCACCGCACTATACATCTGCGATCCGAGCTGAGTCCAATTGATCGGGAAGCTGGTGGGGCCGCGATTGTCGCGAATGCGATTGAACCCGACGTGGAATGAGTTAAGCGTGCCGGGGCCGAAGGTGTAGGTATCACCGATCGCGGCCTCCTGCGCCTGTTCAAAGTTGCCCGGGGAAGTGGTGGTCAGCAGGTTCTGGCCGTTGAACACGGGAGGATTCTGCCAAACGTCGGTGTAGTATCGTCCGTACAGCGTATGCTTTTCGTTAATGACGTAGTCGGCGCGCCCGATGTATTCGTTTGAGTCTCCGGTGGCGGGGATGCCGAAGGTGACCAGACCGCAACCATTTGCAGCACTTACCGGGAGATACTTGGTTAGTGCCACGGCCACTGGGCTGAGCAAACCTACGGGAATCTGGTTGCCGGCAAAGGGGGCACCGCCGTTGGGGTTGACGAGTTGAATGGTCTTGCCGCTGTTGCAAGTCGGCCCGGCGATGGTGCTGAAGTCGCCCGACAGCATGGCTGCTGTGGGAATATGCGTGGTCGACTGCGGCGGATTGGAACGATTTCGCGTGCCCTGATAACCGCCAAAAAAGAACAGCTTGTCCCTAATGATTTTGCCGCCGGCGGTCCCACCGAATTGGTTTCGCTTCAGGGTGTCATGGCCCGAGACGGAGAAAAAGTTGCGCGCATCCAGATCCCCATTGCGGATGTACTCGAACAGGTCTCCATGGAACTGATTTGACCCGGACTTGGTGACGACGTTGACGGTCGCGCCCGGGTGGGTTCCGAACCGCGACGAAACGGCGCTGGTCTCGATGCTAAATTCTTGAAGAGCGTCCGGGAACGGGAAGGGCATGTTGACGTTCGACATGCCGTCGGTGGCATCAGCTCCATCCAATAGATAAGCAGTGCCGTTACCCTGACCGCCCGCCACCGAGATCCGCGTGGCGTTCCAGAAGGTCTTGCTGCCGGTGTCCCCGCCGTCTGCATAGACCGCCGCGCCCAGCGTCATGATCAATTGAGTGGCTTGCCGGTTGTTGAGCGGCAGATCGTTGATGCGCTTCTCGTCAATTACCGACGATACCGAGGTCTCCTTGGTCTCAACCAGGCTGGTGGTGCCGGTCACCTCGACCCTTTCCGAAATCGACCCGACCTGCATCGGCACGTTGATCTGAATATTGTTGTTGACCTCCAAAATAATGCCGGTTCGGACGTAGTCCTTGAACCCGTTGGCCTTAACCTCGAGCGTGTAAGGGCCGACAGGGAGGTTGGGAAGCACGTACTGGCCGCTGGCCTCAGTGGTCGCGCTATGCACCGAGCCCTTGTCGGTCTCAGTCATAGTGACCTGGGCGTTCGCCATCGCCGCGCCGCTCGCGTCGGTTACGATTCCGCTGACCTGGGCCACTGCCACGGATTGGGCTCGTGCGGGATCGGGCATGGACAGCCAGCAAATTATCGAGAGAGTGAGGGCTACAATAGTCGACCGAGACATGTTCATCATGAACTTAACCTCCTGAAAGCAACCTGGCTAACACCGGAACGCGGTTATCGCGTGGCTATAGCGTTACAACCCGTTGAGACATTCTAAGCGGATTCAGCAAGGGTGTCAATCGGATTCTGCTCTGTTTTAGCCCATTATTCCTAGCAAAGGAGGCTATTCGATTGAGAACGCTAGGAGAACATTTCCGGGTTGATCTGTTTCAAAGACCCGTAACCCGATCCAGCGAACAGCATGCCAACCCGCGGTCGTGGTACCTGGCGCTCCCATAGTTCCACTTTTGGCCTGAACCTTAACCGAAAGCCCATTTGAGCTTCAGCCGCGGCACCTGATCTGCCGGCAATGATTCAGCACGTTCTTCGCGTCGCCCAATTCCGCGCTTCCGAGCGGCCAGCCGCTCATGAACTCGGCTACCCGGCGCTTTTCTTCATCGGTCAAGTTTTGAGCCTGCACTTTCATCACGTCGCTGGTAAGTGCGGCGTAGATGCGCTCGGGCGGAAGCTGACGCAGCGTCGACGGATCAGGCGCGCGGTCCGCCGCGGCCGGGTTTCCATGACAGCTCATGCAGCGTGTTCTGGAAGACTCCGAATCCGGACTCGGTGCCGGATGAACGCCTGGCGTATTGCGCTTGCGCCGCCAGGACCAGCATAGCGGCGAGTAGCCATCATCTGATGATTTGCGATCTGATGATTTGCGATCTGATGATTTGCGATCTGATGATTTGCGATCTGATGATTTGCGATCTTACGCTTCGCAAGATCAGCTTCCGATGAAGGATGCCGATCTGCGCGATGCCGACGCACCCTGCTGAACCGTCACAGGACCATTAAACTCGGGCACCTTGATCGGTTCCAGCATAGCCATGATCTCGGCGCGCCGCTCTTCAAACCACGGCGGCAGCAGCATATGCGTGCCCAACTGTTCGTAGGGTTCGTCTCGCGCGAATCCACCGGGGGCATTGGCGGCGCATTCGGTGAGAATGCCGCCCGGGGAACGGACATAGATGGAATGGAAGTAATTCCGATCCTTGATCTCCGAGCAATCCGTGTAGCCCAGCTCTTCGTACAGATTCTTCTGTTCGGCCAGCGCCTCATCATTGGCGACTTCCAGCGCGACATGGTGACCCGTGCCGGCGCCGAATCCCCAGCTCCCGGCCGGCTTGTCCGGTTCGTGGACCAGAATCAGCGTCTTTGCAGCGCCGCCGGATCCGACTTCGAAGCGATGATACGCTCCGTCTTCGCCGGTCTTGCGGAATCCAAGAGCTTCCACATAGAAGCGCTCTTGTTCTGGAATTTCGCGAACCGACAGCACTGGCCCATGGAAACCGCGCATGCTCACGTCCGGCGTGATTTCGGGCGTGGTCCAGCCTTTGCGTTTATCTGCCGGGTCCTCGATCACCTCCAACTGCAACCCGGAAGGATGTTCGAAGCGGACGAAAGTCTGGCCGAAGCGCTCCTTAGCTCCGCCATGCTTGACACTGTGGCGCTTGAAATGATCCAGCCAGAACTTCGACGTCCCCGTGGGGATGGTGTAAGCCGTGGCTTGAATCTGGCCCGAACCGGGACGTCCCGGCACGCGCTTATAAGGGAAGGTCGTGTAAACCGAGCCCGTTTCTGCATTGGCGTTGGAGTAATACAGATGGTAGTGGGCATAGCGCCCATCAAAAAGAACCGTCTGCTTGATGAGCCGCTGACCCGCTACCGTGGTCTGAAAATCGACGTCTTCCTGGGCGCCGCTCGCGCAGACGGTGATGTGATGGATTCCGGTGACAAGAGACATATCAGTTACTTGCGGCGATTATATCATCGCCCGGAGATATAATACGTCGAGTAGTTGCCAGTGTGTGAAGGAGAGAAAGATGCCGCGAAACATTCTGAGTTTTAACGGCGTTCTGAGTTTAACGGCTCTGGTCGCGTTGTCGCAGGGAGTTTCATTCCCACAATCAGGCGCGCCGCCTAAGGAGGCCATCGACATCACGGATGCCGACGTGAAGGAAGTCTTGAAACACGCGCCGCTGGCCGTCGATCAACAGCTCAAAGTAGTCGACTTGGGCGCTTACAACTTGGGAGTCGGCATTGTCCATCGCGGCCCGACCAAAGACAGGGACGACGGAACCATCCCCGGCATTGCGCACCATCATCAAACCGAGACCTACATCATCGTGTCTGGATCGGGAACGCTGGTCACTGGAGGCACGATGATTGATCCGAAAGAGATTCCCAGCACCAGCGAGGCATATAAAGTTCTCAACGGACCGAGCGCCACCGGCGCCGTGAAGAATGCTTACAGCCGTGTGGTCAAGACGGGTGATATCATTATTATTCCTCCGGACGTGTTTCACGGCTGGACTAAGATCACCGACCACGTGGATTATCTTAGTGTTCGTCCCGACCCGGATCGCGTCTTGCCCGCGGGTTACGTTAACCCGGCCATCAAGAAGTAAAAGATCGCGCGCAAGACCAAGCCCCACCGGATGCGCTGTGCCGTTCAGGGCGATATCCTTTATTAGTATTAGGAGGTTTCGAATGAGCCATCGAAGTAACGCTGCAGTTTTTGCAAGCGTTTCGGCGTTCCTGATGCTGGCGCCCTCGCCTATCGCTGCTCAGGGCCCGCGCTCCGCGGCGAACGCTTCCACGTCGAAGGCTATTCCCCGCACGCCGGACGGCCATCCCGATCTGCAAGGTGTCTGGACCAATTCCTCGCTGACGCCTTTGGAACGCCTTCGTGAATTCGAGGGCAAGCAGTCGGTCACTGAAGCGGAAGCGACCGCGTATGAGAAGCAAAACCTGGAACAGAACAATCGCGATCGGCGCGACGGTGGCGCGGACGCCGACGTAGGCCGCGCTTACAATGAGCTGTGGTTTGATCGGGGGAACAAACTCGCACGGATCGGCCAGTCCATTCGAACTTCCTTTATCATCGATCCGCCGAACGGCAAAATCCCACCTTTGACGCCCGAGGCGCAGAAGCGAATGGAGGCTATTCGCGCGCACGCCCAGCAACATCCCGCGGATGAGCCCAAGGACCGGTCCTTGGCGGAACGCTGCGTCTACTGGGCGACCTCTGGGCCGCCTATGCTTCCGGGCCCCTATAACAATCTGTATCAGATCTATCAAACTCCCGGATACGTCATGATCCAGTCAGAGATGATCCACGAGACGCGCGTGATCCCCTTGGACGGACGGCCGCATCTGGCGGCTAACATCCGCAAGTGGATGGGCGACTCGGTGGGCCATTGGGAGGGCGACACGCTGGTGGTCGACACGACTAATTTCACCGAGAAGACACGGTTCCGAGGCTCCAGCGAGAACTTGCATGTGATCGAACGCTTCACTCGCCTGGACGCGAACACCATCGACTACAAATTCACTATCGATGACCCGACGACTTTCACCAAGCCTTGGACAGCGGAGCTTCCGTTCAACACGAGCGCAGGCCCCGTCTATGAATACGCCTGTCACGAAGGAAACTATGCTCTGGCCGATATCCTGGCCGGGGCTCGGGCCGACGAAAAGAATAAAGAAGAATCGGCGAAGCAGAAATAAAATCTAACCTTTGATGCACCTCCATCCCGTTCTCCGCGCCATCCCCTTGCTCGCTCTCGCGACCACGCTAGCGATTGCTCAAGATCCCACGCGTCTCATGCAAACGCCCGAGGTGAAGGCCGCGCTCGATGCTGTCAAAAGCAACGAGCCTCACTTCATCGACGAGCAGATCCGCATCTGCGAGATTCCCGCGCCGCCTTTTAAAGAAGAGACGCGCGGTCAGGAACTCTCGCGACTCTTTAAACAATTGGAGCTGGAGAACGTCCACATCGACCAAGCCGGTAACGTGATTGGCACGCGGACCGGCGCCGCGGCGCATCCGAACCTGGTCTTCTCCGCGCATCTCGATACCGTTTTTCCTGAAGGCACCGACGTCAAAGTGAAGCGCGAAGGCACCCTGTTGAAGGGGCCGGGCATCGGTGATGATTGCCGCGGTCTGGTGGTGATGCTGGGCGTGATTCGGGCGCTGAAAGAGGGCAAGGTAAAAACGCCGGGCACCATCACCTTCGTCGCGGATACCGGTGAAGAGGGACTCGGTGATTTGCGCGGCACGAAGAATCTGTTCAATGACAGCCTGAAAGGCCAGATCGACAAATTCATCTCAGTGGATGGAACTGGCCTGAGTGTGACGAATATCGGCGTGGGGAGTTACCGCTACCGCGTCACCTTCAAAGGCCCTGGCGGCCACAGCTTCGGCGCGTTCGGGATGGCGAATCCCATTCAGGCCATGGGCAGGGCTATCGCCAAGATCGACGCCTTTGAAGTGCCGGCAAATCCTAAAACTACTTTCAATGTCGGCCGAGTTGGTGGCGGAACGTCCGTCAACGCGATTCCGTTCGAAGCCTGGATGGAGGTCGACATGCGATCATCGGATAAAGCCTCGCTCGAAGCCGTCAACACCAAATTCAAAGCCGCGGTGAAGGAAGCCGTCGAAGAGGAGAACCGGCGCTGGAACAATCGAGGGCCGGTGACAGCATCCCCGGAACTGGTGGGATTGCGGCCGGCTGGAGTTACACCGCCCGATTCCGCAATTGTTCAGACCACGGTAGCTGCATCGAAAATTTTCGGATTTGATGGCCAGCTCCACGAAGGCTCAACCGACTCCAACGTTCCCATGAATATGGATATTCCGGCGGTCACGATCGGCGGAGGAGGAATTGGAACGGGCGCTCATTCGCTGAATGAGGCGTTTGATACCAAGGATTCGTACATCGGGACTCAGCGGGCGCTGCTCCTGGCGGTTGCTCTGGCACGCTGATCCCACCCCGTACGCAACCGTATTAATCCATTAAGGATCGCCGCGTTTGGCTTCCCTTGCACGAGCCTGAGGTCTATAATATGATATGGCAGTTTAGAGGTTGCACCGAGAAGAATGGCCCATAAAACAGTGCTGTCGGCGGGTGTCGTAATTCTCTGGCTGGGGACCATTCTTTCGGGCCAGCCGCAGCCCCAGAACTCGCATGTAGCATCTGCCTCCGAGGAGCGCGCGCTCCTGAATCAGTACTGTGTCGGCTGCCACAACGAAAAGGCGAAAGCCGGCGGTGGCGAGGCGGCCCGAAAGCTCACACTCGACGACCTGGATATCACCCACGTCGAGAAGGCTCCCGTGGAATGGGAAACCATCGTACGCAAGCTTCGCGCGGGCATGATGCCTCCGTCCGGGATGCCCAGGCCAGATCGCGCGACTTATGAATCGATGATCGCGTGGTTGGAGAATGAGCTGGATCGCACGGCTATTCAGAATCTTCCACCGCCCGGTCTCCATCGTCTCAACCGGACAGAATACGCCAATGCGATTCGCGACCTGATCGCGTTTGAGATTGATCCCGCAAAATACCTGCCCTCGGACGATTCGACGCGCGGCTTCGACAATATAGCCGGCGCGTTATCACTCTCCCCTGCCCTACTGGAAGGCTACACAACAGCCGCGTCCAAGATCAGCCGCCTGGCGATCGGCGATGTTTCGGAACCGTCGCTAGCGACCTATCGCGTGCCGTCCGACACATCGCAGGATTATCACATCGAGGGACTGCCGTTTGGAACGCGCGGCGGGCTGATGGCGCAGCATGAGTTCCCCGCCGACGGCGACTATGTGTTCAAAGTATTCCCCATCAACAAAGGCCTGATGGATAACAACATGTCCTTCGGGGAAATCACCGGCGAAAAACTGGAGCTGCTGGTGGATGGTGAAAGAGTGCATGTCTACGATTGGGACAAAGACCTGGCGCGTGGAAAGGCGGTGCATGCCGGAACCACCGACGTCCATTTCCAAGTGAAGGCGGGATTGCACACTGTCGGCATAACCTTTCTCGCTACGCAATTGGCGCCGGGTAACGATTTGAACGAGCATTTTCTGCGCAGCACCATCGAGACCGGAGGGCTGCCCGGATTCAAGTTTTTCCCGCATGTCGGCAAGCTGGATATCCTGGGACCTTTTAAAGCAGCGGGCGCCAGCGACTCACCCAGCCGGCGCAAGATTTTTGGTTGCCATCCGGCTAGTGCGTCCGACGAGACGGCCTGCGCGAAGCAAATCGTCGACACTCTTGCGCGACATGCCTTCCGGCGTCCGGTGACCAACGGCGATACCGAAATGCTGATGGGTTTCTATCAGCAAGGGCGTAACGACGGAAGTTTCGACACCGGGATCGAGCGGGCGCTGCAGCGCGTACTCTCTGATCCGGAATTCGTATTCCGTAAGGAAGCGGAACCGTCCAACGTGCCGCCGGGCGAAACTTGGCGCATCAGCGATCTGGAGCTGGCCTCCCGTTTGTCTTTCTTCCTCTGGAGCAGCATTCCTGACGACGAGTTAATCAATTTGGCCGGCCAGAACAAGCTGCATGATCCCGCGATTTTGGAGCGCCAGGTGCGGCGGATGCTGGCGGACTCGCGCTCGGACGCGTTAGTGACCAATTTCACTGGCCAATGGTTGAATCTGCGGGCGTTACAAAACTGGGCGCCGACGCCGGCGCTCTATCCGGATTTCGACGACAACCTGCGCCTGGCAATGCGCAAGGAAACCGAATTGTTCTTCGGCAGCATCGTTCACGAGGATCGCAGTTTGATCGATCTGTTGAATGCCAACTATACGTTCGTGAACGAGCGGCTGGCCAAGCACTACGGAATCCCCAATATCTACGGGAGCAACTTCCGCCGCGTCGATCTGGCACCGGAGTTTGACGTACGCCGCGGACTGCTGGGGCAAGCCAGTTTGGAAACGATATCCTCGCAACCTCAGAGAACTTCCCCGGTTGGACGCGGCAAGACGATTCTTCAGGTTTTTCTGGGCGTGAGTCCCCCCGATCCGCCGCCCAATGTGGAGATTGATCTAAAGGCCACCGGCGACGTTCACGGCGCGGGGCAGCCGTCGATGCGGCAGCAGATGGAGATGCATCGCAAGAAGGAACCCTGCGCAAGCTGTCATAAGATCATGGACCCGATCGGATTCTCGATGGAAAACTTCGACGCGGTCGGGAAGTGGCGCACCATGGATGGGGACGTCGCCATCGACGCATCGGGTGTACTGGTCGACGGGTCAAAGCTCGACGGCGTGAAGGGCATGCGAGAAGCGCTGCTCCGCTATTCGCCCCAGTTCGTGCGCGTAATCACGGAGAAGCTGTTCATCTACGCGCTGGGGCGCGGGACCGAGTATTACGATATGCCTCTGATTCGCTCCATCGTTCACGAGGCGGAACCCAACAATTATCGATTTTCATCGCTGGTGCTAGGCGTGGTCAAGAGCGATGCCTTTCAGATGAATCAGAAATTGCGGACCAGCACGCCCAATGGTGGCGCAGGTGCCCGGCCTGCGAGCGGAAGTTAGAATAAGGAGAGCGGAAGCAAAATGTTTAATACCAGGAAGCACATCTCTCGGCGCACGATCCTTCGCGGAGCCGGCGTAGCTCTGGCGTTGCCGCTGCTGGACTCGATGATTCCTGCACAAACTCGTCTCAGCAAGACCGCCGCCAAGCCAAAAACTCGCTTCACTGGGATTTTTGTGCCGCACGGAGCGGCGCCCGGATGGTGGATACCCGAAGCCGGCGGCCCCGGCGAGCCGAAATCGGAACCGGGCAGTAAGAATTTCAAGTACCCGATGATTCTGGAACCGCTCGAGCCGTTCCGTGAGCACACCGTCATCACCAGCGGATTGTGGTCGAAATCGGCCGAGCCGCCGCCCGGACAGACCGGCGCCGACCATTGGGTGGCCGCGGCGTTCCTCTGCGCCAATAAACCGAAGAAGACCACCGGCGCGGACATCTACGACGGCACCACCATCGATCAAATCATCGCGCAGCAGATCGGCCAGGAGACGCTGCTGCCGTCGCTGCAGCTCGCTCTTGAAGATCCCGGCGCCAATTCGAGCAACTGCGGTGAAGGCTATAGCTGCACTTATTCGAATACCATTTCCTGGACCAGTCCTACACAGCCCCTGCCCATGGAGCTGGATCCTCAAGTGGCCTTCGAACGCTTATTCGGTGCCGGCGGTAGCGCGGCCGAAAGATCCGCCCGCCGCGAGCAAAATCGGAGCATCCTCGATTCCGTTACAGCGAAACTCGCCAGCTTCAAGCGCGATCTCGCGCCCGGCGATCGCTCGCGATTGGAAGAATACGAAACGGATATCCGTGAACTCGAGCGTCGACTGCAGATCGCCAAGAAAGCGTTGGGCAACGTCTCCACCGAGGGCGTCGTGGTTCCCGCCGGCGTGCCCGAATCGTTCGATGAGCACGTGAAGCTGCATTTCGACCTGCAAACGCTGGCATTCCAGGCCGACATTACCCGCGTCTCAACAGTGCTTTATGCGCGCGACTTAACCGCTCGCTCGTATCCCGAAAGTGGGGTCAATGGCGGATTCCATGGGATGTCGCACCACGCGGAAAATCCGGATACGATCGCTAAATACGCGAAGATTAACCAGTATCACGTCAAGTGTCTGGCTTATTTCGTCGACAAATTAAAGAAAACTCCGGATGGCGACGGCACATTACTCGATCATTCGCTGATTCTCTATGGCAGCAACATGGGCGATTCCAATCAGCATCTGCATTACGATGTGCCTCACTTGCTGATCGGTGGTGTTTCCGGACAGCTAAAGGGCGATCGTCATCTGAAATTCCCGAGCAAGACCGTGACGTCAGGAAATCTTCTGTTGAGCATTCTGGACCTTTATGGCGTTCACCAGGACAGCATCGGCGACAGCACCGGTCCACTGCCCAATCTCGTATAGAGTTTCACAGGGAGGCAAGATGCGCGGTTCCGGCAGCATGACAATTAGACTCGCAGCTTGCACGGCAGTGCTGGCGCTTTGTCTATGCGCTTATGGCGCGAATAGCCCCGTGTCCGACGCGGCGATGAAGGGCGACAAAGCCGCGCTGCGAACCTTGCTCGATCAGAAAGCGAATGTGAATGCTCCCCAGGCCGACGGGGCCACAGCCATACAATGGGCCGCATACCGCGACGATATGGAGATGGCCGACTTGCTGATCAGCGCCGGTGCAAATGTGAAACTCGCAAACCGCGAAGGCGCCACGCCGCTTTATCTGGCTTCTATCCACGGCAATCCGGTAATGATCGACAAGCTGCTGAACGCCGGCGCGGATCCCAACGAACGCGGGCCGGAGGGAGAAACTCCGCTCATGCTGGCCTCGCGCGCCGGTAATCTGGACGCGATCAAGGTGCTGCTCGATCACCAAGCCGACATCAACGCGGCGGACAAAATTCGTGGCACCACGGCTTTGATGTGGGCTAGCGAGCAATCCCATCCAGCCGCGGTTCAGTTATTGATCGCGCGCGGAGCGAAGGTGAGCGCTGCCACCGAGCCCGATACTAGAAATTCCAGGAACAATCTCGCCAATACCGTCACGCAGAGATTGAACTCCAGCTTCGGGGTAGTCGGACAAGCCCGAGCCCGCGGTGCTGCGTCGCCGGGTTCGCCTGCTGCTCCCGCAGCCATTGCCGGCCCTCCGAAGAAAACCCCGGACGGTGAGGCGGGTGGCGATGATGTCGCGATCTTCTTTGGCCCACCGCGTAAGAAGGACGGCGGCGGCTTGACGCCATTAGTATACGCGGCCCGTGAAGATTGCCTCGAATGCGCGAAGATTCTGCTGGACGCTGGCGCCGACGTCAATCAGCGGACCCATTATGGATGGACCGCGCTGTTGACAGCCACGCAAAATCGGCATTACAAACTGGCGTCGTATCTGTTAGATCATGGAGCCAACCCGAACCTCGCCAACAATGGCGGCTGGACGCCCATATACCTGGCGACCGACAATCGCAATATCGAAAGCGGCGACTATCCAGTGCGCGCGCCTGACATGGAGCACCTGGAGTACATCAAGCTGCTCATCGACAAGGGCGCGAACGTCAACGCCCGCATCTGCGGAACAGACTCGACTGATAAGAAGTGCGTCGGCGACAGCACTGAAACTCGCAACAACTTCACCATGCAGTGGCTATTTGAGGACGGCGCGACGCCATTCCTGCGAGCCGCGCAATCAGGTGATATCCCGCTGATGAAACTACTGATGGCCCATGGCGCGGATCCGAAGATCTTTACGGCCCATAACGTGACGCCGCTCGCGGTGGCGTCCGGCATTGGATGGGTGGAAGGTGTGACCTTCGAATGGTCGGAGAAGGAAACCTTAGAGGCCGTGAAAATGTGTCTCGATCTCGGCATCGATCCAAATGTCAAAGATGACGAAGGGCGCACGTCGCTGCACGGCGCGGCACACAAGGGCCGGCCCGAAGTGATTCAACTTCTGGTGGACCACGGCGCCAATCTCGACGCGCACGATGGCGGCAGCCGCGACAGCGTAAACGGGGCACTGTTAGGGAAAACCTGGGTTCCGCTCGATTGGGCGCGCGGCCTGGTTCGCGTGGGCGTTCAGTCCGCGATCCCGCATCCGGAAGCGGAAAAGCTGCTGGTCAAACTGATGACCGATCGTGGAATGCCGATTCCGCCGCCGCCGGCGTCGTCCATCTGCCTAACCAAGGGCCTGAACGGCTGCCAGTAAGTAAACTCACCTCTAGGTCTCAACCTGGGATCGATAGTGTAATCTGAAACGTACGAGCGTGAGGGCCACAATGGCAGGCCCCGAACGACTCAAAGGCGGCTAACCGTCTTCACTCAATGAATGAAGCCCATGCCTAAAGTACTAATAACTGGATCCTGTGGCCTGATTGGTTCCGACGTATCGCGCTTCTTCGCGCAGCAGGGTTTCGAGGTCCACGGAATAGACAGCAATCATCGGGCGATCTTTTTCGGACCGGAGGGCGATACCAGTTGGGTATTGGAACGCTTGCGGCGCGAAATCCCGGGCTATCAACATCAAGCTCTGGACATCCGGGAACGGGACAAGCTGCTGGCGTTCGTCGACGAGCTGCGTCCCAATTTGATCATTCACACCGCGGCGCAGCCGTCGCACGATCGAGCGGCTTCTATTCCCTTCCTCGATTTCGAGGTGAATGCAGTCGGCACATTGCACATGCTGGAAGCTGCCCGGCGTTCATGTCCCGAATCTCCCTTCATTCACATGTCCACCAATAAAGTCTACGGCGACCGGCCCAACCAGATCGCTTTGAAGGAGTTGGAAACCCGTTTTGAATATGACGATCCGGCGTTTGAGAACGGCATACCGGAAAGCTTTTCCATCGATCAAAGCAAGCATTCCTTGTTCGGCGCGTCCAAAGTCGCTTCCGACGTCATGGTGCAGGAATACGGCCGCTACTTTAATATGCCGACCTGCTGCCTGCGCGGCGGGTGTCTGACGGGACCGAATCATTCCGGCGTCGAGCTCCACGGCTTTCTGAGCTACCTCATCAAGTGCAACGTGCAAGGCCGCGAATACAAGGTTTACGGCTACCAAGGAAAGCAAGTGCGAGACAATATCCATTCCGAGGATGTGGCGCGCTTCATGTTCGAGTTCTGGGGGGCGCCGCGCGTGGCCGAGGTATACAATCTGGGCGGCGGCAAGAGAAACGCCTGCTCGATTCTAGAAGCGTTTCAAAAAGCTGAGCGGCGAACCGGCCGCCCGATGAATTGGCGCTATGTGGATGAGAACCGGAATGGCGATCATATCTGCTACTACAGCGACCTCACCAAGATGAAGGCCGACTATCCGGCCTGGGATATTACCAAGAATTTGGACCACATCTTTGACGAGATCGCGGCTAGTTGGATGGAGCGGCTGGCCAAGAAGGCCGTCTCGTGAAGCTATTGATCACCGGGATCTGTGGCTTTGCCGGAAGCTCTTTAGCCGAATGTTTGCTCGATCGCCGCGAGGGACTCACGATTTACGGAATCGACAATCTGATGCGGCCCGGTTCGGAGACTAATCGGCGGAAACTGCAAAAGCTGGGCGTCAAATTCTCGCATGGCGATATTCGCGCGGCGAGCGACTTTGAATCGCTGCCCGCTGTCGATTGGGTGATCGATGCCGCCGCCAATGCAAGCGTACTCGCCGGCGTTAAAGGCGACTTCAGCAGCCGTCAATTGTTGGAACATAACCTCGCCAGCGTTGTTAACGTTCTCGAATACTCGAAGTCGCACAAAGCCGGCTTGCTGCTGTTGAGTACCAGCCGCGTTTATTCGATCCCGGCGTTAGTATCTCTCCCGTTGCGCGTGAACGGAAATGCCTTTGAGTTGGACGCCGCGGCAGCGCTTCCTCCCGGTGTCTCCGCGAACGGAGTGGGCGTGGATTTCTCCACCCGCGCGCCCATATCCCTCTATGGCAGCACGAAGCTAGCCTGCGAGGCCGTCGCGCTGGAGTATGGCGATGCGTTTGGCTTTCCGGTCTGGATCAACCGCTGCGGGGTCCTAAGCGGCGCCGGTCAGTTCGGAACGCCGGACCAAGGGATTTTCGCGTACTGGATCAACGCCCATCTTCGGCGCCGCCCGCTTCGGTACATCGGCTTCGATGGCGCCGGAAATCAAGTCAGGGATTGTCTTCATCCCCGCGACCTAGCCGCTTTGCTGGACGCTCAGATGCAGACCAATCGGGAGGCTGGCCAGCGCATCTTCACTGCCGGAGGCGGTCAGGAGAATGCGATGTCCCTGGCACAGCTTAATGCCTGGTGCGATGCGCGCTTCGGTCCACATGTCCCACAGGCCGATCCACAACCGCGCCGCTACGATATTCCCTGGTTGGTCATGGACAACTGCGACGCCCAGCGAACCTTCGGCTGGCGCGTAGATGTTTCCGCCGACACGCTACTCTCTGAAATCGCCGAGCATGCCGAGAACAATCCGGACTGGCTGGAGAAAAGCGGTCTGTGAAGGCGTCCGCCGCCCCCCCGGACCAGGAAGCGCTCCATCTTCTTTCAGTCGTCATCCCCGCCCGGGACGAGGAAGGTCGAATCGGCGCGACAGTTGAGCATCTCTATATCGAACTGCGGCTGCACGGAATAGAGCACGAAATAGTCGTGGTCGATGATGGCAGCAGCGACTCCACCTGGAAGATTCTCGATGAAACCAAGTGCCGCGTCCCGACCTTGCGGCCCATGCAGAACACCGACGAGCACGGTTTTGGCCGAGCCATTACTTTCGGACTCGACCACATCCAGGGTGACGCAGTGGTGATTATGATGGCCGATGAATCGGACGATTGCCGTGATGTTGTCCGCTATTGGCAAATGCTAAACGAAGGATGGGACGCGGTCTTTGGCTCGCGCTTTATTCGGGGTGGCGGCGTTATAGACTATCCGCCCCACAAACTATTCATCAACCGGCTGGCAAACCTGTTTCTTCGCGTGATGTTCCATGTCCCGCTCAACGATTTCACCAACGCCTTCAAGGCTTATCGCGCCAAGGTGATCAATGGATGCCGCCCGTTCCTTTCGCCGCATTTCAATCTCACTATTGAGATCCCCTTGAAGACCATCGTTCGCGGCTATTCCTGGACCGTGATCCCCATCACTTGGAGAAACCGGCGTTCTGGAATCTCCAAGCTCAAGATCAGAGAAATGGGCAGCCGGTATCTGTTCATCGCGCTCTATTGCTGGCTGGAGAAGTATTTTGCGCGCGGCGACTATAGCAGACGTTAGTAGTACCAGTACCAATATTCATTGATCGATGCCGGTAAACGTGACTTCTCATGGTATCGTCACTAAGAGAACAGCATGCGCTCTCTTGGTCTGTACATCTTAGTGTCGGTGGCCGCCAGCGTCGTGGCCCTGGCGGACCCGGTGCCTTTTGACCCGCAGATCTTGATCGAAGATCCGGGTGGGAGTGCGCCACCTATTGACTTTACCGGCCAGCCAATCACGCTTGTCAATGGCGGAGGTATTTTCGCCTTTCACAATGTCACCGGCAATCCTTTGAACGAGATCGATGTCAACCTCGATTTTCCCCAAGCCCCGCTCCCACTCGGCTTTACGGTTCAGGGTACAATCCTTGTTCCGCCATCCACCGTAACACAACAGTCCAAATTCGCTGTGACTACGTTTTCAGGTCTCGACTGTAGCTTTGCGAAATCTTCTTCACTATCCTGTATCGAGCTCAAGTTCTTCCTGAAGCCCGGCCCACTAATTCCTGTCGATGGGGACTTCGTTCTGGACTTCAACGATATAAGCGACAACCCTACTGGTGCTGACCTCGCCGTAGAGAAAGGTACGTGGACACCAGAGGATGGACAAGGGAACGGCGGAAGTTGGGGCAATAGTTTCGCGAATGTCGACCCCATCCCTCAGGTTCCCGAACCTTCCTATCGCGTCACCGCGGGTGTTATGGGCTTGGCCCTCCTGGCCGCCTGGAACCTCCGACGCCGTTTGACCGCCAAGAAATCATAATCGCCGCACGCGCTATCCTCAGAACGGATGCGATCGCTATCCGCTGTTAGTGTACTTTTGTGGTCCGTTGGATTGTTGACGGCCCAAATACCGCTGGTTAATGCTGGAGGCATCGTCAACGCCGCCAGTTTTGTAGCTCCCGTGGCGCCGGGTTCTTTAGTCTCGATTTTCGGTTCCAATCTCGCTCCGCAAACCGCGCAGGCTACCACGATTCCGCTGCCTACTTCACTGGCCGGCGTTTCGGTCACCTTCAATGGCTTAAGCGCGCCCCTGCTTTATGCCGCCGCCGGTCAGATCAATGCGCAGGTACCTTTCGAAATATCGAGCAGCAGTTCGGTCAATGTGGTGGTCAACAACAACGGAGTTCGTTCGGCCCCTCAAACGGTCGACGTCAGCCCCTACGCGCCTGGCGTCTTCGCCCTTGCAGGCTATGCCGTTGCCATTCACTCGGATGGCACCCTGGCCGCTCCAGCAGGTTCGATCCCGCTGGTAGCCAGCAGTCCAGCCGTACCCGGTGAGACGCTTCAAATGCTGGCCACCGGTCTCGGCCCTGTAAATCCTCCGGGCATCACGGGGAACAATTCGCTGGATATGCTTCGGCACACAGTGGCAACGCCCACGGTCCTGATCGGAGGCACTTTGGCGCAGGTGACGTTCTCGGGGCTGTCACCTCAATTCGTCGGAATCTATCAACTCAACGTTATCGTCCCGGTAAACGTTTCGCCTGGAGATTCGCTGGCGCTGCAGATTCAAATCGGTGGGGCGGTTAACGCCGGGAACGCGGCTATCGCCGTCAGCACTTCATCCTGGCCTGAATGGGGACAGAATGCGGCCCACACCAGCAGCGTCCCGAATACCGGACAGGATCTGAACGAAATCCTCTCCAATCTCGTGTATGACCCGCTGGTACCTGATGAAACGGCCGCGACCGGCGATCTGCTGGTCCACTACCAGGTTCCATTGGTGGACGGAAATGACGTGTTCATGGAGTTCAAGAGCGGCATCTTCGACACCAACAGTTACTCCCGCGAAGTCTGGGGCGAAAATCGCTTGGCCTGGCAAAACGGGCAACTGGTTCAGGTCTGGTCTTACACCAGCGACTGGAAAGCGCCGGGAAACAGCAACGACTTTTGGGAGCCGGTCTTCCACGCAGCGCTAGCCAATGGCGCGGTGTACGTCCCGGGCGCCGGCGGCGGTATCATCCAACTAGATCGCGATACAGGCAACTTCATCCAGCGGGTTGCGCCCTTCGGAGGCGACGCCAACACTTACGAGACTGGGCCTATCACCGTCGATGCCAACGGCAATTTGTTCTATAACGCAATCCAGGTTGTGGTCGATCCCAACAACGGCTTCTATGTCAATGATGCGATCGATTCATGGCTGGTCAAAGTGACGCCGGATGGCTCGTTTTCAAGAGCAAGCTACAAGACTTTGACTGCGGCGGAGGCACCCGCTTCCACTGCGGGCTGTCTCAGGACGTTTGCCTCGTCGCAACTTCCCTGGCCTCCCAGTCCCACCGCCGTTCCAGAGACAAGCATCTGCGGCACGCAACGTGTGGCTCTCAATGTGGCGCCAGCAATCGCGCCGGACGGAAGTATCTACTCCGTCACTCGCGCTCAGTTCAATAGCCACTACGCGTACCTGGTGGCGTTGGCGCCCGACTTGAGCAAGAAGTGGGTTGCATCGTTGCAAGCACGCTTTCATGACGGCTGCGGTGTTCCAGTCTCGAATGGAGGCTGGCTGCCGCCGAACGGTTCTCCGGGCGGCTGTAGCGCCGGCTCGGTCATCGGCGTCGACCCTTCCACCAATCGGGCCGGAGACGGAGCCGTGGATGACAGCTCGTCGGCGTCGCCCGTGGTAGCTCCGGATGGAAGCATCTTGTTTGGGACTTTCTCCCGTTACAACTATGCGCAGGGGCATCTCATGCGATTCGATGCCAACGGAAATTATCTGGGGGCATTCGGTTTCGGTTGGGACATCACACCGGCGATCTATAGTCAGAGCGGAAGCTGGGCGGTGGTCCTCAAGAACAACCACTACGGCATTGGCTCCTACTGCGATGTTGACAACTTCTGTCCGCCGGACCGAACCTCGAACAACCCCGCTTCCCCCGAACAATATTTCGTTAGTCAGATCGCTCCTGACTTCACAATCCAATGGAACTTTCAGAATACTAATACCCAAAGCTGCATGCGAAATGCGGATGGCACGCTGGCTTGCGTCTCCGATCATCCCAATGGCTTCGAGTGGTGTGTGAACGCTCCAGTAGTGGATGGGAACGGCACGGTGTACGCAAACAGTGAAGACGGCAACCTATACGCGATCAGCCAGGGCGGCGCCCTGAAGCAGAACATTTTCCAGCAGCTGGCCATCGGCGCGGCTTATACGCCTGCCTCGCTCGGCGGGGATGGAAAGGTCTATACCCAAAGCGACGGGCATCTGTTCGTTGTTGGACAATGAGGACGTGGGCCTGGAGAGCGCGATTTTCTTCGAGACGCCAGAAGAGATTTTCGCCCGTGTTTTTGCGGAGCTGAAACCTCGCACGCCCCCTCCTGGCGTTCGCGTCGAATTCCGCAAATTCGCCAATGCCAACAGCATTATTCAGTGGGATGACGCGGGGCTCAAAGTTCGCGTCACGGATGTTTTGGACGGTGCGCCCGCACAGATCCTGGAAGCTCTGGCTTATATCCTGTTATCCAAGCTATTGCGCCGGCCGCCGCCGCGATCTTACGCTGAGAGGTACCGGCGATACCTTAACCGGAAAGAGATGCGCCGCAGCCTGGAGCTGGTCAAGCAGGCCCGTGGGCGCAAATTCGTCTCCGGTCCTCAGGGCAGCTTCTACAATTTGGAAGAGATTTTTGAGGAGCTGAACTTTCGCTATTTTCATGGCCTGATGGCGCGCCCGCTGCTGGGTTGGAGCCGCCAACCTTCGCGCGTGATCTTGGGTCATTACGACCCATCTCACAATGCCATCATCCTAAGCCGGCTATTGGACAACTCCAGGGTCGCGCGTCTGGCCGTCGAATATGTCGTGTTCCATGAGATGTTGCACCTCCGCTTTCCGGTGGACCACCGGGGAGCCCGCAGATGCGTTCATACACCCGAGTTCAAGCAAGCTGAAAGGGAGTTCCCGCAGTTGAAAGAAGCGAAAGAACTTCTCAAGAAGATCTGTGGATGAAGCAGTTGGAGCTTAAGCGGACTGGGCGGCGGCCATAGGCTGGAAGCCGAGCTGCGCCACCTGATTGCGCATGTTCTCAAGCGCCGTCATGAGCTTCGATACATCGAGTGCTGTCCAGGCGAGCGGATAAAGGGCTACCCGCACGCGCAAAGCGCAAACGCCGACGTAAAACGAAGCCTGCTGCCGCCACAACACTTTTGCAAATTCCGCCCGGTCTTCTGTGGAATGCACGATCATCAGCCTGGAAATTCGAAGCAACTGATTGAAGTCTCCAATTAAGAGGCGCAGATAACCCAAGAACAGCCGTTTACGTTCCTTCAACAGGCGCGCGCCGATTTCGCGCCGATAACCTGGTTGTCTCGACAGGAACTCAAAGTCACTTCTGTCCAGCAGGCGCTCCATCGGAGAAAAACTATCTACAGAAAACCCTTCGAACCACTCGGCAATCGACGCTTGCTCGTCCAAGCGCGAAGCCAGCCTGGCAAACAACAAGGCGAAGGCAGCAATCAGAACCACCACCACGCCCAGAACCACCTCCACGCCGAAGGATGAGATCAAAATCGTCATTTCCGAGCATTCCTCCTGAAAACTACTTCCTGACAAGCATATCGGATTTTGTGGTGTATGGCAAACCTTTTTCTTGTTTTTTTGTGCAATACAAAGGCGAGTTTTTGTCTTATTTCGGTTCAGATTAGCTACATCGGGGGCAAAGTTCTACACATTACTTTCGCGCGGCGCGACCCAGGCTGGCGTTGATCTCCTTCAGCTGCGAAAGGAGGCGTTCTTCGTCCTCGGCCCGCCATTTATGGCCAATTACCACGGTTTTGGTCTCGCCTTGCCGGTTAAGAGTAAACGCCCAAAATATAAGACAGGCGGTAGAGACTGCGATAAGGACGGCACTGATCTGTCGTTGCAGCTCATCGCTGACGTTTCGGGCAAAGAGCGCGGCAGCCTTTGTCAGAAAGTATACGGCATATCCCACCGAATAAACAATTACGTTTCGATTCAGCGGTATCGGGTAATACACCAGGAAGATGTTGATTAGCAGGACAAACATCACCAAACTGGAGATGATCGTGCGATCCAGGGTATAAAAATATTGAAAGACTGTCCTCGGAGTCCTCTCCAGGCCCAGCAGCAGCAGTGCTGCAATGACCGCAATCCCGAGCGTGATCTTGATATACCGGCGGGATATGGTGGCAATTCCCCCCAGGTTCCGTAAAACGGAGTCGAAGCATTCCAGGACGATTAAAGTGTAGAAGCAGAGGGACAATACCTCTGTTGCCATCCATACATAGCCATACGCCACAGTCCCATATCCGACCAACGCCAGGATGGCCGATTCGAATAGCAGCAAAAGGAGGTAGCTGAAAAAGTAAACGTATACGCGCTGCAGCCCTGCTTGCCACATTCTGAAAAGCAGGACGATTAGAGCGCCAGTTTGAAGAGCCGAAAGGAACTCCTCGAGCGGAGGTAGATGCATGGCTTGAAGACCAGTCTATCATCCGGCCTCCGCCGGGGAGAGGAATGTCAGCGGCCTGTGCTTAGAAAACCGCAGCTGGGAGGACAAGGGGGAAGCGGAAAATCAGCCGACATCACCGTAACGAAAGCCAGGGTCATGCCCGCGAGCAGTAGCAATTTCTTCATCATGGTCGAAATCTCCTCGTATTTTTTAGAGTTTGAGTGGGAACTCTTCGCTAGGTTAAGCCCTGGTAGTATTGAACGGGATAAAGTACTACACTATTTCGGTAAGCAGAACATTTCTGATTTCTTGGTCGCCAAAAGGCTGTTTGAGCCTTTCTTCTCATCGAGATTAGGTGGTATCATCCGATAGTCGGAATGAAAAAGCATGAGAGCTAACGATGCCTTGGACCGCAGCGCGGCGTCGGACCTATGGCGCAATACTCTCTCGCAAATCCCGTCGGTTTTTGGAAGATTGGTCTATTTGGCTTCGCTTCGAAATGCCAACAGCGGCCGCTATGAGCATCATGGCCTGGCACTGGTATTTGGCGAGGACGAAGCTAATCGGGCGCTCAAGAAGAGCCACTCCCGAGTATTCCGGGAATGGCTAACCTTCAATCTGGAGCAACAAAAGGCCGATCTCGACCTGTATCTTTCTGGATTGAATGAGGATAAGCGAACAGTTCTGACAACTTGGCTGGAACTGGCGCCTTACCGCAATCTCATTCCGTTTACGCTGCGGGGAGTAGAAAAACGGCTGTATACTGCTGATCTTAAGGCATTGCTCGAACTGATGGGGCGCGCGCACGGCGTCGGCGCCCCTGATCCAGACGCATAGCCACCCCGCTGACTTGTCCGATCAGATCGATATCTTTCGGATACTTATAGACTTCCGGGCTGCAGAGGGAGGCGGGGTGGGGTTGCAGCACCAGCTGGTCCCCATTCAAGTGGCACCATCCGCAGGAATAGCCCTGGCGATGTTCTAGGAAATAGATCGGGCGGTCGAACTCGTTGTTCCAGCCGGAGTTAGCAACCTTTCGCTGGGTCTCATCGATGATCAAAAAGGAGCCTGGCTGAAGCAATGGGTACATAAACCAATCCTCGGTCCCGATGAAGGCATAGCGATGCTCCTGGAGCTTCAGTGCCTCAAGAAACAAGAGCGGAATCTTGCCCCAGCGCTGAATCATTCGACTCAGATACGTGGTCCGGCGCAGATCAACCCCGGGATCGAGCGACAATGGCAGTAGTACTTCCCCTTGTACGCCGCCTTGAAACGAAACCATGTGAGTCTGAGGAATTTCAACATAGGCGGAATCAGCGGGTAATCCCGCTAGGGATATTCCGTACCATTCCATAACTTCCTGGAAATCGAGGCGATAGATGGCGCAAAGTGAATATAACTTGTACAGCGTGGGGACGAGCCCGCGATTTTCAATTTCTGAGATCCGGTTGATCAAAACCGCGAACTCATCATTATGGTATTTTTCGGCGATCTTCAGGCTGGCTTGTTCTACATCCCGAACGCGCAGGTTTAGACGCTCTCTTACTCTACGGAGCTTTTGTCCGGCATCGTCCATGCTATTATACTTTCCCGGTGTGGTCCCCGTCGTCTTGGCCGGTGCCAGGTTACTGCAAGTACAGGATTCGAATTATAACGGTCGCCGGTTGCAGAAGCAAGGACGTTATGGCAGTTTTGTTCGGTTTTCCGAACAACAGAAATTGTTAGGAGGCTTTTTGCAGACCAAAACGCGCGTTTCGCGAGCGCCTTCGATCCAATGTACATATCGGCTGGAAACGGCCATTTTCAGGAGGCGGCTGGCATGAAAAGGCGAACGGGTTTTCAAGGCGCACTAGGAGCCTTTAGCCAGGAGGCCGTCCGCCAGCTTCTGGGGGAAAGAGTGGATGTTGTCCCTTTTACGAAATTCGAAGAGGTTTTTCGGGCTTTGAGCCGGGGAAAGATCGAATACGCTGTCATCCCGATCGAGAATACGCTGGCCGGGTCAGTTCACGAGAATTACGACCATCTGCTGCACTTTGACGTCCGTATTATTGGGGAAACCAATGTCAGAATCGTGCACCATCTCATTGCCCCGCCGGGAGTGCGGTTCAAGGATATTCGTAAAGTGTATTCGCATCCAGTGGCATTGAATCAATGCCTGCGATTCTTTGCCCGGAATCGCAAAATGGAGAGTACTCCGTTTTACGACACCGCCGGGAGCGTGAAGATGGTCGTGGAGGAGAACCGGCAGGACGCGGCCGCAATCGGTTCCGAGGTGGCTGCTTCCATTTACGGCGGCAACATCCTGCGGCGATCAATTGAGGATGACCGGCGGAATTTCACCCGGTTCTTTCTGTTGAATGCCAGCAAACGGGTTCATCTGCCGCGCCAGCGGGCAAAGCACTGGAAGACTTCTCTGGTATTCACGACCCGCAACACGCCAGGCGCTTTGTTCCGGGCTCTCAGCGCGTTCGCGCTGCGTGATTTGAACATGATGAAGATAGAATCCCGCCCCTTACATGGCCGGCCTTGGGAATATCTGTTCTATCTGGATTTTCTCGGCCGGGAAGACGAACCACGCGTGCAGAATGCTTTGCGGCACCTGGGCGAGCTAGCCGATTTTCTAAGGGTGCTGGGAAGCTATCCTGGAGGCACTTAGCGCCGGGGCTTGAACTTGAGCGCGGTGTGAGTGGCAGAAAAGCCGCAGACTTTAATGTCCACAAAACCGGCGGCGCGGCCGGCAGCGATGACGTCGCCTTCAGTAATGGTCTGGATGCCCTTGGGATAGATGATCCAAACCGGGGCTTCCAAGAGGTAGGTAAGCTCCACTAGCTGATTCTTCTCTTTGACCGACAAGAAGACGAGATCCGGTTTTTTCGAGGATAAGACGGCGCCGCGCTTGGTGAGTTCCCGCCGAAAATCATCATCGTGGCGGCCGATCAGATGGACCTTGGTTCCCGGCTTCACGCCTAGCTTATCGAGACGACTAGGGGGATGGCGGATTTTCTCGGCCCATTTGTCGGCCGCTTTGTCGATGTGAAAAACCGCCTGGCCGTCCGGATACTGGACGCTCAGCTTGCCTTTGGCGGCTTCCAGGGCAGTGATGACCTGGAATGGGATCTCTAAGCGGAAGGCGCCGCGAAAGATAATCTCGCTCGTTTCGAGAAGTGCTTTACCTTCCGACCATTGGCCGGAAAAATCCACCCGGCACTTGATCTCCTGGCCCATTCAGTCGCTTCCCCGCCCGCTTGGACTGGAGCGTGTTCATATACCGCTTGACCGTCTCCCGGTTAGAACGTCACCCTCACGCCCAATTGCAACGCCCGTCCGCCTCCGGTTCCGTTGACACCCGTACCGCTGCCGAGCGTGCTGGTGACATAGCCGAAGGTAGAGCTGGTGATCGAAGCCTGTTGGCACCCACTCCCTCCGCAGGGATTGCTGAACTCGGGCGTGTTGGTGAAGTTAAAGGTCTCGGCGCGGAGTTCGAGATCAAATCGCTCGGTCACCTTGAAGTGCTTGGAGAGCGCGAGATTGAGCGCGAAGAGCCCGGGACCGCTGAGGATGTTGCGGCCCGAAGTGCCGAATCTGACTCCTGTCGGTTGGACGAAGCTGGAGGTGCTGAACCACGGATTGCCGACATTAATGCCGTGCAGGATCTGGACCGGTGCAACCTGGTCGCCGGTTTGCGTTTCGCCCGGTGTGTTGAGGCTGCTGCCGCTCGCGGTCACATAAAATGGCATGCCGCTCAGCGCTGTCAAAACACCGGAAAGCTGCCAGTTGCCGAGCACCCAGGTGGCGGGGCCCTGGGTGAGCCACTTCCGTCCGGCACCGAAGGGAAGGTTGTAGACGTAGCTCTGCACGAAGGTCAGCGTGCGATCAAAGTCGTTACGCGCGTAACTGCGGCGAGGGTTGATGAGCCACAACAGGTTTCCATCATCATCTGTCTGGTATCCCATGCCCTTACCCCAGGTGAAGGCAGTGGTCATGGTCAGGTCAGTCATACGACGGTCGAACTTGACCTGCAAGGCGTTATAGCTCGAGGAGAAACCCTGCCAACGGAGCGTGGCGTTCGAGGTTTTTCCGTAGAGGATGTTCAGGGGCTCGGCGGCGGTGCCCAAGCCCAACGCCGACGGGCTGGTGGGATTATTCAGGTTGACATTGGCCACCGAGTCCACACCGTGAATGCCCAGATAGGCGACATCCAGCACGAAGTGGCCTGGCAACTCGCGCTGCACCGCCATATTCCAGGTTTCGGTATACGGGTTCTTGAAATTGAGGTTGATTACGTCGTAACTCTGCGTCAGGAGCGGACCTGTCGCCGGGATGATCCCGTTGGATGGAATCGGTACTGGCACGGGCAACGGGAACCCCTGCTGGAACGTTGCCGCCTGGCCGCTGGGAAGAAGGGTCGTAGCAAATCCGTCACCCACGTTGGTGTAGAAGTTGTTGGATCGGACGGGATAGTTGTAGGCGTAGGTGTTATCCGGGAACGGAGTAAAGCTGGTTCCAAAACCGGCACGAATGACGGTTTTCTCGGTCAGACGATAGGCCAGTCCGATGCGCGGAGCAAAGTATTTGTAGCGCGTCTTCATCCCGAGATTAGAGGGGTTGTTGCCGACACCGGCTAGCACCAGGTTGTTGGTGGTCGGGTCGTAGTTTGAAAAACCGCCCGGGAACTCGGGCGTGGCCGGCGGATAGAACTCCCAACGCACGCCCAGGTCCACCGTCAGTTTCGGTGTCACCTGCCATTTGTCGCCGGCGAAAGCGAAAAACTCCCACTGGCGGTATGCAGGAAAGAAGGTGTTGACATCGCGGCCAAGCTGGTACGGCACGTCCAGCAGGAAGCTCGCCATGTCATTGGCGATGCCGAGCTTGGAAGAGTTGCAACTCGTGGCCAAGCCGTTGGAGCCGGTGTTGATCGGGGTGCAAAGCCCGGTCTGCTGATTACCGAAGTAATAGAGGCCGCGCGGACTGTAGGTCTGGTCCTGCAGCAAATCGTCGCGTAGCCGCTTCAGATCGATGCCCCACTTGAAAGTGTGATTGCCCTTGGTCTTCACCCAGGTGTTAACGAAGTCGACGTTGGCTTCAGCGCGGACCCAGGGAAGGCTGGGTGAATAGCCAACCACGGGGTTGGAAAAACCATCGTTGATTTGAATTCCTACGAGGCCACTGGTGAACTGGTTAATGTTTACGCCAGGGATTCCCAGAGCGGTGGAAGCATTCGTGCCGTAATCCGAGTTTTGCGCTTCGTTGTGATAGTGCGAGACGGCGAGTCGCATTTCCATCAGCAGGCTGGGAGAAAACACATGGTCGTAATTGAGGTTCGAGCTATACGTTTTCTGGAGGCCGGTGCCCATGAACGCTCCGCCGGGGCCATCGCCGCCCGCGAGTCCGAACAGCGGCGCTTGGAAAACTACTGGGCGGGAGAAGCTGAAGCGGCCACTCAGCCGGTCCTTATCGGACAGGTTATAGTCCAGTTTCGCATCGAGCGAATCGGCCGTCTTGGTGTATGGCAGCTGTGCGAAGTAATTGTTAGTGGGGCTGGCAATCTTATATGGCTGATTCGAGGCCGGAAGCAGGCCCAGGATCTTCGCCGAGATCGAATTGATGCGGCTGGCCGGGATCTGATTGTTGGGGAATTGGGTCCGCCCCGTGCCGTCCAAAGGGTTACCGGTGGCCGGATCGTAAATGGGCGTAGCGGCGCCGCTGAGATC
>Ga0185299_10000709_pt1 | contig 81056 bp, 71 predicted proteins | sample PaiPotPPA55metaG_FD_128002 | JGI IMG/M metagenome (GOLD analysis project Ga0185299, IMG submission 128002) | Iron sulfur acid spring bacterial and archeal communities from Banff, Canada, to study Microbial Dark Matter (Phase II) - Paint Pots PPA... ...
GCGAAGAAAGGAGGTCGCGGAAAATCAGCAGAGCAATCGTTCGGGCGCGGCCCATACACACTACCGCGCGCTTAGCGCGAGTGATCGAGGAAGCCGTGCCCCGGACGAGCAAGCTGCATCCGGCTACCCAGACGTTCATGGCGCTGCGGATGGCAGTGAACGACGAGCAAGGCGAGTTGGACCGGCTGTTGTCGATCGCCCCGGAACTGGTCCAGAGCGGTGGAAGGATTGTGATCCTCTCTTTTATGTCGATCGAGGATCGCAAAGTGAAGCAGAGCTTGCAGGCCTTGGCGCGCGCGGGCAGAGCAGTAACGCTCACCAAGCACGTGGTCAGGCCGGCACCAGAAGAAACGCGAGATAACCCTCCCTCGCGGAGCGCGAAACTCCGCGCCGTGGAGCTGAGGCAGTGAAGAAGAAAACATGGCAACCCTGGCAAACATATTAGATCGATTTGCAGCACCAAAGAGCTTCGAGCAACCCGCGCCGCGGGCTCGCGTGCTGGAAGAGGTGGACCCGTTTGAGGTTCCTCCGTTCCCGAACGAAGACGTGTACTTCTATGTGAAGCGCATCGATAATGCGCGCGTGCTCCGCGAATCAGATCCGGCGGCACGAAAGGTTTGCTGGCGGCTGATCGGAACCTCGTTTGCGGTCGCGGTGGTGGTGATCGGACTGCTGCTTCCCACTCTCTACGGATTGATCGCAGGATATCGAATGGAAGCTTTACGGCAAGAGAGGCAGCGCCTGGATCTGGACCGCGCTTCGCTCGAACTATCGGAAGCCAAGCTGCTTAGCCCGGCCCGATTGGAAGAGCTGGCGAGGATTCAACAATTCATCGATCCGGCGCCGCAGAAGGTCGTTTACCTGGACAACAAGTCGGAACAGAAGCTAGCGCAGCGGTAGACGCGCAGGCTCGAGATCAGGTTGGGGACGAAGAAAAAGAAATGGATACGCTGGCGACAAGGCGAGTATACATGCTGGCACGGCTGGCATTCGTCTGGGCGCTGCTGATCGTCGGCCGCCTGGTCCAGCTTCAAATCGTCCAGCACGGCGAATATCAGAGGCTGGCGCAGCAGCAGCAGGAAAAGACCGTGGAACTGCAGGCTGCTCGCGGCCCCATCGTGGATCGTTTGGGACAGCGCCTGGCGATGAGCTTGCCGGTGGAATCGGTGTGCGTTGATCCATTGAAGGTGCCGGACCGCGCGGTGGCGGCGGATATTCTTTCGAAGATCCTCGACGTGGACGCCAACGATTTATTTCGCAACTTGCAGTGGGCCGTCGATAACCACCGTGGCTTCCTGTGGGTGAAGCGCAAAGTCACGCTCGAAGAAGCGGCTCGCCTCCGGGACTTGAAGCTGGAATGGATTGAATTTCGCACCGAAAGCCAGCGCTTCTATCCCAACAAGAAGCTGGCGGCGCACGTGGTCGGCGGCGTGGATTTTGCTGAGAAGGGAAATGGCGGCATTGAACAGAGTTTGAACCAGGAACTCCAGGGGCTGGATGGAGAGCTGCGGTTGATCAGCGACGTTCAGAAACGAGGATTCGACGCCAAAGTCGCCAGCGAGCCGCAAGCGGGCCAGCAGATCCGGCTGACCATCGATTCGCGCATCCAATTCGTGGCAGAGCGCGAGCTAAAGAAAGCGATCGAGGAGCATCATTCGAAATCGGGCAGTATCATCGCGATGGACCCGAAAACGGGCGACATTCTTGCTTTGGCGAACTACCCGACTTACGATCCGAATGCATTGCCCACGAGCGGTGCCTTGGCCGCTCGCGAGAACCTGGCAGTGAGCGCGCCCATCGAGCCGGGTTCCGTATTCAAGGTGATCACGCTCTCCGCAGCTCTGGAGACCACCCGGCTGCGTCCGGAGACGATAATCAATTGCGGGAACGGGAGCATCAAACTATTTGGCCGCACTATCCACGATCACAACAGTTATGCGTCGCTATCGATGGAAGACGTGCTAGCGCGATCGAGCAATATCGGCGCCATCAATATCGGCCTGACGGTCGGACAGAACAAGATGTACGAATATCTGCGGCGATTCGGTTTCGGCAAACGGACGGGGGTCCCGTTGCCGGGCGAATCGCCGGGGATGGTTCGACCTTTGAAACGCTGGGAGAAAACTTCTATCGGTTCAGTTGCGATGGGTCACGAGGTGGGAGTGACGACACTGCAACTTGCGCAGGCGTGTTCGGTGATCGCAAACGGCGGCTTTCTGGTCAAGCCCCGTTTGACATTGGACACGCCAATAGCGCAGCCGGTACGGGTTCTCAAGCCCGAGACGGCGTTTACCATGCGGCGCATGATGGAGGGCGTGATGATAAAGCCCTACGGCACGGGTCACAAGTACGCGCGGCTGCTGGAGTACACTTCCGCCGGCAAGACCGGCACCGCGCAGATTTATAACTATCGCACGCATCAGTACACGCATATGTACAACGCGTCCTTCATGGGTTTCGCGCCGGTGACAAATCCAGCCATCGTAGTGGTGGTTACCGTGAACGGCACCGAGGGAACGAGCGGTTATGGAGGCCCGACTTCGGGTCCGGCGTTTCGAGCCGTTGCAGCCGCCGCCCTGCGCATGATGGATGTTCCCAAAGATTTGCCCGAGGTAGTTCCGTCCGAGGCAGGCGATCAGGCCGATCACAATGACGTCGCGATCGCCGACCTTGGTTCTTCCATCCCTCCCCCGCTGGTCCAAGTGGGAGATGCCGTTGCCGCCGACGACCGACCGGTGGCTTCCGCAAATAGCGCTCTGGACCAGCGGACTTTTTTAGCGAAGGCAATGACGGAACCGTCCCACGATCTGGCGGGGCCGCGTGTGCCGAACTTTCAGGGCAAGATGATGCGGGACGTAATCGAGCAATCGGCCGCGCTGGGAATGCCAGTTGAATTTACGGGGAGCGGAGTGGCGCGTGGGCAGTTTCCGGAGCCAGGCGCCATCCTGCCCTTGGGGCAATCGATACGGGTTCAGTTCGGCCGCTGACGGCGCCGCCATGACGCTCGAAGAGATCCTCAAAGGGGTTCGGCTCCGAAGAGGGTTGAGCGAGGATCTGCGCAAAATGCAAGTAACGGGGCTGGAATATGATTCACGACGGGTAGAACAGGGATTCCTGTTCTTCGCCTTTACAGGCGCGCGTGCCGATGGCCGCGAATTCGCGCAATCCGCCATGGAGGAGGGCGCGGTCGCCGTGGCCAGTGACCTTCCCGCGCCGCCGGGATTTCCAGGCACGTGGATTGAAGTGGAGCACGGACGCCAGGCGCTGGCGCTGGCCTCGCGCAACTTTTATGGCCGTCCGGATGAGCGGCTGGGCCTCACCGGTGTGACGGGCACGAACGGAAAAACGACGACTGCTTACTTGATCGACGCCGTGCTCCGATCCGCCGGCAAGACCACCGCCATGGTAGGCACCATCGAATATCGGCTGGCGGGAGAAGTGCGGACCGCGGTGAATACGACACCCGAGTCCTTGGATCTTTATCGTATTCTCCACACCCTGGAACAGGCCGGCGGCTCACATGCAACAATGGAAGTTTCGTCCCACGCTCTAGCGCTGGGCAGAGTTTACGGCATTACGTTTCACACCGCGGTATTCACGAACCTCACCCGGGATCATCTGGATTTCCACCAAACGATGGAGAATTATTTTGTGGCCAAGCAGCTCCTATTCGCGCCCGAGGGCGCCGCGCCACCGCGCTGGGCCGTCATCAATAGCGACGATCCTTATGGGGCCAAGATCCAGCCTGCACAGGGCACACAGGTGTTGCATTACGGATTTGGCGAAAACGCGGATTTGCGAGTATCCGGGCTCGAAATGAATTTCGAGGGGTTGCGCATGACCGTGGAGCACGGGCGCGAGAAGGTGAAGCTCAACTCACCGCTGGTCGGAAAAATTAACGCATACAACATCCTGGCGGCGTGTGGAGCGGCGCTGAGCTACGGATTCGATTGGAAAACGATTGCCCGAGGAATCGCCGAATGCAGTCGCGTCCCGGGACGCTTTGAAAGCATCGACGAAGGTCAGCCCTTCATGGTGGTGGTGGACTACGCGCACACCGACGATGCGCTGCGCAACGTGATTTCAGTGGCGCGCGAATTGCATCCGAAACGAGTTATCACGCTGTTCGGCTGCGGGGGTGACCGCGACCGCTCCAAGCGCCCGTTGATGGGGATGGCGGCCGGGGAGGCCAGCGATTTTGTGGTCCTCACCTCGGATAATCCACGCTCAGAGGACCCGCTCGGGGTTATGAATGATGCCCTGGTCGGTCTGCGGCGCTTCGACACGCCACACCTCGTTGAGCCCGACCGCGAAAAGGCCATCCACGCAGCGCTCGAAGCGGCTAAACCTGGCGACATCGTGATTCTGGCCGGAAAAGGACACGAGCCGTATCAAGTTTTGAAAGATCGCGTCATACACTTTGACGACCGGGAAGTAGCGAGCGCGGCTCTCCGCGATCTGGGTTTTAGGAGACGTTAGTGGCTGGTGAATGGTGGAGTTCACGGTGCAGGAGATTGGCGCGGTGATTGGAATTCGAGCGGCTATCGGAGCTCGAACCGCTATGGACGCGCGGATCACCGGGTGGAGTGTCGACTCCCGGACGGTGGCGCCAGGCGACCTGTTCTTTGCACTGCGAGGACCAAATCAAGATGGCAATGCGTACGTGGCCGATGCGCTTCGAAAAGGCGCGGTGGCGGCAGTTGTCGATGAGAGTAAGGACCACGCGCAGGAGAACGATCCGCCGATCCTGGTGGCGCCGGACTCCCTGGTGGCGCTCCAGAAGATTGCCGCCTGGGCGCGGATTCAGTGGAATGGGGAAGTGGTGGGCGTAACGGGAAGCGCCGGCAAAACGTCCACCAAGGACGTGATCGCGGAGATGTTGTCCGTGAAGATGCTGGCCGGCAAGACCATCGGAAACTTCAACAACCATGTAGGTGTTCCGCTTTCGATTTTGCGTTTGCCCTTGCAGGCGCCCGTGGCCGTGCTGGAGATCGGAATGAATCACGCGGGCGAGATCCGCGAATTGTCCGCGATTGCTAGGCCACGCGTGGCCGTGGTTACTAACGTCGGCCATGCGCACATGGAAGCATTCGATTCGATCGAGGGGGTGGCGGCCGCCAAGCGGGAGCTGGTTGAGGCCTTGCCTATCGACGGTGTTGCGGTTTTGAATGCGGACGATCCGTTGGTGATCAAGTTCCGAGACGTGTACCCGGGACGCACGATCACGTTCGGATTGAACGAAGGGGCGGATGTCCGTGCCGAGCAGGCGGAAATAACTACCGAGGGCGTCCGTTTCCAGGTGAACGGCGTTCGATTCGAGAGCCAACTGATGGGGCGGCACAGCATCCTGAATTTGTTGGCCGGGATTGCGGTGGCCTCGCTTTACGACATTCGGCCCGAACAGCTCACTGCCGTGATCGGAAGACTTTCGGCGGGCTCGATGCGCGGCCAGCGATTCATACACAATGATATTTTGATTTTGAACGATTGCTACAACTCCAATCCCGATGCGGCGCGCGCCATGATCGACGTGCTCCGGGAGACACCAGCCAAGCGGCGCATTGCCGTGCTGGGGGAGATGCTCGAGCTCGGCCGCTGGGCCGAGTCCCTGCACCGCGACGTAGGTCGCTACGTCGCGAACTGCGGGATTGATGTGCTCGTAGGGATACGCGGCGCGGCCCGCCACTTGGTTGACGCAGCCAAGGAAGCAGGCCAAGCAGTAGACGCCGCGTTTTTTTTCCCCGACGCCACCGCTGCAGGAGACCGCCTACGTCAGATCGGCCGCCCAGGCGATGTAATTTTGTTTAAGGGCTCGCGAGGCACACATGTCGAACAGGCCCTGGAGAGGTTTCTCGCGCGACCAAACTGAATGCTTTATTGGCTGTTCTATGAGAAGTTGTTTCATGTCTTCACGCCTTTCCGCGTGTTTGGTTATGCAACTTTCCGCACCGCATTTTCGAGCCTGACGGCGCTGTTTCTGTGCATCGCGCTGGGGCCGTGGCTGATCCACAAACTGCGAGAGTTCCAGATCGGCCAATATATTCGCGAGGAAGGTCCCAAATCGCACATGAAGAAGGCCGGTACGCCGACCATGGGCGGGATCCTGATCATCATCTCGATTGTCGTGCCGACGCTTTTATGGGCGAATCTGCGGAACCCTTACGTTTGGATCGCGCTGTTTGGGCTGATCAGCTTCGGCATAATCGGCTTTTGGGACGACTACGCCAAGATTCGGCGGAAACAGAATCTGGGCCTGTCGGTGAAGCAGAAGTTTTTCTTGCAGGTGTTGGCGGCAATGATCGTCGGATTCATTCTGCTCGTGCTGCACACGAACAAGACATACTCCACCAGCATTAATATGCCCTTTTTCAAAACCTTCAAGCCTGACCTGCTCATCGAGCCGCTGGCGCATAACTGGTACACCTATCCACTCGCCTTCGTTGGTTTCTACACCTTCATGGTGTTGGTGATTGTCGGCGCGTCCGATGCAGTCAATTTAACCGATGGCTTGGATGGCCTGGCGATCGGGCTGATGATCATTGCCTCGGGCGCGATGACCGTCTTGACTTATGTGACCGGCCACGCCCTGTTCGCCGAGTATCTGGATCTGGCGCGTCTGCCTGGCGCTGCCGAGCTGACCGTGTTTTGCGGAGCGATGGTGGGGGCGTCACTCGGCTTTCTTTGGTACAACGCTCACCCGGCCGAGATTTTTATGGGCGACGTCGGATCGCTGGCGCTGGGCGGAGCATTGGGCGTGGTCGCGGTATTGATCAAGCAGGAGATCCTGCTGCTGTTCATCGGTGGCGTGTACGTCATCGAAGCGCTTTCAGTGATCCTGCAGGTGGGCAGCTATAAATTGCGTAAGAAGCGGATCTTCAAAATGGCGCCGATTCATCACCACTTCGAAGCGCTGGGGTGGCCGGAATCGCGGATCATCACAAGGTTTTGGATCGCGGGTCTGGTGATGGCGTTGTTCGCGCTAACCACGCTGAAGCTGCGATAGGTATCTGACTTTGGATCTTGATGGTTTTACAGTAGCAGTAGTTGGAATGGCACGCTCTGGTGTTGCAGCAATACTGCTCTTGCGGGAAAAGGGCGCCACGGTTCGCGCAATCGATGAGAAGCCGATGGGAGAAATTTTGGGATTGCCGGTTCAGCCTCAGACTGAAGACTCGTTCCGCGATGTCGATCTCGTTGTGCTTTCTCCCGGCGTGCCTCCGGATATCGAGGTGCTCAAGAAGGTGCGCCAAAGAGGCGTGCCGATTATCGGCGAGTTGGAGTTGGCTGCATCTTACTTACAGGGTCCACACATCGGCATTACCGGCACCAATGGCAAGACCACAACCACGGCTCTTACGGGCCATATCCTGCGCGAATCGAGGATCGCTTGCCAGGTGGGAGGCAACATTGGTACGCCGCCGACTGCGATGGTCGAGACTTCGCGGCCGGATCAATGGAACGTACTCGAACTCTCGAGCTTCCAACTCGAGACGATCAAGAGCTTCCGAACCGAAATCGCCGTATGTCTTAACGTGACGCAAAACCACCTGGATCGACATCACACTTTCGAAAACTATGTGAACGCGAAAGCTCGCTTGTTCGAGACGCAGCATGCAGAAGACCTCGCGGTGTTGAACGCGGATGATCCGGTTACTGTCGCGTTTGCGAAACGCACGCCAGCCAAGACCGTCTGGTTCAGCAGTACTCATCCGGTCGCCGGTGCGTGGCTCGACCGAGACGTCATTCAACTACGCGGCGCCGAGTTGCTTAACGTGCGCGAACTGCGTTTGCGGGGCCGTCACAACTACGAGAATGTCATGGCCGCGGCTCTCATCGCCGAGCGCGCTGGTGCACAGCTGGCGCAGATCGCGCGCGCAGCGGCGACTTTCGCTCCCGTGGAACACCGCCTGGAACTGGTCCGGGAGATTGACGGAGTCGCGTACTATAACGATTCCAAGGCAACCAGCGTCGACGCGACACTCAAAGCGCTCGACGCGTTTCCGGGCGGCCTGTGGATCATTCTAGGGGGCAAAGACAAAAATAGCGACTACACGGTATTACGCGAGCCCTTGCGAGCTAAGGCGCGCGCGGCGCTGTTGATCGGGGCCGCGGCTCCAAAGATCGCGACGCAATTGGGCAATGACGCTGTACCGTTATTGCAATGCGGCACGCTGGCTGCGGCTGTTCAGGAAGCACGTCGATCGGCGAAACCTGGCGACACGGTATTGCTCGCGCCGGCCTGTGCCAGCTTCGATCAGTTCGAAAGTTTCGAGCATCGCGGCCGCGTTTTCAAGGAGCTGGTGAATGCCTTAGAGGAAGGGAGCCGCTGATGGCGCAGCGATTGAGAACCGATTGGGTGCTGTTCGGGACCATCGTCGCAATGGTCGGTTTTGGCCTGGTAATGATCTATAGCGCATCATCGGTGGTGGCTCAGCTGAACCCGAGAATCAAATCGAGTTTTTACTACGCCGCTCATCAGTTGGTATGGGCCGCACTGTCATTTGGCGCATTGATGTATTTCAAAAGGCGCGATTATCGGGCACTGCAAAGCCCCGGTTGGGCGTTTGGCTCGTTAGGGGTAGTCCTGTTCCTGCAGATTCTGGTCTTCTTTTTCGATCCGAAAACGCACCGCTGGTTTCGTCTGGATGGCATCGGCACGCTGCAGCCATCCGAGTTTGCCAAACCGGCGCTGGTAATCTTCTTCGCCTATTTCGTCACCGAGAAACAAGACGCCATCAATTCCAAACGCACGATGATAGCGGCTTCACTCGCCTTAGCGGTCATCGCGGCCGCCGTTGGGTTCGGAGACCTGGGGACCGCGCTGGTGTTGATTATCCCCGCCGCAATCGTCTTCTATGTAGCAGGCTTGGAGCGCAAGTTCGTGGCCGTGGCACTTCTCACGGGGCTGGCATTCTCGATCGCTTTCGTGGCGTCGAAGCCGTATCGCATGGCGCGCATGATCGGATTTTTCGATCCGCAATACAAACTGATTTCGCTCATCGACCGGCAGGAACGGATCAAGAAATATGTCAGCGAATCCGTGACAACGCGCGACGCTGGCTATCAGGTGCGCCAATCCAGGATCGCGGTTGGCAGTGGAGGGTTAATCGGACTGGGACTCATGCAAGGCAAACAGAAGATTCTCTATCTGCCCGAGGCGCATACTGACTTCATTTATGCCGTCGTAGGCGAGGAGCTGGGCCTGTTCGGCTGCGCCGCGGTACTGGCGGGATTCCTGCTGATTCTCTGGCGCGGCTTGCAGCTCTGTTGGATTGCGCCCGACGACTTCGGCCGGTATCTCGCGCTGGGCGTGACGTCGTCGATTGTGATTCAGGCGCTGATCAATATCAGCGTGGTGCTCGGAATGGGGCCGACCAAGGGAATTCCCCTTCCGATGATCAGCGCGGGCGGCAGTTCGTTGATGAGCACTCTGATGTGCCTGGGAATGTTGCTGAGCGTCAGCGAGCGATCGGGATGAACAAGCGTGGGCTCACACTTTGTCCTCGCACTCTATGAACGCAGATGGCAACCATCGTAATGGCCGGCGGAGGGACGGGGGGACATGTTGTTCCTTTGCTCGCCGTGGCGCGCGAGTTGAAGGGGCGCGGACACCAGTGTGTGTTCATCGGCACGCGCACCGGCTTCGAAGCGAAAATGGTTCCGGCCGCTGGATTTGCGCTGGAGTTCATCGAGATCGGCGGGCTCAAGCGCGTAGGTGCCGTGCGCACGATTCGGACGCTCGCACAGCTTCCTTTGAGCGTGCTGAAAGTGCTTCGAATGCTGAATAAGCATCAGCCGGCGGCGGTCTTCAGCTTGGGCGGTTATGCCGCCGGACCCGTGGTCCTGGCCACTTTGCGGAAACGTTTACCGCTGGTGGTGATGGAGCCGAATGCCATGCCCGGGCTGACGAATCGCCAGATAGGCCGCTTCGTATCGCGCGCGCTGCTGAGTTTTCCGGAAGCGGCGCGCTTCTTTCCGAAGGGTAAGTCTGAAATCACAGGGCTGCCAGTGCGGCCGGAGTTTTTCGCCATCCAGCCCAAGCCGCGCGAGGCCAAGATGACGATCCTGATTACCGGTGGGAGCCAGGGCTCGCGGACCTTGAATCAGGCGGCCGCCGGAAGCTGGCGTTATTTTCGGGAGGCTGGATTTCCGGTGCGATTCATTCATCAGACCGGATCGGCGATGCATGAGGCTCTAGTGAAGAAATTCGCCGAGAGCGGCATCGAGGGCGAGGTTTTGCCGTTCATCGATGACATGCCCGGGGCGTTCCAGCGCGCCGACCTGGTAATTTGCCGCGCGGGAGCGGGCGCAGTGGCAGAGTTGGCCGCGGCCGGCAAGCCGTCCATCCTGGTTCCGCTGCCGCACGCCGCCGATCAGCATCAGCTTCGCAACGCCGAGGCATTCGACAAAGCCGGAGCGGCCAGGCTGATTCTCGATCCGGAGATGGACGGCGGGCGGCTTTTTGAGGAGGCCGGCAAGCTCAGCACCCAGCCGGAATTACTAAAGCGGATGGGCGAGCGCGCGCGTACTTTTGCGCATCCCAACGCGGCGCGCCGAGCGGCGGACATCGTTGAGGAGTTAACACGGTGAGAAAGCCATTGACATCCGCCTTGAAAGCCGAAACAATACGAGTTTGAAATGTTTTTTAAGATACAACACCTCCACTTCGTCGGCATCGGTGGAATCGGCATGAGCGGGATCGCCGAGGTGTTGCTCAATCTGGGCTACCAAATCAGCGGTTCGGACCTGAAACTGAGCCCGTCCACTGACCGGCTGGCGCGTCTCGGGGCCCGAATCAGCGAGGGGCACGCGGCGGAGAACGTGGCCGGCGCCAAGGCGGTGGTGGTGAGTTCGGCGGTGGATGCAGTGAACCCGGAGGTGGTGGAAGCGCGCCGTTTGCAGATTCCGGTGATTCCGCGCGGCGAGCTTTTGGCCGAGCTAATGCGCCTGAAGTACGGCATTGCGATCGCCGGCAGCCATGGGAAGACTACAACGACGTCGATGACCGCTGCGGTACTAAGCGTGGCCGGCCTCGATCCCACGGTGGTGGTCGGCGGCAAGGTCGCCTCCATGGGCGGCTCGAACGCGCGCGTCGGCCATAGCGACTTTCTGGTTGTCGAGTCGGACGAGAGCGATGGGTCATTTCTCAAGCTAAGCCCCATTTTGGCGGTTGTAACGAACATCGATCGTGAGCACTTGGATCACTACGCATCGATCGGCGAAATTCGGAATGCGTTTCTCGAGTTCATCCAGAAAGTTCCCTTCTACGGCGCCGCGATCCTGTGCCTGGATGACGAAAATGTGCAGCAACTACTTCCGAGTGTGAATCGGCGCAGCATCACGTACGGGCGCAGCCATCAAGCGGTCCTGTCTATTCCCGAAGCGGATTGCGGATCGTTTGAAAGCCACTTTTCGGTGCGGATGCGCGGCCATGACCTGGGCCGATTTCATCTGCACGTACCGGGCGTTCATAATGTGCTTAACGCTACTGCAGCGATCGCCGTGGGGCTCGAGTTGGAGATAAAACTGGAAGCGATCCGCGAAGGCATCGCCGCGTTCACAGGCGTCGACCGGCGATTTCAAATCCGCGGCGAAGCGCGTGGCATCACGGTCATCGACGACTACGGCCACCATCCCACCGAGATTCGCGCCACGCTAGCGGCCGCGCAGTTATGCAACTTCCATCGCATCCACGCGGTCTTCCAGCCGCATCGGTACACGCGCACGCAACACCTGATGGATGAATTTGCGAAGAGCTTTCATCAGGCCGATGTGGTGTACGTGCTCGATATTTACGCGGCATCCGAGCAGCCCATCGAGGGCGTCACGGGTCGTGTGCTGGCCGAGCGTATTCGCGATTTCGGCCACCGCTCGGTTGAATACACCGGAACCATTGAGCGCACCGTCGAGATGGTGGTGGCGAAGGTCCGCGATAAGGACGTGGTGTTGACTCTCGGCGCGGGCAACGTATGGCAGGCCGGCGAGAAGGTCCTTGAAAAGTTGCGGGAGGCCGCGTAAATGGCGCCGCAGGCAGCCGCGAAGAAACGCCGCGCGCCGGGCATCGGGACAATTTTGCGCTATGGGCTGCTGGTGATCGCGATCAGCATGACGCTGGCTGGTGGAATTTACGCGTCGCAACAATTTCAGCAGTTCTTGATCCGGGACCCGCGCTTCTTTCTACCCGGTCCGGCGGATTACGGCCTGGAAACTCCTAACCTCGAGCTAACGGGAGTGAAATACGCTTCTCGCGCGCAAGTGCTTCGTGTCTTTGACCAGGATTACGGCCGCAGCCTGTATCTGTTGCCGCTGACCGAACGGCGTAAGACGCTCCGGAATGTCCGCTGGGTACATGACGCCACCATCGTGCGGATTTGGCCGAATCGGCTGTCCGTGCAGATCATCGAACGCAAACCGGCGGCTTTTGTGAAATTGCCCGGCGACAACATCGCACGCTGGGCGTTGATTGACGATGAAGGTGTAATTCTCGACCCGCCGGCCAAGGCAGTGTTCCGGCTGCCTGTGCTGGCCGGCATTCGCCCCAGCGAGAGCCTGGAAAAGCGCGGCACGCGGGTGCGCAGGATGCAGCGGCTCACGAAGGATCTGGGGCGGCTGGCCGACAAGGTTTCGGAAATCGACGTCAGTGACCTGGACAATTTGAAGATTACCGAACAGGTGGAGGGAACGGCCGTGTCGCTCATGCTGGGGGACCGGAATTTTTCTTCGCGGCTCCGAAACTTCCTGGATCACTATTCGGACATTCACGCCAGGATGCCACAGGCGTCTACTTTCGACCTGCGGCTCGACGATCGGATCACGGGGTTGGAGGCCTCTAGCGATGCCCGATAAGACGGCGATCGCTGTTGGGCTTGATGCGGGCAGTGCGCAGACCCGCTGCCTGATACTGACGATGGAAGAGGGCCGCCTGGCCTACCTGGGGCACGGCGAAGTGGAATCCACTGGGTGGAGCAAGAGCAGGGTGGTGGATCAAAAAGCGCTCACTGCCTGCGTGCAATCCGCGGTGCGGCGCGCGGAAATGGAAGCGCGCGTTCCGGTGGATGCAATGGTCGTAGGGATCGGCGGCAGCAGCATCGACGGCCACAACAGCCGCGGGCTATATGAATTTGGCAGACCTCGGGCCGTCACGCTGGACGACATGGCCTACGCCGTGGAACGGAGCGAGCAGGTGCGGCTAGAGCAGGATCGCGCCATCCTCCATCTGTTCCCGCAAGACTTTACGTTGGATGGCCGCTGCGGAAAGCGCTACCCGCGCGGGTCGACGTGCTCGCGGCTGGAGGCGAACGTTCACCTGGTCACTGTTTCCCAACAGGAGCATGATTCGATCGTCGCGGCTGTTCAGCAGGCCTCGTATGCCACCGAAGAGACCATGTTTGAACCCGTGGGAGCGGGTTATTCCGCTCTCTCGCAGGAGGATCGCAACCGCGGCGTCGCGGTGGTCGACATCGGATTGCACTCCACCGACCTGGTAGTCTACGACGGAGAGGCGGTGCTGCTGGCCCGCAGCCTGCCGATTTCGGCGGATCACTTCACGCGCGATGTAGCGGTCGGCTTGACCGTCCAGTACAACGATGCTGAACGACTGAAGCTGGAGTACGGCTGCGCGATGCTCGGATTGACGTCCGACAACTGCTATATCGAAGTGCCGTCGGCCGAGGGCCGGCTGCCACGCGAAGCGCCGCGCAAGCAATTGAACGAGATTCTGGAAGCGCGCGCCGAAGAGTTGTTCATTTACGTCGGCTCGGAGCTGGTCACCATCGGCATGGATCAGAAACTGCTGGAAGGCGTGATCCTCGCGGGCGGCGGAGCCATGCTCAACGGCATGTGCGACATGGCTGAGAGGGTTTTGAATTGTCCGGCGCGCAATGCCTTACCAACCGGAATTCGCGGCTTCCCGGAAGAGCTGTGCAATCCGGTCTGGGCCACCGCGGCCGGTCTGGCGAAATATTCGGCGCGATTGAAAACGAATCGGGAGCATAGACGCAAAGCTCCCGGACTGGTAGGGATGTTGTTTCGGTGATCGCTAACCCAGGCTGACGCCTGTCTTATGAGGAGGTTTGAATGGACGCATTAAAGTTTGCCATCCAGGAAGAGGCTCTGCTCGGCACCAAGATCAAAGTGATCGGGGTGGGAGGCGGAGGCTCGAACGCCGTAGCCCGCATGATGGACGAGGGCCTGACCGGCGTTGAATTTCATATCCTCAACACTGATGTCCAGGCGTTGAATGCCTCGTCGGTTCCCAACAAGCTGGCCATCGGATCCAAGGTAACGAACGGTTTGGGAGCGGGCTCGGATCCAACTCTGGGCAGACAAGCGGCGCTCGAGGACACCGAGAAAATCATCGAGGTCTTAGAGGGCGCCGACATGGTGTTCGTGACGGCTGGCCTCGGCGGAGGGACCGGCACTGGCGCGGCGCCCGTGGTCGCGTCGCTGGCAAAGGAGCTGAACGCCCTCACGGTCGCGGTTGTCACCAAGCCGTTCGCCTTCGAAGGACCGCGTCGCATGAAATTGGCCGATCGCGGACTCTCGGAGATCGGAGGGACGGTGGACACCGTCATTACGGTGCCGAATGACCGCTTGCTGGAACTGGTTCCGCGCGGCACCAGTTTCTTCGAGGCTTTCCGCGTCGCCGACGATATCTTGCGCCAGGCTGTGCAGGGTATCAGCGATATCATCACCACTCCGGGCCTGATCAATCGCGATTTCTCCGATATCCGGGCCATCATGCTGGGCATGGGCTACGCGATGATGGGCACGGCTGCAGCCTCCGGCGAGAATGCGTCCATCGAAGCTGCCCGACAGGCCATCAGTTCGCCGTTGATGGAAGAGGGCGGCGTCAAAGGAGCGCGCGGCGTGCTGATCAATATTACGGGATCGAGCCGTCTGAGCCTGCACGATGTGAACGAAGCCTGTTCGCTGATCCGCGCCGCAACCGCCAATGAAGACGCGCAGATCAACTTTGGCGTGGTTCTGAACGAATCCCTCAAGGATGAAGTGAAGATCACGGTGATCGCTACCGGATTCCAGCGCGATAACCTGCCACAGTTAGCGCGCCGGGCCGTTGTCGGGGTTGAGGCCGTAATGCCGGAGCCTGTGCCTCCACCGCCCGCTCCAGTGATGGAGCCGCACATAAATCACGCGCCGTTATTCCGTGATATGCCGCCAGCGCCTACTCCGCCGCAGCAAGAGACGCAAGAGCCCGCTCCCGTCGCGGCGGATGATCTGGAAGTGCCGGCCTTCATGCGGCGGGAGCGTCGCCTGTATCAGTAACAGCTAGGGAATGTAGCTCGGTCCCCGTACCACGCGGCCGGGCAGCGCGTCGGTCTGCTTCCCATTTTCGATCACCGGCACGCCGTTCACCAACACGAATTGCATGCCTTCCGATAGCTGATTGGGATTCTCGAACGTGGCGCGGTCACTGATAGTGGCCGGATCGAAAATCACGATATCGGCCCACATGTCCTTCTTCAATACTCCGCGATCGGTCAGGCGCATTCGCTGGGCCGGTAGCGCGCTGAACTTGTGAATGGCTTCTTCGATCCGCAGTTTGTGGTCCTCACGGACATACCTGCGCAGGATGTGCGGGAACGTGCCGTAAGCGCGTGGATGCGGATGCTCGCGGCCCAGCAGACCGTCGGGAGCGGTACCCTGCGAGTCGTTACAAACGGAAACCCACGGCTGCTGGAGGGCCAGCAACACGTCCGGCTCCGACATGCCAAACACGGCGACTGAGGTGAACGCGTCGTCCTCAATCAGCAGGTCGAAGATGGTGTCGATCGGATCTTTGTTCCAAAGCTTGGCGATTTGGGCGATGGTCTTGCCCTGCAGCGGACGCAGCTTCGGGTTGTGCACCACGCTTACCAGAATCGCTTCCGGTCCCGCGATCTCCTGCCACTCGTTGTCCCAGGTGTTGCTGGGTGTCTGCATCTCCTTGCGAATTCGCGCGCGCATCGCTGGATCCTTCAGCCGCTCGATCAACTTGGCATCGCCGCCATCATGCGCCCAAGGCGGAATGAAGGCCGAAAACGTATTGAACCAGGCCGTGTAAGCGTAGGTATCGGCGGTGATGTCGAGTCCGGACTGGCGGGCCGCTTCGATGTGCCCGACGATCTCCGGCATTCGTCCCCAGTTGGCCTTTCCGGCTGCTTTGAGGTGCCAGATCTCGGCCGGGATCTTGGCCTCGCGCGCGATGCGAATTACCTCGTCTAAAGCGGGAATGATAGCATCGCCTTCGCTCCGCATGTGGGTCGCGTAGATCCCGCCCATCTTTCCAGCTTCCGAGGCGAGCGCGATCAACTCCTCGGTCGAGGCGTAAGGCGCGGGCGCATATTGCAGAGAGGTCGACACGCCGACTGCGCCGTCACGCATGCCTTCCCGAACCAACTGCCGCATGCGTTCGAGTTCGGTAGCATTCGGCGGGCGATCGTCGTCGCCGATTACCATTCGCCGCACCGTAGTCGCTCCCACATAACTTGCGAGATTGATGCCCATGCCTTGCCGCTCGAGGCGCGCGAAGTATTGGCGAAAGTTCGTCCAATCCGGCTTGATCTGAAAGTGATCGTAAGTCGCGCTGTCGGCTTTCGCGATCCTGTCGTTGAGCGGCGCGATGGAATTGCCCTCGCCCGTGATTTCGGTCGTGATGCCCTGGAAGATCTTCGAGGGCAGGTGCGGGTTTACCAGAATCGTGAATTCGGACTGGCCGAGCATGTCGATGAATCCGGGGGCGACCACCAGCCCGTGGGCGTCGATGCTGCGTTTCGCTTGCGTGTCGGCCAAGTGTCCGATCGCGGCCACCCGCCCACCCGCGATCGCGACGTCGCCCGAATACCACGGCGAGCCAGTGCCGTCGATGATATGGCCGTTGCGGATGACGAGGTCATACGGCTGGGCGAACGCAACAGCAGCAGAAAGGAGAAGGGTTGGAAACTGCTTCATTTCAAAGGGATTGTATCACATCGTCACGCCGTTTATAGCCAGGATAAAAAGGATGTATTGACAATAAACTGTTTATCATGGTAAAACATCCTCAGAGGTAGTCATGAGTGCCAAACCCAAAACCGCTGAGGAATCAATCCGCGTTGCTGATGAGGCCTGGGTTGGCTTGGCGTTGTTGCATCGAGAGCACCCCGAGATAGAGTCATTCACACCAAGGGAGATTCTGGACCGTGTCAAGACCGAGGGTGCAACATCCGAGCTCCGGCCTGGCGTTCAGGTTCATATTTACTTACACAACGTAGCCAACGTGGAACCGAATTCCGCAAGGTACCGAATGTTCTGGAAGCTTCCGAATGATACATACCGGTTGTTGCGACCCGGTGACCATCCTCATCCCTTGCGTAAAGGGAAAACGAAGCCAGATCGGAATGAGCTGCCCGAGCAATATCGTTATCTGCTGGACTGGTATGAGCAGAAGTACTGCAACAAGGAGGGCGGCGTGAGGGAAGAAGACGATCCAATTCTCCAAATGGCGGGTGTCGGTAAGGAGATCTGGGCCGGAACTGATGCCGATGAATATGTTCGGAGTCTGCGATCAAATTGGTACGGTGACGAACCTCGGGAGAACTAGGACCAAAACGTTGGCAAACATCTTCTGGGACACCAATCTTTTCATCTATCTGCTTGAAGACAGTCCTGTATTCGGTGCCGCGGTTAAGGGCTTGCGTCGCAGAATGATACACCGCAATGATCATCTTTTTACCAGCGCGATGACCGTCGGCGAGATCCTGGTTAAGCCGTTTGCGGCGCGAAATGCAGCATTAGCCGACCGCTATCGCAAGTTTTTCGCATCATCATACCTGACGGTATCCGCATTCGATTTCGGAGCAGCGGAAGCCTATGCTCGTATTCGCCAAGACCGGACGATTCAGCCCGCGGATGCTATTCAATTAGCTTGTGCTGCGTCCGCCAAAGCTGATCTCTTCATCACTAACGATGATCGCCTAAGTCAGAAGAACATTGTTGGAATAAACTTCGTCGCCAGCCTGAGCCGCGCTCCGCTCTGAATCATCCCCCGCTCCCAATGCATCTACAATTTAAACAGTGCACGGCATCATTGCATTCTTGCTCAGGCACGGCTACTGGGTACTCTTCGCCAACGTCTTAGCGGAGCAGGCCGGGTTGCCGATTCCTGCCGTTCCGGTGATGCTGGCGATGGGCGCGCTGGCCGGGCTTGGCAACTTTTCTCTCGCGGCCGCCCTCGCGCTCGCCATCTGCGCCGCACTGGCGAGTGACCTGGTTTGGTTCCGTCTGGGTCGCGTACGTGGCCACTCGATTCTTAATCTCTTGTGTCGCATATCTCTGGAGCCAGATTCCTGTGTTAGCAATATCCAAACCGTTTTCCGCAGGTTCGGCGCTCTAGCGTTGCTGTTTGCCAAATTCGTTCCAGGCCTCAACACCGCAGCGGCGCCCATGGCAGGACTCACGCGGATGCGGTTCCTGAAGTTCATCGCCGCCGATATTACTGGAGCGCTCGTCTGGAGCGGAACGTATCTCGCGATCGGATATTTGTTCCGCGATCAACTGGAGGACGCGGCCGAGCACGCCGGACGGATGGGCTCCTGGCTGGTTCTGGTTCTGACGATCTTGCTGGCCGGCTACATTTGCTGGAAATATTATCAGCGCCAGCGCTTCATACGCGAGCTGCGCGTCGATCGAGTCACGCCGGAAGAGCTGCTGAAAATGATCGAATCCGGTGAAGATCTGGCGGTCGTGGACCTGCGGCGCGCGCTGGAAGTTGAACATGATAACACCAAGCTACCCGGTGCGATCTGGATCGACCTGGACGAGTTGGAGGAGCGCGAGCAAGAAATCCCCCGCGAGAAAGACGTCATCCTCTATTGTTCTTGACCGAACGAAGCCTCCAGCGCCCGGGCGGCGCTGCAACTGCTCCGCAAGGGAGTGATCCGTGTGCGTCCGCTAGCGGGCGGCATCGAAGGTTGGCGCGAGCGGGGCTATCCCTTGGAGTTGATCGACGCCAGCTCACGCCCCGTTTGACTGACACGCAGCGCGCTTGCTAGCATCCGACCATGCAGCGTGAAATGGCCTTCCTACAGGCTCGTCCGGTGACAGCATGATCATAGATTGTCACGGGCACTACACCACTGCGCCGCGTGAACTGGAGGCTTGGCGGCAGCATCAACTTGCTAATCTGGACGATACTTCCCCGGCGACGCTGTCCATCAGCGACGACCAGATCCGAGAGAGCCTGGAGAAGGCGCAGCTGAACTTCCAGCGGGAGCGCGGCACCGATGTCACGATTTTCTCTCCGCGAGCATCCGCCATGGGCCATCATCTCGGCAACGCCACGACGAGTCTTCACTGGTCCCAGATTTGCAACGATCTGATCTACCGCGTGTGCAATCTTTATCCCGATAATTTTGCCGGCGTCTGCCAATTGCCCCAATCGCCCGGCGTGCCCCCCGCGAATTGCATCGGCGAGCTGGAGCGGTGCGTCAAGGAGCTCGACTTCGTGGGATGCAATCTGAATCCCGATCCCTCCGGCGGCCACTGGACCGATCCGCCGCTGACTGACCGCTGGTGGTATCCGATCTACGAAAAGATGGTCGAGCTCGACGTGCCCGCCATGGTCCACGTCAGCGCCTCTTGCAATCCCAACTTCCACGCCACGGGCGCGCACTATATCAACGCCGACACTACCGCCTTCATGCAGTTTCTGACGTCCGATCTTTTCAAAGATTTCCCGACGTTGAAATTCGTCATTCCGCATGGTGGCGGCGCGGTGCCTTATCATTGGGGCCGCTATCGGGGGCTGGCCCAGGATTTGAAGCGGCCGCCTCTCGGCGAGCTGTTACTCAACAATGTCTTCTTCGATACCTGCGTGTATCATCTGCCCGGAATCGAATTGTTAACCAAGGTAATCCCGATTGGCAATATTCTTTTTGCCTCCGAAATGGTTGGCGCCGTAAAAGGCATCGACCCGGAGACAGGACATCACTTCGATGACACCAAGCGCTACATCGACGCGGTTCCCCGCCTGAGCGATAAGGACAAGCAGAAGATCTTCGAGGGTAATTCGCGCCGTGTATACAGCCGGCTGCACAGTAGGATCTTTGGACAACCTAGCTCGGCACGCAGCGCCGATTGAAGGGGTGTGCGCTCCATCGAGCCTAGTTACCGCGATCTCAACGGCTCCATCCCGCTCTTCCTGATTGCCATCGTTGCATTTTCCGATGCGAGGAACGCGATCAGCCGTTGGGACGCTTCAGGTTCTTTCGAGCCTGCCACCCTCGCGGCGGCGAACACCGAGACGTACTGGATCTCCGCCGGGATCGTCCCGACAAAATCGACGCCCGCCACGTGCAGAAGTTCACTCATCGGCTGGATCGCGATTTCGGCATCTCCCTTGGCTACCGCAGCCACGCCGGTGGTCGTCACCTTGCGTGCCATCTCATTCGCGATTCCGAGTCGCGGAAATAGTTTGGTAGTCATATAGATTCCGGTAGTGCTACTCGGAAAAGTGACGGAGTTTGCGCGCAGCAGCGTCTTTTTGAAGGCGTCGACAGTGCTGATATCCGGCTTAGGCGCTCCTGCGCGCACGGACATGGCGAGAGGAGTTCGGGCCAGGTCGACATCCGTTCGCGCGACGATTCTGCCCGCCGCGATAAGTTCGTCGAGCCCTTCCCGCGACATGATAACTACGTCCGCCGGCACGCCTCGGCGAAGCTGAGCGCCGATGGTGTTGGGGCCGCTTCCCTGCGACGCTCCCGATGCCGTGTTGAGCCTTATACCGGCGGCCTTCTCGAGTTCCGGCAGAAGCTCTCGATAGGCGGCCGAAAAGCCACCAGACACGATGACATTGACCTGCGCCAACGACGCAATCTGCATGACGAGAACAGCCACGATCACATAGACCAACCTTATGGGCATGTGACGCTCTACTCCCAAGCCCGATTATCGACCGTATTCTCGTATGTCGCGCCGGGCGCGACCAAACCCCAGCCCAAAGTCCACTGATAGGTATGGTCAAAGCGCTCGCGCGTATACGGCTCCGGCGGGGCGTTGAGAATGCGGTGCAGATTGAGGTCCTCTGCATTCAGAAGTCCCCCAACTTCCTCGAGCAGATAATGCGCGTAGCGTCCCGGATCGTTCTGGATCGCTTCGGCCGCCTCAGCCTCGGCCCGGAACATCTTCGCCAACGTCGGACCATCCAGCTCGTCGCCGGCTGCCTCGCTTCGCGTTGAACGGGACTCGATGAGCACGCGGCATCCACGCTTCTCGGCCACGCTAATCCAGGGCTCCATCAGGCTGACCGCTTCGACATCGCCTTTGATCAAAGCCTCCAGGCGCTCCTTATGCGTGCCGGCGTTGATCCACTGGATTTGATCCCGGTTCAAAAATCCTTCCAGCATTTTCAGCATCGTAAAATGAGAACCGTTGAAAGGGCTCACCGCGACCGGCGTGTTCTTGAGCTGCTCCGGCTCGTAGATGCCCCGCTTGGGATGCGTGACGATCGCAAAAGATGACATTGCCGAACCCAAAGCCACTATTTTCGCTGGCCGATGTCCGGACTCGACGTTCGATTCCACCGCGCGCTTCATGATCCCCCACTCGCACATCCGAAACTGGTCGCACTTGCCTTGTTCGTACAGCGATTCCATGGTGCGCTCGAAGATGTTGGACCGGAGGGCCTGATGGTCGGACTCGCGCTGCGCCGTACCCGGCGTCTTCAGGATCTCGACATCCAGCCCCTCGTCGCGAAAGAAGCCTTCGTCCCGCGCCACCAACAACGGCAGATCGTGGATGGCGTTCATCATCGAAACTCTAACTTGCTTCAGCGTAGCGGCGGCGGTGCTCACGTGGCAGATTCTCCTCTCCCGATAAGGATAGCTATTCCAACTTCAGAGTGCTCGCCGCAAACAGCTCTTCGGGAGCATATGGCTCCGGGATAATGTGCTGATCGAGAGCGAACCGCACCAGCGTGTCCACTGGCTTGCGATTCGCCTCCACGCCGAACGGGAACGGGTCGTCACCAACCACGCGAGACACTTCGATCGCGGCATGATCCGCCGCCACGAGGTCTATGCCTGCACGCAAACGAGCCAGATAGGCGCACTTGGCGGCGCGGAACGCGAGAAAAAGCTCTTCGGCCACGCCAGGCTCCGCTTCGATCACCGAATTCGCGATCACGACCGTGTGATTGATCGGATAGACGCCGGTCTTCCGGAAATACTTGAAGCCGGCCTCGCGGGCATTCGGGATCAGCGGCTGGATCTCCGGAGAGTCGATCTTGATGTCGCCAACCGCCGCGTCGACGGCGCCCGCAGCGAACAGCTCGGCCATGGTCTTCCCCCGAAACCGGTAGTCCACGTTCGATGGAGCGCGGAACTCCGTCACATGTTCATCATTGGTGGGCGCCCAAGTGATCTTGCGAAGATCCACGCCGTACTCGCTCTCGAGAATCCCACGCGCGCCCAGGTTCCAGTAGTGACGGTGTAGCCGCGATTCACGCCCACCACTCGGCCCTCCAGATCTTTCGGTTCCTTTATCCCGGAGTTTACGTTATAGAAGCTGGCCCAATGGTGAAAGTTCCGGGTGATGAAAACCGGGATCGCGGTGATCAGCCGGCCGTACGCTTTGGCGCAGAGATAGGTGGTGAACGCCATCTCGCAAATGTCGAACTCGAGATCGCGGACCATGCGCCGCATGCCTGCGACCGCGGAGTCGACCGCAACATGCTCCAGCTTCAAACGACCGCATGAGACGCTGCCGTCCTTCAACGGTCTTGTCACGCCATAATTGCCGACCGCAATCGTGAGAGGGCGCACTGGTTAGTTAAGCGGCCGGAAAATCCGTCAGGCTTCGGATTTCGCGGATATGGCCGGCATGGCTCTCCGCGTGGCGCGCATTTCCCACCAGCCATTGATAGCCATCCAGCGGTCCCAGCACCGTGTGCGGCGCAAAATGGGATCGCAGGTCTTCTTGGGTGTTCTGTGTAAATTCCATGGTGCGCCCGCGGGCCGCCAGAAACTCCGCCATCGCCTCGGCCAAAGAGGCGAATCGCGCGCTCGGCTTCAGCATCTCAGGGGCGCGGTTTACGCCGCGAGGCATCGGTGTTTCGCGGATCTTTTGCTCACGGGCGCGCCGCTCGTCATCGGTTTCCGGCCGCGCGGGTGATTGCAGCGACCGCTCCACCAGTGCGACCAGCGCGTCATCAGAAACAGCGAGATGTTCCACGTATTCGAGAATGGACCATCGCTCCGGCGACGGCTTCCAGCGAGCTTGCTGTTCCGTCACGCCTTCCACCGACTCAAGCAAGGCCTGCCGGCTGCGGATGAGCAGGTCTAAAGCTTTCTGACGCTCATTTTCGGTAATCATCTCAGTGCCTATGTTACACCGCAGGCTGTGATGCCGGAGCAGATATGGCCGTCAAAAAACATCGGGAACTTTTTAGCCACTCACGACATTACAGATAGTGAAGGGCTAAACTGGCACCGATGATCAGCGACGAAGCCTTGATGCTGGATTTCCAGCGCGGGTCGCGCCCGGCGTTCGAGGAACTATTCGCTCGCTATCACGAGCCACTTTACGGCTTTTTCCGTCGACGGCTGGCAAGCGAGGAAAGCGCCGACGATCTGACCCAGGAGACCTTCCTGGCGGTGATCCGGGCGACTGCACGTTACGAGCCGCGCGCCCTCGTTCGGACCTATCTTTACGGGATCGCTTTCAAATTGTTGGCCGCCGAGCGGCGTAAACGGACGCGGGACCAGCCGGCCGATCTGTGCCCCATATCCGGCGACGATTGTGATGACCGCCTGTGGGTCCGCCAAGCCATCGAACGGCTGGACACCAACGATCGTGAAATTCTGATGCTTCGCGAATACGAGCAGTTAAGTTACGCGGAGATCGCTGACTTGCTGAGGCTGCCCGTGAATACAGTTCGTTCCAGGCTATTTCGCGCACGCATGGAGTTAAAAAATATACTGGCGCCGGCCCAAGGCGAGGCATGAATGCCCGATAACCATCCAATCGCGCAAGAAGAATTGATGGCGTATCTCGATGGCGAACTATCGCCCGACCGGGCAGCGACCGCGGCTGATCATTTGGACCACTGCCGCGAGTGCCAGGACGTCGCGGCCGATCTGCAGGGCGTCTCCCGAAGGCTCATGGCTTGGTCGGTCGAAGCGCCAAGTGTACAAATCACGGAGGCCATGGTTGCTGCGTTGGCGGAGCCTCGCCAGAAGTCGACGCGTCAAATATCCCGCGGGTCGAAATGGGTCATCGGCCTGGTTGCCGCGTGCGTGGTTGCCTTGGTGCTTGCAAGCGTCACGCCGAGGATGATGCCACAGCGCGAGCGATTTGGCGCACCACAACCGAACGCCAAGCGGATCAGACAGTCAATGGCTTTATTGGAACCGTCGGCTACTGTTGACGCAGTTAGAACCCAGAATCCGATGATCGCCCACACCGCTCAACTCACCTTGACCACCCGGGAGTTCGAAAAAGCGCGTGGCGCCGTTGAGGACATTCTGAAGCGCCACAAAGGCTACATCGGTCACTTAAACGTCTACGCGCCCGCCGGCGCCGGCCGAAGTTTGGATGCGACTCTTCGCGTGCCAGCCGATCAGCTCGATCCCATGATGGCGGAAATCAAGCGACTCGGTCACGTCGAAATGGAATCGCAGAGCGGCGAGGAAGTAACTTCACAGTACATCGACCTGGATGCACGGCTCACGAATGCGCGCAACACCGAACAGCGGCTGACCGATCTGCTGCGCCAACGCACCGGCAAACTGGCGGATATCTTGTCGGTGGAAATCGAGCTTGGCCGCGTCCGCGGAGAGATCGAACGCATGATTGCCGAGAAGAAGAGCTTGACCAATCGCGTCGATTTCGCGACCCTGAACACGACAGTGCGGGAAGACTACCAGGCGATGGTTCCGGCGAGACCGTTTTCGGTGTTCGCTCGTTTTCGTAACTCAGCCGTGGACGGTTACCGGAGCACGGTTGAGAGCATGATCGCGGCGATTGCCTTCTTGCTAGCCTTTGGTCCTGTACTTTTGGTTTGGATTGCGATTCTGTTCTTTCCGGCTCGCTTCGTCTGGCGGCGCGTGCGGCGGGATCCGACCCATTGATGGAGCCTGGCCTGGCGCAGTACTGGACCTCGCGTCAGGGAGGCTCTAGGCTGCGGGAGGCTACGCACAGTTTTCAGTACTCCGCGCGCCACTGTAACACGACGTGCCGCGGCATCGTACCCCGACGCTGGATACGGCCGTACTCCGATGAAAGCCCGAGCAACAAGTGGTGTGTAAACATGATGGATTGAAAACTGAATTCGCGGTTTAATTAGACATGACTCGATGCCTCCAATGCAACGGAATCCTGGCCAAGAATGAACGAGTCTGCTACAGCTGCGGCGAGGCTGCCCCTCTGCATGGATCGACAGGCAGCGGATACTCGCTGCTCCTCGCGCTGGCGTTCATTGTGTCGCTGGGTCTGACTGCGTTTTCGTTTTTGTCGGGCCGATAGCTCTACCCCTCTTTCCCTCCGTTTGCCGGTGTTTCAATAGTTGTTATGACAACCGGCAACACCACCATCGACGACCAGCTGTTGGACTACATCGGACGCGTTACTCTTCGAGAACCTGAGTTTCTGCGCCGGCTTCGCGAAGAAACTTCCAGCCATCCCTACGCCAGCATGCAGGTCTCGGCGGAGCAGGGGCAGTTCATGGCCTTGCTCATTCATCTGCTCTCGGCGCGCAGAACTCTCGAGATCGGGGTGTTCACCGGCTATAGCTCGCTTGCGGTGGCGCTGGCGCTTCCCGACGACGGCCGGATCATCGCTTGTGATATCAGCGAGGAATGGACCTCCATCGCGCGGCGCTACTGGCGCGAGGCGGGTGTCGAGCGCAAGGTTGATCTGCGGCTGGGCCCGGCTTTAAAGACCCTGGACGATCTCATCGCGCAAGGACAGGGAGGCCGCTTCGACTTCGCCTTCATCGATGCCGACAAAGGGAATTACATCAACTACTACGAGCGTGCTTTGGTGCTGGTTCGTCCGGGAGGATTGATCGCCGTAGACAACGTTCTCTGGGATGGAAAAGTAATCGATCTATCGGTGAACGATACCGACACGCGCGCGATTCGCGCCTTTAACGAAAGTCTGCATAACGATGAACGGGTGTGGCTCAGTATGATCCCGATACGGGATGGCCTGACTCTCGCCTGCAAAAAGTGAGGGAGCCGTGACTATCCGATTCCGAGCCGTGATCAAAGGGAGCGGAGTAAACGCTGATTCTGAGCCGTGACCATGGGGAGCGGAGTACCATAAGCCTCATGGATAATCTGGATCTGAGCGTGCTTTGGGAAAAGCACACCGAGCACGAGTTTGCCACTCGAGACACCCAAGCCACCCTCGACACCATGGTCGAGGATGCCTACGTCAATCACATTCCTGTGATGACGGGCGCCTATGGCAAGGACGCCCTGCGCCGCTTCTATTCGTCGGACTTCATTCCCAAGATGCCACCGGACACGACGTTGACGCCGGTATCGCGCACGGTCGGAAAAGATCAACTGGTCGACGAGATGGTCTTCTCCTTCACCCACACCATGGAAATGCCCTGGATGCTTCCTGGCGTCGCGCCGACGAACAAGCGCGTCGAGGTGCCGCTGGTCGCGATTGTCCACTTTCGCGACGGCAAGCTCGCGCACGAGCACATTTACTGGGATCAGGCGTCGGTGTTGAAGCAGATCGGCTTGCTCAACGATCCCAAGTTGCCGGTCTGCGGCGTCGAGACGGCGCGAAAAGTACTGGCAGGGGCGCGTCAACGCTGACTTCGCACGAAAATGCTCTTCGGGATCATAGCGTGCACTCCTTTATTCCCGTCCACCAGTTGCGTAATACAAAAATCCACCGCGACACTCGACAGCATGTAGGCCTCGTCCCGGCTAAGATGTTTCTCACTCATTAGAAAATCGATCGCTTCATGAATCGCGATCTTAGTCGCCTCTGTCAGATCTTCGTGAAAGCCCATGCTGATGTAATACGCCGGCGTCTCGGCGCGCGGCCACTTCAGCCGCATATCTTTGCGAACGACGAACTCAAAAGTTCCAGTGAGCTGCGTCTCCATGGCCGTGATATCGACTTCCCCATTTCCCTGCCCCGCGTGCCCGTCGCCAACCTCGAATAGCGCACCTTTGGCATGCACCGGAATATAGAGCGTGGTGCCTTCCACCATTTCGCGATTATCGATGTTGCCGGCGTGGACCCACGGAGGAGCACTGCTGATCCGGCCAGTCACCTCGGGCGGCGCCACGCCCATGCTGCCGAAGAATGGCTTGATCGGAATCTCGATGGAATCGCTAAATCGCGCCAGCATGCGAGTCTGGTCGAGTGGAATGATCTTGGTCCGCTCGTAAGGGAACTCGTCCTGAAGAAATCCGAAGCCCGGACGAAACCCGTTGTACGCGAATGGCGACGTCAGTTCGATCCTTCGAATGCGAACTTCGAGCACGTCTCCAGGCTCGGCGCCTTCTACGTAAACCGGACCAGTAAGAATATGGCGGCCCGGCCCGCGGTCGGTCACTTCTTTATAGATGGTGCGAAAGGCTTCTGAAATCTGACTAGGGGGCACACCGGCCGCCTCGAACTGCGCCGGGCTACCGGTGGACATGGTCTCGATCCTCACCGTATCGCCGGAATGAATGCGGAGAGCGGGCTTCGCCGAAGCGGAATAATAGCCCCAAACCACGGTCTGCGGCGTCGCTTTCAATTCAAGATCGGCGGCGCGACTGCACCAGCCAGCGCAAATAATGCAGAATAGTATTAGTCTCATCATGGGAGTCTTGCTGATTCTAACAGCTTGACCCTTTTCCCGTGTTCCAGTATCTTAACAAGGGGTTTCCGTATCTTCATGAGGGGGAAGTAGAGTGGTCCTTCTGCTCTTTGGACCGCCAGGCAGCGGCAAAGGGACGCAGTCGAGGCTGATCACCAACTGGTTGGGGATACCGGCGATTTCGACCGGTGACATGCTGCGGGGGGAGATTCAGGCCGGCACGGCTCTGGGTAACGCCGCGCGGTCCATTATGGCCAGTGGAGGATTGGTGAGCGACGATCTCGTCAATGAAATGCTCGCGCGGCGGGTCGCTCAGCCCGACTGCCAGAGAGGATTTCTCCTCGATGGCTATCCACGCACCGTGCAGCAGGCCGAGTTTTTCGACCGGTTAGTCGCCGAGCGCAATTTGCCGAAGCCCATCATCCTGCATCTCGACGTGCCCATAGATGCTCTGATCGGCCGAATGACCTCGCGGCGCCAATGTCCCAAGTGCGGAAGAATCTACAACCTGCTCCATCAGCCGCCCAAGAAAGCGGGGGTCTGCGATGACGATGGCACGCGGCTCGTCACCCGCAAGGACGATCAGGAAGATGTCGTGAAAGACCGGCTCCGCACCTACGATGAGCTCACGCGCCCGGTGCTCGCGTATTACCAGGATCGGAATTATTACCAGATCCGCGGCGATCGCTCACCCAGCTACATTTTCGAAGAAATCACAGGCATTCTCGAACCGTTGGTCTCGAAAGATGGCGCTTCGGCGCCCGCTTAACGAATAAATTCCCGGATGTAGCCGTTTACTTCGGCGGACTTCTCGTGAATCACCCAGTGCGTGCCTTCGGGGATGCGCTTGATGGTCAGTTGCGGAACGAATTGGTCCAGTCCATCCAGATTGCCGGTGAGCAGCGCGGTGTCCTTTTCACCCCAGATGACCAACGTGGGCACCTTCACGTTGAGCCGCGATGGATCCAGGGCGAAGTTGCCTGAAGACGTCTGCTTTCCTTCGGTAGCTTGTCCCGGCGAAGGCGGTCCGACGGCGTTGGCGCGATAGTAGTTCAAGCCCCCTGTCAAAGCTCCCGGCTGCGACCAAGCTTGGATGTATGCCTGCTTGTCTTCTTGAGTGAAGACGCCGTTCTGGAGTCCCGCGCCCAGCACCGCATTCACCAGGGGCGTGTAGTTGTTCGCCGAAAGTGTCTGCTCGGCCTGCGGGCTGCGGAACATCAGCATGTACTGGCTGGCCTGCTGCTGCTTCGGGTCGGAGGCCAAGAGGCGCCCGAACACGCCAGGATGCGGCGCATTCACGATCACCAGTTTATCGAGAAGCTCTGGATGCGCGATCGCGAAAGCCCAGGCCACCGCCCCGCCCCAGTCGTGAGCCACCAGCACGAACTTCTTACCGTGGGAAAAATGATCGGCCAGCGAGAGGACATCATCCACCAGGTAGGTCATCCGGTATTGCTCCTCGCTGTTCGGCTTGTCGGAAAGGTTGTAGCCGCGCATATCGGGCGCAACCGCCAGATGATCCTTGCCGAATTCAGTGAGCTGATTCTTCCACTCGTACCAGAACTCCGGGAACCCGTGTAAAAAGAGAATCAGAGGTCCCTTGCCCGCGGTCACGCAGTGTATTCGCAAACCGCTCACCTGAACGTATTGATCCTTGAGCACCGGTGTCTTCTCCTTAGTTTTTGCGAAAGCCGCCGGTAACGACACGCTACCGAGCAGCAGTCCCCATAGTCCACAACGCAGCAAACGATTGCGCATGTTGGAAGCCTAAGGCTTCCTAGATGGGAAGTCAACCAAGCGGCCACGAAAGGCGTTGGAAGTAACGACGAATGGTCAGTTCCGTTGGATGAGCCGCAGCTCCCGATCGCCTCCGCCCGACGCTATATTGGTTCGTTGGCGGCGAACTCCATCAAAGTACTTCCGCGGATACTGGCCACGCTGATTTTCTTCGCAGCTTTCGAGGGCGTGATCTTCCACACGCGCATCTATCCCTCCATCCTCGAGCCCGAGTCCACCGCGGGCGCCATGGAAACGCAGTTGAACAACGAGATCAAGCGGCCCAAGCTCGATCGCAATCAAGTTTTGGCGGTCGGTCATTCGCGCATGGCCCTGCTGCCGCGCGTTGCCAACAATATGCAGCCCTCCACTGGCTACCGGTTCGCCAGCGTCGGTCTCGGAGGCAGCACGCCTCGTTGCTGGTATTACGAACTCCGGGAACTCGACCCCACCGCGCGCCGCTACGCCGCGATCATCATACCCACCGACGATTTCAATGAGCCCGATTCATACGACAATCTCGGCAATCGCGATCTGGACATTCGTTATCTGATCGCCCGCCTCAAGCTCAGCGACTTAGCTGATTTTCCATGGTCTTTCGATGACCGCAAACTGAAATGGGTGGCTTTCGGCGACACTCTGTTCAAAGGCTACGTTTATAAGCGCGATTTTATCGATTTCCTATCGCACGCCAAGGCGCGTATCGCCAAGGTCCGTCAAAGTGACCAGTATTCGGCCGGATGGTTTTACGATTACGGGGGCCCGGACCATAGCCTGGCCGGTTTGCAGATCGATTGGCAGCATAACGTCGCTCACTTCCCGGCCAGCTTTACTCCCCAACAACGACAACTTATCGAAGATGTTTTGTTTCAGCCGCGACCGCCAGATGCGGGCCAGCTCTCCCGGTATCTCCACCACTGGTATGGCCGCATCCTCGATCATTATCGCGGTTCGGGCACGAAGCTCATCTTCCTGCGCGTGCCGCGCGCTCCCATGCCGCCGCCAGAACCACCGCCCAAACTGAACAGCGCGATTCGTCAGATCGCCTCCGAACCGGATGTCATCGTGCTGGATGAGCATCTCTTCGACCCACTCGAGCGCACCGACCTATTCGCTGATCCGATGCACCTGACCGCCGAAGGAATGAACCGGTTCTCCCGCATGCTGGCCGCTGAGGTTCGACGGGTGCTTGGACCGCCCAAGTCCTGAGCCGGCGATGCTGTTCAATACACCCCAGTTTTTTGCGTTTCTCGCAGTTGTCCTGATTGCTTTCTACTGTTCGCCGCGCTCCTGGAGAAGAATCATCCTGCTGGCTGCCAGCTACTTCTTCTACATGAGCTGGATTCCGAAGTTCATCCTGCTGCTGCTCGCTTTGACGGTGATCGATTATACGGCGGCGCGCTGGATCGCGCGGACCGAGTCGCCGCGCTCCCGGAAAATAGCGCTCATCGTGAGTCTCTCAGCGAATCTCGGGTTGCTTGGCTTTTTCAAGTACTACAATTTCTTCGCCGTCAATATCGCGCACCTGCTCGGCAAGCCGGAGGGCTCCTTCGCTCTAAGCATCATCCTGCCACTGGGCATCAGCTTTCACACCTTTCAGAGCATGTCCTACGTCATCGACGTTTATCGCGGCGAACAGAAGCCGATCGTCAACCTCATCGACTACGCGCTCTACATATCCTTCTTCCCGCAACTGGTGGCCGGCCCGATCGTCCGCGCCCGCGAGTTCTTCGGCGATCTCTATCATTGGCAAGCGCCAAATTCGGCGGAGGTGCTGCGCGGCCTGTTGCTGGTCATTCTGGGGCTCGCCAAAAAGATGGTGATGGCCGACCAGTTTGCCCAAGTCGCCAACAATTACTTCAAAGACGTCGCGGGACATCCCGGCCTCCTGGCAGCCTGGTCCGGCGTGGTCGCCTTCGGCATCCAGATTTACTTTGATTTCTCGGGATACACGGACATGGCGATCGGGATGGCGCTGCTGCTCGGGTTTCACTTCCCGATCAATTTCCGCCGGCCTTATCTGGCATCTAGCATCACCGATTTCTGGCATCGCTGGCACATGTCGCTATCGCGATGGCTGCGCGACTATCTCTACATTCCGCTCGGCGGAAACCGCCACGGCCGCCTGATGACCTATCGCAATCTGATGCTCACCATGCTGCTCGGCGGATTATGGCACGGCGCGAGCTGGAACTTTGTGGTCTGGGGTGGTTACCATGGCGCGCTCCTGAGTATCGAACGAATGCTGGGCTTGAAGCGCGCACCGGAAGAGAACCGCTGGACTTCGTTCTATCCCATCCGCGCGATTTTTACCTTTGCGCTGGTCATGATCGGATGGGTCTTCTTCCGCGCTGCCAACTTCCACGACAGCATCTATGTTCTGCAGCAGATGTTCACCGGCAACATCGGATCAATGTTCCTGATGCGATGGCAAATCGACTTGGCGCTGATCACGCTCCTGCTGGCATTCCTCGAAGAGAAGAAAGCCTGGTTCGAAAGAATCGCGATCGGCCCAGCCTGGGCCTACGGAGCGGTTTGCGCGCTGCTTCTGTTAAGCGTGGAGCTAATCGGCTATACCGAGGCGGCGGTACCGTTCGTCTACTTCCAGTTTTGAGAATTTATCCGACTTGCACAGACAGCATGGATATCGATCCGCCATCCACGCCTTCCACCGGAAAGAGAATCTTTTCGCCGGCCTGCCGCGTCGCTATCACGTACAGCAGGGGCAGGTAATGATCCGGCGTTGGAATCGACAGCATCGCATCGCGGCCCAACTTTTCGTAATCGATGAGCGGCTGGTGTTCGCCGGCCAGCATCATCTCCCGCGCGGCTTCTTCGAAGCGAATAGCCCAGTCGTAGGGATCCGGCATGTGCCGCCCCCACGCGTACGCGTGCAGATTGTGGATCAGATTCCCACTCCCCACGATCAAAACATTTTCATCCCGCAGCGGCGCGAGCTTTTTCCCTATCTCGAAATGGAACGACGCCGGCCGGGTTTCGTCAATGCTAAGCTGCACCACCGGGACATCAGCGTCAGGATAAACATGCCGGAGCACGGACCACGTGCCATGATCGAGCCCCCAGGATTCGTCGAGTGTCACATCGAGCGGCGACAGGATCTCTTGAACGCGGCGCGCCAGCTCCGAATCACCGGGGGCGGGATACTGCACCTGATAAAGCTCTCGTGGAAACCCACCGAAGTCGTGAATTGTTTTCGGCGCCGTGGTGATCGTGACACCCGTTTCTGGAACAAACCAATGCGCTGAGATCGACAAAATCGCCTTGGGCCGAGGAGTCTCCTGCCCGATCTGCCGCCACGCTTCGGTGTAGCGGTTGTTCCACACGGCGTTCATTGGATTGCCGTGACCGAAAAAGATAGCAGGCAGCATGTCCAACGTTAAGACGGTTCGGTGGACGCCGGGGGCGCTACGACGCTTCCGGAATCGCCAACACTTTCGCGTGCCGCCACAACCGCTCCAGCTCGTAATACGCGCGCGCCTTGGCGGAAAAAACGTGGACCAGATAATCGCCGTAATCGGCCAATACCCATTCGGCGTTGTCGTAGCCTTCCACGCTGACCGGATGCTCGCCCCGCTCCGCCAGTTGCGAACCGATCTCTTCGCAGATGGCTTGAATCTGCTTCGGATTGGCGCCGCTGCATACCACAAAAAAATCAGCGAACGAGGTGACCTCGCGCAAATCAAGCACTCGAATGTCGATCGCTTTCTTCGATTCGGCGGCTCGGACCGCAGTGAGCCAAGGCGGGGTGCTAAGCGGTGACGCGATGGGCTCAATGACGGTAGTACTTTGCTGTCGGATAGCTAGGTAAATCTCCCTACTCGTATGGTACACTGAAATTGTCAATGCGACAATTCTTAGCTCTATTTTTGTCCGTTGGCGCTCTGGCGGTCTTCGCACAAATCCCCGCAGATAATTCAGAAACCATTGCAAGTAAACAGATTGATCTGGCCAACCAGGAGATCCAGAGAGTCACCGAGTTAGTCCAGACCGGCGCTCTGCCGCGCGTCCGCCTCGAAGAAGCACAACAGAATCTTGAGGATGCCAAGGACGAAGCGATCCTGGAGCGCACTTTGTACGGCGACCTGCAGGTTGACAAGGTCAACGATCAATTGACGGACGAAATGGTCGCCGCTGCCCAGCGTCGCTTGGAGCGCCAGCAAAACAAGCTCGAGCAGGCCAAGAAACTGGTCGTCGGTGGCATCGCCCCGCAGTCGTCCCTCACGCCGATTCAGGAAGAGCTCACTATCCGTCAAACCAACCTGAACCTGGCGCACGCCCGCGCCAACCTGATGGCCGAGATGGCCGCCTTGGCGAAGTACGAAAAAACGGCTGCCGAAATCCATGAGGTCACCAGCGCCGCATTTGCCGATGCCTTCACACCCGGCATGGAGCATTACGAGGGCAACGGTTTGTTTCGGGAATCCAAAGACCTGAAACCCCTCGCCTTGGCCTTCGAACAGAAGTTCGATCATCCGCTTCCGATCAGCGCTGAAGGAGAGACCGGCCTGCATCGCGCACTGGGCTTCGATCATCGCGGCCGCGTCGATGTCGCAGTGAGCCCCAACGCTCCCGAGGGAGTCTGGCTGCGCGGCTATCTCAAGGCGCGCAAAATCCCCTTCTACGCGTTCACACGCGCGATCCCCGGCAAAGCCACCGCCGCCCACATTCACATTGGTCTTGGAAGTACTCGTCTGCATAGCACCGCCGCCGACTAGCCGATGGCTTTAGTCCCGCGCGTCTTCCTCACGGCTGAACAGATCCAAAGCCGCGTGCGCGAGATGGGCCGGCAGATCACGGCCGATTTTCCGGATGGGCCCATTTACCTCATTGCGATTCTGAAAGGCGCGTTCATGTTCCTGGCCGATCTTTCGCGCGCCATCAACACACCCGCGCGCGTCGAATTCATCGGCATTTCCAGCTACGGGCGCGGCAAGACCACTTCCGGCCAGGTCAAGGTCACCAAGGATTTGGATGTCTCCATCGAAGGCCACCATGTGCTGGTGGTCGAGGACATCGTCGACAGTGGCGTGACACTGACGTACCTGATGAACGTGTTAAAGCAGCGCCGTCCGAAATCGCTGAACATCGCCACCCTGCTCGACAAACCGGAGCGGCGGCTGCGTCCGGTGGACGTCGCCTACGTGGGCTTTAAGATCCCGGATGAGTTCGTGGTCGGCTACGGGTTGGATTTCGCCGAGGATTATCGCAACCTTCGAGACATCTGCGTCCTGTCCGAACAATCAAGCTAGTTCGGGGTTTTGATACCATCGCTGTGATGGCTTCCACTAAAATCACAGTAAACAACAACGGACCGATCCGCATTGAAGGGGATTTCACGATCCACGACCCAGAAGGAAAAGAATTCGGGCTCGCCGGCCGGACGGTGATATCGCTCTGCCGCTGCGGTCTCTCGGAAAACAAGCCGTTTTGCGATGGTCACCACAAGGCGCAGGGTTTTGAGTCGAGCTGCCCCGCCCGAGACCTGCCGCCACCAAAGGTCGCCGTTTAGAACCGTACGAATGATTCAATTTCTTCTTGAAACCGACCGCGAGCAATTCGCCGAAGCTTTCCGCTTTGCCCGCCAGCAGGTCCGCAAGCTGATCGAGACCCATCCCGACTTCTATCCCATGTACACCAGCAACGGACGCTGGAAGCATGAGGGTCCGGTTTGGACCAACTGGTGCGAAGGTTTTCTGCCCGGCATGATGTGGCTTTTCCAAAAGCGGCCGGCTCACAATGGCGATGACAGCAAGTATTGGTTGGAACAGGCCATTCGCTACAGCGCCCCGATCGAAGTCCGCAAGACTGATCGCGATGTCCACGATCTCGGCTTTCTCTTCATGCCCACCTACTACCGCTGGTATCAGGTCACGCATGATCTCAAGCTCAAGAACGTGATTATCGAGGCCGGCAAGACTCAGGCCATGCGCTTTCAGGAAAACGGCCAATACCTGCGGTCGTTCGTCGCCGAAAATTCTTTGTTCATCGACATCATGATGAACGTCGGGATCATCTTCTTTGCCGCCCGCGAAACGGCGGACCGGCGATTGCGCGACATCGCGCTACGGCATTGCCTAACCACACGGCGCGTTTTGGTGCGCGGCGATGGGTCCACCGCCCACGAAGGTATCTTCGATCTCGAAACGGGCGAGTTCCTTCGGCAGGCCACCCAGCAAGGCTACCGCGGCGATTCCTGCTGGTCGCGCGGGCTCGCCTGGGCCCTTTATGGATTCGGAAGCGCCTACGAGTACAGCCGAGATCCACGGTTTCTGGAGACCGCCGAGTCCTGTGCCGACTATTACGTCACTCACTCCAACAGCGACGGCGTGCCACCCTGGGATTTCAACGCGCCGCCGGAAAGCCGCAAGCTGCTCGACACCTCCTCAGCCGCCATCGCTGCGTCCGGTCTGCTGCGGCTCTGCCGGCTGTTGCACGATCCGGTGAAGGGTCACTATTATTGGTCCACCGCCATTCTGATTCTGCGCACCCTGTGCGAGAAGCACCTCGCCAAAAAAGATAAGAAGTGGGAGGGCATTCTGAAAGGCGGCGTTTATCATCTGCACAAAGAACTGGGTGTGGATGAATCGGTCATGTGGGGCGAGTATTTCTTTGTCGAAGCGTTGGAGCAGGCCTTACCGCAATTAGCGTAGTACCATATTGCGAACGGAGTGGTTCTGCCGATAAGTAGCAGGATGCCGCTCCAGCCAGCCGTCAACTATTACGACCTGCTTCAGATTAATCCGCACGCCGAGATCGAGACCATCGAACGGGTGTATCGAATCCTAGCAAGCCGCTATCATCCGGACAACCAAGCCACCGGCGATGCGGAAAAATTCCGCGTGCTGAACGACGCCTATCAGATGCTTCGCGATCCAGCCAAGCGCGCCGAATACGACAAGCAGTTCCAAGTGGCTCCAGCCGGGCCACTCGCTATTTTTCTAGGCAAGGAATTTGCCGACGGCATCGATTCAGAAGCCAAGATCCGCATCGGCGTTCTATGTCTTTTATACAGCAAGCGCCGTGCGAATCCGGACTTTGCCGCGCTTTCCTTGCTCGACATGGAAAACATCATGGCGTTCCCCCGCGAGCGGTTGCTGTTCGCGCTATGGTATCTCCGCGCCAAGCGTTTCGTGGTGCAGGACGACCGCAGCAGCTTTATCATCAGCGCCGAGGGTGTCGATTATTTGGAGAGCCAGTTGCCCACCAACCAGATCCTGTACAAAATCTTCCGCGCCTCCGAAAGCGGCGTAATGGTCTATCCCAAAGCGCTCACATCCAAAACCACGTAGCGCACGCACTCCTGCGTGCCGCGTTCACACTCGTGTGAACGAAATTACTGCTATTCTGTTCGTTCCGATGGGTCCAGTCCGGCCGGCCGAAGCGTCGCTCGCATTTGTTGCTTGATAAGTGTTAAGCTACAGGCTACAGTTACCGGCGACCGCCAGGGCATGAGTCTAAGCGTCACCCGGAACCGCCGTCTGACGTTCCGTATCGACGCCGCCGAGCATGAAATCTACGATGTAAATCTAGAGGATTACCACTAACTACAGGAGCACCGTTATGCCCGTTAAGAATCCGCCCCATCCCGGCGATTTCATTCGTACCGAGATCATTGAACCCGCTGGCCTCTCTGTCACCGCCGCCGCCGTCGCCCTTCACGTTTCCCGTCCCGCCCTGTCTAGCTTGCTCAACCGAAAGGCCGACCTGTCCGGCGAGATGGCGCTACGCATCGAGAAGGCTTTCGGCGTGAGGATGGACACGCTAATGAAAATGCAATCCGCCTACGACATCGCGCAGACACGCAAGCGCGAGAAAAAAATCCGTGTGAGGCCCGTTCATCGCACTGACGGCGTCCACGCATAAGTCCCGGCGCTTCTGCCTTCAGCCGCCTGCCTTCTGCTATTCTGTACGTTCCCATGGGTGCACTCCGGCTGGTCCTCCCTTTTTGTTTTGCCTTAGCGGCTCACGCGCAGCATCCCATCCTGATCGATACCGATGCCGGCACCGATGACCTCATGGCCATCGCCTTTCTCTCCTCCCAGCCCAGCATCCGCATCGACGCAATCACGGTGGTAAACGGCTTGGCACATCCCGATGCCGGCGCGAAGAACGTGATCCGTTTACTCGATCTGGCAGGCCGCAAAAACATTCCGGTCTTCGCCGGACGTAGCACACCGCTGCGAGGCAAAGCCGAGTTTCCGGCCGAGTGGCGCAGGACCTCCGATGACCTTCCCGGCGTCACGCTCCCGGCTCCTTCGCGGCCTCCGGAATCCAAGCGGGCCGCCGACTATTTAATCGAACGCCTCAGAGACCAAACCCGTCCCGTGCGGATTCTGGCTCTCGGCCCGTTGACCAACCTCGCTGAGGCGCTGAAGCGGGAGCCGTCGGTCGCGGGCGCGATTGAAGAGCTCGTGATCATGGGGGGCGCACTGCGCGTTCCTGGCAACCTCGGCGACGGCGGATTTTTCAAAACCAACAACACCACTGCGGAATGGAACATGTTCGTCGATCCTTTGGCCGCGCGCATCGTCTTCCGCGCCGGCGTTCCGATCCGCCTCATTCCCCTCGATGCCACCAACAAAGTGATCGTCGACCCCGCGTTCCTGGCTAAATTCCAGTCCGGAGCGCGTTCGCCGCTGGCGCGGGTTGTAGCGCAAGTACTGGAAACAGATCGCGCATTTATCCAAGCCGGCATCTTCTACGCTTGGGACCCGCTCGCGGCCGTCGCGCTGCTGCATCCAGCCATAGTCAAGACCACGAATCTCCACATTGATGTCCGGCAGGATGCGCCTGAAGAAGGACGAACGGTCCCAACCCCAGGCCGGCCGACCGCGCGGGTCGCCCTGGATGCGGATGGCGCAGCCTGGCGCAAGCTGTTTTTGGGAGCCCTCGAGAAATGACGTTCTCTACTTCGACGACAGGCGAATGTGTTGCCGTCAATGTCTTTGAAGACCGCCGACGTCCCCCAGGACTCTTTCTTTGGCGACTGTTCAAATTCGACGCCACGTGCTGCTAGCGTCTGGTAAGTCTTATCCATGTCGTCGGTGAAAAAGCCGATGTTCGAAAATGTCCCGATTCAGCTTTCCTGGCCCGGAGGCGTAAACAATGCGAGCTTGGTTTCCGCGCCTGGAACGCAGAGTTCGATCCACCACTGGGCGCCGAAAGGCTGGTCAGTCATGATTTGGAAGCCCAGCCTCTTGGTGTAAAACTCGAGAGACTTGCTTTGGTCGCGGACTGGAATACTGACTATGCTAACGGATTTGATCATGCCATCAGCGTAAGGAACTTTCTTTCTGGTTGCAATCCTATTTGTTTAGCTATAGTGATAAATACTACAGCTAAGCGATGAAAATTGACGACTATATTCTGGACGTCCTAATGCGCGATCTGGCTGGCCACGATCATGCGCCCTCGGCCTATTTGGTGTACTTGCATTTGTGGAGCCAGACCATCGGCCGCCGTGTGAAGACCGCGCGACTCAGCCATCAAGCGATTGCCGATGCCACGGGCCTTTCAAAGAGCGCTGTGCAGATCGGCATGCGCCGGCTGTCGAGGCGCGACCTGGTTCGCATTCACCGGGATTCGGCAACGGCGGTTCCCGAGTACCGGGTAGCCCGGCCCTGGCTCAACCGCTAGTAGCGCCTCATTCGTAACGGAGAGCGGTGAGCGGGTCTACCCGCGTCGCCCGCAAGGCGGGAATAAAACCGGCCATTAGCGCGACTGCCGCGAGAGCCAGCGTGGCCGCCGCCATCACCCAGGGATCGCGCGCGCTAACATCCAGGAGCTGCGATTGAATCAGACGGCCCATCGCCAGCGAAGCTAGCACCGCGATTCCGATGCCCACCGCGGCCAGCACTACCACTTCCTTCATTACCAGTCGAAGGACTTCCCGGCGATCGGCGCCTAGGGCCATGCGGATCCCGATTTCACGCGTGCGCCTCACCACCATGTAGGCCATCACTCCGTACAGCCCCACGGCAGCCAGCAGCGTCGCCAGCGCGCCGAAACTTGCGGATAGCGCTGCCACCAACCTATCGATAGACAGCGACTCATCGATCTGCCGCTCCATCGTCCGCACGTTGAAGATCGGCAGGTTGGGATCCTGCCGCCGCACTTCCTCGCGCAACATTTGTGCCACCGCGGTTGGCTCTTGCGTGGCCCGCGCGTAGAAGGTCATATACCCGATCTGGCTCTGAGCGTATGGCAGATACACGCAGCGCTGCGGTTTTTCCCGGAGGTCCACGATTTTTCCATCGCGGACCATGCCAACGATTTCGATACTGTCCTTTTCGCGGCTAAACCGAATCCGCCGGCCGATCGGATTCTCATCTCCAAAGAAATGCTTAGCAAACCGTTCGTTCACAATCACCGTCTGAGGCGCCTTCGGCCCGTCCGCATTCGTCAAATCGCGGCCCGCCAACAGAGGCATGCCCAAGGTGGCGAAAAATCCAGGCCCAATCTTGTTTTGAAAGACGTTCATGTCCTCGTCCTCTTTGGCGTGATAGCCTTCAATGTCGATCGTGGTGACCTCATTGTCCCCGGCCAACAATGTCACCTCCGCCATCGAAGCCGCTCGTATGCCGGGCAGTCGCCCAATGTTCTCCTGCAGCCGCTCGAATAATCCGCGCATCCGTTCCTGGCTGTAGCCGTTCAGGGATGGCTGTACCGCGAAAGAGATGAGATGATCGGTGTGAAAACCGGCATCGATGTTTTTCACGTTGTAGAGGCTTCGCGCGAACAGCCCCGCGCCGATCAGCAGCATCAAAGAAAGGGCGACTTGTGTCACTACCAAACTCTTCCGAACGCGCAGATGACCTAAGCCGCCGCCCACCACGGCCGAGGCTTGATCTTTCAGCGTTGACGCCAAATCGGTTTTGGTGGCCTGCACCGACGGAATGAGTCCAAAGAGAATGCCGGTCACCACCGAGAGCGCCAGCGCGAACAACAAAACGCGCCCATCCGGCTGGCTGGAGATTCCCATCATGGACGGGTCGGACGGCAAAAACTTCAGCAGCGCTTCGCCCGTCCATTCGGCAACCAGCAACCCCAGCAGGCCGCCGCCTAAGGCCAGCAGCAGGCTTTCTACCAGCAATTGCCGGATCAACCTGAACCGGCTCGCCCCCATAGCCAACCGAATGCTTATCTCCCGCTGCCGGGCCGCCGCCCGCGCAATCAATAAATTCGCCACGTTCGCGCAAGCGATCAGCAACAGCAACCCCACCATGCCCATCAATACGGCCATGGCCGCACTGACTTGGCCCGAAGCGGCCGAAATTCCCCTCCCGCCTTCGAGCAGCGAAAGATGACGCTCCAGGAACTGAGTGAGCACGCGCTGCGAAGTTCCCGTCATGTCCTTCGATTCCATTTCGAGAATCGGCTTCCAGAACGTATTCATCGCCACTTCGGCCTGCTCGCGGGAAACACCTGGCTTCAGACGTCCGAAAATATTGAGCCACATCGAGCGCCGGTTTTCCAGATCGTTCAGACCTGGTGACATCTCGTTCCGCATCATCATCGGAACGAAAACCTCGGGTGCCTCTCCCACGCCCACACCTTTGAAACCAGCCTGCGAGATTCCGACGACGGTCATCGGATGTGCGTTCAGCATGATGGTCTGATTCAACACCCCGGGATCTGCACCAAAACGGCGCTTCCAGTATCCGTAGCTGAGCATTACCACCGGGTGCGCGCCGGGAGTGCGGTCATCTTCCGGCAAAAATGTGCGCCCAATAGCCGCGTGCACGCCCAGCACGTCAAAGTAATTGCCGGAAACCAAGTCGCCGTAAACGCGTTCTGTTTGATCGTGCCAGCTCATACTGAAGCTGATCGGAAAGCGGGCCAGGACACCGCTGAAGACCTGGTTACCGTCGCGAAAATCCCGATACATCGGATACGAAAACGTGTAAGCGTCACCGTAGCTAGTATTGATCTGGCCGCGCCGCGGGCCCTTTGCGCTAAACAATACGAGTTGTTCGGGATGCTTTACGGGCAGCGATCGTAGCAGGGCCTGATCCATCAGACTGAAGATGGCGGTGTTAGCCCCGATGCCCAGGCCCAGCGATAGCACCGCTACGATGGTGAACATTGGGCTCTTTCGCAAGCCTCGAAGTGCATAGCGCAGGTCTTCGAAGGGATTGATCATAATCATCTCCCAGCAATCGATCCACCGCCGTTACCGCCTGAAAACAAAGGCGATTCCCGGGGCGGGGCTGTCCGATTTTGAACACTTGGCTTCGTTTTGTAATTAGAACCGGTTCTCGCCGACCATCTCTTCCCAATTCATCCGCGACTCGATTTCGTACTGCCGCCAGTTGGCGATCTTGCCGTTCGCGATGCGAAGGATCACCATTCCGTGAGTCCTGACCTGATAAGTGAAGGTGTATTCGCCAGCGCCAATCTGCGACGCCGGGTCGAAGATCAGATGATGCCATAAAATGGATACGGGTTTCGCCCTGCCCTTCTCGCCTCCAAAGAATTCGAACAACTCTTGTCGCCCCTTTCGGATCTGAGGATTTGGCGGCGAGCTGAACATGGCGTCTTCCGTAAAACAGTCTGCCGCCTGGCGGGCGTTGTTCGAATCCCAAGCGTCCGTGAGCGTCCCGATGAGCTTCTGGAATCCGGCCTGATCGAGCCGTCCCGGCGCCGGCGCGCGCTTCAATGTGCATCCGGACATCCCGATCAACAACGCAATCGTGACCAGCAGCGGTGGGGAACTCATCTTTCGAGAATCGCACGTTAGCGCAGTGTGCTACATTTGCTGATCGATGGCCAGTATCTTCCGGGATCGTCTCCTCGCGGGTAAGACCGCATTCGTCACCGGTGGAGGCAGCGGTATCGGGCAGAGGATAGCTGAGCGGTTCGCCGAGCACGGAGCCAAGGTCATGCTGGTGGGCCGCAAGCAGGAGAAGCTGGATGCCGCAGCATCCGCGATTCAATCTTCCGGAGGGACGGCGGCTACCGCTTCGGCCGACGTGCGCGATTACCCAGCCGTCGAGGCGGCACTTCAAAAGACTCGCGATCAATTCGGCGAGATCGATATCCTGGTGTGCGGCGCGGCGGGCAATTTTCCCGCGCCGGTTCTGGGTATGTCCGCCAACGGCTTCAAGGCGGTGATCGATATCGACCTGCTCGGAACATTCAACACTTGCCGGGCTGCCTATGCGCATCTGCGCAAACCAGGCGCAACCATCATCAGCATCTCGGCGTCCCACGCATCAATGCCGATTGCGAATCAAGCGCACGTATGCGCCGCCAAGGCCGGCGTCGATCTTCTCACGCGAACGCTGGCTATCGAATGGGGACCGGCGGGCATTCGCGCCAACTGCATCACGCCCGGTCCTACGGATGACACCGAGGGAATGCGGCGTCTCGCACCGACTCCGGAAATTCGCCGCAAAGTAGAAAACGCAGTCCCGCTCCGGCGCTTTGGTACCAAAGACGAGCTGGCCGACCTGGCGCTGTTCCTCTGCTCGGACGCAGCCGCCTACATTACCGGCGCCATCTATGTATGCGACGGCGGACAGTCGTTAGTGCGCTCCAGCCTTTCGGCCGCGGAAACCCATTGACAACTCAAACTACAACTCTTCTCCGGCAGCTCGGACTCGTCAGCGCTACGGCGCTGGTGGTTTCCAACATGATCGGTTCCGGAATTCTGACCACCACGGGATTTCTGGCGGGCGACCTCGGCTCGGTTCAGCTGGTTCTGCTGATCTGGGCCGTGGGTGCCGTTTGCGCGCTGGCAGGCGCTTTCTGCTACTCCGAGTTGGGCGTCAACTTCCCCAGCTCCGGCGGCGAATATGTTTACCTGACGCAGGCCTACGGTCCGACCTGGGGTTTCATGTCCGGTTGGGTATCATTCTTTGCGGGCTTCTCGGCGCCGATCGCGGCCGCCGCGTTGGCATTCTCGGATTACTTCGGACATTTTTTCCCCGTGTTCAAGCTGGAGAACGCGCGGCACTTTTTTGGTTCCGGAGCGTGGGAGTTCAAGCTCGGGTTGCCGCAACTGCTGGCCTGCGCGCTCATCGCTGCGTTCGCCATCCTCAACTGCCTGGGCGTTCGCCGCGCGGCGCGTGTGCAGAATGTGCTCACTTCCTTCAAAGTGCTGGTGATTCTGATTTTTTTGGTCGGCGGTTTCGCATTCGGAGACGGGAGCTGGGACAACTTCGCGCAATCCGCTAGCCGCACGTCTTCCACGCCCATCTTTTTGCAATTCTTCGTGAGTCTTCTATTCATCTATTTCGGCTATAGCGGTTGGAATGCCGCGACGTATGTGGCCGAGGAACTGCAGCAGCCGGCCAGAACGCTACCGCTCTCGCTCGCCATCGGCGCGTCGCTAGTGGCGGTGCTCTACATTCTGCTCAATGTGCTATTCATTTATGCTGTACCGCTGCAGCAGATGAAGGGAGTGGTTGCCATCGGAGCTCTCGCGGCCACGCACCTGTTCGGCCCGGCAGTCGCAGGATTCTTCAGCGCCGCGATGATGCTGTCCCTATTGGCGACGGTGAACGCCATGTCCACCATCGGGCCACGCGTCTATTATGCGATGGCCAAGAACAGCGCCTTTTTCCCGGCCGCTGCGAAAGTCCACCCGCGCTGGCATACTCCTGTCATCGCGATCGTTTCCCAGGCCATTTGCACGATGGTGATGACCGTTAGTCCATTCGTCGATCTGCTCCTGTACATCGGCCTGCTGCTGAACTTCTTCGCCGTGATGGCCGTCGCTTCGATCTTTATCTTCCGCCGGCGGCTGGGCTGGCATAAGCTAGGAGTCGTGAATTTCGCCTACCCGTTAATACCTGCGTTTTTTGTCGCCATGGGCGTATGGATCACAATCCTGGCTATTAAGCTTCGTCCCGGTGTTTCGGGACTGGCCGCGTTGACTGTTGCTGCCGGGGCGTTGGTCTATCACTTCAGCATCCGCGGCAAAACTGCGTGAGCAATCTGATGGAAAACTGGAGTGCCGCTGCCATCTGGTCAGCGGCACCCGAGCGAGAATCGCAAAGCCGCGCAAACTTCAAGCATTCGCCCGGCACTCAAACTGGCCAACCGCCGGCCCAATCGGTCCTGCGAAACGGTGACAGCGTTGTGCAGATTGACGGCACAGGGTCCCTTCATTCCGTCGGAAATTCCCAGGATGACTTCCGAAGGCACCTCGCGCATGGTGGAGGAGATAGGCGCCACGGTAACAGTCGAAAGATGTCCGACTGCACTGTCTCTGGTCAGGATTAGAACCGGTCGTTGCTTATTCGGTGAGGCGAACTCGCAAAGATGTACATCGCCTCGGTTCAGTCTTCCGGCCATGCCGCTGCATCCTCCCAAGCTTTGATGTCCGCTTTTTTCTGGGGCTGAGCTGCATAGCCTCGCCGGTCCTGTTCCTCCAATTCCAAAATATGCAGACGCTTCAGATGTTCTTGTAGTGCGTGCCGGATTAGGGCCGAGCGATTGACCTTGCGGCGCTTGGCTGCCATATCGGCTGCCTTCAGGAGCTTGCTATCGAGGACAACCTGTATGGTTTCCATGATGGAACTCTATCCACAGTATACTCCACACTCGTGCTTCCGTCTTCGGGCTTCACTTATTCACCGCGACCAATTCATAATGGTGCGGTGTCGGCTGGGCTTTCGCGCGCGCCATAGTCGCGACCTCGGCCTCGAGCGTATCGAGCGCCGCCATCGCTCGATCCATGCTGGGCGGCTGCTCGGTCTCAAATGAAGTCTGGATCATGTGCCAACGCGCCCAATGCAGATTATTGTGGCGATAAATCAATTGGAGGACATCCACCGCTTGCTTTGACATCGGAGTATTCGCTTCGCTCAGGTCCACGCCCGCACTCCATTGGTCAGCCGAGTGAGTGGCGATCGCTTGCCCGTCGATCTTGAGCGCGTATTTACGACCCTGGGAGAGTCCGGTAACGGCCAGCGTTTCACGATTCAGAGCGTCCATGAAGTCCGACGAGCGCAATGCCAAGTGAACTAACTCGTCTGACGGAAACGTCTCGATTGGCATGGGTAGCGAGTTGTCAATCTGCGTCCATGCAATGCTACCCTCGTTCGAAAGTTCCGAAACGGATGTATTGACCGCCCTGTGCGCTGTCAACGAGGAGGCGTCGATCTCAACTTCGGATACAACGGCAGGCGCATTCCAGGTCTTAAGCAACGCCTCGGCCATGAGGAGATGAATGGAAGCTGACGGATGCACGCGGTCTGGAATTAATTTTTGCGCTAGCGCCGGATCCGCTTGGTACGCGCTGCGCAATGCGGCGACCACGCTGGTGTTCAAATCGGCGCATAGCAGCCCCTCGCGCATGGCAAGTTCGCGCACGAATTTGCCGTAGCTTATAAGCACGTTATTGTAGCCGCCTTCGAACATCGGAGGCCGCGTGATGTCATCATAGGGCGATGGCTGGATGGCCGTAAGGCGCACGTTCGGCAGGGCCGTTTTCAAGGTCTTCACAATGTGTTCGTACCCCACCCGGTAACTCTTGAACAGGTCGGGGGCGAACAGCCGATAGCCGGCATCGTTCATTCCCAGCATCAGCGTTACAACAGTCGGTTGATAAGCGAGCACATCGCGCGCGAGCCGGGTATCGATGGGACCACCGGCGCCTCCGTCCACTCGGTCACCCGACCAGCCGGAATGAACAAAGCGTACGTTTAGCTTGGGGAATCGTGTGACAACATACGCCTCTGTAAATGTCGTATATAGACGTTGATCGGTGATGCTATCGCCGTAGAAAACGACAGTGTCGCCATCTTTCAGATAAAAATCGCTTTGCGCGGCCAGACGGCTGGAACACACAAAGCAAAGTAGTAATGCCCCTAGAAACCGCATCGTTCTTTCATCGTAGCGATTCGTTTCAGGCCTTGGTGAGCGCCGGATCGGCGGTGCGCAATGCACGGTGGTGGTCAAACCACCAGGCCCAGGGAATCAGGATCGCTTCCCCAATTATTCCCGCCCATGCAATTTCAGCCACGCTGGGCGGGGGAGCGCTAAATCGGTCCATAATCCGAGTCCGAAACGAGGGCCGCCGGGATAGATCGGCATATCCGGCCGATGGGTGATCCAGTCAAGTATCCAGTGGCTTACGACGCCAATCCAGATGACCAGCGTACCGCGCCAATAGCGTGTGATCAGGTGATACATGAGCGCGAACGTAGTGGCCCAGGCGATGGACATCAGCAAGCTGTGGGACCAGGGATAATCAAAAAGATCGAGCGGCGTGAAGCGTGTATTGCCGGGATCGATGCGCACCTGCTCCCAGCCGAGCAGCAGGAACACAGGCCATAGCATATCGAGGAACAGTGGCGCAGTGATCAGGACGGCCATGTTGGTGCGGGGCGCGAAGTTCTTACTTGCAAAGCCCACAGCGAAGTGACCGATGAACATAGGCGACGCGCCCTACAAGTTTACGCTTCGCTCAGCGCTGGGTTCCATCCCGCCGGCGGCTCCCGCAAATAGTTCCAGAAAAGCTTGGTCGACCCAATGGATTCGTGTTGGGACGGTTAGAAAAAAGCCTCATCGTCAGGCTTGGTTTTCCTAGGGGTGCGCCTTCGAGCAACCGTAACCTTATTCCTGGCGGGTTTTGGCTGAGCAGGTTTACGTCGAGTGACCCCCAGCCCACGCTCCAACAATTCTTGTAGTAGCTTTTTTTCCGCTGGCGTCACAACCTTCGTGAACTTGTCGGGACGTTCCGTCATTAGTTGTTGCAGCCTGGAGATCCACTGCAGGGACTCGGCGGCAGGATGCTCGCCAATCTCTGCTACCACCTTCAGCGCTGTTTCCAGATCAGGGATCGAGCGATAGCAGTTCAATGCTTCTTTAAGATTTCCGACCTGCAGATGGCATTCCGCAGCGCTGCGAAAATCGCTCATACCTTCGTGGCAAACGGCCTCCAGCTTTGGCTGACGCTCCCGTGAAGCGCGCAACGCCGCTAGAGCGGGCGCAAACTGCTTGTCTTTGATCAACAACTGGATCGCACGCTGTTGCAGACGTTCCGTCCGGGCAGTCCGGTCTGGAACGTCCAGCGCTTCGTAGAAAGGCGGGATCAGCTTGATTAGCACCGCTGCGTTGTGGCCGTTGAAAAGCGCCGATTCCAGTTCCTCCGTCCAGGGCTTGGACTTCGCGCCAAGTTCCACCAGGAGCCAAGGTTCGATCTGGTCTTTGTGCAGGGGAAGAGTTTGGGCAAACTCAACCAACGCCGAAACGCGATTCTCGGCAGTCACTCGATGAACTCGTCCGATCGCATCGATGATCGCGGCCAGCCCAAAGCGGCGCGCGCTAGCCGCAGCGCGGCGGGCTTCGACGAACAGATCCGGCCTGCCTAATTCAGCAGGGAGCCGCGTATTGCGTAGACCTAAGGTGAAACAGACCTCGGCCAGCGTCAGATAGGCTGCATCGCGCGCGGCTTCATCCGTCACCGCTGCCATCGAACCGGGCCGCCCTAGCAGGGTGATCGCCTGTTGGGCGCGCGACCAAGCGATTTCGGGCTTCACTTGCAGATATTGCCGCGCATCTGCCTGGCAGCGTTGAACTCGCTCCTCCGCCTCCAGTTCGTCCTCCTCGAGAGTCTTTAACAGGGCCGCGGGCATGCATGATGACACACCGCTTTCGACGTCTCCACCGTTGAGAAATGCGATGCTCTGTTGGACTACCTGATCAGTCGGGTTGATGTCGAGCCAGAACAATCGTTCTGTGGGACGGCTCAGAGCCACCCGCAACTGATCGATGGCAAGGCGCTTTCGCAGACCTTCGAGATCGGAATCGGCACGCAGGCGACTATCTTCGCGCAGGATCAGGTCGATGTGACGTCCGGCATCAAGCACACAGACCGAGTGAAAGTCGAGTCCCTTCGCTTCAGAGACTGTCAGCACCGCCCCGCGAGCTGGCTCGGGCACGAACGGAGGGACGGTATCGTCCAAAGTGATCAGCGCTAGCCCCTCGCGTCTGGAAAGCGAAATCAGCAGTTCGTTCAACTCGTGTCCCACGGCCGCGGTGCAATAAAGGATTTGGTCGGCGGCGTCATCGTCTATTTCCGCATAGCCCGTGCCGCTCGGCCGCTCCTGCTTTTGAATATGAGAATACAAGTCCCAAACACGATTCACCAGCTCGGCAATACGGCGCGGGCTGCGTAAGTTGGAGGAGAGCTTGTGCTCGGACGGAGTGCCAACGCGGGAGTGAAGCAGGTCGCTAAGCCAGGCCCATTCGAAGTCGGTGGGACGGACGGTTTGGGCCTCGTCACCTGCCATTAGAAGCGGTACGGGCGCACGCTGTTGGCGATTGATAAGAGAGGCCAGTTCCACCACAAACCAGGCGTCGATGGGCGTGAGGTCCTGGCACTCATCCACCGCGACGCAATCGAAATCAAATAATGTCGAGTCACTTCCGTTGGTGGGGGCGCGTAACCGCTCGACCGCGCGCCAGGCCAGGGCGAGTTCCGGGAAATAGCGCTCGGCCAGAGTACTGGGATCCAGTCGCTCGAGACGAACGGCGGCTTCCAGTGCGCCTGCGACTGCTGCTTTGCCCAGCGATCGTGCGCGGCGCTCTCGGTATGCCTGGTCGGAAACGCGTGGGTATTTGCACGCAGCGAATCGACCAATGGCGACCGGAAGTGCATCGCCGGCCAGGTGTGCGTGGAATTCATCGTAGAGGGCGCCTGGGTTCTTGGCCCAGACGCCGAGAGTCCGAGCAAATGGCGCCAAGTCCCGCAGAAAGCGCCGCCGTGTTTCGTGCTCAAGGACGATCGGCGTTTCCAACCCAAGTACCTGTCGCACTAAATTTTGGAACGTGATGACAAAAAACCGCTTGTGGTTGGAGCAAAAGCGGTCAAAGTAATCCCGGGCCAACGCAGCGAGATCATGAGAGTAGGTTATATAAAGGATCCGTTCGGCGCCAGCGGAGTCCGCTGCATGCCAAAGGGCAGTGGTCTTGCCCGAACCAGGATGTCCTTTGAGAAGCCGCACCGGCTGACGGGCCGAAGCAAACCGCGCCTGCGGCTGCGTCCATGGCAGGGGTGAGTATTCTTCTTGCCGAAGATCGCGGACCGTCACTGGCATGTAGTGGGCGGCGAAGGACTGCGCCAGCAGCGGCGAATGATCGTCATGATGACGGATGTCGCGCAGGAACACCGAGCCCTCCGCGACATCAGAAAACTCGCCAGACTCCTTTAGCGGAAGGGCAGTCTTGGGAGCCCACCAGGCGTAGAAATGGCTGCCGTGGTTGCCGCCCAGCCGTGATCGCCGCCAGCCGTGATTAACGCCCTGCGTTGCTTTGTAGTGTAAGCGCCGGGCATCGACTGAGAGGCGCTGCATCAGAAAAGCAGCTCGCCTGCCGATCGAATCTCGACCATGCTCCGCGAGTTTTTCCAGGAATTCCTGATGGCAGAAGAGTGGGTTGGACGCCCTCGATGTTTCGAATACCTCAAGAAAGCGAAGTTGTTCTTTTGGGGCCAAGAATCTCTAGTTTAGTGTGTTGGGGGGCGTCGTGTCTGGAGAGTCTGCTGCTAAACTTCGAGGTTACCTCCGAATGGACCACGCGAAGCACATTTCCGTCTCTAAGGCGGATCCTCACTCATATCGAAGTGCATCGACAGGATCAATACGGGTTACCCGGCGAGCGGGGAACCACATGGCTAATAGGGCAACTACGATCAGAATCATCGGTACAGAGACGAACACGATCGGATCTAGTGGTTCGACTCCAAAGAGCAAGCTTCCGATTAAGCGTGTGAGGCCTGACGCTGAAACAATGCCTATGCTAACTCCGAGCACTGCAAGACGCATGCCCTGAATGATGACCATCTTCCGAACCGCGCCAGGATCAGCGCCCAGAGCGAGCCGGATTCCAATTTCTTGCGTTCGCTGCTGCACGGAATAGGCCATCAAACCGTAGATGCCGATCGCGGCGAGCATGAGAGCGGACGACCCGAAAATTGTCATAAGTAGCATATTCAACTGCGCTCGAGCAGTGGATTGTGCGGCCACCTCGTCCATGGAACGAATGCGTGCGACGGGCATCCCAGTAGCCTGGCGCACCTCTTCTTTGATTGCGGAACTTAGAGAATGCGGTTCGACGCGCGTGCGGACGATCCAGGCAAGAGGCAGAAGCCGGAAGTCGAGCGCGTTAATGCCATCCGGCAATTGTGCAATCGGAACATACATTTCCGGTCTTGGACTCCGGTTCAACCCCACATCTCGGACATCGCTGACGATACCCACGATCTGGCGCGCTGGATCTTTATCGTACTCGGGCCGGACGCCCCTCCCTATAATCAGGTGGTCGCTCAGCGGGTCTCCTTTCGGCCAGAGTTGGCGAGCCATCGTCTGGTTGATTACGACAACTCCGGGCGCTCCGGCGTCATCGCGTTCCGTGAACCCGCGACCTCGCAGAATCCGAATATGGAAAGAATCGAAGTATTCTGGGGAAATGAACGTCCAACCGGCGAAGCCATGGTAGAGTCCCTTCAGCGGTCTGCCGGCAACAATGTAGGAAAGTTGCCAAACGGTTTCCAGTGGTATGCAGCACGAGGATGCGACGGACGCAACTCCAGGCAGAGTATGGATACGTTGCACACCCTCTCGAACCAGCCGGTCAACCTCGGAAGTTTTTTCGAAGCGCTCGCTGGCGAGCGACATTTGCATGACCAGCACATTATGGGAGTCAAAGCCGGGGTTAACAGAGTGCAATGCCACGTACGTGCGAATCAGCAACGCCGCTCCAACCAACAGTATCAGCGCCAGCGCCACTTCGCCGATCACCAGCAGCGCGCGGCTCTTGTTCTGGCGAAAATCCTTGCCCGACCGGCTGCTGCTCTCTTTCAGCGCAGTACAGAGATCGAATCGGGATGCCTGGAGTGCCGGGATCAGACCAAAAAGCACGGCGGTTACCAGCGAGACGACACAAGTGAAGGTGAAGACACGCCAGTCCGCGGTGACAGCGGAGCCATTTTCTCCAATGCGAGGAATATTGACGACATTCAGCGGCGCAAGAACGGGATTGCTCGGATACAGGCCCAGGAGTGCCCGGATACCCACAACGCCGAGCACAAGGCCAAGCGCGCCACCGGTTAGCGAAAGAACTATGCTTTCCGTGAGCAGATGGCGAATGATCTGCCCGCGGCCGGCGCCCACGGCGGCACGGATGGCAATCTCGCGCTTCCGGCCAGCCGCGCTGGCGAGCAGAAGGCTAGCGACATTGGCGCATGCGATAAGGAGCACAAATGCCACGGCGCCGAACAGAACGATCAACGATGACCGGACCTCGCCGGTCATAGCGGACCGTATTGGCTCGATGCTGAAACTCGTTCCTTTACCCAGGAGTTTCGGAAACTCGTGGCGAAATTCATTAGTTGCTACCTGTAAGTGGGCGATCGCCGCTCCGAGGGTCACACCAAGTCTGAGCCGCGCAGAGACGCGGACAAAAGGGCTTCCTTGTTCGCTGTTGGGATCCATTTGAAAAGGAATCCAGACATCAGGGTCTTGATCAAACTGCTCCGAATTGAAGTTGCGATTGAGAATTCCGAGCACGAGGTGCGGCGCTCCACTGATCGATAGGGTTTTGCCAACGGCCTGCGGATCACTGCCGAAGCGCTGTTTCCACAGTCTATAGCTGAGGACCACGAAATGACCCGCGTTGGGGCGATCTTCATCTTCCGTAAACGTGCGGCCATGGAGGACCGCCGCACCAAACAGATGGAAAAAATCGGCGCTGACGCGAGCGGCCGCGATCTGCTCCGGATTGGAGCCGCCGGTCAGGTTCACCAGTTCTAAGCGATGAGCGGAAACGTCCTGAAAATCGCTTGTCTGTTGTCGCCATAGATAAAAATTTTGAGCCGAGCCCCCGAGCGCCGATCCACCTGGAAACGTGAGCCTGAACTGGACGATGCGATCGGGATCTGGGGCATTAAGCGGCCTTAGCAGCACGGCATTGACCACCGAAAAAATGCCTGTATTGGCCCCGATTCCAAGTGTCAACGCCACTACCGCAGTGATCGTGAAAGCCGGATTGTGCTGCAACCTGCGAAGTGAGTATTTCAGATCATTAAGAAGAGTATGCATGACTCACTACCCGATTGCCGCGAGCAGTAGTGCTGAGCCTCCGAAGACAGTCATTAGAACCATATTGAAGTCCTGGCGAGAGGCGCACGGCCTGGAGATCTCGTCCATGGAGCGGCGGGTGCCTCAAGAAAGCGAAGTTGTTCTTTGGGTGCCAAGAAATCTCTAGTTTAGTGTGTTGGGGGGCGTCGCGACTCCGGCGAGGGACTTGTTTCACGCCTCGCTCAGCGCTGGATTCCATCCCGCCGGCGGCTCCCGCAACAGCTCCAGGAAAGCTTGCCCGGCGCGATGGAAGCGCTTCTTGCGCCGATGCACGATCCCGACCGGACGGTAAAGCCGCAGACTCGAAATCGGAATCGGCACTAGCCTGCCCTGCTTGACCTCTTCCTCCATGATGCGCGCCGGCATAATGCTGACGCCCTCGCCGTGAGCCACCGCTTCTTTGATCATTTGTAAGTTGTCGAAGTGCAGTGTCAGATTCACCTCGACATGATGCTCGCGAAGAAAGCGGTCGATGTCGCGGCGAATGGGCAGGTCTTCATCGAAGCCGACGAAGTCGAGCCCCTCCAGATCCTCCGGCCGCACTTCGGATTTCTCTGCCAACGGGTGATAAGGAGACGCCGCCACTACCATCTCCTCCTGCCGCCACGGAAGCACGGTGACTTCCTTGGTTGCCTCTGGATAACTGAGCAATCCGAGATCGGCTCGATCAGTGACCACGGCTTCGTACACTTTCTCGGGCCGCAAGTATTCCACTTCCAAATGCGCTTCCGGATACCGCCGCGAAAACTCCTGCTCTAGCTGCGACATCTCTGACAGCCCGACCGAATAGATGGAAGCGACTCGCACGGTGCCCTCCACTTCGGACTTCATCCGCTCTAGCGCTGCTTGAAACTCATCCTGCCGACGCAATACATCGCGGCACATGTCGAGATACAGCTTCCCGCCGTCGGTCACCGTGAGTGGACGGCTGGTGCGATCGAGCAGCGCTAGGCCCAACTGCTCTTCCAGATCCTGAAGATGCTGGCTGGCTGCCGACTGGCTGATTCCATTCAGCTTCGCACCCTTGCTGACACTGCGGCTTTGCGCTATGTCCCTAAAAAGCTTGGCTCGTTCGAGATCCACTGTAATCAAATTGTATTAGAATATCTAATATAATGTCAATGTAAATCTCTATTGCTCTAATATTATCCGCGCTGCTATACTCAAGCATGGCCGGCCTCCCAGTCGAGCAGGGTCTCTATGACCCGAGAAACGAACACGACGCCTGTGGTATCGGCTTCGTGGTCAACATCCAGGGCGAGCAGTCGCACGAGATCATCCTCAAAGGGCTGCAGATCCTGATCAACCTCGCGCATCGCGGCGCTTGCGGATGCGACTCCGAGACTGGCGACGGCGCGGGCATTCTGATCCAGATTCCGCACAAGTTCTTCTCGCGCGAATGCGCCGATCTCGGATTCACGCTGCCGCCGGTGGGCGAATACGGAGTCGGGATGGTGTTCTTGCCTGTCGAGCCGTCGCATCGTCTGTTGGCCGAAGGAATTCTGGAGCGGATCGCCCGCGAAGAGGGCTTGACCGTGCTCGGATGGCGCGACACTCCCGTGAATGTCGATGCCATTGGCCGCGTGGCGCGCGCGTCGCAGCCTTACATCGAACAGATCTTCATCCGTGGCGCGTTCGGCATGACCCAGGATGAGCTGGAACGCAAGCTCTACGTCGTGCGCAAGCGAGCAGAATCCGAAATCGCCGCATCCGATCTGCCGGACAAAAACTTCTTCTACATTCCTTCGCTGTCGTCGCGCACTATCATCTACAAAGGCCTGCTGCTGGCGCCGCAGATTGCCGAGTTTTACAACGAGCTCACCGATCCCGACGCAGTCAGCGCCTTGTGTCTGGTGCATCAGCGGTTCTCGACCAACACATTTCCCTCCTGGCAACTGGCGCATCCTTACCGCTACCTGTGCCACAACGGAGAAATCAATACGGTCCGCGGGAACGTCAACTGGATGCACGCGCGGACGAAAGTGCTCGCATCGGAACTGTTCGGCGACGACCTGAAGAAGGTGTTCCCGGTCATCACTCCGGGGGGCAGCGACACAGCATCGCTCGACAACGCCGTCGAGTTGCTGACTCTGGCTGGCCGCAGTTTGCCGCACGTGATGACCATGCTGATCCCGGAAGCTTGGGACGGCGACATGACCATGCGGCCCGAGAAAAAGGCGTTCTACGAATATCACGCTTCACTCATGGAGCCTTGGGATGGCCCGGCGGCTGTGGCTTTTACCGATGGCCGTGTGATCGGCGCTACTCTCGATCGCAACGGCTTGCGGCCTGGGCGTTATCTGGTCACGCACGACGGCCTGGTGATCATGGCTTCCGAGACCGGAGTCCTGCCGGTAAAGCCGGAAGAGGTGAAGTTTAAAGGACGCTTGCAGCCCGGGCGCATGCTGCTGGTGGATACCATCGAGCGCCGTATCATTTCCGACGACGAGATCAAGGAACGGCTATGGAGCCGCCAATCCTACGGCGAATGGCTGAAGGCGGGCCAAATCACGCTGGATAGCCTGCCCGAGCCTCCGCGCGTGTACGAATCGGACCTCGACAGTATCGTCATGCGGCAGCGGGCCTTCGGCTACACCGATGAAGATCTGCGCGTGCTGATGCAGCCTATGGCCGCAACCGGCGACGAGGCCGTCGGATCGATGGGCACCGACACGCCGCTGGCCTGTCTATCGGATAAGCCGCAGCCGCTGTTTCATTACTTCAAGCAGATGTTCGCCCAGGTGACCAATCCGGCCATCGATCCGATCCGCGAAGAGCTGGTGATGTCGCTGACCAGCTATATCGGGACCGAGCGCAATATCTTAGAAGAGACTTCGCAGCACTGTCACACGCTGAAGCTGCCGCATCCGCTGCTGACCAACCGGGATCTCGAAAAACTGCGCCGCGTTTCCACCAGCGACCTCCTCGCCAACACACTGCCGATGCTGTTCCGCGTGGCTGGCGGCGAAAAAGAATTGGAACGCGCGCTGGATGGACTATGCCGCAGCGCCTCGCTGGCCGTGAAGTCACGCTATACGCTGCTGATACTTTCCGATCGCGGCACGGACCAGGAATACGCACCCATTCCCAGCCTGCTGGCGCTTTCGGCCGTGCACAATCATTTGGTTCGCGAAGGGACGCGCACGCAGGTGGCGCTGATTATCGAATCCGGCGAACCACGCGAGGTGATGCACTTCTGCCTGCTGATCGGCTATGGTGCGAGCGCCGTGAATCCGTATCTGGCCATCGAGACGCTCGAAGATCAGGCTACGCGCGGCAATCTCGGGAGCGGCATCACTTTCGAAACCGCCCTCAAGAATTACAAAAAGGCCGTCAATAAAGGCCTGCTCAAAGTCTTCTCCAAGATGGGCATTTCGACGCTGCAGAGTTATCGCGGTGCGCAGGTGTTCGAAGCCATTGGCTTGAACAAATCTCTGGTGGAGCGCTACTTCACCGGAACCTCATCGCGCATCGAAGGGATCGGGCTCGACGTCCTGGCGCGCGAAGCCCGGATGAAACACGACCACGCCTTCCGGCACGTTTCTGAGGCGGATACGGAGTTAGCCATCGGTGGTAATTATCAGTATCGCGTGCGCGGCGAGTATCATTTATTCAATCCACTGACCGTCAGTAAGCTGCAGCATGCGGTGCGGCAGTCGAGCTTCGAGACGTTCCAGGAATACACGTCGCTGATCAATAATCAGAGCCACGAGCTGTGCACGTTGCGCGGCTTGATGGAGCTGAAACCAGCCGAGAAGCCGGTGCCGATCGAAGAAGTCGAGCCCGCGACCGAGATCGTCAAGCGCTTCGCGACCGGAGCGATGTCCTACGGTTCGATCAGCAAGGAAGCGCACGAAACGCTGGCCATCGCGATGAACCGCATCGGAGGAAGATCCAACACCGGGGAGGGCGGCGAGGACGAAGCCCGGTTCCAGCGCGATCCGAATGGCGACTGGCGCAGGAGCGCCATCAAGCAAGTAGCCTCGGCCCGGTTCGGCGTGACTACCAATTATCTGGTGAACGCCGACGAGCTGCAGATCAAGATCGCTCAAGGGGCGAAGCCTGGCGAAGGCGGTCAGTTGCCCGGCCACAAGGTCGACGAAACGATCGCACGAGTGCGGCATTCGATTCCCGGCGTGCAATTGATCTCGCCGCCGCCGCATCACGACATTTACTCGATCGAGGATCTGGCGCAGCTCATTTACGACTTGAAGAATGCCAATCCCAAGGCGCGCATTTCGGTAAAGCTAGTGGCCGAAGTGGGCGTGGGAACGGTGGCCGCGGGCGTCGCAAAAGCGCATGCCGACCTGGTGCTTATCAGCGGCCACGACGGCGGCACGGGAGCATCGCCGCTCACTTCCATCAAACACGCCGGCGTTCCCTGGGAATTGGGCCTGGCCGAAACACAGCAAGTGCTGGTGATGAACGATCTGCGCAGCCGCATCCGCGTCCAGACCGACGGAAAACTTCAGACCGGTCGCGACGTCACCATCGCTGCTCTGCTGGGCGCTGAGGAGTTTGGATTTTCCACCGCTCCTCTAGTGTCGATGGGCTGCATCATGATGCGCAAGTGCCATCTGAATACCTGTCCGGTGGGAATCGCGACGCAGGACCCGGCGCTGCGCAAGAAATTCCAGGGCCAGCCGGAAAACGTCATCAACTTCTTCTTCTTTATCGCCGAAGAGGTGCGCCAGTGGATGTCCAAGCTGGGGTTCCGTTCCATGGATGAGATGGTCGGGCGAGTGGACCGCATTGAAATGCGCAAGGCCATCGATCATTGGAAGGCGCGCGGGCTGGATTTTTCGAGCATTCTCTATAACCCGCAGGTGCCGCGTCGAGTCGGCCGGCGCTGCACGATCGCGCAGGATCACGGGCTCGAGCAGGCGCTGGATTACAAGCTGATCGATCATGCGCGCAAGGCGCTCGAGCACGGCAATCGCGTGGAATTCAAGATGCCGATCCGCAACGTGCATCGCACTGTCGGCGCCATGCTGTCGGGCGAAATCGCGCGGCGCTATGGATCGGCCGGTCTGCCGGATGACACCATCCGTTTCGATTTCAACGGCTCGGCGGGACAAAGCTTCGGGGCTTTTCTGGCCAAAGGCGTCACGCTCACGCTCGAAGGCGATGCCAATGATTATGTCGGCAAAGGGCTCTCCGGAGGCAAGCTGATCGTCTATCCCCCGCGAACATCCACATTCTTACCGGAAGAAAACATGCTGGTCGGTAACGTCGTGCTGTACGGCGCGACCAGCGGCGAGGCTTATTTCAACGGCATGGCGGGCGAGCGATTCGCGGTCCGCAATTCGGGCGCGACGGCGGTGGTCGAGAGCGTCGGCGATCATGGCTGCGAGTACATGACCAAGGGGCTGGTAGTGGTGCTCGGGCGCGCCGGACGCAACTTCGCGGCGGGGATGACCGGCGGCATCGCATATGTACTCGATGAGACCGGCGAATTCTCGAGCGTACTGTGCAACCGCGCCAGCGTGGATCTGGAGCCACTGGAGGACCCGGCCGATATGCGGACCGTTCAGAACTTGATCGAAAAGCATGTAGAGGCGACCAATAGCCCGCGCGGACAGTGGATACTCGAAAACTGGAACGAAATGGTTCCGAAGTTCGTCAAGATTTTCCCGCACGAATACAAGCGGGTGCTCGGAATTCCAAAGTTTATCCCACGACCGGCGGCGCACATCGCACAACCTGCCGAGAGGCAAGAGGCCGCCCATGGGTAAAATCACGGGCTTCCTCGAACACACGCGCGAGCTTCCGCAGCGCCGCGCGGTCGCCGAACGTGTCAATGACTGGTTCGAGGTTTACCAGGATTTCCCCGACGAGAAAGTTCAAACCCAGGGCGCGCGTTGCATGGATTGCGGTGTGCCGTTTTGCCACAACGGCTGTCCGCTGAACAATGTGATTCCGGATTGGAACGATCTGGTGTACCGCGACCACTGGCGCGAGGCGATCCGCGCGCTGCACGCCACCAACAATTTTCCGGAGTTCACCGGCCGCATCTGCCCGGCGCCGTGCGAAGCCGCGTGCGTGCTGGGCATCAACGAGCCGCCGGTAGCGATCAAGGTCATCGAAAAACAGATCATCGAGCATGGGTTTCGCGAAGGTTGGATTCGGCCGGAACCGCCTATCGAGCGAACCGGCAAGCGCGTGGCCATCGTCGGCTCGGGACCAGCGGGGCTCGCCGCGGCTCAGCAATTGAATCGCGCCGGGCATTCGGTAACGGTGTTCGAGAAAGCTGACCGCGTCGGCGGGCTGCTGCGCTACGGCATCCCCGAGTTCAAGATGGAAAAATGGGTGCTCGACCGGCGGCTCAAGCAGATGATTGCCGAGGGCGTCGAGTTCCGCACCAACGTCCATGTCGGCGAAGCAATTCCTGGTGAGGAGCTGCGCGAAGATTTTAATGCGATCCTGCTATCGGGCGGCGCCGAGCAGCCTCGCGACCTAAGGGTTCCGGGCCGGGAGTTGAAGGGCATCCATTTCGCCATGGAGTTTCTTCCGCAGCAGAACCGGCTGTGCGCGGACGATACGGTTCCCAACCAGATTCTCGCCACCGGCAAGCGCGTGGTGATCATCGGCGGAGGAGACACGGGCGCGGATTGCCTGGGTACATCGCATCGCCAGAAACCGATGTCGGTGCATCAGTTCGAGATTATGCCAATGCCGCCGAACGAGCGCTCGCCCCAGACGCCCTGGCCCTTGTGGCCGCTGCAGCTCAGAGCGGAAAGCGCACACGAAGAAGGTGGGATTCGCGATTGGAGCCTCGCGACCACGTCGTTTAGCGGCGACGAGCGCGGGCGGGTGCGCAAACTGCACGCGGTTCGTGTGGGACCAGCGCCTAAGTTCGAGCCGATTCCCGGCACCGAATTCGCGATGGATGCCGACCTAGTGCTGCTGGCCATGGGATTCACCGGGCCGGTGCGCGGCGGGATCATCGAGCAACTGAGCGTGAATTTAGACGCGCGCGGAAATGTCGCGACCGACGCCGGCTACATGACCTCGTCGCCGGGAGTCTTTGCTGCCGGCGACCTGCGCCGTGGCCAATCGCTAGTGGTGTGGGCGATCGCCGAAGGCCGGAATGCCGCCGCGTCCATCGACCACTACCTGCGAAACTAGCCCACCCCAGCCGACCAAGGTTAAGATAAGAACTAGGGGTGAAGCTCAGTAAGTCGCGGTGCGGACCACCTTCGGAATCCACTCGGAAGACCCGGCGAAGCTGTGACAGGGGATTGAATGCGCTGCGGCACATTTAATATATTCGCCAGGGTCCGGAGTGCTTGGACGACAGCGAAGCGATACCGGCCGATTGCTCTGTTGGCAACGGCATGGGTGTTTTCTTATTCGTTAAACGCGCAGGAATTAAAGGCAAGTCTGCCGAATCTGGACTTGATTCTGGATTCTTTGGAGCGAACCGAGGAGCAGAACCCGGCCCTCGCTCGCCCCTACGAAGTGACGTGGCAGTATAAGGTATTCCGGGCCGACGACCCCAAGCCTTCCTCGGAAGTAACCGCTCAAATCAGCTTCACTCCCCCTGACATCAAAACATTCAAAATCACCGAAGAGCAGGGAAACCCGAGAGGTGAGAAGATCGTAACCGCCCTTTTGGAACAGGAAATAGCTTCTGCCACGGAAGGCCATAAGGGCGACATCAGTCGATCCAATTATGACTTCGTCTTCCTGCGCGAGCAAAACTTGGGAGTGGTTCCTGAGTACGTGCTGCACATCATTCCCAAGCGCAAGGAAAAGGGCCTGCTCCTGGGCGACATCTGGGTGGATGCCAAGACCTACCACATCCGGCAGATTGTTGGAGTCCCGCTCAAGAGTCCCTCTTTCTGGATCAAGGACATCAACATCACCGTCCAATTCGCCGCCGTAAACGGCATGTGGATGCACGTTTCGGTGGACGCCATCGCGACGGTCCGGTTTCTAGGCATTTACACCCTTACAGGTCGTGATTTGGAGCCGCCAAGCGCTGCTTCAAGCGCGCCTAGCCCCTGATAAAACTACCGCAGCCGGCGCATCTCAAATGAGCTGAAGGCGGCGTAGGGTTAGACTTGGGTGGCAGGCCGCCCTGAAGGATGGAGGAATATAGACAAGTGGAGCAACCACTGGATCCATCTCAATTGATCCGGGCGAAGCGCGCCGAAATTCCCCGGATCGCAGCCAAGCATGGTGCCACGAACATTCGTGTGTTCGGTTCCGTGGCCAGGGGTGAGACGCGCGCGGAGAGCGACGTGGACTTCTTGATAGACGCAGGCCCGGTCACCAGCTCCTGGTTTCCGGCCGGCCTGATTGTCGACCTGCAGGACCTTCTAGGAAGACCCGTCGAGGTCGTTACGGAGAAGGGCTTAAATCCGCTGATCCGCGACCGCGTCCTGCAAGAGGCCGTGCCTCTTTGAAGTTCGACGCAGCCAACACGATGGAACGGTTGCGTTTTTTCAAGGCGCCCCCGAGGCTTGTCTCGGCTACGCCGTTTGCCAACGTTGCTGAATTGCCTCCAAGCGCAACCTAAGGGCATGGCCTTTGTTGGGATGGAGCCGTGTATACTGACCCACGAGCGATGCGACGGCTCTCAAATTCATGACCGAGCGTCCGTCGGATACCGAGCCGCATCGCGCTTCAATTTCGCAGCTATGAACCATGGCCCGAATGCGGTTCTTCTTTGCGTGTCCCAAACCGGCGCTGTTGCTACCAACCGCTAGGCCGGTTACTTCCATGCGCTGCCCCGCATAAACCAAGCTGTGCTTGGACCTCTTGAGCCTAAGCCCATACCGGTTGACCATTGATGCCAGCAGTGATAGTGCATGGTTAAGTTCCTCCGCCGTTTTATCAGTCTTCGAAGAGATTGTCATATCGTCGATGTAGCGGGTATAGTCAAAGCCCATCGACCGCAGTTTGGCAACCAGGTCAGGCTCGCATGCCCAGAACACGAGATTGGCAAGATAGCTACTAGTCTTTGCCCCTTGGGGAAGTTCGCCTCGGAGCGTCGTTAGTCGAGCCAGCGTTCGGGGCACTTCCAATGGAAAGTGAAAAAAATATTTCCATATGTCGAACACTATGGAGGAAGACGTTGACGGAAAGAATTTCGCTATATCCTCGTTGATCATCACACGTGCACCAGTATGCACATGGGCGTTTCGCACGTAGTCTCTGCCGGCCAGCCCACTCATGAGATAAGACGGATATTTGACACGCTTCAAGATTAAGCATTGAATACGGGCCTGCATCGCCTTCAGGGGCGGCATCGCGTCATAACATACCCGAACAGTGCCGTCTTTCCTGGGCCGATTGACTTCTCGGTACAAATCGTCCGCGATCGATTCAACGCGCTTGAGTTCCTCGATGGAACAATGCAACATTCTCGCCAGCGCGATAGTGCTGCCGATTGGAGAGAAAGGATAGATTGGACGTTCAGGCTCTTTGTTTTGCATTGAGTAACTTGAAAGCAATTCCTGCCAGCTTGTCGCGCACATCCCCAGGCACGCCCTTCAAGTCACCCGGTTCAGCCGCTAAGAAGGTTAACAGGCTTAGAGGAACACCTAGCGCCCGCGCAATTTCTTCAACGGTCGAGATCGCTGGGTCGCGTTTTCCCTGTTCGATGAGGGAGATATAAGACACCGATTTGCCGATTTTGCTGGCTAGCTCCTCTTGCGACAAGCCAAGATTCGTTCGACAAAGTTTGATAGATCTTCCTAGATTCATTGCGATTCCGTCAACCAGGAGTGGAACTGTAGTCTGTCGCATCACCCACGATAATGTTTGACAATTTCGGCGATCACTAACGCTGCCTCACCTAGACGGCCCGCAAGTTGCAGGCCATCATCGACAAGCGCCATCAGCGCCGCCCTATCATTCACCACCGTCTCACACCGTTCGAGGCGTCCGACGACGCTTTCGAACAACTCGATGACGCTGGGCTCAAGGTTGTTAGGCAACTGCGCTCGAACCTCACGGAGATCCTTCGCACAGTCTTTGAGTAAATTAATTGTTGCTTTACTCATCAGAAGCACGCCTCCTTTCTGATGCGTGCAGTCCCGACAAACGCAGCAGAGGAGGAACGGCACAACTTGAGACCCACAGACTACATCCAGAATGCGCGAAGCAGTCCCGTTGCTTAATACAGAGCACTGGGAACGTACTACGTTTTGGCCAGCGAGCACAGTAGTAAGTACAAGTCGACCGTCATGCGTCGGGTATCTTGTTTCCTACTTCTTGTCGCCGCCGATAGGTCCCACAAAAGGGACCGACCCTCCCCGATAAAGAAGAAGGGCCAACACAACACCCCTGCTACTCGGCAACAACCATTCAGTTCTCAAAGAGCCGGTAGATGATGAGCATCTAGCCAAAGACAGAATACTGCTGTTCTGTTCTCTTGTCAAATATTTTTACTGTGAGTAAAGATACCAAATTCACGATGAAGGCGTCATCGCATTCTATGAAATACTGCTGGTGTTCTCGATGGCTCACGGCGTCTGCTCCGAAAAAAGGCGGCCTTTGGCAGGCCGCCCTGAAGCATGGAGGATAAACCTCCCACCGAAATCTTGCGCTAGCCGCGGCTAACTACACCCGCTCGTTCCGCCGCAGTTCTCGCACTTGTAGCAACTCCCGTTGCGCGTCATCAGGCCTCCGCATTCCGAACACAGCGGCGCATCGCTCACCGATGGATCAAACGGCAGCGCCTGTTGCGGCTCGGGCTCGGTCGGACGCAGCACCTGCGCGTTGCCCGCCTCGCTGATCGCGTACTCCGGTCCCAGAAACTTGGTGCCCATCCAGCGGAAGATGTAATCCATGATGGACTTCGCGTACGGCACATGCGGATTCCCCGTCCAGCCGCTCGGCTCGAAGCGCACGTGGCTGAACTTGTCGACGAAAAACTTCAGCGGCACGCCGTACTGCAGCGCGTAGCTGATGCTGGTGGCGAAGCTGTCCATCAGACCGCTGATGGTGGAACCTTCCTTGGCCATCGAGATGAAAACTTCGCCCGGCGTACCGTCCTCGTACAGTCCCACCGTGATGTAGCCCTCGTGCCCGCCGATCGAAAATTTGTGCGTAAGAGACTGCCGCTCATCGGGCAGCTTGCGGCGCACGGGCCGATAGACGATCTTCTCAACAGGTGCCGCCGCAACGGCAGTCGAGGTCGCGCTCGTCTTCTTCTCGCCTTTGCCCGTGCCCGAACTCAAAGGCTGCGCCTTCTTCGATCCGTCGCGATATATGGCCACGGCCTTCAAACCCAGCCGCCAGCTCTCCATGTAGGCGTCCATGATCTCTTCCACCGTGCATTCTTCGGGCATGTTGATGGTTTTCGAAATGGCGCCCGAGATGAACGGCTGCACCGCGGCCATCATGCGCACATGGCCCATGTAATGGATGGACCGCTTGCCGTTCTGCGGCCGGAAGCTGCAATCGAACACCGGCAGATGCTCGTCCTTCAGGCCTGGCGCGCCTTCGATGGTCCCGGTGGCGTCGATGTGCGTAACGATCATCTCCACCTGCTCCGGGCTATAGCCGAGCTTGATCAGCGCCTGCGGCACCGTGTTGTTGACGATCTTGATGATCCCGCCGCCCACCAGTTTCTTGTACTTCACCAGCGCCAGATCGGGCTCGATACCCGTGGTGTCGCAATCCATCATGAAGCCGATGGTGCCGGTGGGCGCGAGCACGGTGGTCTGCGCGTTGCGGAAACCGACCCGTTCGCCCAGGCCATATGCGCTGTTCCAACATTCGACAGCCGCCCCATACAAATCCGCCGGAACGCGCTTGCTGTCGATGCCGCTGACCGCCCTGCCGTGCATCAGGATCACATCCAGAAACGGCTCTTCGTTCACCGCATAGCCGGGACATGGCCCGACCGCTTCCGCGATCCGCGCGCTGGTCAGATAAGCCTGGCCGCACATAACGGCCGTGATCGCGCCGGCCCAGTCGCGCCCCTGCGGGCTGTCGTAAGGAATGCCCATCGACATCAGCAGCGCGCCCAGGTTGGCGTAGCCCAGGCCCAGCGGCCGGAAATCGTGCGAATTGCGGGCGATCTTCTCCGTGGGATAGCTGGCGTTGTCGACGATGATCTCCTGCGCCAGAGTTACGGTGTCGCAGGCGTGACGGAAAGCTTCCACATCGAACTCCCCGCCCGGCCCGACGAACTTCATCAGGTTCAGCGACGCTAAATTGCAGGCCGAATCATCCAGGAACATGTACTCCGAGCATGGATTCGACGCATTGATCCGCGCGGTCGCTTTCGACGTATGCCAGCGATTGATGGTGGTGTCGAACTGCATACCCGGATCGCCGCACTGATGGGTCGCTTCGGCGATCTGGCGCATTAGGTCTTTAGCGTTATAACGCTTCTTGGGCTGGCCATCGGCCACCGAGCGGGTCCACCAGTCGCCATCGGACGCAACCTTCTCCATGAACTCGTCGGTTACCCGCACCGAGTTGTTGGCGTTCTGGAAAAAGATGGAGCCGTACGCTTCGCCATCCAGCGTCGCATCGTAGCCCGCGTCGATGAGCGTGTGGGCCTTCTTCTCTTCCTTGGCCTTGCACCAGACAAACTGCTCGATATCCGGATGATCGACATTCAGGATCACCATCTTCGCCGCGCGCCGCGTCTTACCGCCCGATTTGATAACGCCCGCGAAGGCGTCGAATCCCTTCATGAAGCTGAGTGGTCCCGAAGCCGAGCCTCCACCCGCCAGCGGGCCGTTCTCTTCGCGCAACGGCGAAAGATTAGTGCCGGTACCCGAGCCCCACTTGAACAGCATACCCTCGGTCTTGGCCAGATCCAGAATCGATTCGAGCGAATCCTTCACCGAGTTGATGAAACAGGCCGAGCATTGCGGACGCGATTCGCCCTTCTTCAACTTATGTATGTTGTCGCTCGACTCGTCGTAATAAAAACCATAGCCCCGCGACTCGGCGACTCCCACGTTAAACCAGACCGGCGAGTTGAAGCACGCCTTCTGGGTCAGCATCAGGTGGGCGAGCTCGTTGCGGAAATTCTCGGCGTCCTCTTCCGTTCTGAAATAGCGATCGGCCTTGCCCCAATCCGCGATCGTGTCCACCACCCGATGCACCAACTCGCGCACGCTGCTCTCGCGCTCGGGCGAGCCCATTTTGCCGTAGAAATATTTGCTGACGACGATGTTGGTGGCCGTTTGGGACCAGTCGGCCGGAACCTCTACGTCGTTTTGTTCGAATATGATTGCACCTTTGTCATTCGCGATGACGGCAGTCCGCAGCTCCCATGCGATCTCGTCGTAGGGCGTCTGTCCGGCCTCGAGCTTCTGGGTGAAGTGTTTTGGAAAGCGCACTCCCGCCCGTTGCGGAATGGCGAGTGCCTTTTTGTTGATTTTTTGCAATTCTGGAACCTTACTACTTAGGTTGACGCTCAACTGCCCCATCTTCTATTCTCCCTCTATTTTGGTCTCCCCCGGTACTTCTCGGATTGGTAGCAGGCTCGGAGGCTGACTGTAATAATGCCGCAATATATAGCGGGTCGTCAAGAACTATATCTATATAAGGTGCAGCGCCTTACGAAGAACGTACTTTCGGAGCCTCAATTGCTCAGCGAAACGTCGATATCCGCGGGGATCTGCCAGCGGCCAACCCGGATGAGAAGCCTATGGCGGCCGGGAGGCAAACCCTCGGGAACCCGTAGATTCAACTCGTGCCGTGGGGCACGCGGGTCGATGCATTTGATCTCGAGCCAATCCACCGGACGGTCGCCTATGGTTATCGCGAGCGAGTCGGGCGAGGTGATCTCTTCGAGCTGGATTTTCAAGACGCCGCTGCTCGAGGCGTTTTTTTCCAGCAAGTTGAATCCATCGCTGATGGAGATGATTCGGGGAACCAGGGGCCCCGCCGGAATTACACGAACCGTCCCCGGCCTGCAGAGGCGTTCGCCCTTCAGACGAAGTTCTACCGGCAGCAGTCCAGTGCGCATGCCCTCCGGCAGCCACGCATTCACTTGGCGGACGCCTTCGGCGATGGGCCAGCCGATGAAGTAGGGATCGGCCGGTGCGCCTTCGACGAGCACTTCGAGGTTGTTCAGATCGCACTCGTCCGGCAGGTTCTCCATCCAGATCGAAATTGCGGCGTGACGTTCACGTTTCGGCGCCACCGGTTCGTAGGAGTGGGCGTTGGTGATGCCCTTGATGAGCGGCACGCCCGATTGGACGGCCGGGCTCGGGGGTCGGCGCCGCCAGGTGGTCCACATATATTGCGTTTGGACGTCTTCCAACGCCAGGAGCTGGAGTCCTTTCTCTCGCGTAAAACCGCGGATGTCAGGGCCAGAGAACGTGACGCCGGACCAGGTATCTGGCGCTCCCGAGTGTGGAAGCCCATTAAATTGTCCTCGAAAGATGCCGCCCGGCTTGAGCACGCGGCTGACCTCGTTCATATATTCGAGGACGACAGTGCGGCTGGGAATATGCTGGAACACGGCGTAGGAATAAACGAAGTCGAACGACTGGTCCGCGAATTGCGCCAGGCTGGCGCCATTGGTGGCGTGCACGTGAGCATGCGGGATATCGCGCAGACGCTCGCGCGCGAGCCGGATCATTTCGTCGGAGACATCCACACCGTGGATCTCGGTGAAGTGCCGGCTGAGCGGCTTCATCAGGCGACCGGGTCCGCAGCCGATTTCGAGAGCGCGGCGGTATTTGGGGACCGCTTCCTGACGGTCGCGGCTCGGTATGGGCGTTCGCGGGTTATGAGGCGCCGTTTCCGAGCCGCGCGCGTTAGCAAGCGGAGGCAATCGCCGGAGTTCGCCCTCCAACAAGCGCAGGACATCGGCGGCAGTCGCGAGAAAACTCTCTTCGTCCTGATCGCGCCCGCCAAAGGCAACGTAGTAATGCGGATCTTCGCGCGCGCGGTCGTTCCACTCTGACCGCATCCGCTCGGAGACGCGGGTTGGTTCGTCACTCATCCACGCACCGGTTGCCTTTGATGATATTGTCCGCTAGCTTGACGCTCGGCGCCGCCTCGATGCAACGCGCTTTCATTTTGTAGCCGCTGATGACGTTGCCTTGAATGATAATGTTTCGCGCCGGCCCGGGCCGTTCCCCGCCCTTCGCGAGATAGATGCCGCTTTCTAGAAAGCCTGGCTCGCCGGCGATCGCAAGGCAGCCGAATTTCGCGTGCGTCTCGTTGCAGTGCGCGGTATTAAGGTGCAGCATGTGGTTGTTGATGATCCTGTGCCCCTCGCCAAGCGCGAAGATGCCGCCGAATTTCATGCCTTCGAGCTGATTGTTCTCGATGAGGATGTTTTGCGAATGCATTCCTGCGTTGGCGTTGTTGATGGCGATTCCGAAATTGCCGTAGGGGTAATCTTCGGGCTTGCCCCGGTTGATGCACGAATTGGAGCGGACCACGCCATCGTGAAATCCGTCCAGGTCGATGCATTTGCCGTTGATCTCTTCGAAGTGGTTGCCTTCGTAGCTGGAGTGATCGACGTTTCCACCCGTATCGATGCCGACCGGAATTCCGAGCCCATCCACGTCCACTAGGTCCACCGGAAATCCGATGTGGTCGCCGGTATTCCCCACCACCACGACTTCGGTCGCGTGTCCGACCTGAATCGCGTCGCGCCCGATCTCGAAGAACTTGTTATTGGCTATCTTCCCGCCCCGGTTGCGCGGCGATTCGTTGTAGGAATGCGTCCACACGGCGTTGCCACGGATGTTGCGGAAAACCGAATCGGCGACTATGAAGGCGTCTGTCCCCTGCTCCAGCAGGATTCCGCCGGAAGTATTGTTCCGACGCTTTGCATTTCGCGAGCCGCTGTTTTCAACCGAGATGTGATTCAGGAACACGTCGTGCGAGTGATTCACCAGAATGGCGAAATTAGCGATGCTTGTGAAATCGACATGGTCCATAGCCACGCCGTCGGCCTCTTCGATGAGAATGCCGTTATTCGGATAGAAACTCGCAAAGGTTTTGTCGCCATCCGGTAATGGCAGAGGCTTTTCTAGCGACGCGCGATTGCCGTCGATGGCGAAGTTACGGAAGGTCACGTGGCGGCAACCCCGGCAACTCAAAATCGCTCGGCCGTGAAACGTCGTGGACGCGCGCAAGACTGTATGATCGCCGGAGATGACGAGATCGTGAGTACCCGCGGACAGCCGAAGCTCGGAGGAAACTTCAATCGAACCGGGTGCCAGATGAACCGTGCCGGTCTGCGGAAAGCTGAGAGTGACGAGCAGCGCGAGGACCAAGCGTTATTCTATCTAGCATGGCGATTGAATTTCGCGGCGCGCGCTTTCCGCCGCTGTCCAATCTGACGGTGGCGGCTCCTAGTGGCGCGGTCATCGGCGTGATCGGTGAGAAGGGCGCCGGAAAAATCGCACTGCTACGCTTGGCTGCGGGACTCGAAAAGCCGTTGGCCGGGGAGGTAATCTGCGAAGGCGCCCGGCGCTACCTCGGTCCCAGCGATGCGCTCGATTTGTCTCCGGTCGGCTTGCTTGTGATGGAACATTCGCTGGCGCAGCAGGACGCGCTGGCGCGGGCCAAAGCTCTGGTGGGGATCGATCGACTGCGAAGCGAAGGAACTACGGTGCTGATCGCGTCTCATGAAGCAGATCTACTTCGGCGGCTGTGCGACGAAGTTTGGTGGCTGGATGCGGGCGCGCTCGGCGGCCGCGGGGATCCGGGCGAAGTTTTCGATGCGTACCAGGATCGCGTCGCTAGAAAATTTCGCTCCTGGGGCGAGACCCAGCCGAGCCCGGTCCGCCGGTCGCTGCAGCGAGGAGATGGGCGCGCCGAGATTTTGTCTCTCGACACGCTCGGCGAAGCAGGGCAATCGACCATGATCTGGAGAAGCGGCGAACAAGTTTCCGTTCGCGTGCTCGTGCGCTACCTCGGGCCGGTGGAAGAGCCAGTAATCGGAATACTGATCCGCACTCGCATCGGCCTGGCTGTTTACGGAACCAATACGGAGCTCGAGAACATAAAGACAGGTAGCTTCATAGCCGGTGACCGGATGCAGGCGGTATTCCGGTTTCGGTGCGACTTGTGCCCCGGCGAGTACACATTGACGGCCGCCTCGCACGATCCGGATGGAACTGCGCACGATTGGATCGATAACGCGCTGGCGTTTGTGGTGACGGATTCGAGATACACGGCGGGAGTCGCTAATCTGAGGGCGAGCATTGAAGTGGAAAAGCTATAGAGCATGAAGGCACGCGACGCCGGCGATACCGAAAAGATACAACAGCTCATCACCCAGATGAATGCGCTGGGCTGGTATCACAGCATTGAACTGCCGAACGGTGACGTGATTCAAGGCATTCAGAGCCTGGCGCAGCAACGTCTGCGCTTGCGGCAATTCCCTATACCGGAGGATCTTCGTGGCAAGCGCGTTCTCGACATCGGCGCCTGGGATGGCTGGTTCAGCTTCGAGATGGAGAAACGAGGCGCGTCGGTAGTGGCTGTGGATGCGATCCGCAATGAAAAGCTTCTGCAAGCGCGCGAATTGCTGGGTTCCAAAATCGAGTACCACGTGGCGGATGTATGCGATTTGCGGCCTTCGGATCTGGGTGTTTTCGACATCGTCTTGTTTCTGGGCGTGCTCTATCATCTGAAGCATCCGATGCTGGCTCTCGAACGGGTTTGCGCGATGAGTACGGACCTGGTGTGTGTTGAGTCGGTGGTGCTCAATGATGGCTACAAGCCCGACGCAGTCCCGCTGATGGAGTTTTATGAGACCACGGAGCTGTGCGGGCAGTTCGACAACTGGGTTGCTCCCAACCTGGCTTGCCTGCTGTCGATGTGCCGGACCGCCGGATTCGCACGGGTCCGGTTCGAGGGCATGTTGGGTGATCGCGCGCACGTCAGTTGTTTTCGAACCTGGGCCAGCAGCGAAGGCACGGGACCGGCTCCGTACATTGTCAGCATGGAGAACGCGATGTCGCTCGACCTGGCGTTCTCGTCATCCAAAGACGAGTACGTGTCGCTTTGGTTTATGGACAGTGGCGCCGGCTTAACGGCGGACGATGTCTTTCCGGAGGTGGGCGGTTACGGCTCACGCCCCGTCAAGGTGGTGTCCGCAGGGCCGGGAGGCTGGGAGACGGTCTTCAAGCTGCCGCTCGGTTTGCAGGCGGGATGGCAGGAGGTCAGGCTTCGCGTTCGGGATAGCGCGTACAGCAACAGGATTCTGTTGGGGCTGGACGTGAACCAGGAGCAGCGGCGACAGCGCACGCTAGCGTCGCAAAATTCACGAGAGTTCGAGATCAACGAGGCCATGGATGGCAAGACGTGGGAACGCAATCTGATACGAAAGCGCCCGGACGCCTGCATTTCGGTGTGGGTCCGCGGCCTGCCCAGCGGCAGTTCGAAGCCGGAGATCTGCGTGCGTTTCGATGGTTACGATCTTCCCAGCGAGTATGTGGGGAAACCGGACGCGGCAGGTCTCACACAAGTGAATGCTTTGATTCCATCGGGAATCGCGCCGGGTACAGTGGACATCAATGTGGTGGTACGGGATCTGGTGACGCCGCCGGTGCGGGTCGAAGTGGTGTCAGGCTCCGGTGTCAAGATAGACTGATTCCAGCGCCATGCCGGCTTCCAGTTTGACGCAGAGTCCGGAGTTTCGCCGCCGCACGCAGGAGCAGGTGGATCAGTTGTCCAGGCACAGCAGCTACCACAGCCTGGAGCTTTCCGATGGCACGGTAATCCCCGGATTGATCGGTATCGATGCCCTCAAGGCCCGCATCCGATCCTTTCCGATTCCCGAAGATCTTCGCGGCAAGCGCGTACTCGATGTGGGCGCGGCATCCGGATGGAACAGCTTCGAAATGGAACGCCGGGGCGCCGAAGTTGTCGCGGTCGACTGCGTGGAGTACGAAGAGTTCCACATGGCGCGCGCGCTGCTCGGCTCGAAGGTCGATTACCGGATCATGGACGTCGACGAGCTGACGCTGGAGTCCATCGGCCGTTTCGATTACGTGCTGTTCTTCGGCGTTCTTTATCATCTTCGTCATCCGCTGCTGGGTCTGGAGCGGATCTGCTCGCTCACTACCGAAGCCGCGTTCGTGGAATCATTCGTGACGGACACCAGTCCCGACCCAGCCGCTGCCTGCACGCTTGAATTTTATGAGACCAACGAGCTCGGCGGCCAGATCGACAATTGGTGCGGCCCGAATACCAACTGTCTGATGGCTCTGTGCCGCGCCGCGGGCTTTGCGAGGGTGGTCTTCGAGCATCAGACCGACCGTCGCGCGGGTGTGACGTGTTACCGAAAATTCGAGCCTCCGCCCGGCAATCCGACTGCGCCAGCACCCCGCATCCACGCGGCCGTGAACAACAGGACCAGCGCGACCCATTTCAATCCGGCCAAGGACGAATACATCTGCCTATACTTTGCTTCTTCGCAGCCCGATCTGACTCGCGATCAGATGCGCGTGGAGATCGATGGGTTTGGCGTGCCTGTGTTGCTGCTGAGCAGTTTGTTCTGGGCCAATGAATGGCAGGCCAATCTCAAGGTTCCGCCGCTTTTGGGCCCGGGCGTACACGAAATTCGAGTTCGGACGGCTGAAAGCAGCTGCAGCAACGTCTTTCCGATCACGTCCGGTCCGGCGCCGCCGCAGGAAGTCGCCGGGGGGTTCCGGCCAGCCGCGGAGGTCACTGAAGCAGCGCCTGAGATTTACGCCATCAGGAACAATCTCACCGGAACGTCGAGTTTTCGCGGCTATAGAAAGGAATATCTCTGCGCTCGGTTTCGGAGCACGGAACCGAATCTGGAGCGGCAGGATGTCATGATTCAAGTGGATGGTCGCGACATCCCTGTTGTCTTCTTGATGGACGTCGGCGACGGCCGGTGGCAAGCCGACTCCCGGCTACCCGATGACATTCCACCGGGAACGCATCGGGTGCGGGTGCGGACTGCGCGCAGCCCGTTCAGCGATGCCGTGGAAATCCAGTTCGACCCCGAAACGTAGGGCGCACACACCATGTGTGCCGCGTTGGCACTCGTGCCGACGCCTGGGATTTTGCGGAAAGACGAACAATGTGTCGCGATGAGTCGCGACACGGCACGCAGGAGTGCGTGCGCCACGATCGGATGGTCTACTTCGACTCCAGAATGAAGGTCGGCGCTACTCCGGACAATGTCGAGAATCCCGACGGACCCACCGCCGTCAGCCAACTCGAGCAGCCTTGCACTTTGCCCAGGTAGGAGTGTGGATGCACATCGATTCGCATCTTCTGCATTTCCAAATGCCCGTACTGCAGGATCGGAAACACGTCCACGACGGGTTCCAGCGCTTCCTGTACCACGTAGGGATTGCGGAGCGCGGCCCGTAGCGCCTTCTCCCAACCGGCCTCGTCGACCTCAGAGCCCTGGAAAGAATGCTGATCAGCGCCGTCGTCGTTGGGACGCAGCACCAGCTTCTGACGGTTCCGGAGAATGAACTCGGGAAGGTCGATCGTTTTATTCCGGTACCTGGTCTTGGTCTCGTGAACCACGCGGGTCCACGGCACGAATTCCTTAATGGCTCGCCGTTCCGACGCCGGGAAACTGGCGGTGATTTCCTCGTCCGTCAGCAGGTCGAAGATCGCCTTCTTCTGCGCCAGCTCGGATCGGAAACTGTTGACCACGCACACGGCGCGATCCTGATAAGCGCGCAGCAACGGATGCGTCAGATCGAAGCGCGTCAGGAATTCCTGTACTTTGATCCGCCGGAAGATGAGGTCAATTGCGAATTCACCCCGCTGAAGAACGCCGTTGCGGTATTCGATTTGGTCCGGGGAAACAATTTCCACCAGGTGGCCTTCGCGCCGGAACATGTCGGCAATCAGCGAATTCTCGCCCGACTCGGTAGTCTGAAACGGCTGGCGAAACTCCAGGATCGCGATATTGGGCTTTTTGTTTTTTCCGCCCCATTCCTTGTACGTCTTGAGAATGGCGTGCAACAGATATTTGGTTCCTGGCAGTTTTTCCAACCGATAACGTTTGCGGAGTTCCTTCACCGGCGCTGTATCGTAGAACAGATCCGAGAGAGCCTCGCCATAAGCTACTCCCGTGGGAGTGTCGGGAATGTAGCGCGCGAAACGCAAGGTACCGTTGTTGAGGTGCGTGTCGATGAGCGACGTGACCGCTAGAAACGAGTAACCCGGGTCCACCGCAGCCAGCATCTTCTCGGCCGGCAGCAATTCCATCCGCGACAGCAGCGCCGGACTTCCAATGGCCATCTTCTCGATCCGCTCGATGGCGCTGGAAAACGATTCCACCGCTTTGACTAAACCAGCGTACTGCCTGCGCGTGATAAAATGCGGACGCAGGACTGGAGACACCGGTCTCCCGCCGACGGCGAGTTTGTGCGCCTTCATGCGTTCCTGGAGATCGTGTGCCCAGGAAAGATCTTTGTATCGGTCGCCCTCCAGGATCTTGTGATAACGGGCTATTGCTTCGCCCAACTGGGTCATTTTTTTATCCGAGTCTCTGCCCCCAGTATCGCACGGCGAGCCTTCAAAAGTGAAGTGCCGGCAGGTGATTTTAGGCATATAAGTGCTTTATTTTATTGTATTTATGCTAATTTACGATGCTGGTTAAAACACTAGCCCTTGGGTTCGTTTTTTTCGTTTCGGTCGCCGCCGACGAAGGCATGTGGCTGTTCGACCAGTTCCCAAAAGCTCAGGTCGAGAAGGCCCATGGGTTCACCGTGTCGGATGATTTCCTGCACCACCTCGAGCGTGCCTCCACCCGATTTAACGATGGCGGATCGGGTTCGATTGTGTCGCCTCACGGTCTGCTGCTGACCAATCACCATGTCGGAGAGGACTGCATCCAGAAGCTGAGCACCGCCGGACACGATTACATGGCCGACGGATTTTCTGCCGCCATCAAGAACGAAGAGAGGACATGTCCCGATCTGGAAGTGGATGTTCTTCTTCGCACCTCCGAGGTCACCGCAAGAGTGAACGACGGCGTTCGACCGGACGCGCCGGCCGCCGAAGCCAACCGGATGCGTAAAGCATCCATCGCACACATAGAAAAAGACTGCGCGACTTCGACAAGAAACCGATGCGACGTTGTCTCGCTCTACTCGGGCGGCGAGTACAGCCTCTATGAGTACAAGAAGTATACCGACGTGCGGCTGGTGTTCGCGCCCGAGTTCGCGATCGCGCAATTCGGAGGTGATCCAGATAACTTCATATACCCGCGCTATTGCCTCGATTTTGCATTTTTCCGCGCCTACGAAAACGGCCAGCCGGCCTCCACGCCGGACTTTCTCGTCTGGAGCCGAGAAGGCGTTAAGGACGGCGAACTGACGTTTGTATCAGGAAATCCGGGGCCCACTGCGAGGCTGCAGACCATCGCACAGATGGAGTTCAGCCGCGATGTATCTTATCCGATGCTGCTACGTTTGTACAAAGAACGCATCGATCGGCTGCTGGCCTTCAGCGAGAAGAATGCCGAGAACAAACGGGTGGCGCACGATTACCTGGATGACGACCAGAACGAGTCCAAGTCGCTGAGCGGTTTTGAGGACGGTTTGAAGGATCGGGAGCTGATGGATCGCAAGAGACAAGAGGAGCACAGGCTGCGCGTGGCGATCGACAACGATCCGGAAAAGAAGAAGAAATTCGGAAAGGTCTGGGACCAGATCGCGGCGGCATATAAGCAGTACGCCACATTCTTCAAACCTTATTATTTATTCGAAGCCGCGCCGGACGATTCACAGCTCTTTTCGATCGCGAGAATGGTGGTGCGCTACGCCGAAGAGACGCACAAGCCGAACGGTCAGAGGCTCGGCGAGTATCAGGATGCGGGCCTGGAATCGCTCGAGCAAAAGATGTATTCTCCCGCCCCGCTGAATAACGCTTTGGAAGAACTGCTGCTGACCGAAGAACTCCGCTTCCTTCAGGAAGAACTGGGCGCGGATGATCCGGCCGTGAAAGCAATCCTGGCGGGGCAAAAGCCGGAGCAGGCGGCCCATCATTATGTTTCCACCACCAACATCCAGGATGTTGAAGAGCGGAAGCGGCTGGCTCACAATCTCGACGCGGTGAAGAGTTCCGAGGACGGCATGATTCAACTTGCTCTGCTTTTCGATGGTCCTGCCAGAAAATATCGCAGGGAATTCGGAGACAAAGTGGAGGCGGTGATCATCTCCAGCGAATCCAAGATCGCGCAGGCGCATTTTTCAGTTTACGGGTCTAATGAGTATCCCGATGCGACTTTCACTCCGCGTCTTTCTTACGGGCCGGTGAAAGGCTACACCAGCTCGACTGGCCAGCCTGTCCCCTACGCCACCACGTTCGCGGGACTTTACAAACGCGTCACCGGCAAGGAACCGTTCCGGCTACCGTCCCGTTGGATCACGGCCAAGGCAGCATTGGATCTGAATACATCGTTCGATTTCGTGACCACGGCCGACACGCACGGCGGCAATTCCGGCAGCCCCACCGTCGACGAAAAGGGCGAGCTCATCGGTATTCTGTTCGACGGCAACTGGGAGGGCCTCGAAAATCGCTACCTCTATACCGAGGAACGGGCGCGCTCGGTCCACGTTTCGAGCAATGCCATTCTCGAAGCTCTGAGGAAGGTCTACAACGCGGATTGGCTGCTGCGCGAACTACTGGCCGGCTCTAGCTAGCGCTTTTTCAAGAGCTCCGGGAACTGCTGCTGTAAGTGCTTCAACTTCGGCATATCGTTATACACAATGTACGGCTGGTTGGGGTTGTGCTCGAGATAGTGCTGATGGTACTCCTCGGCGCGATAGAAACTATCTAGCGGCGTGAGTTGAGTCACGATGGGGCGTGAATAGATTCTTGCTTCATTGAGCTGCTTGATATACGCTTCCGCGACGCGCTTCTGCTCGTCATTCGAATAAAAGATGGCCGACCGGTACTGCGTGCCATAGTCCGGACCCTGGCGGTTGAGCTCGGTCGGATCGTGCGCAACCGAGAAGAAGACTTCCAGCAGTTTGCCGTACGAAATCTGCGAGGGGTCGTACGTGACTTTCACGGACTCCGCATGACCAGTCAAGCCGCTGCTGACCATTTCATAGTGCGCGGTGGATTTGTTGCCTCCGGCAAAACCGGAAACCGCGTCCGTGACACCCTTGAGGTGCTCAAAGACGGCCTCCACGCCCCAGAAGCATCCACCCGCCAGCACGACTGTGGCGGTCTGCTTCGCAGGCGGAGCAGGAATATCGACGGCGGGCGCAGGGAACTCAGCGGCACACAACGTGAATGCCGCCGAAAGAAGAGCGAGGCAGAAGTAGCGGGACATTTCAGTCCTCCTTAGGAGTGAATTTGAGTGAGGCCGAATTCATGCAGTAGCGCTCGCCGGTAGGTTTTGGGCCGTCATCGAAGACGTGGCCCAGATGCGCTTCGCAGCGTGCGCACTTGACCTCGGTACGCCGCATGCCGTGCGTGGTATCAGTCTCGGTGGCGACGTTCTCCGGCACAGCCGGCTTCCAGAAGCTCGGCCAGCCGGTTCCGGAATCGAACTTGGTGTCGGAACTGAATAAGGGCGCGCCGCAACAAACGCAGTTGTACATGCCGGATTCGTGATTATTCCAGTATTCGCCGGTGAAGGCGGGCTCGGTGCCCTGATGCCGCGTGACCTGGTACTGATTCGGGGTCAGTTGCTTCTTCCAATCGGCGTCGGACTTCGCTACTTTTTCTACTTTTTCCACGTTCGTGCTCCTGTCCACAAGCTAGCATGGCGAAACCCAGGCTGGCGGATGGCTCAGAATTCGGTCTGCAGCCGCAGCGAAAAGGTCCGCGGCGCCGCGATCGCAGTTCCGGAAAAAAGACCGGCAAAGTTGATCACGTTCAGCCGGTCGGTCAGATTCTTAACATCGGCCTGGAAACGAACGCTGCGCTTCTCCTTATGCCAGAGTATGACTCCCGCCGAGGCATCCAGTGATGCGGACGGACGCACCCGGCCCCGATCAAAATTCAGACGGCTAACGATACTTTGGCCGTACGCCGCCAGCGCGTCCGCATAGCTTCCGACGAATTCCACCGGCAGGCCGCTATTGTAGGAGCCGCCCAAAGCCAGCCAGAATCGAGGTCCGATCTGATAACGAAAGCGGCTGCGCACGCTGTTGCGTTGATCTTGACTGATTGGAAAGCTGGTCGCGACACCCAGCAAACCGGCTGCATCGCTTCCGAGAAAAAGACCGCCCGTGACGGGCAGATATCCGACGCCGAGCATATTCGAGTAGCTCACGAATCCAGACAACGGACCCCAGCGCGGAATCTCCAGCTTGGTTTCCACTCCATGAATATCCGCCTTGCGGAACGCAATGGGGAAACTGACTCCGGTGTTGAGCAGCAGGTCGTCATCGGCAAAATTGTTCAATGACCGCACGTAATAGTTCGCAACCAGCCGGATCTTGCCAAAGAGACCCTTGGCCAAGCCGCCCTCATAGAAATTTCCGTGCGAAGGCCGAACCGGGAGACGCAGCACGTTGTCGCTGAGCGAATCGACCGCCGGAGAACTGGCCAGCAGCAGATTCTCGAAGGCAGGAGTTTGAAAGACGCGGTCGAAGGAGCCGCGGAAAACCAGATCGGCACGCGGCCAATACCACGCGACTCCCAGGCGAGGGCTCACGGCACTGTCGTCGACTACAAGCCGGTAGTGATCCCACCGGAGCCCGGCTTCAAGCGTCAGGTTCCCGAATCGCATTAGATCCTGCACGAAGAGGGCTTGTTCGCGATCCTGGGCGCGGTCGAAGAATTGGAAGGCCGCCGGTGTTCCGGGATCGAATTGCGAGGGATCAGTAATCAGATATCCGAAATTTTCGTGGATAGAACCGAAGTCGGCTTCGACGCCGGCCTTGATCTCGTGCCGGCCATAATGAGCGGAGACCGTGCTCTTCAAATAAGTCTCGCGCAAGCCGCGATTCTGGGCCGCGTAGATTGGAGTCGCCAGGGGATTGGACCACAGAGTAGACGAAAGGTCGCGCACCATTCCGCGCACATCGCCGACCACGTTAGCCGAGAAAATGTGCTGGTAGGAAAATTCCCCGGCGGTCTCCTCGGCACCGCGGTCTTGCCGCTGCCCGGCTTCCTGTTGAACCATCTCGTTCGGAACTTCAAAGCGTGACTGTCCTTCCCTCAGGATCAACCCGAAGCGATCGTTATCCGTGAGGTCGCGTTCGTAATGAGCGGCGAAGGAGGCGTTCGTGCCCGCATTGGTGTAATTCTGTTCCACCGGCGGATCGAGATACCGGTCGGTGCGGGCCGAGTCGCCGCTTACGCTCAGCGTATTATGCCCCCACCCGTACTGCAGGGCGAGATCGCCGCCCGCAGTGTCGAAGCTTCCGCCCGTGACGACTGCCTTGCCATGGAATCCCTCGCGAGTGTCGCGCACCGTGGAGACCTCGATCACACCTCCCAGCTTGCGGCCATACTCAGCCGGATAACCGGCGGTGAGAATGGTCATGGACTGTACATCGTCGGCCTCCAGCTCCGGAGAAAAAGCTGGCGAGCGATTTTCGGTAAGCGGAATTCCGTCCACCACGTACTGGGTCTGATACTCGGAGCCCCGCGGATGCAGCACTCCATTGGCTTCGAGCAACCAGCCGGGCTGGTTGTCCACTAGATCGAGCAGGGAGCGGCCGGGCAGCGACGTGGTGCGGTCCTGCAGCGTCTCCGACCCGATGCGATTGACGGTGCCGGCGCGGTGAGGATCGATCAACGTCTCCGATTCGCTCACCGTGACCACCGTTTCAATGGGAGCGACCCCCAGCGTCACGCGGAGCTCCTTCGGAAGCGAAGAGCGAATCTCGACCAATTCCGAGAGCGGCGCAAAGCCGGCGTGCTCCACATGGACGCGATACACGCCGAACGGAAGGCGCTTGACGACCAGTGTGCCGTCAATTGCAGTTTCTAATTTCTGGCGGACCTGGTTGGCCTGGCTAACCAGCTCGACCGAACTAGGGATTGGCAAGCCGGCTTGATCGGCGACCTTGAGACGCAGTTCTCCGGTGTCGCTTTGCGCCAGCAGCGCGACCGCGCACACGGCCACACACACAAGGATCCAGATGAGCCGGGACACCTGATGTTATGGTACTAATTCGGCTGGAGACTGGCGGGTATGTGGGTATGTCATTCCGCCGCTCCCCCGGGAGCTATTATGGAGTCATGCCGTGGTCGGAACGAATTGTCGTCGATGCCGACATTCTGGCAGGCAAGCCGGTAATCCGCAACACGCGCATAGCAGTGGAACTGATCCTCGAGTTATTAGCAGCCGGCCAGTCGGAGAACGACGTTCTGGCGAATTATCCAGGTCTGACCAGGGAGGACATTCTTGCCTGTTTCTCTTATGCCAGTTATCTCGCCCACGAGTACAAAGCCTATCCAATGCCCGCCTAGATGAAGCTGCTGGCGGATGAGAATTTCCCTCGGCCAACAGTCGAGTTTCTCAGCAAGCAAGGCCACGACGTTCTATGGGCACGGTTGGAATTTCCGGGCTGGAAGGACATAGCCCTGCTCGAGCAGGCAGAGATCGAGGCCGATTGATCCTGACACTAGATCGGGATTTATGGTAACTTGCCGTTCAGCGACGGAGCGCTCTCAAACGCTCCGGAGTGGTTCTGTTTCGGGTGCACCCGCCGGTTCCTGAGAGATTGCGCCCCTTGTTCATTCCATGCTCGGCGCTAAACGCCAATGGATCGGACATGTCAGCATAATCACGACGAACCGTATTGAGATGATTCCGGTCCACGGTGATCCAGCCGATAGCGAGAGATGAGTGACCGTCGTTGTCGCCTCTCACATCCGCTAGTCCTTTCCCCTGCCCCATGTAATAAGATCTCTGAGTCGGCATGCCAACAACCTTCCGGTGGTTTTACGTCCTATTCTTCCTCTCCGGCTTTCCCGCGCTGATTTACCAGATCGTCTGGCAGAGGACTCTCTTCGCCATATACGGCGTAAACGTCGAGTCAGTGACGGTAGTGGTCAGCGCCTTCATGCTGGGTCTGGGACTGGGGAGCCTGGCCGGGGGCCGTATTTCGAAGTCCGGCTCTGCGCCGCTGCTGCTGTTGTTCGGCGCCGTGGAGTTGGGGATCGCCGCCTACGGTGTCGCATCATTGCCACTGTTCCACGCGGTGGCACGGTTCACCACGGCCGCGCCGCCACTCGAGACCGGGCTGTTATCATTTGCGCTGGTGCTCATACCCACGGTTCTGATGGGCGCTACTCTGCCGCTCCTGGTGGCGCAACTGGTGAAGTTTTCGCACAATGTCGGCCGTTCGGTTGGGATCCTCTACTTCGTGAACACGCTCGGTTCGGCGGTCGCATGTTTCGTGGCGGCGTGGGTGACCATGCCCTATCTCGGTATGTCTCGCTCGGTTGCAGTGGCCGCGACCCTGAACGTTGTTGTGGGATGCTCGGTACTC
>Ga0185299_10000710_pt1 | contig 80932 bp, 62 predicted proteins | sample PaiPotPPA55metaG_FD_128002 | JGI IMG/M metagenome (GOLD analysis project Ga0185299, IMG submission 128002) | Iron sulfur acid spring bacterial and archeal communities from Banff, Canada, to study Microbial Dark Matter (Phase II) - Paint Pots PPA... ...
CCCGCCCCCGCCTTGGTCAGCGCCGCTTCGATATTCCGAATCGTCTGCACCGTCTGCGCGTACGGGTCGCCCACTCCCACAATTTTTCCGTCCGGCCCCGTAGCCGTGGTCCCCGAAACCGCTATGACATTTCCGATCCGTACCGCCCTCGAATAACCAACAATCGGCTCCCAAGCTGTCCCGCTGGAAATATTCTCCCGTGCCAAATGAGTCTCCTTTGCCTCACCTCGCTGTGTCACCGCGAGGCTGCATGCTAAACTGAAAGAATTATGGCACAGCCCCAGCGCGATGTTCTCGCCGGACCGCGCCCCGGAAAACTTCATGCTCTGTAATAATATCCTCGAAGCCATTGGCCACACGCCGCTTGTGCGCCTCAACCGCATCAATCAAGGTCTCAAGCCGCAGATCTTTGTCAAAGCCGATTACACCAATCCCGGCGGCTCGGTCAAAGACCGTATCGGCATCACCATGATTGACGACGCCGAAAAACGCGGCCTTCTCAAACCCGGCGGCACCATTATTGAAGGCACGAGCGGCAACACCGGCATGGGTCTAGCACTCGTCGCCGCTGTCCGCGGCTACAAGATGGTTTTCACCATCACGGACAAGCAATCCAAGGAAAAAGTTGATCTTCTCAAAGCCCTCGGCGCCGAAGTCATTGTTTGCCCCACCGCCGTCGAACCCGATGATCCCCGCAGCTACTATTCCGTGGCTAAGAAACTCGCCCGAGAAATTCCCAATTCCTTCTATCCCAATCAGTACGACAATCCCATGAACCCCGAAGCTCATTACCTCTCGACCGGCCCGGAAATTTGGGAAGACACCCAGGGCAAGATCACGCATTTCGTCTGCGGCATGGGCACCGGCGGCACCCTCAGCGGCGTCGGGAAATATCTCAAGGAAAAAAATCCGGCCGTCAAAATTATCGGTGTCGATCCCTTCGGTTCGCTCTACTACGATTTCTTCAAGCGCGGCGAAACCATCAAGCCAAAAACCTACGTCGTCGAAGGCATCGGCGAAGACTTCTTTCCCACCACGATGAACATGAAAATTCTCGATGACGTCCTTCAAGTCAACGATGAAGAGTGCTTCGTCTTCGCGCGCCGCCTGGTAAAACTCGAAGGCCTTTTCACCGGCGGCTCCGGAGGCGGCTGCATCTCCGCCACTCTCCGCATCGCCAAAGACCTCGGTCCCGACGCTTTCATCGTCGCTTTTCTCCCAGACACCGGCATGCGCTATCTCAGCAAGGTCTACAACGATGAGTGGATGCGCGAGCGCGGCTATGTCGAAGCCGCCGTCCGCATCACCGCCGCCGAAGTCGTTAACGCCAAGCACAAAGCCGGCAAAGTTCGGGAGCTGGTCATCGCACGCCCCTATCAAACAGTCTTTCACGCTCTGAAAACCATGCAGGAGCAGGACATTTCGCAAATTCCCGTCTTCGAAGAAAATCTTCCCATTGGCACGATCTACGAAGATCAAATTCTCACCATGGCGCTACAAGGCAAAGACCTGCGCAAGCTCGTCGTCCGCGAAGTCATGAGCAAGCCGCTTCCGCGCATTCCCGGCACCTCGCCCGTCGAGCGGGTCACCTACATTCTCAGCCACGAAAATCCCGCCGTCTTCGTAGAAATGGACGGCGCCAAATTCGAAATCCTAACAAAGTACGATCTAATGAGCACCGTCGCCAGTCTCATGGAACAAAAACGCTAGGTGCCGGCACGCGGGACGCAATCCACAAAAGTAAGGCGGAATACTTTTGAAGATTCTTGACTTCAATGAACGGCTGAAAGATTCGATTCTCATCGCGGATGGCGCGATGGGCTCGATGCTTCATGAAGCTGTCGGCACGCAGCGCTGCTTCGATGAACTCAACGCCACCGAGCCTGAAGCCGTCTTCCGTGTCCACCAGGCGTACATCGAAGCTGGCGCGCAGATTATTGAGACCAATACGTTCGGCGCGAACCGCTTTAAGCTCGCTCCGCTCGGCCTCGCCGACGCAGTGCAGCGCCTCAATTCACGCGGCGTAAAGCTCGCTCGCGAAGCCCGCGAATCCGCTTCTCGCGAAGTCCTCATCGCCGGTTCTATCGGCCCACTCGGACTCGGCGTGCAATCCCGTCATCCCTCGCCGGACGAAATTCTCGACGTATTCCACGAGCAGGCTCTTGCTCTCGAAGAGCGCGGCGTCGATTTTTACATCTTGGAAACTTTTTCTTACATCGAAGAAATTCTTCTCGCCATCGACGCGATTCGATCTTTCTCCGGCTTGCCGATTGTCGCCCAGCTTACCTACACCGAAGAAGGCACCACTCACGGCGACCTGCGCCCTGCCGATGCCGCCGCGCAACTCAAAGCGAAAAATGTCCAGGTCATTGGCGCGAACTGTACTCTTGGCCCGCAACCTTTACTGAAAATCCTTCGCGAGCTCACCGCCATCGACGATCTTCGCGTCAGCGGCATGCCCAACGCCGGTCTTCCCAAGCGCGAAGGCGACCGCATCGTCTATCCAAAATCTTCGCCAGAATATTTCGCACTCTTCGCTCGCGAAGCCGCCGCTCTCGGCGTTCGCATTCTCGGCGGCTGCTGCGGCACCACGCCCGCGCACATCCGTGCGATGGCCGAAGCCGTCAAATCGCTCCGTCCTGCGAAAACTCATTCAGGTTCCGCCACCGTTGAAGTTGTCGCAAAACCCGCTCCCGTTTTGCAGCGCGAACCGGAAAGTAAATTCTGGAAAAAACTTCAGGCGAAAGAATTCACCGTCTGCGTCGAGATCGATCCGCCGAAAGGGCTTTCGCTCGACCGCATCTTCGAGCAAGTCGACAAAATTATGGCCTCGAATAAAGTCGACGCCATCGACATCAACAGCGGCGCGATGGCTCGCGTCGGCATGGACGCGCTCATCACCGCTGGCGCGCTTGAAGCGCGCGGCGTCGAAACCGTTCCGCATCTCACCACGCGCGACTTCAACATCATCGGCCTGCAAGCCGTTTTGCTCGGCGCGTGGACTGTCGGCGGCGTTCGCAACGTCCTCGCTATCACCGGCGATCCGCCTGCCGTCGGCGACTACCCGGAAACCAGCGGCGTTTACGAAGTCGATTCCGTCGGCCTCGTGAAAGTGCTCAGCCGCCTTAATCAGGGCACGGACTGGGCCGGCAAGACTCTCGGCGGAGCCACGAATTTCGCGATCGGCGTCGCCGTCAATCCCGTCGCCGACGATCTCGACGGCGAAATCGAACGCTTCCACGCCAAAATCGAAGCTGGCGCGCACTTCGCCATGACTCAGCCGATCTTCGATCCCGAACACTGGCACGCCTTCGTCAAAAAACTCGGCGGCAAACCCTCCATCCCCGTGCTGGTCGGCATCTGGCCGCTGAATAGTTACAAGCAAGCGCTGCGCCTCAACAACGAAGTTCCCGGCATCGTTATTCCGCCGGAGGTGCTTGCGTCGCTCGAATCCGCCGGCGCCGCCGCCCGCGACCGCGGCTTCGATGTCGCTCGCCAAATGCTAGCCTGGTCCCGCACCGAACTTGCTGGCGCGTATCTCATTCCGCCTTTCAAACGCTACGAAGAAGTCCTCGACATCCTCTAACAGAGTCCTGGCCGTTCACGTCGTTTTCGTCTCCTAACCACTCGCCGCAAAAGCGGAACTAGAATCACATACGCCAATGCGACAAACACCGGCGCGATCAAACACCAAGCTATGGCTGCGTGCCAGATGGTGGTCCATAAAAATCGAATGGCGCCCCAGAAACTCGCGTGAACCATGGCGTAAATCTGTGTTACGGACAGCGGCAAATGCGGTGCGCGAAACAATCTTTCTCCAAGCCGGAAAAAAGGAGCGAGCAACGCAATCTGCAGCGGATACACAAAATAATTCACGATCTGAATCGCCGGCAAATTCAGCCGCCAGACGAAGGCCAACAGGGCGCAAAGCGCGGTCGTGGTACCCAGCACGGGGAATACTCCAAGCGCCACACCAAGCGCCAGACTCAACGCCATTTTTTCCGGCGTCACACCTTGGCGCAGCAATTCCACAATCGGCCGTGTAATCCGCTTTCGAAAAAATCCCTCTTTTCTGCCGCGATTCTGCTCCACGCAAAGCGTCCTCGTTTCCATCATATTCGGAAACATTGTTTTCTCTGCGGCCTTCGTTTCTCGCTCGATGTATGACGAAGGACTTGCGGAGTTTGAGCGCGCAACCTATGCTCCGTGCTTCCGCGAAGGGAGCAAGACGATGGCGAAGAGCTTTCGATTGGTTGCGGCTGGTGCGGCGCTGATCCTGTTGTTCGCATTGGGAGTGCGAACGGGAAGGCAGACGAAGGCGGCTGAGGGGCGCGAGACGGACAAAGCGGCCATCTCCGCGGTGTTGAACGCGCAGCAAGCGGCGTGGAATCGCGGCGATGTAGACGCGTTTCTCGTGGGCTACTGGCATTCGCCGGAACTGACGTTCTCCGGCAGTAATGGAGTCTCGCGCGGGTGGGACGGAGTAATGGGGCGCTACAAGAAGAATTATCCGAACCGCGCCGCGATGGGACAGCTCGATTTTTCGGAGTTGGAGTTCCGATTTCTGGGGCTGGACTCGGCGCTGGTGCTGGGCCGCTGGCATCTGAAGCGAGACAAAGGAGATATTGGTGGCGTGTTCTCGCTAGTGTGGCAGAGGTTCCCGGAGGGGTGGAAGATTGTTCACGACCATACAAGCGCCGTGGAGAAGTGAGCGGTTAGGAGATAAGCTTATTCACCGTTTGCGAATGCTGGACGTTCTACTGCGCTGGTACTAGCGGGCTATTGGCGTGGGAGAGTCGCCTGGGCAGAATGTGTGTAGAGGCAAACCTGAGGGATGTTCGCCGCTATGCTACTTGCGATCTCCATCGTTGCGCTTTCGCAGTTCGCCCTTTACTACTGGCGGGCGATTCTGGCGGGAGTGGCAGCGCAGCCGGTTTCTGACCGGGTTTTGGCTGCCGCTAATCTCGACGCCGGGCGGATGAAGGGGCGGGATTTCGAGAAGTTGGCTGGTTTGCATGAGTTGACGCCAGAGCTGGGTCCTGGCGGCGGGGGGTTGACTCTGGTGCGGGCTTACTACCGGGTTGTCGAAGGTCTTGGCGCTCTTTCTAATGTGCATATGCCCGCGTTGACCGAGTGGTGCGAGCGTGAGCGGGTGATTTGCGCGCGGTATGCGGCGGTACAGATTGATCGGCGGTTACAGGTGAATTTGGCGTTGGTGGCGGCTTTGCGGTCTTGCTAAAGCTACGAAAAAGACTCCCCGAATAATTTCTTCCTTCATTTCCTTTTAAGATTTCCGTCTTGCGTTTCTTCCGATAGGTCGCCTTCGATTCTTTCTTGTTCCGAACACTTGAATCGCCTCGTTCCACTTGCAGGGATTTTCGGTGGGGTCTTGGTTTGCCAAGGGTATCGGTGCTCTCGGCATGTCGCTAGGACGGTGAGAGCGCTCAGGACTGCGAAAGGAGCACAGGCAGGAGTGCCTGTGCTACAAAGACGGATGTAACCTTTTCTTGGTTTGGTGGTAATCACCCATGAAAGAGCAAGAACGGGCCGAAACGGAAAATGACCAGGCGATGAAGTTGGCTCCGGACGAGGATCTGATGCTCGAAGTGCGCAATGGCGGGGGCGAGACGCTAGGGGTGTTGTTCGACCGATACCACTCGCCGCTGTTCAATTTTTATTCGAAGCTGACGGGGGACCGGACGCTAAGCGAGGATTTGGTGCAGGAAGTTTTTTTGCGGATTTTGAAGTACCGGCAAAGTTATCAGCCGGGGACGCCGTTTCGGGCTTGGATTTACCAGATTGCGAGGAATGCGCGAGTGGACCATTACCGGAAGACGCCGCGGCACATCACGTTTGAACCGGAGATGGTGGCACCGGTGATGCCGAAAGATTCGGCGCAGCAGTCGGAGGAGACGGCGCTTTTGCACCGGGCTTTGATGCAGATGCCGGAAGAGAAGCGAGAGATTTTGGTCTTGAGCCGGTTTCAGGAATTGAGATACGAAGAGATTGCGCGGCTGCTGGGTTGCGAGCTTGGGACGGTGAAGACGCGGATTCATCGCGCGATTCAGGAGTTGCGGCAGAATTTTAAACAGTTGGAGCGCGGGCTTGCGCCACGGGAGGCGGGGCCTGCAGTGGTGAAAACGATTCCTCCCCGGAGGTTTGGAAATGAAGTGTGAAGAGATTGGAGAACTCCTGCCGGATTATCTGCAGGGAAGTTTGAAGGCCGAGCAGGACGCCTTGGTGGAGCAGCACATGGAGCATTGCGCGGATTGCCGCGAAGAAGTGGCGATTTGGAAGAAGCTGTCACTGCTGCCATTGGAGCAGCCGAGCGCGGGGTCGCGCGAGCGCTTTGAGGCGATGCTGCACGCGTACCAGACGGGGCGCAACGACAAAGCTTCAGCGGGAATCGCGCGCCCAGAACGAACGACGGTATGGAGCTGGCTGCGTTCGCCGGTGGGCGCGGTGGCGTGGAGCGCGGCGCTGCTCGTCGTTGGAATTTTTGCGGGCAACTATCTCGGGAGCAGGGCACCTCGCTCGAATAATGGCCAGAATGAAATCGCGGCGATGCACATCGAGTTGGCGAACATGAAGCAGATGGTGGTGCTCTCGATGCTGCAGCAACAGTCCGCGAGCGAGCGACTGCAGGGAGTGAGCTACAGCAGGCGGGAAGACCAGCTTGATCCGCAAGTGATGTCCGCGTTGGTGCATACCCTGCGTTATGACGGGAGCGTGGATGTGCGGCTGGCGGCGCTCGATGCTTTAAGCCGGCACGGCGCCCAGCCGCAGGTACACAAGGGAGTTGTGGACGCATTGCAAGAACAGCAGTCGCCGCTGGTGCAGGTGGCGCTGATTGACTTGATGCTGGAGTGGCGCGATCCGGATGCGGCGCAGCGGTTGCGCAGTTTTGTGCAAACACCGAATTTGAATCCGACGGTGAAGCAGCGCGCGGATTGGGCGCTGAGCAGATTGAATTGAGGAGGCGGGCGTGGGAAGGAAAACGTTCTTTGGGATCTTGATGATGTACGCGGCGGTGGCGCTGCTCCTGCCGGCGATGCCGGCGAGCAAGGTGGCGGGTGCTGGTTCGCGTCCGCGGAAGAGCGTCTTGAGGTCGCTCTATTCGGTGCTGAAACCTGAAACCGTCTCGGCGAAGGGACGCGATGATGACAACGACCGCTACTTGAATGCGCGGGACGAGGAAAAAATACAGAAGGCGTTCACGATGCCAGCTGCGGGACAGAAGTCGCTGGAAATCGACAATATTTGGGGATCCATTGAGGTGGTTGCGGACACGACGGACAAAGTGGAGCTGAGCGTTGCGAGAACAAATCGGGCGGAGTCGAAAGAGAAGCTGGAAAAGGCGAAGAAGGAAGTGACGCTGGACATTACGCAGGAAGAAGGCGCGCTGAAGATGTATGTGAACGGGCCGTTTCGGTGCCAGTGCGACGATTGCCGGCATTCGCGTGCGGACGACGGGTATCGGGTCAAGATGGATTTTACGGTGCACGTGCCGCGCGATATCGACATCAAGGTGAAGACGGTGAATGAGGGACGCGTGGTGGTGAAGAACATAAATGGGACTTTTTTCGTGCGCAACGTCAACGGGGACATTGAGATGGACAACGTGGCGGGGTCGGGGACGGCTCGAACGGTGAATGGGCCGGTGATCGTTTCGTTCCGGCAGAATCCGCATGAGAATTCCGAGTTCAAGACGGTGAACGGAAAGATCGAGCTGCGGTTCGCTCACGATTTGTCCGCGGATTTTCGATTCAAAACATTCAACGGCGGGATTTACAGCGACTTTCCGGTGACGGCGATGCCCGTGCACGCGATTCAGGAAGAACGACGCGGCGGGAAAATAGTTTACCGGGCGGACCGTTATACGGGGGCGCGGGTGAATTCGGGTGGGCCAGAGATTCAGATTGAAAATCTAAATGGAGACATTCGCATTCTTGAAAATCATGAATAACCAAATACATCGGTTTGGGCACATTTTGGCGGTAGCGGCATTGTTCGGGGCGGCGCTGCATGCGCCTTGCGCGCGCGCGGAGTCGCAGGCGCAGTCGGGGAACGACCGCGTGTCGGTGAATCTAAGCGATCCGACGCGGCCGGCGTTCGTGAAAGCGAGTTCGGTGAATGGAAGCATCACCGTGAAGGCTTACGACGGCAAGGAAGTGATTGTGGAAGCGCGGGGACGAAATGAGGAGAGTGAAAAACCGTCCAGCGGGCCGAAGCGGCTGAATATTTCGACCACGGGATTGACGGTCGAGGAAGAGAACAACGAAGTTCGCATCAGCACGGAATCTTACGCGCGGACGATTGACTTGACGATTTCGGTGCCGGTGCACACGTCGGTGAAACTGCGGGCGGTGAATGACGGGGATATCATGGTGACGGGCGTGGATGGTGAATTGGATGTGGATGATATCAATGGCGCGGTGACGCTAAATAATGTTTCGGGGAGCGCGGTGGCGCATGCGTTGAACGGGCACGTGCATGTCACGTTCGCGAAAGTAAATGCGCAGAAGCCGATGGCGTTCAGTTCATTGAACGGGGATATTGATGTGACGTTTCCGGCGGACGTGAAAGCGAACGTGAGCATTCGCTCGGACCGCGGGGATGTGTTCAGCGATTTTGACGTGCAGCTGCAGGCTTCGGCACCTCAACAGACCGTAGAAGACGGCCGCGGGAAAGGGGGCAAGTACCGCGTGAAGATCGACAAGACCGTGCATGGAACGATCAACGGCGGCGGGCCCGAATATCAATTCACAAATTTTCAGGGGCAGATCTATATTCGCAAGGCGGGCAGCCCGCGTTAAGGCCGGCCGTTGGACCTTCGAGGCTCGTACAGCGCCTGTTTATCCGCGGGGATGTTGCATTTTTTCTTTGGCGCTCAAGGCTCTCACCTTCCATGTAAACGCGAGATTCGCTAATAGGCCCAGCGGAGAAGCACGCCGCCGGTGGTGTAGCCTGCGCCGACGGCGACTAGCAGAACGAGATCGCCTTTGTGAAGACGGCCTTGCGCGACAGCGTCGCGGAGGCCCAGAGGAATTGTGCCTGCCGTGGTGTTCCCAAATTTGTCGATGTTGACCATGACCTTTTCATCAGCGATGCCGAGGCGTTCCTGCATGGCGCGAATGATGCGAAGGTTGGCCTGGTGCGGCACGACGAGAGCGAGATCGTTGCTCGTGAAGCCGTTGCGTTCGAGCAGGTTTACGGCGACTTCCGCCATGCGGCGAACGGCGTACTTAAAGACCTGCGAGCCTTCTTGATGCACGTAATGCATGCGCTTTTCCACGGTCTCGGCCGTTGTGGGATTGAGAGAGCCGCCGCCGGGCATGTACAGGAACTGGCCGCCGGAGCCATCGATGTCGTGAGCGAAATCCAGAATGCCTTCGCCAGGTTCAGCGGGTTCAATAAGCGCGGCGCCCGCGCCATCGCCAAAGAGCACGCAAGTGGCGCGATCGGTGTAATCGAGGATGGAGGTCATGGTGTCACTGCCGATGACCAAAACTTTTTTGTGGGCGCCCGAGCCGACAAATTGGGCGCCGACCGTGAGCGCATAGGCAAAACCTGAGCACGCAGCGGAAAGGTCGAAACCCCATGCTTTCTTTGCGCCGATGCGGTCCTGAACGAGGCAGGCCGTGGCAGGGAACATCATATCCGGCGTGACGCTGGCGAGGACGACCATCTCAATGTCGGCGGGGTCGGTCTTGGTCTGGGCGAGGAGCGCTTTGGCGGCTTCGGTAGCGAGATGGGAACTGGCGGTGCCGTGCTCGACGGCGTGACGCTCGCGGATGCCGGTGCGGGTGCGGATCCATTCGTCATTCGTGGCGACCATTTTCTCGAGGTCGGCATTGGTAAGCACCTTCGGGGGAACATAGCCAGCGACGCCCGTGATCTTAGCCGCGATGCGGTGGGACATGTCTCTCCTTGGGAGTTACTGCGAGCCAAGCGAATCCGAAATTCTAAGCGATGCGGAGGCGAGGTTACAAGGCGAGGCCGAAAGAAACAAGGACATGTTGTTCGCAGGTGGGGGTATATGGGCAGTGGAGCCCATTGGGGCTTTGGCTTATTCCGCTGGCGGTAGAATTTCGTGGCGCCAGGTGAGCGTGGCAGTTTTTTGCAGCATGGCGGAGACGGAGCAGTACTTTTGCTCGCTAAGCTCAATGGCATGCTTCACGGCGGCTTCGTCGAGTGCGCCGCGCAGGCGATAGAGAACCTCGAGTCTTTTCCAGACGGTCGGAGGCTCGGAGGCGCGCTCGCCGGAACAGATGACTTCGAGCGCCTCGAGTTTCTGGCGTTTTTTCTTGAGGATGCTGACGACGTCGGTGGCGGTGCATGCGCCGAGCGCCATGAGGACAAGTTCCATCGGCCCGGGGGCTTTGTTGGAAGTGCGGTCGGAATCGATGGCGATGGCGTGGCCGGAAGGGCTGGTGGCGACGAATTTTTCTTCGCCAATCCACTGGATGGATGCTGTTTGCATTTTGTTCTCCGGAAGAGAGTTCTTCGTTTCCCAGAGTAAAGGATAGCACTCGCGAAATGAAGCTGGAGATGTGAAGCGGGGGGATTCTACGGTTTGCTATCCATTTCCTTTTTGAGGCTGAGAGCACTTTTGAGGAGAGGAAGGCCTGGGTCGGCATCTTTCCAGGCGTCGAGGAACCAATCGAGCTGTTTTGTGCCCTCGACTTTGTCCCCCTTGGCGAGATAGATGCGCGCGAGATGATAGTGTGCCGCCAGCCAGTCCTGTTGGGGCTCCCATCCCAGCGGGGGATCGGTACCTTCGACGAAAAGCTTGTACCAAACAGCGGCTTGCTCCGAGTTGCCTGAAGCATCGTAAGCACGAGCCAGACCTTCCATGGTCATGGCACTGCTCTTAGCTTTGTCCGCGAGCGAGAACAGTTTTATGGCGCGGTCTTTGTTGCCGTGCGCGAGTTCCACTTCGGCTTCAAGACTTTGGAGGTCGCTCGCATTTTCGGGATTTTGGAGGTCTGCGAAAGGCCGCACTTTTTCCAGAATGTCCGCGGCCTTTGCGACGCTTCCCGCACGGGCGTATTGCGTGCCGAGCCATAGGCCCGCGCGCACTTGAGCGCCCGAAGTAGCCAGGTAAGGGAGTGCGAGATCGAGTTGGCGAAGTTGGCCAGCTCGATCTCCCTGACCCTCCGCAAGAATGGCGAGCAGGTTGTGCTCGCGCAAAATGCTCAAAAACCATTTGTAATTTTCGTCGGAGAGGAGGGCTTCCTGCAGGCGTGGTTTTGCCACGGCATATTTGCCGTGGTAAAGATCGAGCCAGGCCAGAGAACGGAGGCCTCGAGGTTTCAGATCCGGCTTGGCAAAGGCGAGCTCGAAGGTTTCGCGAGCTTTGGTTTCATCGCCGCTACGGAACAGAGTCATGCCGTATTCGTGATTGATGTTCTGATTGGTCTCCCAGGAAGGATCCAACTTGAAGGCTTGTTCGTAGTTGCGGAGCGCCTCGGGAAAATTGCCGAGCCCATTGTAAGTGGTAGCGAAGTCAATGTAAGTGGAAGCGTTATTTGGAGCAATGCGCGCGAGCTCTTTATATTGTTCGAGGGCTTCCTGGGGCTGGCCGTTGTTGCGCAGGAGCGAGGCATAGTTGAAGCGCATCCCCCAATCATCGGGATAAGCCTTCAGATAAACATCAAAACGGTTTCTGGCTTCCGCCACGTGGCGCAGGTCCTGAGCGTAGTTGGTCTGAATATAAAGCCGCTCGCGATCGGTGGTGCGCTCGGAAAGCTGCAGCGCCTTCTCCATATGCTCTTTTCCTCTTACGGGGTTATTGAAGATGTGACTGTAGTAGGCGCTGCCGAGTGCGGCGTGGGCCATGGCGAAATCAGGGTCGGCCTTGACAGCTGAGTCGAACGCCTGCACGGCTGGCTCATACTGACCCTTGCTCCAGAGAGCACCGCCGTCGGCAAACAATTTGAGGGCTTGCAGCGAAGCCGTGGTGACCAACGGCAGAGGACGGTCGGCTTGGCTTGTGGCGAGCATGGATTCGCCCAGGTCGCGTCGCACACGGGTCGCTATAGTGCCGAGCGCGTCAAGGACGTGGTCCTGATCCTTGGCCTGTTCGAGGTAAGAGTATTTGGCTATTCCGGACTTAGGATCGATCAAGCGCGCAGTGAGGGCGTACTGCTGCCCGACTTTAGCGATAGAGCAACTCAAGATCGCGCGGATGGCCTCACGCTGAGAAATCTCTCGCGCCACCTCCTCGGTGATTTTTTCGTCGCCGCCCTTGCCCATGCGATGCAGGCTGTCTGCGATGCGTGCCCGAGGAACGACGTTCGCATGAGATGACTGCTCGAGGCTAACGGTCAAAGCCGTGAGAAGGGAACTGTCGAAGAGGGGGTCGCCGGTGTGGTTGTCAAAATCGGTGATCAAAAGCCAATCGCGGGGAGCAAAAGCCAGACCCGGCCGCGCCCCGATCAACCACCATAGTGCGGCGACAACAATACCCAGGAACAGGACGGACATATACGCGGCGCGTGGATGAGCGCGCAAGGCTTGGGTCCAGCCGCGGCGCGATGTTGGCTGCACCACCGGAATCGCGGAGGAAGGTGTTTGCTGAGCGGCCAGGCGTTCAAGGTCGACGCGCAATTCGCGGGCGGACTGGTAGCGGAGGTCGGGCCGTTTGTCGAGCGCCTTCAAGATGATGGATTCGAGTTGAGGCGAACTGCGGGGGTTCCACTCCTGCAACGGGCGAGGGGCTTCATTCAGGATTTGCTGGATAAGGCGAGGGGCTTGTTTTTCCTGGAAAGGCCGCTGGCCGGCGGTCATCTCGTAAAGAACGACGCCAGCAGAAAAGATATCGGAGCGGGAATCTACGGCGTCGCCGCGGAGTTGCTCGGGAGCCATGTAGGGCAGGGTGCCCGCGCCATCGGTTTGTGTGAGAGTCGCGGTGAGTTCGCCAGCAGCGTCTGCATCGAGCAACCGGGCCAAACCAAAATCCAATACTTTCGCCTGGCCCTTGGGTGTGACCATGATGTTGCCGGGCTTGAGGTCCTGATGCACGATTCCGTGTTCGTGCGCTTCCTCGAGCGCAGCGGCTATCTGCAGACTGATGGCAATCCATTCCTTTTCCGGCAGCGAGCCCTTGGCGATCCGCTGGCCGAGGGTTTCGCCGGGGATTAACTCCATAACCAGGAAGTCGATGTCGTTCTGGGTGTCAAAGTCGTAGACAGTTCCAATGTTTGGATGATTGAGCTTGGCTAAGGCCAAAGCTTCCTTGCGAAAGCGCTTGCGTGGCGCTTCATCACCGAGCTTTCCGGGAGGGAGGACTTTCAGAGCGACGTCACGATTCAGGCGTTGATCGCGGGCGCGATAGACGACACCCATTCCACCGGCGCCGATTTGTTCGGTGACTAAGTAATGGCCGATAGTCTGGCCGATCATAGGACGGGCACCTTTGCATGGCATCTTAGGACGCGGTCCTAGCCAAGTCAACGCGGACGGGGGCGGTGAAACAGACGTCTAGAGGCTTTCAGACACGCTTGGTAGCTCGCGCGGGCCCCCGCACGGCTGGAATTGAGGTTAGGATAGGTTGGCTTGGCAGGAAGACGATACGGAGGAAACTTATGAGGATGAGAAAAGAGCGTGTGGTGAGATGGGCGGGAATCGTAGTGCTAGTGATGATGGTGATGTTAGGGGCGGGGCACTACCGGGCGAAGGCGGCACAGAGCACGACGGCGAGTGAGACGAACGGCCAGCCATTCGTTATTGAGTACTACTACAAAGCGAAATGGGGACATGCGGACGAGTTCCTTGCACTGTTCAAGAAGAATCATTACCCGGTGCTAAAGAAGGAGATGGAATTGGGACGGATGTTGAGGGTGAGCATGACGGGGCCGCGTTATCACACTACGGAAGATGGGCGCTGGGACTTCCGGGTGACAATCGTGTACAAGAACGCGGCGATCGCGAATGACAATTTTGACAGCGCGCCGCTGCTCAAACAGCTCTATCCGGATCAGGAAAGCTATAAGAAAGAAGAACAGAGGCGATTTGAGATTCTCGACGCACACTGGGACTTGCCGATCAAGGACGTGGATCTCGGCGGACGATGAAAAACGTGTGGACCGTAAGACGTTTCTCGGAAATGAACGCGAGCAAAACTCTAGCGGAGTCCCAAACCGGAACAACAGGTGACAAATGGGACAGTCGAAGAGGCTCAGGTTAGGACGAACCCCCTAATTTATTCACCAGCTTTTTGTCAGCTTCGGGCGGTATACCACCCGTTTTCCGACGGGGTACTGCACCGCCGGGCGAGTGCGGCGTTGGAGCTTTCGCATCGGGGTTCCGCGGGGTCCAATCGGATGGCGGAAACGCGATTCGCCAGAATCGCGGGGAAGGAACTTCAAATTCGATGCCCACCTCTCTCTTGCCCGGCTGATCGAGACCGAGACTGACCACGCGGCAGACCAGCTCTTCCATGGTTTGTGTGTTTTTGATTCCCAGAAGCTGGCCAATTTCGACCGTCAAAGCCACCTGTATCAATGCACCGTGGGCATTCACGATGAGGGTAGTGGTTTCTTCTGAGGCGACGTTATTTCCAGGTCCTTCTCTGAGCACCGTAATTGGGAGGTTCAGGCAGACGCGCTGGCTTCGGCGCAATTGCATCATTTTGCTAGGCTGCAGGTCCGTGGGCTTCATGGTGGCAAGCTCTTCCTTCTAATATAGGCACTTTTGCGGCCAAACCCTAGGGTAGCGTTTGCTCCCGAAATGGAACTTTCTATTTGCCAGAAGGGCCGAAAGGCACAGCTAGGAGTTGCGCGGCGCGCCAGTCGCTACTTCGATAATGGGATTTGGGAGCTGCCGCATGGTTCGGACGAAGACCTGGACGATGGCACCGTCAAACTGGGCGTTGGCGCACCGTTCGAGCTCGGCGAGGGCTTCCGGAGAACTGCGGCCTTTTTTGTACGTGCGGTCGCTGGTGATGGTGTCGTAAGCATCGGCGACGGCAATGATGCGCGCGCCGAGAGGAATGCCTTCACCGGAGAGAGCATCGGGATAGCCGGAGCCATCGAAAAATTCGTGATGATGCAGGACCATCTCGCGAACGCGCGCGAGCGGAATGAGGGGATCCAGAATCTTTGCGCCAAATTTTACGTGAGCCTTCATGGTTTCCCACTCTTCGGGATTGAGCGGGCCGCTCTTGTTCAAAATATTTTCCGGTATGGCGACTTTGCCGATGTCGTGCAGCACGCCACCAAGACGAATCTCTTCGATCTCCGCGTCGGTCATGTTGAGAGACTCGGCGATGAGGGCGGCGTAGGCGGAGACCTTCTGTGAATGCCCTTGTGTGTAGTGGTCCTTTGCGTCGATGGCGAAAGCGAGCGAAGTGACCGTGTCGAGGACGGCCTGCGGGAGACCTTCAGGGCCTCGCGAGGAAGAGGGCATGGTTGGTTTGCCGCTGGGAACCTCGGTGGTGGCGAGCGACTCGGTGAATTGCTTGAGACGTGAGTAGATTTCTTCAAAAGCTTGGGGGCCGGTGGCAAAGAGGCGCTTTAGAGTTACGCCGAGATAGGCTTCGAGAACATCGCGCTTCCACTTTTTGGCTTCGTTGGGATCGAAATGGTCGGCGGTGGAAACGGCATTTCCACCCTGGTGCTTGGACAAATACATGGAAGCATCCGCAACCTGGATAAGCTCTTGCGGCGAGGAGCCGTGGAGCGGATAACACGCGATACCAAAGCTGGCGCTGATGTTTTTCTCGCGGAGAAGTGGATCGGCGGAGACCCAGCCGCGAAGTTTGCTGGCAAGCTGGCGAGCGTGCTCCATGTTGGTTTCCGGCATGAGAATGACGAATTCGTCTCCGCCGTAGCGGGCAACGACATCGGAGCGGCGGCAATTCGTTTCGAGGATGTGGCCGACGCGCTGGAGAACGAGATCGCCCTCGAGGTGGCCGTAGAAATCATTGACGAACTTGAAGCGGTCGAGGTCCATGAGGACGAGGGCGAAGGCGCGGCCGGCGCGGGTGGAGCGCTTCCATTCAGCGGAAAGGGCTTCCATGAAGAAGCGATGGGTTTTGACGCCGGTGAGGCCGTCGGTGATGGCCTGCTCCTGAGCTTTCTGGAAGGAGAGAGCATTGTGAAGAGCGCCGGCAATGAGGTCGGCAAGAGTACGAAGAAGCAGAATTTCTTCCTCGGAGAATTCTACGGAGACCGAAGATTCGACGTAGAGCACACAGTGGAGCTGCTCGGCATAGAACACCGGGAGAGCGATGGCAGCAATGGAATCCGGCAAGAGAGGTTTGTTCGGGGAATCACCGGAGGTAGAAGCCTGATAGTCGGCCAATTGTCCACTACGGGCGACATGGCCGATGAGGCCGTTGCCAAGCGGAATGCGGCGGCCCAAAGCGCCTCGGCGAGCGCCAGCCTCCGCTTGCACGACGAGCTCGCGCGTGGAGTATTCGAGCACGCTGATGCCGATGTGATCGTAGGTGAGCCCTGCCTCAAGCTGCTCGGCAATCTTGGCCAGCATCTCATCAGGATTGAGCGTGGCGATGGCATTGCGGGAAATGGTGTTCAGCAGCGAAAGATGGCGCGCCTTGGTGCGCTCTTCGTGGAAGAGCCGCGCATTTTCGATGGCGATACTCGCTTCGCTGGCGAGTACGCGCATGAGTTCGAGATGCCCCTCGTCAAAAATGCGATCGTGATCGGAAAAAACGGCCATGGCGCCGATCGCGTGGTCGTAGGCCACGAGCGGAACGCCGCAGTAGCAGCCGCGGTCGCGAAGGGGCTCAACGCCGAGTTTTCTGACTTCGGCAGCGTAATTGTCGCGGATAAGCACCGGCTGGCGGGTACGGATGATGTATTCCGTGATGTAGTTGCCGGCAGGACGGCTGCGCGCAGGCTTGAGAGTGCCGCCTGTCACTTCTATCTCGAACCGCATCTCGTCACGTAGCGGATCAAGAGCGCCAATGTAAAAATTCTCAACGTCAAAGAGGCGACGCAGTTCTTCCCAAACTTTCCGCAGGAGATCTTCCTTGTTGAGAGTGGAGCTGAGAGCGCGGCCAATCTCATTGAGGACGTGAAGCTCCTCAGAGCGGCGAGATGTCTGCTGGATGAGGTAGCTATTCTCAACAGCCATGCCGATTTGGTGGCCGAGGGCGAGAAGCAGGCGGTATTCGGCGGGAGTAAAGCGGCGGCTGTCCGGTGTCCCGAGAAGAAGGACGCCGAAGGCATGCTCCTTGGCCTGCAGGCTGATGGCTACGATGCTGCGAAGACCTTGCGCGAGAGCGAGCTGGCGGAAACGTCGAATGGGTTCTTCGCGTTCGAGAGCGGCGACCGTGTCGTCATTGCGAAGATCGCGGAAACCGAGAAGGCCGCCGAGGCGCGAAACGAGTCCAACGAGATAATCGTCGAGCCCTTGCTCCTGCGCGGTGCGGCAGAAATTATCGCTCAACCCGACGGCGACGACGGAAGTGGGGCCTTGCGGATCTCCGTGATGGAGAAAAAGAGCGCCAGCGGGTAGGCGCACAACCCCAAGAACGCGGTCAAGGGCCTGAGAAAGCATGCGCTGAATTTCTCCGCCCACGAAACTGGAGGTCGCCAGATTCAGGTTGGAAAGCGCAAGCATGTTGCGCTCAACTCGCCGCTTTTCCTCCTCGTACAGGGCCATGACCATCAGCATGGCGACGAAAGCGGAGGGAACAGCGGCGGCGGTCTGGAAACTGACGTCGCGGAAAAACGGAGCCGAGCGGAAGAAAGAGAAAGTAACTCCCACGGCGGCCCACACCACAAAAGAAACGGCCAGGAGCCAATCGGCGAGAGTCTCCTGGCGGCGGCTTTCTAGCCAGAAGATATAGGCTACCGCCAGAAAAATCGCCGCCGCAGGAAGAATCAGCGGAAAGTTAAACCAGCGGAGGGCGACTGCACCGGCCCAGAACACCAGGACGCCGCCGGCAGCTGCTGCGGGGACACTCCAGAGCTGACGTTGTGCGTAAAGCTGGGCGCCCAGAAAGAAAAAGATTCCTGCGGCCGCATAGAGAAATTGATCGAGCGCCGTCTGCACCGGCCACGCATCGGTCCCGCGGGAGAGAACGGGACCCAGATAACTCAGGGAGACGATGGCCCATCCGGCCGTCCAATAGAGGAGATAGGGCCGGCGCTTGAGCTGGTAAATATAGGCGAAGAAGCCGGCCACCAAAGAGGTAGCCGCCAGCAAAGCCAGTGCGATGAAGCTCTGGTTGGTCAAGGCCTCGGTCAATTCTCCGTCCGACGCGCGGACGGCTCCGTTGCACCGTGCAAAGACGGTGAAGCGCTTTGTGCGTCAAGATGAAACGGAAACCTCGACGGTCGCACGCAGGGACAAACGTACGGCAGCGCGAGGGTGCCACCTCGGTGCACAAAGCAAAGTACTTGTGATTATGGACGATGGAAATTTAAGGAAGCAAGCGTACCAGGGTACCGGTTGCCAAAGAGGCAGCAGGGGAGGGGGGTAACGGTTTCCATACAAAGGGGAGGTGCTTGAATCAATCGCGGAATGGCGCGTTTTGGGCGGAAGGAAGCCAGATTGGACGCAGTATTAGGGTTTCGCTAAACTGGAGGTTTGAAATTGCACTGTAGGACGCGCCAGAACCATGGGTGAAATGACCAACAAAACACAGGATGGCATACGGGTCCGGTTCGCGCCTTCGCCGACGGGATATTTGCATGTGGGCGGGGCGCGGACGGCGCTGTTTAATTGGCTGTTTGCGCGCCGGCAGAACGGCACGATGATCCTGCGGGTTGAAGATACCGACGCAGAGCGAAACAAACCCGAACTGGTGACAGGAATTCTGGATGGACTGAAATGGCTTGGGGTCGAGTGGGATGAAGGGCCATTTTATCAATCGCAGCGGACAGTATTTTATCGCGAAGCTGCAAAAAAATGCCTGGGGAATGGCAGCGCGTTTTTGTGCTACTGCCCCGCGGAAAAGTACGCGGGCGGCGACCACGCAGAACCCGGCCAGGACGAAGAGCCGAAGGGTGGTGGTGCGCGGCGCGTGACAAGGTGTAGTTGCCGCGACGGCAAGCCATCGACACCGGGCGTGAAACCTGCGGTGCGCTTCAAGGTGCCCTTGGGTGGAACGACGAAATTTACCGACGTCGTGTTTGGAGAGACGGAATTTTCGAACGACGAGATCGAGGATTTCGTTCTGCTGCGTTCAGGGAAGGGCGACGAAGAGTTCGGGCAGTCGATGTACCAACTGGGCGTGGTGGTGGACGACATCGACATGCGCATCACTCACGTGATCCGCGGTGCGGACCATATTTCCAATACCCCGAAACAGGTGTTGCTCTATCGCGCGCTGGGGACGGAGCCGCCGCTCTTCGCGCATCTGCCGCTGATTCTTGGAGCAGACAAGAAGCGGCTGTCGAAGCGCCACGGAGCGACCGACGTCAACATGTACCGCACGGAAGGATTCCTGCCCGAAGCCTTTCGGAATTTTCTCGCGCTGCTGGGATGGTCGCCGGGGAGCGATGAGGAGTATCTGCGAACGAAAGAGCTGATTGAAAGATTTTCGCTCGAGGGCGTCAGCCGCACGAATGGTGTTTTTGACAAGCCCAAGCTCGAGTGGTTCAACACTCAATATTTGCAGAAACTACCGATTGAGGACTTGCTGCCCGAAGTGGAAGCCGAATTGAAGCGCAGCAAATTGTGGAAAGAAGAGTGGGCCGCTGGCGCTGCACCAGGCCCTGACGGAAGAGACCACGCCTGGTTTTCGCGTACGGTGGATCTGCTGCGACCGCGAATCCGGCTGTTGCCGGATTTTTCTTCGTGGTCACGCGCGTTTTTTAGCGACAATTTTCCGATCGATCCGGCGGCCAAGGAAAAGTTCTGGAAAGATCCCAAGGTCCCGGAGCTGCTCGCCAAGCTGGCGGACGCTCTTGCGGCGCTGCCCGAATGGAATCACGACGCCTGCGACCATGCTTCGCGCGCCGTCGCCGAAGCCGCGGGAGTTAAAGCAGGTCTGCTGATCAACGCGTGCCGCGTGGCGATTGTCGGGCAAGCGGTTGCGCCGCCCCTGTTCGATACAATGGTTGCGCTCGGTCAAGAGCGCGTCGTGAGCCGTTTGCGAAAAGCCTTCGCATAGACTTGGCCAAATCTGATCGTTTCTTAATCTAGGCGTGCTGGGAAGAGGGGCGAACCTTCCGGGCAAGCGCTGTCAAACCCGCTGGGAAAAATCACAATAGTTTGGATAACTCTTCGACAGTCACACCAGCGTCCCGCAAAATACTCTTCAAAACTTTGGGATGGAGAATCTTCCCCGCATGAAACGGCACAGTAGCGCGTTTGCCTTCTGCGTTCTTATAGATCATGTGGCTGCCACTCTGGCGCGTAATGGAGAAGCCGAGTTTTTCCAAGACGGAACAGATATCGCGAGCACTCAGGCGGGGAAGCTTGGGCATCAGACAGCGATTTCAATCGTGGACAGACTCACAGAAACTTCAGGGATCTCTTCTCCATCGGCAATACGATCCTCAATATGCAACCGTACGGCGTCCTTGATGTTCTCGACGGCCTTTTCGTAAGTGTCGCCTTGGCTATAGCAGCCCTGGAGGGCCGGACACGAAACGAAGTACCCGTCGGCGTCGCCTTCGATAACGATGGGAAGAGTAATGTTTTTCATGACTAAGGTGATTATAGGTCTGTAAGCAGCGATGGCAAAACGGAATTTAGAGCAGCTATTCGTCGCGCAAAGCGACCACGGGATCGACTCGAGCCGAGCGCTGCGCCGGGATCACGCACGCCGCGAGCGCCACAATAATCGGCGACGCCGCCGCGCCCGTTATGCGGACTAAAAGGTTCCTTACTTTTTACAAAGAGGAAGAGGACATTGGCAAGTGCCGCCGCCAGTCCAAAGTTTACTTAAACGAGGATTTAGCTTCGCTGAGCTTCCTCTCGACGGTCTTATGAAAGACGGTTGCCTCGACCGTTGCATTTTCGCGGGTGCCCGTGATCGAGATGGGGATAAGTGCTCCGGCGCCATCTTTCGCCAAAAAGGGATCCACAGCTTTCAGGAAAAAAGATTTTGGTCCGGTGACGGTTTGGGATAGCTTCGCCTGGAGACGGAGGTGGCCGTTGAAATCAAGCGTGCCGCCTGCGAGCTGGTAAGTTCCCGTCAGGTCGACGGCTGCGCCGGGAACGCTGAAAGTCAGGCCAGAAAACTTGACGATACCTCTTTCCACGTGAAAGTTGCCATGAAGATCGGAGACTGCGCTGCCTGCATCCGCGTCTGCCGGTTTGCCCTCGGCGCGGCGACTGAGGGCTTGTAGCTTGTCCCGGACTTCCTGACTGGCCCAATTTGCATCGTCGAGGCCAAACTCCCCATCGAGAATTAGCTTTTCCAAAGTCCTCGCACGCGAGGCAGGCACAATTAATTTGCCTTTTATCCTAACGGTGCCCGTCAAGAAAGGCCTGTCGGAATTCACGGCCAGGCTGACGATGTCCTGGATCCGGGCGTCCGGGGCGCCAAAGTTCACGACGATCGTGTGGCCTCTGTTTTCGGGCTCCTTGATGACGCTTCCTTGGGCAAATATGAGCGAGTGAATGAGCCTGGCGCGCACAGGATGCAGAAGAGTGTTTCCATTCGTACCGTCCACGGTGGCTGAGAACTCAGTATGCAGCGGCACGGGCTTGCCAATCTTATCGAGAGAGAAATCAGGAGTGTCCGTTTCCCCATCCACCTGAAGCTCCGCAAGTTCCCCGCTAAACTTTCCCGTGGAGGACAAGATCCCCGCGATGCCAGGAAACGGGCCGAGATCCGCATCGGTGAATTTATAAGAGCCGGAAACGGGCGTGGAACCCGGATCGTCAAGGTCCCAGGGACCGAAGTCGCCGCTCGTGTCGATCTCGCCTTTTGGCTTGGCATTTGTCAGGGTTCCGTGGAAGTGGAACGGATTGTCCACGCTGGCCGCGGTCAAGTTGAGGTTGTGGATGTCCCATTCGAGCGGCGCCTTTTGGGGTTTACCGGGGTCCGGTTTCCTGGGCAAGGTAATGAAGACGGCGTCCTTACAGATAACTTCATCGAGGATTACGGAGGAGATCAGGTTGTTTGATTTTCTGGAGCCACTCGGTTTCGGACTCCTTTTTTCTCCGCGAGGTGGAATCGTGATGGTCATGTCCTCGAGCTTCACGGTGGAAATATGGCGTGGAAGGCGAAAGATGGCGCGCCAGCCGAGACCGAAGGTGAGCTTGTCAATATGAATGAGCGGCGGAAGATCCGTGCGATCGTCGAAATGAATCGATAGATCCTCGCCGGTAACACGAAGTTGCGGAAAACCGCTAACGTGAATGGCGCTGAGTTCGACGCGGCTTTTGAATTGTTCGCTGAGTGTGCGCACGACCCACAGGCGAACAAGGTTGTCCATCTTCCGGGCGCGCGACACGATAATTCCCCCAGCCAGGACAAGCACAATCAACAGGATCGCGGGAATGATGAACCATTTTCGAAATGACCCGCCAAGCCGACTCATGGGCAGATTGTCACAAAATCAGCAAGAACCTCGTATACCCAGAAGGACGTAGAGAGACTAGGTAAGGTTCTGTACCCGGCCGCGCGCCGAATGGAGCCAGTAAGAGAGTCGAATGCTGAGCTATTTCGGGGGAAAGAGTTCGGGGTGAATGGACTTAGACTTGGAAGCGGATGCCGCGACATTAACGATCGCATCCAGAGAGAGTGTGACGGGAGGCAGGCAGATTTCCGTGCTGCAGGCTTGGTAGCGAAGCTTAAGCGGGATGTGTTGTTCGCCGAGAGGGGCATTTGCAAGCGCAGTAACCGGGAGGCGGAGAGTGATGGTCTCTTGATAGACGTTTAGCGGTTTCTTGGAAAAGGTAAAGGTGTGCAGGGCGCCTTTGGGATAAGAAACATCGCCCAATTGAAAGCCGGCGGGCGCGTTGGCGCGAAGATCGGTGGCGATGAGATAGTCTTCTGATTTTTCGCGAGCGTTGATGTGGAAGCCGGGACGAATCTTCAGGACCACCGCAATTTGGAACCGGCTGCCGCGGCCTGCCGGATCGAGAGAAACATAGGTTGTGGGTGCAACGACGTCCTTCGGAGAAGGAACCTGCTGCGGCGCGGACGGCAATGCCGCTACGGCTACCAGTAACAGGATGCCCACGAAGATGGTAGCAGCGAGTTTCATAATTTGACCTGCGTGCCGAGCTGTTGGGAAACAACGCGGTTCATCACTGCGAAAAGATCCTCGCCCGTTTTTTCCAGCACAAAAGCACTTTTCGTTTCCGACCAACCGAGCTTGAAGGAAGTGGAGAGAGCGGAGATCCAAATTTCCCGAATCGGTGTGTTCGGGGAAACAACAAATTTCACTTCCTCAGGCTCCTCAAAAATCACCTCAAGTTTCCCGCTTTCGCCTTCGACATCGAAGTCGTGCTCGTCTGCAAGCACAAGCAGGCGTTTCTTAAGTTCTGCGAAGGCAGCGTCCGCTTTTTTCTGAAAATCCTTTTCGTCAAGCATGGTTTCAGCGTATCAGAGTTGCGATTCGATGGCTTTGGACATTTCGTCCGGGCTGATCATGCCCGTGACGCGCTTGATCTGCTTGCCTTCGCGTGAAATGAGGATGCTGGTTGGGTAGCCGAAGAGGCCGCCAAATTTATCGGCGGCGTCATCGTTGCCGATCAGAATTTTATAGCTCATGGGTTGCTTCTGTCCGTTGACGTCGAAAAGCTCTTTACCGACGAAAGGGGCCACAACGCTTTTGCCATCTTCGTCGAGTGCAATGCCGAGAATGACGAATCCCTTGGGGCCGTATTTCTGTTGCATTTCGATGAGCCAAGGAATTTCCACGCGACACGGTTCACACCAGGTGGCCCAGAAGTTCACCAAGATAACTTTGCCTTTGTACTCGCTAAGGGAGACGTCCTTTCCGTCGAGATCCTTGAGTGTAAGTTCGGGCGCAGATAGATCGGTGCCTGGGTTATCTGCTTTCAGGATAGTGTTACTAGCTCTTGCCTTGACGCGAGTCGCTTTGTCGGCAAAATAAGTTCCGATAATCAAGGCTAATACGGTTCCAAAAACCAACAGCGCTTTCTTCATTTCATTCCTCAATGCTCATTATACCCGAAGATGAAATCTTCGAACTCGAGTGACGGTACGGCAGCTGCTTATTTCACGCCCGTCAGAAATTTTTCAAGCCACAAAACAGCATCGTTTAAAAAGCTGAGCTTGCCTGCCAACCAGGTCAGCTTGTTGATAAAAACGAGGCCGCCCACAAATAGCAGCAGAGCTCCGCTGAGGAGTTCGACGGCGTTGAGATACTTTCGGAAGCGCTGATAAAACTTGAGAAACTGCCCGATGCCAACGGCCGTCAGCAAGAAAGGCACGGCCAAGCCGGCTGAGTAAATAGCGAGAAGCAGAATCCCCCGGGCAATGGTGTCACTGGCCGCGGCAAGCGCGAGCACGGTGGCGAGGATCGGTCCGATGCAAGGAGTCCAGCCAAAAGCGAACGCGAAGCCGAGAAAAAAGCCGCTAAAGAGTCCGGGCTTCGTGCTGGTGCTGCGCAGATGCACGTCGCGATTCAGCCATTTTGCGAGGACCGGGCCAAAAAAGCCGATAAGCGAAAGCGAGAAAAAGTGGACCCATCCGAGGCCGAAGAAAAGCGGGCCGTGATGGAGAATGCAAGCAACGCCCAGGAGGACGAGAACGGAGCCAACGATTATTCCAGAGCGGAAGCTGAGCTTCGCCAGGGCCCCAATCAGGTGTAAGCCGAAGAGCAGGATTAACGCACCAGCAATCGGTGCAAGCTGCGCGCGGTTCTTTAGAAGAAATGTTCCCACGGCGCTGGCCGAGGCGCCGAACGAAATGAACACGACGGAAAAGCCGACGACAAAGGAAAGCGCGGAAGCGAAAAGACCGCCGCGCGGTTGCTGGCCCTGGCGCAATTGCTCCATGCCAATGCCGGAGAGCATCGAGATGTAGCCAGGAACGAGAGGTAGTACGCACGGGGAGAGAAAAGAAACCAGCCCGGCGATAAACGCTGCTGCTAGAGAAACGTCAGTCATCTTTTTTTGGACCTGTGCTGCTCTAATTTCCGATCTTAAATGGTGTTACTGGCATTAGACCCGGCGCAAGGCGCGTTTATGCCAGTTTGACTAGCTGTTTCTGTTTCGTGCTTGAACGCCCTAATTCTCCCATAAAGCCAGGTAAAGAGCGTCATTCCTCAGCGTGGTGACAGCCTGCGGCACTCCATTAGACGCGGACCAGCCTCATTAGACATCTACGGCAGGGAACGGGCGACAGATGAAGGGTTTGGCGGACGTGCTGGTGGATCCAGGTTAGCCAACCACTTCGTAAGTGCAGGGGAGTGAAGGCTTTGCGTGTAGGAAGGTTGGCACGGTGGTTGCGATATCACTCTCGGGACGCTTTGCGGGCGCCCGGCAGATTGGGGCAGGTGGCTATGCAGTGGACACCAAACAAAGTGACAGCGCTACGCGTGGCGGTGGGATTTGGCGCGGTGAGTTTGTTTGGGCGTGGGCCGTGGGCAAACTTGGCCGCAGTTGGGCTGACGGTAACGACGATTGCCCTGGATGCTTTGGATGGGCACATCGCGCGGCGCAAGAATCTGGCGACGCCGGTTGGGGCGCAGCTCGACATTCTCGGCGACCGCATGATCGAGAACGTGTATTTCACGTATTTCGCGGTGGTGGGGATGGTGTCGTTGTGGCTGCCGGTTTTCTTTTTTGCTCGGGGTGCGGCTACGGATTTTCTGCGCGGCCTGGCCATGCGATCGGGACATTCCGGCTGGGGCGCGAACGCGATGCTGCAGACTTGGTGGGGGCGCGCGCTGGTGGCGTCGCGCTGGAGCCGCGGTTTGTACGCGGGGATGAAGTGTCTGTGTTTTTGTTACCTGGGATTGGAGTTGGCACTGACGCGGGGGCCAGTGGCTTTGCTAAGCGGGATGACCGCAGATTTGCATTCGTTGGTCCGCGTCGGCGCGCATGCTTTGACTTGGATGACGGCGGGGTTTTGTTTGTTGCGTGGGTTGCCGGTGCTGGCGGAGGGATGGAAGTTCGTGTCGGGGAACGTTCGACGCACGCGCGAGGTGAAGAGAATCACGCAGGAGGCAATGTGATGGAGGAAAGAAAGGTAAAGGAGGTACAGGAAGTAAATGAGGTAAAGCAGAAGAACAGAGGAGTTGCGGCGTTTTTCGATTTGGATGGAACGCTGATCCCGAAACCTTCCTTGGAGAAGAGATTTTTGCGGATGCTGCGTTACCGGAGGCTCGTCGGGATTGGAAAATATTTCTTGTGGTTAAGGGAAGCAGTGCGGCTTGCACCGCGCGGAATAAAACAAGTGCTTTACGCAAACAAGATGTATCTGCGAGGCGTGCGGGCAGACGAAGCGGAGGGTGGACGAGACAGGAAGCAAAGGCGCGTCCATGCGGGAGTGTCTCCATGCGAATTTTATTCAGAGGCTGTTGAGCGGGTGGTGTGGCACTGCGAACATGGGCACTCGATTGTGATCGTAACCGGGACGCTGGAACCGCTGGCGAAAAAAGCTGCTCTCGATCTAAGGGATAAGCTTGCGGGCCGTGGAATCGGCGCATCGATCTATGTTTGCGCAACCCGGCTCGAGACAGTGGAAGGAATGTGGACCGGACGAATTGTCGGAGAAGCGATGTTCGGGGAAGCGAAAGCGCGGGCGATACGGCGATTCTGCGCCTCGAGCGGGATCGAGTTGTCGAAATGTTTTGCGTATGGGGATAGTACCAATGACCGTTGGATGCTTGAGGCGATTGGAAGGCCCACGGTTGTGAATCCTTCCGATGATTTGGCGCGGATCGCGGTCCGGAACGAATGGCCGGTATTGCGATGGAATCACGGCAGGATTTCAACGCGGAGTTCACACAGTTCACCGAGAAGACAGAATGCAAGAGCGACTCGTAAGAAAGTGCAGATTGCGTCCGCGAAACCAGGGTATTGGACATGAACGGCTTGGCCAGAAACGAATATCGGAAGCGGAGTTACGCGATTGCGTTACGCGAGGATGTACTCCAGAGAAGCGATGCTTCGGCCGCCGTTGGACTTCAGGGAACTGGTTTTCGTGAGTTGGTGCGCCGGGAATTCGCTGCAGCGTGTGCGGCCTGCGGAACGTTTGAACACGTCGCGCTTGCGTACCTGGGAGCTTCGACGTCGTTGATCATTCTGTTCACGGAAAACTTGGCACATCCGGTGCGCTTGCTGGGAGCACAAACGATGGTTGCAGGGCTAATTCTGGTTCTGTGCCGGGTGGAAGCGCGAGTGTGTCACTCTCGTGAGCTGTGGAACGGAAGCTGGGCCGCGGGCAGGAAGGAGCGCCCGACGCCGGCGCAAAGATTTTGGCATTTCTGGCGGCACTGGTATCCGCATTTGTTTTTTTTGTTTTGTTTTGAAGAGCTGGGGCGACTGGTTCATTTGGTTCAGCCGGGATGGCAGGATGCCAAGTTGATTGCGTTCGATCACTGGCTGACCGGGGTGCACCCGACGGTGTGGCTCGAGCAATTCGCGACGCCGGCGCGGAATGATTTCATGCAGTTTGTTTATTTGACGTACTTCACGTACTTGCTGGTGGTCGGTGGCGTTTTGTATTACCGGCGGGATTGGCGCGGGTATTGGTCGGTCATGACGTATTCGGCGGTCGGTTACGCGCTCGGCTATGTGATCGCGATTTGTTTTCCGATCGAGAGCCCGTGGTTTGCGATGGCAGGGGCTTGGCATGGTGAACTGCGGGGCGGGGCGGCGACGTCCGTGATCAATTTTATCGAGCACTTTGGGCGAGTGCGCGGCGCGGCGTTTCCTTCGCAGCACGTGGCAGGGGCAGTGGCGGCGACGTGGGGCGCTTGGCGGCACCGGAGATGGCTGTTCTGGGTGATGCTGCCGCTGGTGATGTGCATGTGCGTGTCGACGATATGGGGTCGATATCATTATGTAGCGGATATTTTTGGCGGGATGATCACCGGGACGCTCGGGTATGTTATTGGCAGCTGGCTGATGAGGCGTCGCCTGCCAGCCCAGGACGGAGCACAGACTGAAGTCTGAGCTACGGAGATTTTTGGTTGACCATACCCCCTCTCCTGGTTTTTCGTAAGTGTTGATTCTAAATAGCTTAATCTTTATGTAACTTATTTAGAATCAACAGTTAGGTGGCCATACTGCAAGCGTTGATTCTAAATGACTTATAGGTGCACCAAAATTGGGCAGGATTGGCGTCTATTTGGCTGCCGGGCGTTCCCCTTGAAGGCTGGTCGGAGAGGAGGAGGGGCGCTCAAAAGGAAAGAGCGGCAGTTGGCTGTCGCTCTTAGAAAACGAGGTTTACCCGAGGAAAAGAATAGCAGGCATTGCCTTGAAAGTCGAGACAAATCGGAGATAAATGAGTTCCCTAATCGGTGCGCCCGGGCCGAGCCAGGGGACGGCATTCCTTCGCTCGCGCTCAGGATAAAGCTGCGCCCCTGCAAAAGATTCGCTGCGCTGGGAAGAACTAAGTTCCCTTTAGTGTCGGGCGGCGTTGATCGGGATGGGCGCGCTCGAAGACTTGGGCTATTTGCAAGAGGAGATGCTCATGGGAGCCGGCGGCGATTAGTTGAAGGCCGACGGGAAGGCCTGAGGGAGTGAAACCGCAGGGGATGGAGATGGCGGGGAGGCCGGCGAGATTGGCGGGGCGGTTGGCGAGTAGGAGCAAGGCGCGGGTCGGATAGTCCTGGTCGGCGAGGCGGAGGGATTCCTCGCCGATGAGCGGGGCGGCGATGGGGGTTGTTGGAACGGCCAGAGCATCGATGCGGGCTTCCTCGAAGGCCGAATGGAATTGCTCGATAAATTTTGACCGTAGCTCAAGGGCGGAGAGGTAAACGGTGGCCCTTACCTTGGTTCCCATTTCGAGGCGGGAGCGAACGTCGTCGCCGTAGTCGGAGGCGCGTGAGGGGAACCATCCGGACTGCTGGTGATAGAGGGTGGCTTCGGCCCAGGCGATTTGGTTTCCGGCGTCTTCGGTCTCGTTTAGGAGCGCAAGAGAGATCTCCTTTAGATTGGCACCTTGCTTTTTCAAGGTGCGAATGGCTTTGTCGAAGACGGCGTGGACATCCGGGGAAACAACATCGAAGAAAAACTGCATGGGGATGCCGAGAGTGAATTTGCGGGGCTTCGCGAAGGATTTGTCGAGATCGCGAGGACTGAGTTCACCTTTGACGTTGGGGAGGATGGGTTCGAGGAGGAGGGCGGCGTCGTGGACCGTTCGCGCTAAGGGGCCGACGCAGTCTAACTTGGGGGAAAGAGGGATGACACCGTTCACGCTTACGCGGCTGAGAGTGGGTTTGAGACCGACGACGCCGCAGAGCGAGGCGGGGATGCGTATGGAGCCCCCGGTGTCGGTGCCAATGCTGCCATAGCAGAGACCTGCTGCCACGGCAGCAGCTGAGCCGCCGCTGGAGCCGCCGGGAATGCGCGAGAGATCCCAGGGGTTGTGGACGGGGACGTAGTGGGGGTTGTTGCTGGTGACGCCGTAGGCGAACTCGTGCATGTTGGTTTTGCCGAAAATGACGGCACCGGCGTTTTTGAGTTGTCCAACGACCGCGGCATCTTCCGTGGGGATGAAATCCTTCAGGATTTTTGAGCCTGCAGTGGTGCGAATTCCCGCAGTATAAATGTTGTCTTTCAGGGAGATGGGAATGCCGTGGAGCGGGCCGCGGTCGCGATAACCTTTGCGGCCGCGTGGGGCGAAGAGTTCGGCTTCGGCTTTTTTGGCTTGGGTTAGAGCGAGATCGGCGGTGACTGTAATGTAGGCGTTGAGCTTGGGGTTTAGTTGGTCGATGCGAGTGAGGATGAGTTTGGTGAGTTCGACGGGGGAGAGTTTACGCTTGCGAAAGAGGCGGGCGATTTCTTCGATGGAGGCGAACGCTAGGTCGGTGTCGGTTGTGGGAGGCATGGGAGATGGGGGAATTTAACACACCGATCGAGAGCCGAGCCATTTGAACTGTGTTTCGACGACAGGAAGAACTGATCGGGACATGTATGATAAGCGCATTTATCGTTACCTATCGTCAGCTAACTTCCGGTTTGTCCGTCATCCCCCGCAACCAGCGGCGAGCGCCAGCGAACCTTCAAATTCCCCACAGCACGACCGCCGGGTCCTGCAGTTGTACGAGCAGAGCATTGATCACGCGGCTTAACGAAGCGTGGATCAGCTCGCAGGGAGTCGAGTCGGGAATCCACGCCTACAGAGGAGAGTCAATCCGAACGATCGTGATAGGCTTTCTCAAGTCAGGCGAAAGCGCGCTCCTTATCCCCCAAGGGCGCTGTATAAGCAGGCCACATTGAATCGGCAGACGTAGCGCTCTCACGCATGGGCTTCGATCCCGCCGACCATCGCACCGGGACGGAATTTATTGCGGTAAGCCCCTACGACGCAGCACTTCAGAGAAACGCGGGTCGGATCGCAGGGAATCAAAGGCAGGATTCACTTTGATATCCAACAGTCCTGCATCGTGCGCTAGGACGGCTTTCTCCAAGGATGCAAGAGCTTTATCCTTTTTACCGAGGGCAAGGTAAACGGCAGCCACACCGGCTCGCGAGACGTATGCTTGCTGCGAAGATTTTTGGAGGCTGCGAACAATATTTAGGGCCTTCTCTTTCTGGCCCGTTACGGCGTAGCCGTAGGACAGCTGAAGCAACGGCCTTGCGTCCCCAGGCGCCAAATCTACGGCCTCCTGAAATTCACTAATTGCTGACTGATATGCCGCCTTCTGCATATAAATCGTGCCAAAAATCCTGTGGGTCGTCTCTACGTTTGGCTCCAGTTCCAGCGTTTTTTGACATTGAAGCAGGGCGCGTTCGTAATCACGTGCCCAAAAGAAAATTTGCGCTACGTTTGCGTTGATTCGCATAGATAGCGGGTCGAGCTGGCGGGCTTTTTCGATCTCCGCAATGGCCTCGTCAAATCGTCCACGCCATGCCAAAGTCATGGCATACCAGTGATGCGCAGTCGCATCGTTCGGATTAAGCTCAATTGCGCGTCTGTATTCCTCTTCCGCTGCCGGCCAGTTCCAGTCGTAGTCGTTGATGATTTCTGCCAATGAAGTGTGGGCATCGGCGAGATTCGGGTCGAGTTCAAGTGCCTTCAAAGCTGCGGCTTTGGCTTTCGGATAAACCTCATTAGAAGGCACGAATTTGTTGTTGCCGAGAAGCCCATAAGCCTGCGCCATGCCCGCGTAAGCTGGAGCATAATTCGGATCCAGGTCGATGGCTCGTTGAAAGAAGGCGAGGCTCATTGCAAAACCAGGCTTACTTCTCTTTTCCCATTCATACCGGCCTTTCAGGTAGAGTTCATAAGCTTGCGGGTTAACTGCATGGGCATCTGCTCGGCGTACTTCCTGCGAGGTCAGTTTGACTTGCACCTCGCTAGTTATGGCTTTTGCCACTTCGGCTTGCAGCCTCAGCACGTCTTGAAGATCGCCGTGATACTCCTCGGCCCAAAGATGGCGGTCGGTGGAAGCCTGGATGAGTTGTACGGTAATGCGTACGCTATTTCCGGCGCGAACGACCGTTCCTTCGATGAGCGCATCCGCGCTGAGATCCTTACCGATTTCCCCAACCGGCCTCTGGACATTGCGATAGCGCATCACCGAAGTGCGGGAAATAACGCGCAGCGCGCTAATCTTCGCTAAATTGGTGATCAACTCGTCGGTCATGCCATCGGCAAAATACTCCTGCTCCGGGTCGCCGGAGAGGTTTGCCAACGGCAATACAGCGATAGACCGAATCGTCGGCCGTATGTCGCTGGCCCCTGCTCGACCGCGCTCTATTCTCCAAAGAAAAACTACAGCAGCGGCGGCGAAGGCGAGACAAACCACGACACTCAAGGAGCGGCGATATAAGAGTGGGCAAAGAACGGCTGGAGCAGAAAGCGTTGCGGATTCCGCCGGAACTGTGATCGTCGCGCCTTCCGCCACGGCAGGATGTTCATCCATCCGGCCGATAAAGCGGTAGCCGCGCCGGGGAAGGGTCTCAATGTAGCGAGGCGTCTCTGCATCGTCGCACAGAGCGGCGCGAATTTGCCGGATGGCGACATTTAGACCTTGTTCGAAATCGACGAACGTATCACCGCCCCAGATTTCATGCTGGATCTCCTGTCGTGTGAATACTTTTTGCGGGCGCGAGGCGAGCAGGGCGAGCACTTTGCAGGGTTGGGGAGCGAGGTGAAGGAGGGTATCGCCCTTGCGCAGTTCACAGGCCTGGGGGTCGAGTTTGAACGGTCCGAACTGCAAGAGAAGCGGATTGTTGGCCGGGGCAGGCACCGACACATCCTCCCGGGGAGTGGGCGGATTATACAGCCCGGACCAAGGGCTGGCAACAATTTCTGCTAAGTTCCACCGCCCGAATAGGTTGCCCGTTCATATGAAATTTAGAGAAAGGCCAGCCTGCATTCATTGACGCGCAGGTCTGCCATCGCTAGGCTTACAGCCAGTTTGCGCTCTCGCCCGAGATCCATCAGGAATTCGGCGTCATCTCGGCAGGCCGCCCAAGGAGAATAGAGATGAGAAGACACTTAAAGATCGCGCTTATCACGATTGGCTGCTCGCTGCCCTTGCTCAGCGCGCGCAGCGAAGCGCAATCATTTAGTTTTACTCCTATCGACGTCCCGTGCAGTGCTTGCCCCGGCGGGATCGCCCGGCGAACCGCCATCGGCGGAATCAATCCCGGCGGTGACATCGTCGGCGTTTACACCGATGCCGTCGGCAAGCAAAACGGATTTCTGTTGAGCGGCGGACAATTCACTACGATTGACGTTCCCGGCGCCCTCGTCGGCGTCAGTGGGACTCTGACGACCGTCGCCAGAGGGATCAGTCCCTCCGGCGCGATTGTTGGGCAGTACATCGCTCCGGTCAATAGCTCGGTTCCTGTGGACTCTCCGGCCTATTGCCCAGCGGCTGGGTCAACAGCTTGCATCAAAGGCTTTCTGTACAGCAACGGTATGTTTTCAACCGTGTTGTTCCCCGGCCATCCGGGGGCCATACCGGGACGCATCACGCCGGACGGCAGCATGTACGGTTGCTACCACGATTTCGATACGACGACTTCGATGTTCTCGGCCACTTGGACCCGCTTCGGCGATACCAGCATAGCAGCCGGCGGTGGGGAGTTGTCAGATCCGAGCAAGTCCTTTCCGAACTCCATGCACGGCGGTGCAACCCCCGACGGCAATACTAAAGTGGGCTTTTACTTTGACATGGTGACTGGCCACCAGCACGGATACGTGCTGCAGAACGGGGTCCTTCAGCCCTACGATGTGCCCAACAGTATTCAGACGGTCGTTTGGGACATTAATCCACGGCAAAAAATGGTAGGAACTTACAAGGATAGCGCCGGAAAGCAACACGGGTTTCTGCAACTTCCGGACGGATCAGCGCCGATAACGCTGGACGTTCCTAGCACGCCTCCATTCAACGCCGTCGGCACCATCGCCATGGGCGTTAATCCCGGCGGAGCCATTGTTGGCCAGTACGCCGATTCCAGCGGTCACACGCACGGCTTCCTCGCTGTGCCTTCGACGCAACAATGACGCAGGAATTCCAAGTTCCACAGATGCGTGAAGGCGCATGGACTCCTGATGGCCGACGGACAAAAACCACGGCTTTGTTAGGTTCATTTGCGGTGAGACACCAAGGCAAGGTTCTGATCCGAAACGCTACTGGATATCATGAACTAACACAGTCCCGGAGTACGATGTGAACTGTTCGCAGGAGCTCATGGTTGATTCCGCGACAGCTATCCGGGTTCGACGGCGGGATTAGTCCCGTCAAGTCGGCTTGTGGGAACTGCCATCACAATAGCCATTTATGGGCGGATGACGCGCAACTCCAAAGTAATTCCTCCAACAATCCAGTTCCACTTGCCTGGTAAGTTGCGTAACCGGAAACGGGTGCACTGGGCATGAATAACAGAAGGAGAGATGCGGAACGCCGGGAGTTAGAAGATTTTGTCCTGGCGGCGGAGATTGCCGAAGGAGCCGATGTTGGCAATGATGAAGGTGGCGGAGAAACGATTTTCAGTGCGGACCTGGCCGAGGTTGATGCGGCGGTACTCGAGGGCGAGGCCGCAGCAGGCTCCGTTGTAGCTGACCTGGACGAGTTGGCTTTGCAAGGTCTGATTCGTGAAGTCGTAACTAATCCCCGCAGTGAAATTGAAGCCTTTGCGCGTGAGGTTGCCGTAGCCGAATAGGGCGCGGACCTGGTTGGAGAGAGGCTGCGAAAAGGCCATAAAGTTCTGCGGGGGCACGAGGGGGAGATCACCTTGGACGGGGTTGTCGTTGAGGCGAAAGTGGGCGACGGTGGCAAAAAATTCGCTGTAAGGCTTGATTTTCAGAAGCGTGCCGATGGTGACGAGGCGCTGGATTTGAGGATCGTATTGGAGAATCTGCTCGAGGTCGTAAAAACCGCCGGGAGTGATTTTGAAATCGCTGACGATGGGAGACCAATTGCGCGGACCGAAGGCGAAAGCGAAGGGCGAGATGGAGTTGAATGCTTCGAAGACGTTGCGCTGACCGTTCACGATGGCGCCGCCGAACGTGGGATCGAAATAATGCTTTTGAAAGATGTTCCAGGAGAGCAGCTCTTGCGGCTGGTCGTCGCCCGTTTTGGTGAAGAGGCGCTGGGTGATGCCGTATTCAACTTCGCTGGTGTCGGTCAGAGTGGCGTCGGAATCGAAGCGGATGAAGTCAGCGAAATTGTTTACGCCGGTGACATAGCGGTAGGTGATCGTAGGCTCGATGGTGTGTTTGTACCTCTTGTGCGGCTTGTCTTTGTTGAGAGGGGAGCGGTCGAAAAAGCGCTCGAGGGTCGGAGGACGAAGCTCGACGGTGAGTTCGCCGGTGTTGCGGGTGATCGATTGGCCGCTTAGTTGGCCTGCTGCATTGTACGAATCGCCGTAGTAGGTGGTGCGGAAAGCGGCGGAGGTGGTGGCGCCGAGCCAGGCGCCGAAGTTCAGCGGGATGGTGAGTTTGGGAGCGAATTCGGTGCGCGAGACGAACGCAGGGGTGTTCAGAGGAGTGTCATCCTGGCGATGGAGGGCACCGGCAAACGCGTCGAAGGAAAAGTAGAACGGGAGATTGTGCCAGGGGGCCTGTTCGACGGAGCCGAAGCGGACCTCGGGAGCGTCACGCAGCGAAACGCTGACAGCCGGGGTCGTTAGACCGGTGGTGGCGGAGATAATAGGAATGCTGAGGAAAGTTTTGTCGGCGAGAGCAGCAACATTCAGACTGAAACCGCGGAAATTGTTAGTGAGGAAAGTGGCGCTGCGAACTTCGGAAGTGATGGCATCGCCAAAGGTGTCGGCGAATGCAAGACGGAAAGTGAGTGAAGTAAGTTCGTTGACGTCTGCGACAAAGCGCCAGCCCTGTGGGAGCAGGGACTGAACTTCGAGTTGCTGCTGATGGCCGCCCTGTTTTTCGACAATGGTGGCGCCGTTCGGTCCGGGGAGAACAAGACCGCGGTCGATCACGCCGAAATAGGTGTATTTGATGGAAGTGTTTTCGAAAGGCCGGGCGCGGAATTCTCCACGCTCGGCCGATCCACGCAAGGTGTAAAGCTCTGCACCCAGCGTGGCATCCAGCCAGGGTTTCGGCGCCAAATAAACGGAGTCTCCCACAACAAAGCCCTTGGTGTTGCTCTGACTGACCACGGGAAGCAGGATACCGGTTTGACGGATTTTTTCTCCGGCGGGCGCGGTGGCGTAAGGCAACCAGACCAGCGGTACGCGGAAGAGCCGGAAGTTGGCGTTGACGAGGGCGACGCTCTTATCAAGACGAATGCGGGCGTGCGGGGCGTAGAATTGCCAGGTGGGATGAAGGGGGTCGCAGATAGTAATCCAGCCGCGACGGATGAGGTAAAGGTCGCCGGGGAAGCGTTCGACTTCGGGAGCCTGGAAATAGAGAGGATTCTGAGAGATCAGGATTAGAGGGTTGGCACGGCGCTCGATTTTGATGGTGCCGCGAACGTTGGTGAATGTGCCGTGGCCTGTGCTTACGTTGTAGCGGGCTTCTTCAGCTTCGAGATGTTCGTTGTTGTAGTCGAAACGGACGTGACCGCGAGCAACGGATTCGGAGGTTTTTTCGTTGTATTCGATGTGGTCAGCCTGGAGGCGCTCGTCTCCATAATGAATATCCACTTCATCGTCAGCGATAAAGAGGTCGCCGCGTTTTTGTTGCGGGCCGCGAGACCAAATCTCGACATCGCCACCCTTGCCGGAGCGCAGGCGCACTTGCTGCGCGGAGGAAACAGGCAAGGCCGGCCCGAAGAGAGAAAAAAGAAGCGATGTGAGGAGCAGAAAGTATCGGAGCGCGGACATAATCCGGGCATGAGAATGACCATTCAGGCGGAACATTTGTGCGATGAAAACAGTTGGATAGCCTAGCATGCGGCTGCGGGGATGTGTAGCCGAGCGCAGAAGGACCTTTCGCACCCGCGCTCGTGTATGCGCTGTGACGCTGAAAGAATCGGAGCGAAACGCGAAGCGAGTGCGGCGCGTCTGTGTGAGCACGGGTTGGTTTGCCATTCCTGAAACAATTGATGCGCGCCGAGGCATGGAGGAGGTATGATGCCCGGCCTTGCACACTAGGGGGAAGAAAATGCGTCGTGCTTCGTTTGGTTTGAGAATGATTTTGGCGGCGGTGGCGTTTTGTGTTGGCTTGGCGATCCTTGCGCCGGTTAGGACGGCAGGCCAATCGAATCTTACCGACAAGTTGAAAAATTTGGAGTTTCGAGAGATTGGGCCGGCGGTGATGGGAGGGCGCATCGACGATTTCGGCGTGGTCGAGAGCAATCCGAACATTGTTTATGTGGGGACGGCGTCGGGCGGGGTGTGGAAGACGACGAATAACGGGACGACATGGGAGCCCGTGTTTGACAAGGAAAGCGTGTCGACCATCGGCGACATCGCTATCGCTCCGTCTGATCCGGCGGTGGTGTGGGTCGGGACAGGGGAGCCGAACAACAGGCAGAGTTCTTCGTGGGGAGATGGCATCTACAAGTCGCTCGATGCCGGCAAGTCGTGGCAGAAAATGGGCCTGGGAGCGACGCATCACATTGGCCGCATTGTGATTCATCCGAAAAATCCGGAGGTTGTTTACGCGGCGGCGCTTGGGCATTTGTGGGGGCCGAACCCAGAGCGCGGGGTTTACAAGACTACGGATGGCGGGAAGACGTGGAATCAGGTGCTGAAAATTAATGATGACACGGGCGTGAGCGACATCGCGATGGACCCGGATAGTCCGGAGACGTTGTATGCCGCGGCTTATGAGCGGCGGCGGACGCCGTTTGGATTTAACGGAGGCGGACCTGATGGCGGGATTTATAAGACGACCGACGGCGGAGCGACCTGGAAGAAATTGATGAAAGGGCTGCCGTATGAAAACGGCGGAGATGTCGGGCGGATTGGATTGGATATTTACCGCAGGGATTCGAACATTGTTTACGCCATCGTGCAGCACGAAAAGGGCGGGACTTATCGGAGTGAAGATAAGGGCGAGACTTGGAAGAAGATGGGCGATACCAACCCGCGTCCTTCTTATTACAGCCAGATTCGGATCGACCCCAATAATGATTTGCGGATTTGGGAGCTGGGCGCGCAGATGTACTACTCGGAGGACGGAGGCAAAACGTTTTCGACGCAGCGGGTGAAGAGCATACACGGGGATTTTCACGCGATGTGGATCGATCCGGCGGATTCGAATCACGTCATTACCGGCTGCGACGGAGGAATTCACTGGAGTTACGACAACGGGCGGACGTGGGATTTCATTAATACGATCGCGATTGGACAGTTTTATGAAGTCGGACTGGACAACGAGAAACCGTACAAAATCTGCGGGGGCTTGCAGGACAACGGGAGCTGGTGCGGACCGAGCATGTCTTTGACGCGAGACGGGATCACGAATTCGGACTGGACGTTGATGCCCGGCGGCGACGGATTTTATGCGCGAATCGATTACGCCGAGCCGTGGATCGTCTATACGGAATCACAAGATGGCCATATTTCGCGGCGCGACGAGCACAGCGGGCAGCAGCGGGAGATTATGCCGGAGGCCAAGGCCGGCGAGCCGCACTACCGATTCCAGTGGAACTCGCCGGTGGAGGTTTCGGCGCATGATCACAGTACGATTTATTACGGCGGGAATTATTTGTTCAAGTCGACGGACCGGGGAGATTCGTGGACGCGTTTGGGCGGGGATCTGACTACTGGAGTGGACCGCAACAAGCTGCAGATTTTCGGCAAGACGCCGGACAAGAGTACTTTGTCGCGGCACGACGGTGTTGAAGAATACCCGACGATAACGACCCTTGCGGAATCGCCGATGACCGCGAACGTGTTGTGGGTAGGGACGGACGACGGGAACGTGCAAGTGTCGCGCGATGGCGGGAAGACCTGGAAGAACGTAGCGTCGCGCGTGCCGGGAGTTCCCAAGGGGACGTACGTGACGCGCGTGGTGGCGTCGAAGTATGCGGAGGGCGCGGCGTTTGTGACGTTCGATGGCCACCGGACTGACGATTACAACGTATACCTGTTTCAGACTTCGGATTATGGGGAGACCTGGAAGGCTATTCGAAACGGGATTCCGGATTCGGCGGGGACCGTGCATGTTGTGCGCGAGCACCCGAGGAGCGCGAACCTTTTATTTGCTGGAACGGAGTTTGGTCTGTGGGTGTCGTGGGACCACGGCGCGAATTGGACATCGCTGAAAAATAATCTTCCAACGGTGCCGGTGGATGACATCGAAATTCAGGCGCAGCAGAACGATTTGGTGCTGGCCACGCATGGGCGGTCGATCTGGATTTTTGACGACATGACCCCGATCGAGAAGTTCGACGCCAGCGTGGCGAGTTCCGATTTGAGGTTTTTCAGCCCGCGGCCTGCGGTGCTGTGGGATCTGCGCAACCGCAGATGGAGTGCGGGACAGAAGATGTTCACCGGCAAGAATCCCCCCTACGGAGCGATTTTGAATTACTACCTGAAGGCGGCGCTCCCGCCGGAAGCACCGAAGACGGGCAAGGACGAAAAAGCGAAAGATGAAAAACCCAAGGAAGAAAAAGCCAAAGCCCAGGAACAGAGAGAAACCACGGTCGTAGACGAGAAGGCTAAAACACAGGAAAGGAAGGAGACCCCTGCGGCCGCCACGGCAGCGCCGGGAAAGGCAAGCAATGAGGAAGCTGCGAAAGAGGGCAAGGCGAAGATCAGCGTATACGACAAGGACGGCAAGTTGGTCAGAGAGTTAGATGGACCTGGGAAGGCAGGCGTAAATCGCACGAATTGGGATTTGCGGTGGAATTCGCCGGCGGTGCCGACACCTGAACAAATCGAGGCCGCTGCAGCCGGGTTTGATTTTGGGCCGCGTGGACCGCTCGTCGAGCCGGGCGAGTACACCATCAAGATCAAGGCGGGAGGTAAGGAAGAGTCGCAGAAGGTTGTGGTGGAAGACGATCCTCGGCTACAAATTTTAGCTGCGGACCGTGCGGCGCGAAGCGAAGCCATCCAACAGCTCTATGCATTGGCGAAGACGACGGACAAAGACCGCAAAACAATCGAAGGGATCAAGGAAGGTTTGAAGGTGGCCAGGGAACAATGGAAGAAGGACGCCGACAAGCCGGATGCTCCAAAGATTCCGGCGGAGATACAAAAAGCCGCCGAAGAGCTGCAGAAAAAAGTGGATGCGGTCGCCGAGAAGTATGTGCGCGAGCGCGAAGGGCTGGGAAATGCGGGGCCGCCATTCGAATGGAAACCCGAGCCGTTGCCGCAGCAGATACAAGGTTTGTTGAGAGATCTGGATGGATTCTGGGCGGCGCCGGGCGGGCAACAGAAGGAAAAGCTGGCGGAACTGCCGCCGCTCCTGAACGAAGCTTCGGCGCAGGTGAAGAAAATTGCAGAAGAGGATTTGCCTGCACTGAACAAGAAAATGAATGAGGCAGGGATACCGCACATCGTGCCTGTTCCGCCGCCCCAGAGGGCAGGCCGGGGTGGAGATTCGGATGATGACGAATCCTAGGCTGCAAATCGAAGGATTTAGAGAAAACACGGAGGAAATGGGATGAACGCGAAGCAGCTCAGCCTGCGCGGTCTGGCCGCATCGTTTGTCGTGATGGTGGCGATTTTCGGGGGATTTGGAGGTGCCGTTCAGGCGAGGCCGCAAAACGTTGCTGCCCAGGATACGCAGGATAAGAAAGACGAAAAGAAAGAGGAGAAAAAGGACGAGAAGAAGGGGCTGCCGCTGAAGCCCACGCGAAAAATCGAGTTCACGACCGACGAGGGAACATGGCTTTCGCTGGATGTTTCACCAGATGGCAAAACTATCGCGTTCGAATTGCTCGGCGATATTTACACACTACCGATCGAAGGTGGAACCGCCAAGCTGGTAGATGGAGGAATGGCATTCGACAGCCAGCCAAAGTTTTCGCCCGATGGAAAATGGATCGCGTTCATTTCCGATCGTGAAGGCAGCGAAAACATCTGGGTGATGCATCCAGACGGCAGCGGGGTGAAGCAGGTTTCGAAAGATCCCAATAACGAGTTTGCTTCGCCGAGCTGGTCGCCGGATGCGAACTATATTTTTGTATCGAAGGCGGGGTTCGGCATCGAGACGTTTGAAGTATGGATGTACCACGTGAACGGCGGTTCCGGTGTGCAGATCACCAAGGCGAAACCTACGCCAACGACGCCGCGACGAGAGCGCGGAAATGCTGTCGGGGTCGTGGCTTCACCGGATGACAAGTATCTCTATTATGCAACGCGCAAGGGAGGCTTCGAATACAACGCGCAGTTTCCGCTGTGGCAAATCGCGCGGCGGGACCGCAAGACCGGTGATGAAGACGTTTTGCTGGAGCAGGCGGAAAGCAGCTTCCGTCCGGTGCTTTCGCCGGATGGCACGCAACTTCTCTACGTGACGCGATACGAGACAGAAAGCGGACTGCGTCTACGCAATCTGCAAACGGGGGAAGATCGCTGGGTGAGATATCCCATCACGCGCGATGACCAGGAGTCCCGGTTCACGCGCGATCTTTTTCCGGGATACGCGTTTCTTCCGGACGGCAAAGAAATCGTCTACAACCAGGATGGAAAAATCCGCCGGCTCAACATCGCGACAGGGGTGGAGAGCGTAATTCCGTTCACGGCGCAAGTGTCGCAGGAACTGGGACCGAAGCTGGATTTTCCGCAAAAAGTAGAGCAAGGCCCGCTCAAAGTGCGCTTGATTCAAGGTCCAGTGGAATCGCCCGACGGCAAGAAGATGGTTTTTTCCGCGATGACGCACCTTTACGTCATGGAGATTCCCGGCGGTAAGCCGAAGCGCCTGACGAGCGGGAACGCGCATGAATTCCAGCCCGCATGGTCCCCGGACGGAAAATCCATTGCCTACGTAACTTGGTCGAGCGCGGGCGGACAGCTCTGGAAAGTTTCAGCAGCGGGCGGTACACCGCAACAACTGTCCAAGACGGATGCGTTGTACAGCAATCCGGTTTGGTCACCGGACGGAACGCGAATTGTGGCGCTGCGCGGAAACGCTTATGACCGCGAGAGATTGCAGTTCGATAGCGGCCAGACGCATAACGCCGATCTCATCTGGATTCCCGCGCAGGGTGGCGATGTGAATTTGATTTTGCCGGCGCGCGGTGCAGGCTCGCCGCATTTCACGCACGATAAGGACAGGATTTACATTTACACGCCACAGGGGCTTGTATCGTTACGTTTTGACGGGACGGACCGCCGCACACACATCCAGGTGAAGGGAACGGGCGGCTACTTTGCCGAGGAGCCTAGCCCCGCGGACGACGTAAGAGCAAGTCCAGATGGCCAGTGGGTACTCGCGCACGTCATGAATCAACTCTATGTGACTGCCATGCCCGTGGTCGGCGGCGAAGCGCCCACTGTAAACGTATCGACACCGTCCGTGCCGGTGAAACGGCTGACGGATATCGGCGCCGATTATTTCAACTGGGCGGATGACGGGAAAACGATAACGTGGGCCGTCGGCGCGAGCCTGTTCCGCGAGCCGCTGAGCGCTATTTCTTTCGAGCCGCCCAAGGAAGAGGAAAAGAAGGACGGCGACAGGAAAGAGGGCGGGGCGCAATCAGCGGATACCAGCAAAGACGAAAAGAAGGATGAGAAAAAAGAAGCAAAAAAGCTGAAGGAAGAGGACAAAAACGTAGAGGAAATCGCCGTCAGCATCGAAGTTCCGCGGAAGACTCCGAAGGGCACGATTGTGTTGCGAGGCGCGACCGTGGTGACGATGAAAGGCGACGAGGTGCTGAAGAACGCGGACATTGTGATCGAGAACAATCGCATCAAGAGCGTCGGCGCGAAAGGTGCGGCCCCTGCCGGGGCTAAAGTGTTCGATGTCGCCGGGAAAACGATTGTGCCCGGCTTTATCGACACGCACGCGCATTGGTTCGAAATTCGCCGCGGCATTCTGGACACGGAGAACTCGGCGTTTTTGGCGAACCTGGCATACGGCGTGACCGCCGGACTCGACGTGCAGACCAGCACGAACGACATGTTTGCCTATCAAGATCTGGTGGACAGCGGCGACATCATCGGGCTGCGGGCGTTTTCGACGGGCCCTGGCGTTTTTTCCGATAACGACTTCAAGTCGATGGAAGAAGTAAAAGGCGTGCTGACGAAGTACAGAAAGTATTACGGCACGCACAACATTAAGAGCTACATCGTGGGTAACCGCAAGCAGCGGCAGTTCATGGTGATGGCGTCGAAAGAATTGGAGATGATGCCGACGACGGAAGGCGGGCTGGACCTGAAACTGAACTTGACGCACGTCATCGACGGTTTCCACGGCAACGAGCACACGCTGCCCATCACTCCGCTCTACAAGGACGTGTTACAGATATTCGCGCAGTCTGGAATCGCGGAGACGCCCACGCTGATCGTGAACTACGGCGGACCGTTTGGCCAGGAATACTGGTTTGAGAACACGGAAGTGCACGACAACGCGAAGCTCAACCGTTTCACGCCGCACAACCTGCTTGATGAAAAGACCAATCGGCGGCCGGACTGGTTTCGCAAAGACGAGTACGCTTTCCCGAAACTTGCCGCGCAGATGGCGAAGCTCTCGAGGGCGGGTGGACTTGTTGGAGTGGGCAGCCACGGCCAATTGCAGGGGCTCGGATATCACTGGGAGATGTGGATGCTTGCGAGCGGCGGAATGACTCCGCTTGAGGTGCTGCGATGCGCGACGTTGAACGGATCAAAAATCATCGGGCGACCGGAGGATCTGGGTTCGATTGAGACGGGTAAGCTGGCTGATTTGGTCATTTTTGACAAAAACCCGCTCGATGATATTCACAACACGAACACGATTCACTGGGTCATGAAAAACGGCGAACTGTTTGAGGGGGATACGCTGGATGAGGTTTGGCCAGAACAGAAAAAGCTCGAGCCTTTGTACTTCTGGAATTTCGACAAGCCGAAAGTGGGAGATCCGTTGAGCTACGGCAAGACCGTGAATCCGTAAAGCACCGCGGCTCGATAGGAATGGATGGCGCGGGCTGCCGCTCAAACGTTCTTGCGCCGCACAATTCAGCCGCCGTTCACTCTTTGGTTTTTGCTTCCGCTTTGGTCTGTGTCGAACGGTACCAATCAAAGGTTCGGCTGAGCCCCTCTTCAAAACTGACTTGGGGATCGTAGCCGAGGTATTCGCGCGCCTGGCTGATGTCGGCTTGCGAATCGCGAATGTCGCCGTCGCGGGGTGGATCGTACTTGGCTTCGAGTTTCTTGCCGGAAATCTTTGCAAGCAGTTGAAGGGTCTGGTTCAGCGTGAAACGGTCGCCAGTCCCGACATTGAACGTTTTGCCAGAAACATTGGGGGCTTCGCACGCAAGAAGATTGGCCTGCACGGCGTTTTCAACATATGTGAAATCGCGGGATTGCTCGCCATCGCCAAATATCACAGGCTGCGTTTCCTCGAGAAAGGACAGGCAGAACTTCGCCAACACGCCGGAGTAGGGCGAGCCGGGATCCTGGCGAGGCCCGAAAATATTGAAGTAGCGGAGCGAAACATTTTCCAGGCCATAACAGCGGCCAAACGTTTGCGCGTAAAGCTCGCCAACGAATTTAGTGACGCCATAGGGAGAGATGGGCGCAGGCTGCATGGTTTCGACTTTGGGCAGCGTAGGCGTTTCACCGTACGCAGAGGAAGACGCGGCGAAAACCACGCGCTTTACTTTGGCGTCGCGCGCGGCAACGAGAACGTTGAGAGATCCATCGATATTGATTTTATTGGTTTCGATGGGATCCTTGACGGAGCGCGGGACGGAAGTACGCGCGGCAAGGTGCAGCACGTATTCGGCCTCGTGCATGGCTTTGCGGACAACTTCGATGTCCGTGATACTGCCCTTCATAAACGTGATTTTGTTGCGGATTTCAGCAAGGTTATCCTCCTTGCCGGACGAGAGATCGTCGAGCACAACCACGCTGTGGCCGCGCCGTACGAGTTCGTCCGCTGTGTTCGAGCCGATGAAACCGGCGCCGCCTGTAACGAGGTAGCGCATTCAGGAATTCCTCCTCGATTCGAGCTCCGTGAGCGGCGGAGTGCCGTCTCGGTCATTGACGCAGCGCCAGCGAAGACGCAGGCCCCGCGTTTTGGTAACCTCAAAGTTCGTGGATACCGTCCGGCGGACTTTGCCGGGCTACCGCGGACGAATTGGTATTGTACGACGGAAGGCCAAAAGAAAAGGGACAGATTCCGATGCAGGTCACACAAAGATCATGAGCTACCGGATAGTTATCGGCGTCGCCGCCGTGGTGGTTATCGGATGTGCTGTTGGGGGATACTACCTGGTGCGAGAACGAAGCGAGGCGTCGGAGCGAGCGTCGGCCTCCGCGCGCGATTCCGAACCAATGAACTCTCCAGCAACAGACCTTCCCGCAGCCGTAACGGCAAGCTCTCCCTCGACGTCCACCGCGAACAAGAATGGCGAGCCTGCGGTAGATCCCGGGCTCCCGCTGCGACGGGGCGAAGTGCTGGAATACACGGCGAATGTCTCGAACCTCACAAATGTGGCCAATCTGAAATTGGAGGTGGGGGAACGCAAGGAGTTTTTTGGGAAGAACGCATGGCATCTTCAAGCGTTTGCGCATACAGAAAATCCGCTGCGGATGGTTTTCGTGCTGGATGATCAATTTGATTCGTACAGCGACGCCGGAACGATGACGAGCCTGCAGTATGAAATGCACTTGAATGAACGAGGGCAAAAAGTGGATTCCGTCCAGCGCATGACGGCCACGGGAAAAGAGCCGGCGCCTCCGGATGTCACTGAGACGCGCGTGCTTCCCGGAACGCGCGATCCTTTGGGGATGCTGCAGTATTTGCGGAACGTGGACTGGACGAAGACGGCAGAAGTACGAGGGCCAGTCTACGATGGGCACAAGCTGTACGACGTCAGAGCGAAACTCGCAGGCGCGGGCGAGGCGATCACGGTTCCTGCAGGCAGCTATAAGACTTCGAAGATCGAGATTCGAGTGTTTGAGAATGGCCAGGAGATGAAGGACGCTCATTTCACGATGTACTTCGCAAACAACGTCGCGCGCACGCCAGTGCTTCTCGAAGCGATCATGCCGTTTGCGACGGCCAGGGTGGAGTTGCAGCGAGCTAAGTAGAAGTTCGCTCTCCATCTTGCACGCTTGAAAACGGTTCCCCATTCAATTCAGGAAAAAGAAGGTTTGCGGCCAAACGCGGCCGCAGCTTAGGGCGTTGCCAGTTTCTCTATCAACGAACAGGCGATGTGGCCAATGGTGATATGCGCTTCTTGGATTCGTTGCGGGTCTTGCGAGGGCACGTTGAGCAGGAGATCAACTTTGCCAGCGAGTGCGCCGCCGGTTTCGCCGGTGAAAGCAACGAGAAAAGCACCACGCGCTCTGCCGGCTTCTATTCCGCGAACTATGTTCGGGCTTGCGCCGCTGGTTGAGAGGGCCACAAGAACGTCCTGCGGAGCGACGAGCGATTCAATTTGCCTGGAAAAAATGCGCTCGAATCCATAGTCGTTGCCAGCTGCGGTGAGTACGGAGGGATTGGTAGTCAAGGCCAGCGCCGCCAGGCCTCGGCGGTCGGCGCGCAGCCTCACGACAAGTTCAGCCGCAAGATGTAACGCATCGGCCGCGCTTCCGCCATTTCCGAAGAAGACGATTTTTCCGCCGCCGCGAAGCACGGCCGCGCTTTTTTCAGAAAATTGACCGATATGCGCGATAAGCTCGCTGGAAAAGCTCTGTTTTATGCGAGCACTTTCCTCGAGCTGCCGTCGGATTTCTTCGGCGGATGAAGCCATCGGCCCCTAGCAGAGAACAATTTTGTCGCGATGGCGCGTCACGCGCCGAGTGGCGTTGCGCGTGTCCACAACAAGCTTGGCTGCGTCCACGATCGCCACGTAATCGTAGCTCGAGTGATCCGTCGCGATGATGACTCCGTCGTAGCTTGCCAGAGTCTGGGCATTCAGCGGGACAGACTTCATGTTTTCGTAGTTGTAGTGGCGCATTTTGTGGAGCTGCGGAAAGTAGGGGTCGTTGTATTCGAGGTTTGCTCCGCGCTGCTTTAGCAATTGCATGATTTTCAGCGTTGGCGATTCACGGAGGTCGTCGACGTCCTTCTTGTAAGCCACGCCGAGAATCAGCAGCTTCGCTCCCTTAAGGCTTTTTTTGTGCTCGTTGAGAGCCGCCGCGACCGCGTCCACCACATGATAAGGCATGGCGGTATTCACTTCGCCGGCCAGTTCGATGAAACGCGTAGAGAAGTCGAACTCGCGCGCCTTCCATGAAAGATAGTATGGATCGACCGGAATACAATGTCCCCCGAGGCCGGGACCAGGGTAGAAGGGCATAAAGCCGAATGGCTTTGTCGCGGCCGCGTCGATGACTTCCCAGATGTCGATTCCCATGCGCAGGCTGAGCATTTTAAGCTCGTTCACAAGCGCGATGTTGACGCAGCGAAAGATGTTTTCCAGAAGCTTGGCCATTTCGGCCGCTCGCGTGGAGCTAACGGGGACCACGCGCGCGACGACTTGCGCGTAGATCGATACTGCGGCGCGCCCGCTAGGCGGATTCACGCCGCCGACGACTTTGGGAATCTGGGCCAGCCCAAACTGTTTGTTGCCGGGATCTTCGCGCTCGGGCGAGAATGCGAGAAAGAAATCGCACGCGACATTTTCATTTTCCGGACCGGCAGCGATGGGACAGTGGAGGCCGCTCTTCTCGAGAATAGGGAGCACCATCTCCTCAGTCGTGCCGGGATAGGTTGTTGATTCGAGTACAACCAGCTGGCCCTTTTGGAGATGAGGATAAATGGAAATAGCGGTCTGTTCCACGTAGCTGAGGTCAGGTTCGCGGCGTTCATCCAAAGGAGTCGGCACACAAATAATGATGGCGTCCGCTTCCTTGATGCGCGCAAACTCCGTGGTCGCGCTAAAGTGTTTGGAGTTGACGAACTGCTGGATCTTGGTCTGCGGGATGTGCTCGATGTAGGATTTGCCGGCGTTGAGCATCGTAACTTTGTTCGGATCGGTGTCAAATCCCGTAACTTTGTGGCCCGCTTCCGCGAAACGCAGGGCTAGCGGCAGCCCAACATATCCGCAGCCAATGATGGCGACTTTCAATTGAGCGCCTTTGAAGAATTCGGGTTTCCGGTCTATTGGCATGAGTTACGTCGCTCTCCTAGTCATTTTTGGGGATCATGCAGGCCATTCGGCCGATTGGATAAAGACACATCAATATAGCAGGTTCCATGAGAACAAAAAAACGCAGTCGTCCAGAGTGTTACCGCTTGTTCAACGAGCGGTTGCGGCTCGCGGAAAGACGCGGCAAGATAGAATCGATGCATCTGGCGAAGAGAGAGAACATGAAAAGCGCAGCCTCCATTCAACGATGACTCTGATCGTGTTGTTCATGGGGCTCGCCGTGGGCGTGCTAGTTGGGCTGCTGGGCATTGGCGGTGGCGTGGTGCTCGTGCCTGCGATGGTCTATCTACTGCACATGGACCAACATTTGGCTCAGGGAACTTCGCTTCTCATTCTCCTGCCGCCTGTGGGGCTTGGCGCGCTGCGCGAATATTGGAAGCAAGGGCAGGTGGATTTGCGCGCGGGAATACTGAGCGCGTTGGGAATGCTCGTAGGTGGCTACCTGGGTGGGTTGATTGCAGTTCCACTCGCTTCACGCCATCTCAAGGGACTGTTCGGCTGCTTTCTGATCCTGGCCGCATTCTTGCTTTGGCGAAAACCGCAGCCGCAGAATCTAACAGCCGGCTCCATTGATCAAGAGTCAAACCGTGGTTGATGGCCCGCTGCGTAACGCAAGTATTTTTGTTGCGGCTTGCGTCTGCGGCGTTGCTTCCGGATTATTCGGGATCGGAGGCGGGGTGCTCCTGGTCCCGTTCTTGGCGTTATTTTTTGCATTTGAGCAACATCGCGCGCAGGGCACTAGCTTAATTGCCCTGATACCGCCCACTGGCCTGCTGGCGTTTTTCGCGTATGCCAAAGCGGGTTATGTTTCCTGGCCAACTGGGCTGCTTCTGATCCCGGGAGTTTTTGCTGGAGGCGTTCTGGGCGGGTTGTTGGCTAAACGGCTCGAGCCGCGGCGAATGCGGCAAGTTTTTGCAGGCCTGATGTTTCTGTTGGGAGTGTGGCAGGCCGCTGCCGCTTGGTGGCGCTAGGGAGTTTGCGAAAACTATGGTCGATGTGCACTGTCATATTTTGCCGGGGCTAGACGACGGCCCGGAGGACATAGAGACTTCGTTGGCGATGGCGGAATCCGCGATTGCGGATGGGATTACGCATGTCGTGGCGACGCCGCACTCCAGTAACGCATATTCTTTTGACTACTCGCGCGTGCGAGAGCTTCGAGAGCAACTTCAGACTATCCTTGGCGACCGTCTGATTTTGGCTACGGGCTGCGATTTTCATTTAAACCCCGAAAATCTGAACGCGCTAGGCGAGAATGCACCACGCTTCTGCATAAACCAGCGCGATTACCTGCTCGTCGAATTCAACGAATTTTCGATTCCCCCTGCCATGGACCAGACACTGCACGAGATTCAGCTTTTGGGACTGCGGCCAGTGATCACTCACCCGGAGCGCAACGCCATCCTGCGCTTCCAGATAGATCGGCTCGCGAAATGGGTTCGGCTCGGTTGCTTCATTCAAGTGACGGCAGGTTCCCTCACGGGTGTCTTTGGCCCACGAGCGCAAAAGGATGCTTGGCGCTGGTTGGGCGGCGGATTGGTTCACTTTGTGGCCAGCGATGCTCACAATACGCGCGGGCGGCCGCTTAAGCTTCAAGCTGCATTCGATCTGGTGTGTAAACAGTTTGGAGAAGACAAGGCCCGTGCGCTGTTCGTCGAGAATCCCATGGCGGCTTTCGAGGGGCGAGACCTTCCGCATGTTCCTCAGCTGCCGGATGAAATCGAGCCTCCGCGCCGCAAACGGTTTTTCTTCTTCTAGATCTCTAGTTCGAAGGGCGGAGCGGCATTCCGGCCCACGCATTCAAGATGCCCAGGAGTTCGCGAACTACATCGAGCGCATCGCCTGAAGTGCGCCACCACCGTCTGGGTTCAAAGGGATCTTCCGAAGCAGCCCGAACCACGGCCTGCACGCGGCGGGAGGCCAGCCGGCGCCACAGGATTCGTACACGGCGTGTATGCACTTTGCTCGTCACGATAATCACGCTCCTGCCGTTTTCTTGTTCAAGTGCTGCAGAAACGGCTGCGATTTCGTCCACCGTGTCGAGGATGGGGGGCTCGAGTAGTCGGATGGCCTCTGGCGGGACTCCCTCGTGTACGAGCACGCGCAAATTGTAAGAATCTTCGCCGATGTAGGAGATCCCCATCGCTTCGAGTGTTGCGCCAGGTTCCGTGGAATGCGTTAGCCATACTTTTGGTGCGTACCCTTCGCGATACAATTTCGCGGCTTCTAGAACCCGCAGCGGCATGCGCCCGCTGAGGACGACGATAGCCTCGGCCTTTTCAAGTGGATCTTCCAGAACGAGCCAGCGACCTATGCCAAGAAGAAAAACGACAATGCCGAGTACGGCAATCCCGGCCAGGACAAGCACTATTTGGCGTCTTCGCCGGTGTTGCAGATCTGTGGTAACTAAATTGGTCTCGGACGTCATACCCTTGTCATTCCTCGACGTGTCGGCGCATCCTATCTCCCGCAAGAGATTCACGCAAATTGCCCTTGACTGGTCAGACCATTTGTGGCATATTTAAGGTTGGTAAAACAGCGCTTCTCGCTCTAGTCTTTGGCTGACAACTCTCAACACTCCCCATCTTTAAGTCACCTAGAATGAACACTTGTAGAAGTGTTCATTCTAAAGATCTTGATCTTCTTTAGAATCAATACTTATGAAAAACACGGGGGGGGAGGGCTATTATGGTTAACCAGCACGAGCGCGGAAGGCTTCTAAGCGGCACCCGGAGCCTCGCACCCGACCTCCTCCCGTACGGCTAGCAGACAAGCGCACCGCGCCAGAGATGTGGTCAAATTAAGCAGGCACAGGCTACACTAGCGCGCTGCCATTTTTGGAGGATGCATGAAGGCGGTGGTGACCGGAGGAGCTGGGTTTTTGGGGTCGCATCTCTGCGACCGTCTGATTGCCGAGGGCTGGGACGTATTGGTTCTCGACAACCTTGTCACAGGAGTTGAATCCAACGTCGGGCACCTGCTCAAGCATGCCAATTTTCGCATCGCGCGATGCGACGTTTCCAAATATATCGACGTGCCGGGACCAGTGGACTACGTTTTGCACTTTGCCTCTCCCGCGAGTCCTGTGGATTACCTGAAACTTCCCATCCAGACGCTCAAAGTGGGTGCACTCGGCACGCACAACGCTCTGGGCCTGGCGCTTGCCAAGAAAGCGAAGTTTTTCCTGGCTTCGACCAGCGAGTGCTACGGCGACCCGGAAATCTCTCCGCAGCATGAAGAGTATTGGGGCCATGTGAATCCCATCGGGCCACGAGGCGTTTATGACGAAGCGAAGCGCTTTGCCGAAGCCATGACCATGGCTTACCACCGCTATCACGGCGTCGACACCCACATCGTGCGCATTTTCAATACTTACGGCCCAAGAATGCGACTCAATGACGGCCGCGCCCTGCCGAATTTCGTGCACCAGGCACTCACCGGGAAAGCGCTTACCGTCTATGGCGACGGTAAGCAGACGCGAAGCTTTTGCTACGTGTCCGACCTGATCGAAGGTATTTACCGCTTGATGCTGTCGGACGAACACTCTCCTGTCAACATCGGCAATCCGCAGGAGATCACCATTTTTGAGTTTGCCGAAAGGGTTCGCGGGCATTTCGAAAATGCGCCCGCGATCGTGCTTGAGCCGCTACCGCAGGATGATCCGAAACGCCGCTGCCCGGATATCGCCAAGGCAAGGCGCATTCTGAAGTGGGAGCCAAAAGTTGGGTTGGAAGAGGGTTTGCGGTCCACGCTCGCTTATTTCAAGCAAGGATTCGCCGCTAACAAAACTGTTTAGCGTAAAGCACACGCGAAGGAGCCTCTGCGAAAAATCAAGCACGTCGCGGGACCGCTCGCCCTCTCTCAAATCATCTACGCTCGGCCGAACGAATAGTACTCAAATCCAAGCTCGCGCATGTGCTTCGGAGAATAGAGATTCCTGCCGTCCACGACGAGGCCACGCGCCATGAGCGGTTTGGCGCGTTTCCAGTCCAGATTGCGGAAAACGTCCCACTCCGTACAGATTAGCGCGGCATCAGCTCCGCGCAACGCTTGGTACGGGTCTTCGTGATAGGTCACTTTTGGCAGAAGAGCTTTCGTTCTCGAGATGGCTTCCGGATCGGTGGCATGTACAATCGCGCCTTCCTCCAGCAGACGCTTAACGACCTCAAGCGCAGGCGCGAAACGAATGTCGTCTGTGTTGGCTTTGAAGGCCAGGCCGAGCACTGCCACGTGTTTGCCCTTAACGACCCAAAGAGCCTTGTGCACTTTCTCAAGAAAGCGCTCGATGCGCTGTTTATTGACACGCTCCGTGGCTCTTAGTAAGTCGAAATCGACTCCCACGGAGGCCGCGAGATGAATGAAAGCCTGCACATCTTTCGGAAAACAAAAGCCGCCAAATCCCAGTCCCGCACTGAGAAACTGTCCGCCAATTCTGGGATCCAATCCCATTGCATGAGTAACCTCCTTGACGTCTGCGCCGATTCTTTCGCAGAGATCGGCGATAACGTTGGCGTAGCTGATCTTCATTGCCAGAAAGGAATTTGATGCGTGCTTGATGAGTTCGGCGCTATTTATCGTGGTGACGAGAAATGCCGCCTCGTGGCTCGCTGGGCAAGTTCCGTTGTGCACGGGGCAATGAAATTTGCGTTCGAGGATCGGCCGGTAGATTTCGCGCAAGTCAGCCGCGGCGGATTCGTCCTCCACGCCGACCACGATGCGGTCAGGATGGAAGAAATCTCCAACTGCCGTGCCTTCGCGAAGAAACTCAGGATTTGAAGCCACGCGAAAAGTGGATTTACCGCCGCTGCTATAAGCGGCAAGCGCTCTCTGCAGTTCTAGCCCGGTCCGCGCCGGTACTGTGCTCTTTTCGATTACCAACTTGGGGGAGCGAGCCTGTTCAGCGATTTGACGCGCCACTTGATCGATCGCGGAAAGATCGGCTTCGCCGCTCTCTTTGGGCGGCGTACCGACGCAAATAAAAATAGCATCACCCGCGCGGATCGCTTCACCGGCATCCGCTGTGTAGGAAATGCGCCCAGCCTTGCGCGCGGACGTCAGTATTTCTTCCAAGTGATGCTCGTAAATCGGCACTTCGCCCGCTTGCAGCCGCCGAATCCGTTCGGCATCGATATCCGTGCAGGTTACTTCATGTCCCGCCGCGGCAAGACATGCTCCGGTTACCAATCCTACGTAGCCACATCCAATCACAGAGAGACGCAAGCCAGATTCTCCTTGAGAGAGCTTTAGGCAACAACCCAACGATGCCTCGAATTTGCCGAAAACAATTTATTTTGACCGAACCGCGGTGCGGAAGACGGCGCATCATCGCGAGGCGTTGCGCTGCCCGCAAATTCCGTTAAGAGGGTTCTACGAGGCGCCAGCCGCACTGCTGCAGCCCTCGCCTAGCTTTTCAATCCTCTCCCCATCAACAGTCCGCGCAAACCGAGCAGCACAAGCCGAGGCTGGTGCCTCACGACGTTCCAGAGCAGGCGCGTCGATTCATCGCGATTGATCTCGCCGAGAGACTCGCGCGTCGAAGCATTGAGAAGGTCAACAAGCTGTGAATAATCCTTTTGCTGGAAATGATGCAGCGCCCGCCGGATCAACCAGTGCGTGCCGAGCTCGCGGCGCAGCGCCGTCAGTTCTTTGTTGCGCCCTCCCCGCAAGATGGACTGCCCAACTCCGAGGGCTCCGCGCAGCCCCGTCACGATGCCGCCGACCGTCGACACTTTCACCTGCGCTGCCGCATCGCCTACCAGATACACCTCGCCGTTCCCTACCTGCCGACGCACAGGAACCCAACCTCTGTATACCGGGATGCGCGCCCCTTGCCATTCCAGAGGCTCCAACTGTTTTTTTTCGAGGAACCGGCAAAGACACGTCTTTGTGTCGCGGCCATGCTCTCCGATGATTCCGAGCGCGCCTCGCTCCGGCGATTCAGGGATCAGCCAATAAAAGTATGGCGTATCGTCCGGAACGAACCAAACGCGTGTGGTGTCCGCCGGATGATCCTTTGGCAAGCGCACGATGGCTTGCACCAAGGGGACCGTCTCGATAGGAGGCCAGCCTGCACTGCGAGCCACCCGGCTGGAAGCGCCGTCCGCTCCCACGACGCTCTCCGCATGCAATTCCTCACGCTGTCCGGCGGAATCGACTTCCACGCGTAGTCCGCGGCCATTCGCAGCGAGTCCAAGAAAGCGCGTATCGAACGAAAGTTTAGCCCCTGCTTGTTGCGCGCTTCGAGCCAATGCCGGGATCAAACGCGATCGCTCGATGATGAGATCAGGCCGAGTCAGCGCGATCTGCGCCGAGCGTCCATCGGTAAACAGCTCGAATCGGCGGATTTCATTGACGATGCTTTCGGATGCAGCGGCACCCAGCTGGCTGCGGAATTGATCCGTAACGATCAGCGAGCGCGATGCCGGTTCAAAGCCCGGCCTTGATTCCAGTACGCGCACCTTGCGCCCGCCACTAGCCACCGTCGCTGCCGCATACAGGCCCGCCGCAGAACCACCCACGACGATGATTTCGCCACTCGCCTCGCCGGCCCGACGCTGCTGTTCAGTGCTTGGCACGATTTCGCTTTCCCAACTTGCGCATACACCCCGGACTTTTACTCCGCGGGTTCCGCGCCCTCAAAGTTCTCAAGAGTATGGACAGCTTTCCACCCGGCCCGATGGGGTATATGAAAAAAAATGGGTGAGCGGACAACCCGCTAAGTATAGCGAATCCAATCGCGCGGGCAAACGGGCGGGTCACATTCTCAGCCCGAGGGGACAGTATATCCAGAATTGGAAGCACTCAGGAGAAAGCGGCTGGCTTCCGCGCTTGGCGTTCATACGGAGCTCGTTCGAGAAACATCACCCCACCCAGCACAACGGCAAACGCGACCAACGCCACCAGAACGGCGGCGACTGGCTGTAGGTAGCTTACGAGCACGGCAGCTCCCCCGCTCAGAAGTCCCAAAAAATACATGCTGATGACTGCGCCGCGATGTCCCAATCCAAGATTTGCCAGGCGATGAGCGGTATGGTCTTTGCCCGGCGTTGCGAACGGGAGCAGGCCGCGCCGCGAGCGCGAAATCGTGACCAGGGTTGTGTCGAAAATCGTGACTCCCAGAATCAACAGCGGAGCCAGCCAATCGGAAATGTGGTTGGCCTGCTCGAGCCGCAGCTTCAGCCCGAGGGTGGCCATCAGGAATCCCAGGAACATGGCCCCGCCATCGCCCATAAAAATTGTGGCCGGCTTAAAATTCCAGCGCAGAAAACCAGTCGCAGCACCCAGAACGGCAGCCGCCAAAGTCGTAACCAAGGTCTGCCCATTCTCGTAAGCGAGCAGGGCGAAGAAGATGGACGCCGTGGCGGCCACCCCAGCACAAAGACCGTCCATGTGGTCCAAAATACTGAAGGATGCGGTAATACCCACGACAAAGAAAACGGTCAGGATTGCATCCAGAACGTAGCCTGTTCGTCCGCCCAAAAGAATTTCAAAAACCTGCGCGTGAATGCCGGTAACCAGCAAAACGCAAGCAGCCAGTGGCATCGCGAGGAACAATTTGACCTGATGGTGCAGCAAGCCTCGGTCATCGAGAATACCCACCGCAGCGACTACCGTTGCGCCCGTCAGGATACCCACGATCTGGGCGCGCGCCGCCCCACTGAACGTGAACAAAACCGCGAGCACCACGGCCCCATACATGGCCAGCCCCCCCAGCAAAGGGATCGGGCTAAGGTGCACCTTGCGCGGTCCGGGCAGATCTACCATGCCCACTCGCAGCGCCAGCGCGCGAACCGGTACGGTCAGCATCAGAGATGCAAATAGCGCTATCAGAAACGCCAGCAGACCCGCGGGCATCTTGCCTCGTTTTGTTTGAAGGTTCTGACCGGGACGGTGCGGCCAGTCCTCAATCGTGTTCTGCCGGGTTGGGGACCCGGCTCCCAAGAAAAAATGGCTGCCCCACGCAGCTTTAACACGATACTTCGAAAATTGTTTCGCTTCAATCAGGATTGTTGGCGGGGTAATAGGAAGATAGCCGACTTGGCCTGGGGAGCCAAAACTGTTCAAAAACGCACAGCAGCCTGTTTGCGCACTTTTGGAGGCCCGTCCCTATCTTTCGGTGAGCATGCGGCCAAATGTGCGCTTCACTTCCTCACGATTCTTGGTCGCGTAATACCAGTCAATGGTTCGCTTCAGGCCGTCGCGGAAAAGCACCTTAGGCTCCCATCCGAGCAGTTTCTTCGCGAGCGAGTTGTCTGCAACGCGATTGAGCGGGCCAGTTGGCATGTCGGGCCGCAGCTTTATCTCCGCTTTGTGGCCCGTGAAGTCGCAAACCATCTTTACCGCGTCGATAACTTTTATCCGCTCCATCGTACCCAGATTGATGGCCGTGCCATCATTGATTTTTTCGCCCGCGAGGATGGTCCCTTCGACGATGTCCTCGATGTACGTCCAATTGCGGATTTGCGTGCCGTCGCCCCACACTTCGAAGGGATTTTGTCCGAGGAAAGCCCGAGCTATCATGGCGATCACAGCATGATTCTCCACCCCTCGCGGCCCGTAGACCGTGAAGTAGCGGCAAGAGGCCGCGCCCATACCATGCTCCTTCGCGTAGGCGCTCAGTGTAAATTCGCCCATCAACTTGGCCCAGCCATAGGTGTTGTCGGCGTCGTTCGGGCCTTTGGTGAGATCTTCCGTGAGGTAGAGCTCTTTCTTCACGTCCGACTGCAAGAAGTTGGGATACACGCAACCGGAGGATGCAAAGACCACCTTTTTTACTTTTGCCCGCAGAGCTTCTGCGAAAACGAGGCCATCAAGAAAAAAGTTCGAAGCAGGTCCCGCTTGGTGGAGATCGACATAGCCGCGCCCTCCATGATCCGCGGCTAGATGAAAAACCGTGTCCACGCCTTGCATCGCCGAGCGGGTAACGCCGGGCTCACGCAAATCCGCGTGAATAAATTCAATTTTTCCGGTCGCGATAGGTTCCTTGATATTGTCGCGATGTCCGCTCGTCAAATCATCGACGATGCGGATTTTCGCGCCACGCACGAGAAGGTGATCAGTGAGCGTCGAGCCAATGAAGGAGGCGCCTCCCGTCACCAGCACTAGTTTTCCCGTCCAAAAAGTCTCCGTAGACGTCACGCTTTCACGGCCTCCTCGATAGTTTTCACAAATTTTTGCAGTTCTTTGACTCTATCATAATCGGGTGCAACCTCCCGGGCCGCGCGCCCCATGCTTTGCACTTTTTCCGTGTCCATAAGAAGTAAGCGAATCACCGCGGCAACCTTCTCCGGATTATCAGGATCTCCGGAAACCGCGAATCCAAATTTCGCGCCAAGCGCCGCCGCGTCCGTCTCTTCCGCCGCGACCGCGATGATGGGTTTTCCCGCGGCGAGGATTCCGTACATTTTACTGGGCACCACGATTCCTTCGAGACCACGCTTGACTGTGATGACGTGTGCATCGGGTGCGGCCAAGACAGAAGGGATTTTGCTGGATGGAAAAAACGGAAGAAATCGCACGTTCTTCGCATCTCTTGCAAGCCCTTCGACGTGCGCACGCTGCGCTCCTTCACCGACGAACACGAGGCCTACGCCATCCGCCTCCAAATTACGAACAGCCGCGATCAAAGTCTCCCACGCACCGTAAAAACCAAGATTCCCGGCGTGAAGAAGCACGAATTTGAAGTCGCCACGAATCGTTCGAATGACCTCAACGTCCCGCGCTGGTTGCGGCGCATCTTCTGAAAGAATGTCCGCGCCATCGCGGACAATTTCGATGCGGGCTGGATCAACACCTTTGGCGATGATGCGCGCGCGCATATCTTCGCCGAGTACGATCGCGCGAGTGGCGCGGCGCAGAGCCCAGCAGTGCAATCTTTCCCATATCCGCGCTAGAAGTCCTGGCTCGACAATGGCGCCGCCCACAGCCATGTCCGGATACATATCGCGGATGTTGTAGACATAGGGTTTGTCTTTCAGTAGCGCAACGACGGCTCCCACGATTCCTTCGAACGGCGGGTCGGTCATGGCCAGCACGACATCACATGGCAGGAAAAGCGCCCTCGGAATAGCCAAGGCAACGTAACTCAAATAGTTCAGGACCCGCTGCTTCATTTGAAAGCGCGGGTAGTCCGTCGAACCCACGCGCAAGATTCTTACTCGTTCTGCCAGTTCCGTTTGCCAGGGTCGCCAAGGCCGCCGTTCCGTTGGGTCATACGAAGGCCTCCCGCAAAGCACCGTAACGTCGTGCCGCACAGAGAGTGCTTCCACCACCGTTGCGGCCATCTTCGCCGTCGCCGAAGTGTCCGGCGGATAGTACATATTCAGCAGCAGGATTCTCATTCGAACGGTGCTCGCGGCATGCGATTCACGATCGGGTTATCAGGAAATCTCCGAGGACCAGCGCATCCATTTGCGCACGTTGGAAGCAGTCCAGCGCTTCTTCAGGGCGGCAGACAATTGGCTCGTTGTCGTTAAAAGAAGTGTTCAGCACCACCGGTACTCCCGTTAGCTGCTCGAACGCCTTGATGAGACTCCAGTAGCGCGGGTTGGCTTCGCGCGTCACGGTTTGCAGCCGGCCCGTTCCGTCGACGTGTGTCGGCGCGGGGATTTTCTCTCGCTTCTCCGGCCGCACCGAATACGCCAGAGTCATAAACGGCGAGGGGTGCGATTTCTCGAACCACTCGCCTGTGGATTCTGCAAGAATCGATGGGGCGAATGGCCGAAAGATTTCCCGGTGTTTGATACGCTGGTTCAGTATCTCTTTCATCTCCGGACGCCGCGGGTCAGCGACAATGCTCCGGTTGCCGAGCGCGCGGGGCCCCCATTCTGCGCGGCCTTGAAACCATCCAAGAATTTTCCCATCGGCCACAATCGCGGCTGTACGTTGCATCAGGATAACCTCGGGCAGCTCTTCCACTCGCCAACCGTTTTGAGCAAGGCCGCTTCCGTCTATCGCGCGCCGAATCTCGTCGCGCGTGTACCCGGGTCCCCAGTAAGCGTGATCCATGACAAACGAGCGCGGCTTTCCGAGAGTCTGATGCCATACAAAGAACGCAGCTCCTACAGCCAGCCCCCCATCGCCTGCCGCGGGATGTACGTAAACCTGCTCGAAACCCGTCGCATCGAAGATTTTCCCGTTGGCAACGCAATTAAACGCCACACCGCCTGCGAGACACACCGCTTTCAATCCTGTTCGCTCCGCAAGCTTTTTCAGCATGCCGAGATAAACTTCCTCGAGCCGCGCCTGCAGCGCGGAGGCCAGATTGCGGTGCCGCTGTTCCAGAGGTTCTTCGGCATTACGCCTGGGGCCTAGCCGCCTCTCCATTGCCTCGGAAAACATCTTGCCCATCGTAGGTGTCTTGTCCGCGTCTGCCCAGCTCATTTCCGGCCCGCTACGATGATGCGTGAAGTAATCGAGGCCCAGCCGAAATCCGTCCCCATTCGCGCGCACAATGTCGCGAAAAGCTTCGAGTTGCTCCGGCTCGCCATAGGCCGCGAGTCCCATGACCTTGTATTCGTCGCCAAATTTCAGAAAGCCCAAATACTGGGTGACGGCGCTGTAAAAGAGCCCGAGCGAATGAGGAAACGCAATTGCGCCATCAAATTTCATTCGGCTGGCATCGCCTGTTCCCCACATCGTGCTCGCGAAATCTCCAAGGCCGTCCGCGGAAAGCAACGCCGCTCGTTCGAATGGTGAAACGAAGAATGCGCTCGCGAGATGCGCCTGGTGGTGTTCAATTCGATGAAACTTTGCAGTAATTCTTGCCGGGTCTGTATCGAAGGTCTGCGCCAGCGCTTCCGGTATTCCCGTGAACTTCGCGAGGACCTTTACTCGCTCGCGCGCGAACGACGGCATCCGAATGGCGTAGAAGAGTTTCGTGCCCAGCCGCGCATAGGGATTCCGAGGCACGGCCACGTGGTCGATATCCTTCAGTTCCAGCCCCGCTTCTTTCAAGCAATAGCGGATTGCCTGCGCCGGAAAGCCGGCGGCATACTTAACGCGGTTGAATCGCTCTTCTTCGACAGCGGCCACAAGCCGGCCGTCGCAGACAATGGCTGCCGACGCGTTGCCGTGATAGGCATTTATCCCAAGAATGTTCATACCGAAGAGATTCAGTCTACCTCAGGCGCGTGCATCACGCCGCGAGGTGATGCCTGCACCATTCGTTGAGAACGTACAACGCCCACGGGCGCGACCAGGAAGTCTTGCCTTCGAGAAACGCAGTCCAAACGCTGCGCACGCCTTCCGCTCGAAGGTGCGGTGCAAGCGACGGCGCGATATCCGCAAAACTACTTTCCAGCCGCGGGCGCAGTGGCCCGCTAAGCCATTCTTCCCAGGGAAGCGTGAATGTTTTTTTCCGCTGCCCAAGAACTTCTTCAGGCAGCAAACCACTCAGAGCTTCCACCAGCAGCGCTTTCTGCGTGCCAGCGCGGTGGCGTGCTGCGTCGGGAAGGGAACTAACGAATTCCACCAGCGGGGTATCCAGCAGCGGCACGCGCACTTCCAGCGAACGTGCCATGCTCACCGAATCGGTATCGCGAAGCAGCGTGCTGGCCATGTAGCAGCGCATCTCCAGCCAGGAGGTTGCTGCCACGGGCTCTAATTTTCCGGCTTCGCTAGCGGTGCGATCGAGCCACCCGAGCCAGGTCGGCTCCAGCGTGACTCCGTCGGCTCCGATTGTGCTCGGACGGAAACGCGGTTCCACCAACCGCTCAAGCTGGCCTGGCGGAAAAAGTGCGCGCGCATAGAAGTAAGGATGGGGAAGCGTGTCAGGATTGGTCCACGCGGCGACGGCTTTGCCAGCGGCATCGCGTGCCACGCGAGTCCCAACAATGCTGGCGATCAAAGGCGCCACGGCGCGCCGCATTGGCCGCGGTACGAACCATGCAAGGCGCGTGAGCCGCTGCAATAGCGCCGTGTTGGCGAAGCTTGCGTATCCCGCAAAGAGTTCATCGCCCCCCAGCCCGGAGAGCGCCACTTTGAGGCCGACTTCGCGAGCCGCCCAGGACACGAAGTATGTGTTGATGCCGTCCATTGTCGGCTGATCGAGCGCCGCCACAGCTTCGTCGATGCGCGCGAGCATGGCAGGGCCATCGAGCGGAACGTCCATGTGCTTTGTGCCGCATCGTTCAGCGACTTTGCGCGCCAAGGGAGCTTCGTCGTACGCAGTTCCTGGGAACGACAGCGTGAAGCTGCGGATTCCGGCCTGCACGCGCGCGGCGAGGGCGGCGATCGCTCCGGAATCGAGCCCGCTCGAAAGAAACAGTCCGACCGGCACGTCCGCGATCAAATGCGCGCGCACGGCATCTTCAAGAAGCGGGCGCAGCCTCTTAGCCGCGGAATCCACATCCTTGGGTTTGCGCTGATCGCGTGCGGCAGGGCTGGTCTGGGGATCCCACCACGGACGAGCCCGCGGCACGCGCCGCCGCTCCGGAACATACAGCAACATGCGATGGCCCGGTGGGAGAGAAAATACGCCCTCCACCAAGCTTACCGGCTCCGATGCGCTGCCGAAGAGTAGGAAAGACGTAAGTGCGTCCTGAGAAATCTGCTTGGGCACCACTCCGCTTGCCAATAGCGCCCGCACTTCCGAGGCAAACGCAAAGCCCTCAGCAGTCTGCGTGTAATAGAGAGGCTTGATGCCCAGCGGATCGCGCGCCAGGAAAAGCAATGGAGCCGTCGCAAATCGTCCACGCAAATCCAGCAACGCAAACGCAAACATGCCGCGGAACTCCGTCAGACACTCCTCGCCCCATTCTTCCCACGCGTGCACCAAAATTTCCGTATCGGATTGTGTTGCGAAGCGGTGGCCGAGCAGTGTTAAGCGCTCGCGCAGCTCACGGTAGTTATAAAGTTCGCCGTTGTAAATGACGCCCACATCCCGCGTCTCGTTCCAAACGGGCTGCTGGCCCCCCGCCAGATCAATGATGCTGAGCCGCCGCATGCCAAGCGCCAGCCCCGGCGCGCGCGCATCGCCGATCAGAAATCCTTCTTCATCCGGACCGCGATGCCGCATTGCGGCGGTCATTGCCCGCACGCGCAACTCGGCATCCTTGCTGCGCGATGCAAACGCGACACCGCAAATACCGCACACGCTACTGCTTGATCTCCGGAGTTGAAAAGAAGGCCACCCCAGCGCGCAAGGCGTGCTCGCGCAGGTGGAAACGGGGAATTCTCAAACGGTTATCGGCGAGCAACAGGTTCATGCCCCGCCACACCACACGGAAGTTCAGGTGTTTCTTCGTCGGCACAATCACTCCAGTGCTCCGAATTTTGCACTGTGCGCGGTCTTAATTGCAAGCGTGTTATAGAGTGCTTCCATTTCACGAATCGGCTCTTCCCACCCCAACCGCTCCGTCACTTTGCTGCACCCCGCCGCCAGCCGTACATGCAATCCCGGGTCGCCGATCACGGCTCGGATCGCGCGAGCCACGGCCCCCGCGTCATGCGGCACCACCAGCCCTGCTACGTCTGCCAAAAGCGGAGCGATGCCACACCTCTCCGTCACCACGACTGGCGTGCCCGCCGCCATCGCCTCCGCCGCGGTATTGCCAAAGTTTTCATTCTGGGATGGCAACACGAACACATCGGCGTCTCGGTAAGCCGCCCACTTCGCATCGCCGAAAATCGGTCCGGCAAACTGCACTTGCGAGCCAACACCAAGTTGTCCCACCATCTCAGTCAATCGCGCCTTCATTCCGCCTTCGTCCGGTCCTGCAAATATGAGACGCAGAGTGTTCGGATCGCCCTCAGTTAATAGCGAAGCGAACGCTTTCAACAGCATGTCCGGACTTTTCTTCTCCGATAGCCGTCCGAGAAAGAGAATAATCTTCGCGTCAGCAGCAATTCCCAGACCCTTGCGAAAAGTTCCCCGCTCCGGCCACGAACCAGGTGTTTCCACCCCGTTCCGGCGAAGCGCGATTTTCTCGCGGGCCACTCCACCCTTAGCCAGCTCCTCGACCTCTTGTTCCGACGTTGCGATGACAGCGCTTGCTTCCTCAAACAACCGCCTCCCGAACACTGCGTGATAAATCCGTTTCAGTTGAAGGCTTCGCACGATGGGCACAAACATCCCGATCGGCTCAAGCACGTACGGAATCTTTCGCCTCAAGCAAGCGTCTGCCACCGCAGGCCCGAGAAAGTCGTACAGCCCGTAGATGTGCGCCAAATCAAAATTCTGCAGCCTTGCCCGGCAGAATCGCTTCACTGCGGGATTCCAGCTCACGGATCGGTACCGCAACCACGTCGGCAAGTAAATCGCCGTCACGCCATTTTCGATCCGCCTCCATCCAAAGGGACTCCGTTCCGCGCCGGATGATGCCTCCTCCGCGCTCATGCGTTCTTCGAGGCCCCAGTCCGCTGTCAGCACCGTCACCTGATTCCCACGTCCGGCAAGCCCTTGTGCCAGCGCCCGCACTTTCACCGGCGGCCCGCCGAACTCTAAGAAGGGGGCGTAGGTTTCCGTGACGTTCAGGATTCGCATTGTTCGCGAAGAATTTTCTTCAGTGACTTGGCAAAAACGCTGAACCGGAATTCCCGCTCCACGCGCTGACGGCCGCGCCCGCCCATTTTTTGCGCCATCGCTTGGTCCGAGAGCAGCGTCTCGATGGACGTCGCGAGCTGCGCCGCGTCGCCGTGCGGCACCAGATAACCCGTCACGCCATCTTCAATCACTTCCGGAGCGCCCCCGTGCGCCCCGCCGATCACCGGTTTCCCTCGAGCCATCGCCTCCAGGTAAACCAATCCAAATCCCTCGCCTCGGCTCGGCAAAGCAAACATCTCGCAAGCCTGGTAGCACGCCGCAAGCTCATCGAAACTCACACCGGTAAGAAAATGCACATGCCGATTCACGCCGTTTTTCTCGGCCAGCTCTTCCAGCCACGCCCGGTCATCTCCATCGCCCACAGCCAGAAGCTGCAACTCCGGCCAGCGCGTCAGAAGTCGCGGCAGCGCCGTGATCAGCGTGTCCATTCCCTTGTAGCGTTCCGACGCCAGCCAGCGGCCCACGGTAAGGATCACGCGGCCTTCAGGATACCCATGCGGCAGCTTTCCCTGTGGCGCATTCGCCGGAATCGCTTCAAACTCTGGATCAAGCGCCCACGGCAGCACGCGTATTCTCTCCCGCCGCACATGCTGCTCGGCCACGTGATTCGCCGTATCCTGGCTTGGTGCAAGCACCACATTCGCCTGACCCAACGCAAGCCGTCGCACTGCCGGAAGCGGCTCCCACACTTCCACCCCGTGCGTGCAAATAATCGTCCGCAGCCGCGGTGCCGCGATCCGCATCGCCTGCGCGACGGGTCCCAGGTTCGGATGTCCGGCCAAAACCACCTTCCCGTGACGCCTCGCCGCCCGTATCGCCGTGGCCGTGAAACGCGCTTTGCTTCTCTCGCAGCCAGTGAAGACAAATTCCTTGCCGCCCACGGACATCCGGTGCAGCTCTCTGGTGTCATTCAAACTGAGCAGCCGATAGTCCAGATGCCTGCTCGCCGCGAATTCGCTGAGCACGGCCGCAAGATGCCGGCTTGCCCGCTGCACTCCGCCGGTCCCATTTAGTTCAGTAAACAGTCCAATCAGCACGCGCCGAGTCTGCCTTTTGTCGCAACGTAAGGCAAGTACTCCCGAATCTTTTTGAACAAATCCTTGCGTCGGCTTCGCGATCTCCTTGCGTTACAGCATTACAGTCCTGAGCCGTAAATTCTCGCGCGCGACAAGCGCCCTTATCGAGTGCTAGGATACGGCGAAATGAAAATCTCTTTGAAAAAGCGTGTTTCTTACGTGCTGTCAACGTCCATCTTGCTTACACTGTCCTCCGCCGGTTCAACCACTGCCCAAACCGCGCAAATCTTCCGTCTCGATGGCGGCAATTCCACTTACGCTTTCGGCGTGAACGAACGCGGTGAGTTGCAACCCCTCTATTGGGGCGGCCGCCTCGGGGCGCACGATATCGTTCCTCCAGCGCATTCGTTGCCGGAGATGGCTTCATTTGATTCGCCGTATACGACCACGCCCCAGGAATACGCCGGCTGGGGTGCGGGCTTGTTTACAGAGCCTGCGCTCAAAGTCACCTTCGACGATGGCAATCGTGATCTGGTGCTTCATTTTGTCCGCATCATGCAGAGCAGTCCGCAATCGATTGATTTACAGTTAAAGGATATTTCTCGCGAGATTTTTGTGACGCTGCGCTACTCCATCGACCCGGAGACCGGCATTCTGGCGCGTTCCGCGGACATCGAAAATCGCGAAAAAAAGCAAGTTGTGATTGAACAAGCGGCTGCGGCGCAATGGACCCTGCCTCCTGCGCGCTACACTTTGAGCTATCTGACGGGCCGCTGGGCCGGAGAGTGGACGCTGAATCAGGAGCCAATTCACGGCGGAGCGCGCGTCATTGAAAGCCGCCGGGGAACCACTGGCCATCAGGCCAATTCGTGGTTTGCGATTTCACGTGACAGCGGCAACCTCACCACGGGAGCGATTGCGGCGGACGAGGAGCACGGGGAGGTCTGGTTCGGCGCTCTGGGGTGGTCGGGTTCGTGGCGGATCACTGTGGAACACACTCAACTGGACGCGGTCCGCATAACCGGTGGCTTCAATCCTTTTGATTTTGGCTACAAATTGAAACCTGGCGAACATCTCGCGACGCCGGTTTTTTACGGTGGCTATTCCGATCACGGCCTCGGCGGAGCCTCGCGATTATTGCATCATTTTGAAATCTCCCACATCCTGCCGCAGGCGCCCGATCCCAAGCCGCGTCCCGTAATTTACAATTCGTGGGAGGCGACCGAGTTTAGCGTTGACGAGGCCGGCCAAATGGCGATAGCGGAGAAGGCTGCGTCCATCGGCGTGGATCGATTTGTGATGGACGACGGCTGGTTTGGCCAACGCAAGGACGACCACGCGGGCCTGGGCGACTGGTACGTAAACACGGAGAAATTTCCTCACGGTCTGAAGCCGCTCATCGACAAGGTGCATTCGCTTGGGATGGATTTCGGCTTGTGGGTCGAGCCAGAAATGGTGAATCCGAATTCGGATCTTTATCGAAAGCATCCCGACTGGGTTTTGAATTTCCCCGGACGCCCGCGTTCGGAGTCGCGCAACCAGCTCGTACTCAACCTCGCTCGTCCGGACGTGCGCGACTACGTCGAAGGTTTCCTAGATAAGTTGCTTACGGAAAACGATATCGCGTTTCTGAAGTGGGATTACAACCGCAACTGGTCTGAGCCTGGTTGGGATCAGGTCCCCGTCGACGAGCAGAAGCGCGTCTACGTGGAGTTCATCCGCAATCTCTATTCGATACTCGGGGACCTGCGCAAAAAACATCCCAAAATAGAAATCGAAACCTGTTCGGGCGGCGGCGGGCGTGTCGATCTCGGGATTTTGCGGTACACCGATGAGGTCTGGACTTCTGACAACACCGATCCCTTTGATCGCTTATCGATGCAGGATGGTTTCACCTACGCCTACGCGCCGCAGATCATGATGGCTTGGGTCACGGATTCACCGCACTGGCTCAACAATAAACGCTCGACCTCTCTCGCCTACCGCATGCTCAGTTCCATGCAGGGTTCGCTAGGCATTGGCGCCAATCTCAATCATTGGACCGCGGAGGACTTTGCCACCGCCAAGCGGTTGATCGCTGCTTATCATTCCGCGCAGCGAACCATTGTGCGCGGCGATCTCTACCGGCTGATCAGCCCGCGCGATGGCAGCGAATTCTCCGCCACCGAATCGGTCTCGACCGACAAGAATCAGTCCGTGGTTTTTGCCTTCGCGAATGCCACGCAAGAAGGCCGCGGCTTTCCCATGCTGCAATTGCAAGGCCTCGATCCAGACGCCGAATACAAGCTCAGTTGGATCGAAGGGAAGTCCCGGCCAGGCACTCCGGAAAGTGCCTCGGGCGCTTGGTGGATGCGCCACGGTCTGCAGCTGGACCTGCGCGGCGATTTCCAGGCCGCTGCATTCCGCCTTGATCGCCCGCACTAATCTCCTGTGGCGCCCAGGCGGCCTAGCGCGCCGAGAAAAGTTAGCAGCGGAACTCCTGTTGTTACTTCAATTCCACGCAACCAAATGCTTCAAGCATTTTTTCTTCGGAAGGAGGTTGCAGAACGTTGCGTTCCGCAAATTCTTCAGCTTGTGGATATTGTGTCGCTCGAATGCGCCCGGCAACTTTTGCGAGATCGTACGGAGTATGCCTAAGCTGAACGCCGGCTCCAAGTAGGAGCCAATAAGCTCCTGGTTTTCCAAACGGCATCCCCACACTACCAGCGTTCACAACTCGAATCTCTCCGATCGTTCGGTCAAATTGCATGTGCGTGTGGCCGCACACAGCCAGTCGCGCGCTAACTCCATCAAAGACCGTCAAGAGCTGATCTTCTGGCGTCAGACGGGTAAAGCACTCCGTGTCGTTTCGCGGCGTGGCATGGCAAAACAGCACCTCGCCTATACCCTCTATTTCGGTGCTCAAAGTTTTCGGCCATGTGACTAGCTGCCGCTCAAGCTCCGGCCCTAATTGCCGCGCTGTCCATCGCACGGGCTCGCGCCACTGTTCAGGAGCAGCGCGGTACCACTCCGTCTCGACGCCCCTCATCTGCGCGAGAACTTCGCGGTCGCCATTGCCGCAAAGGAATTTCATTGGAATGTCCAGGCCCAGCAAATACTGGATCGTTTCACGCGGCATAGGTCCAGGAACCACATCGCCCCCAACAACGATCAGGTCAACTTCCGCTTGGCGAATATCCTCGAGCACAGCCTCAAGCGCGGGAAGGTTCGCGTGAATGTCATAAATTGCAGCGACCAGCATATTGGATCTCGCTCCCTTTCGAGGATAACGAATAGCAGCCCCGCGAGGGCGTTTTAATAACTTCACGCATGATTTGAGGTATCTTTTCAACTATGGATTCGCAGGTCACGCGCAGCCGCCAGCGGATTCTGGAGTCCGCGGTAGTGTTGTTGAGCGTGGGCAACCTGCCGGGGCAGTTGGTCGAGCTGCTGCTGCGGCGGCCCGCGTTCCTTTTCCAACGCCAAGCTGTTTTTCCAGAGCGACGAATAGCTGATTCTTGCGTTTTATCTCCGGCACAAGGCCGCTGCTATGCACCCTATTTAGGCTGACCGACAATTGGTTCTGGAGTGTTTGTCTGCTCGTGGGTGGGACTGGCAACTTTCTCGCATAGCAACTTTTCGATCGCGGAAAACAATTCGCTCGTCCGGATCGGCTTGGTAACATAGCCGTCCATCCCGGCGGCAAAGCATCGCTCTTGATCGCCCTTCAGCGCATGTGCCGTCATGGCAACAATTGGAATATGTCCACCCATGCGTTTTTCTTTTTCCCGGATTGCCGAAGTAGCTTCGAACCCATCCATTCCAGGCATCTGAATGTCCATGAGCACAAGGTCGAAGGATTCCTTCTCCAGCGCCGTGATGGCCGCTTTACCATCCCCTGCGACGACCACCGTGTAACCCCGTTTCTCGAGAAGCCGGACAGCCAGGGTCTGATTTACGGCGTTATCCTCCGCCAGCAAAATGCGCGCTCGATTTTGAGTCTCGCGCAAGGTATGCCGGGTGACGAGTGGAACGCTTTCTGGCTTGGGCGTTTTCTGCAAAACCTGACGAATCGACTCCAGCAGTTCGCCTTGACGGACGGGTTTGACCAAATATGCGGAAATTCCAAGCTCTCGGCAACGGGCGGCGTCGCCGGCGTGCCCGGCGGAAGTCAGCATCATAATTGCCGCACCCACCAACTCCGGATCCTTCTGGATGATCTCCGCGAGGGTGAATCCGTCCATCTCCGGCATTTGTCCATCCAACAAAATGAGCGGAAACGAACGGCCGGTGCTCTTGGCAATCTCAAGCGCTTGAAGGGCCGTGCGGCCTCCCTCGACTGCCGTGGGCCTCATGCCCCAGCGGTTCAACATTCCTTGGAGGACGCGGCGATTCGTAAAATTATCGTCCACGATAAGCACAGGCAGGTTTAATAACTCTTCCGGTGGAAGCGGCGCAGGACGTGGCGAAGGAGCGCTCTGAATCGCCAATCGAAGCGTAAAATGGAACGTGCTGCCTTGACCAGGCTGGCTTTCAACCCAAATACGTCCACCCATTATCCCCACAAGTCTCGTACAAATCGTGAGTCCCAAACCGGTGCCGCCGTACTTCCGCGCCATGGAGCCGTCTGCCTGGGAAAACGCTTCAAATATTCGTTCTTGCTTATCGGCAGGGATGCCAACGCCCGTATCTTTCACGGCAAAGTGTAATGAGACGGCTTCCGATGAGTCTTCCTCTTGCGTGACGGATAGCAGAATCTCTCCACGTTCGGTGAATTTGATCGAGTTCCCAACCAGGTTCACGATGATCTGCCGGATTCGCCCAGGGTCTCCCAAAACTGCTTCAGGGACTTCCGGCTGCACTTCGTATATCAATTCCAGGCCTTTCTGGTGCGCTCGGAAGCCCAGCGCCCTCATGGTTTCTCCCAGGCTTTCTCGCAAATCGAAAGCAATCGATTCAATCTCCAACTTGCCGGCCTCGATTTTGGAAAAGTCCAGCACGTCGTTAATCACTGTTAGTAGTGATTCGGCTGACAATCTAACCAGGCCCAGGGAGTCTCGCTGCTCGGCGGTGAGCTCGGAATCCAAAACCAGCTCCGTCATCCCGAGGATGCCGTTCATAGGCGTGCGGATTTCATGGCTCATGGTGGCCAGGAATGTGCTCTTTGCCTGATTAGCGGCTTCCGCGGCTTCCTTGGCAACGGCCAGATTCGTGTTTGCTCGCGTGAGATCCTCGGTACGCTCCCTGACACGAGCTTCCAAGATTTCTTGTTGTCCGCGAATCTCCCCAGCCATGCTGTTGAAGGCGCGAGTGAGTACACCGATTTCATCGCTGGAAACCACCGTTAGGTCCTTGAATCCTGAGTGCCCATCCCGGCGCAGATTGTCGGCCGCTTGAGTCAGTGTTCGCACTGGTGCGACGATGCGCCCGATCAGGATTGAGAAGGCCACGGTGACAGCCAGCATCACGACGGTAATGCTGGAGAGGATGACCATCTCCATTGTATGAATCGAGGAAACGAGGTTAGTCCGATTAAAACCGATGTAAACCGTTCCCACAATTCCGGTCAGGACGGGCTTTTCAAATACGACGACCGGTTGTTTTTCTCCTGGTAGCGTTATCAGGGATCGATCCTTCAAACCCTGTGATTGTTCCCTCAGTGTGTCCGGAAACTTCGGAACAAAGGTATGGGCAAGCAAGTGCCCATGTGGGCCTGTCACATACGCCCACTCAACATCCGGAATGCCCAGAGCTGCGTCGAGTGCAGACTGTACTGAAGTGAGATCCCGGCTAACTAGAGCAGGCTCAACCGATTTCGCCAAAGCTGCGGCCACGACGTCGCCGTGAGCCATGAAATTCTCCGTCATACGTTGTGATAACTGCCGGTTCATCAGCGTATACAGCACCGCCACGACGAGCACGGCACAAACAAGTTGCAGCGTAGTCAGTCTTCTCGAGATGCTCTTCATTTTTTTTCTTCTGGCGCTTCTTCCGGCGCCCAACGTCCATTCTCTGTACGAGTCAGCCAGACTCGGTGCAACCCCTGATGGCTGGTGGAAGAGAACTCTAGATTTACTCCCAAACCGGGGTCCCACCCGTGCAATGATTCCATGGCACGAATGAAGCCTTCCCGCGACGGAGAAGGGCCTGCGCGGCGAAGCGCTTCCGTCACCACCACCGCATTTAGCCACCCTTCCAGAGTCACGAAACCGTAGTTCTCTGGTGCAAGGTGAGCGCGGTAATCAGTGACCATCGGGTAGCGCCTATCGTCCGGTGATGGCACCACCTGGCTGTTGAAGAGATTGGCCGTCAAGTCCTTCCCGGTTGTTTTTGAAGCTGCGTGCAATTTGTCGAGTAAGACCTCCGCACCCACGAAGCTAACGTTCGCCACGGGAACATCCCACCCGGCCATGCGCGCATCACGGATAAACGCTCCGCAAGGTCCATAGACGCCCACGGCGATCACCGCATCGGCACCAGCCTGACGGAGGATTCTCACTTGTGCGCTCATGTCCGTTTCGAACGGCTGGTTGCGTCTGTACGAGACGCTTTCGACGGGGGTGAGATTCAATTCGGCCAGCGCGTCCGTCACACCGATTTCGCCACTCTTCCCGTAGGCATCGGCTTGTCCAAAAAATCCAATTCGCCGGTAACCTTTGCCATATAAGTAGCGGACCAAGGCGCGCGTCTCTTCGTGATAGGACGCGCGTATATTGAAGACAAACTGGTCGTACGGCGGTCTGCGTTGGGGATCCGCGCCGCTAAATGGCGCGACGTTGACGATTCTCTCTTTCTCGTAGTACTTCAGCAGCGGGAGGACACGCGTGAGCGTGGGCGTGCCTACGTAGTCGAACAGGAAAAAGACTTCTTTCTCAATCAGTTCGTTGGTGTTTTGGACGGCAGGGTCTGGTTCATACTTGTCGTCTTTGAGCAGGATTGTGATTTTCCGGCCGTAGATTCCATCTCTCGCGTTTATCGATTCGAAATATGCCTCCGAGCCGCGTAGCAGGTTCTGGCCGAGCGATCGCGAAGGCCCGGATTGCACGTTGGAGACACCAATAAGAATTTGCGGGCGGACCGCCGCACCTTCACCGGCCCCTGAAGACCAGGCCTTCGCTCCTAAGATTCCACCCACTAGGACCGTCCCCGCGAGTATCAAAAAGTATGCTTTTCGTCTCATTCGCCGACTCGTTGTCTGACTGTAGGTAATGAACTCCAAGAATGTGGTTGCACCTGCGAGGCCTAACCAATCGGCATGGCTCTCTTCTAACCCTATTTCCTGCAATGCTTTGAAGACACACGGCGCCCGTCATTACGTTAGGAAGGATAACCACGCACCAAGAAAGGAACTTGCGCCCAATTTGGAACTGAAACCAACAATTTTGTGGAGCGTGCAGTGCCACTTAGTCCGATGGACGCAGAGGCTTCCACCCGCTCGATGTAACCCGCACTATGAGTGGGGACAAGTTTGAGCCCACGCCCTTGGACCGTTTCACGCTCTAACTGGAGACTCCGCCACGGCCCAAAAGTGTCGCGAGTTCTCCAAAGTGATCGACGTACATATCCGCCGGATACGCGCTGCGGTCGTGCACGCCAAATCCATAATTCACCGTCGCGGCCAGCATGCCTGCATTTCTCGCCGTCTGCACATCCACTTCGGAATCGCCCACCAGCAGCGCTTCCCGCGGTTCGGCGCCCAATTCACGCAGGATCGTCCTCGCGCCCAGTGGATCAGGCTTCTTTGTTTCGAAACTGTTTCCCCCGTAGATAGCTCGAAAATATCTCGAAAGTCCCATCGCATCTAGAATCCGCACACTAATCCGCACTGGCTTGTTCGTCAAAACCGCCATCGGTATGCTCGACAGTTTCTCAAGTGTCTCCGCGACGCCCGGATACGCGCGTGTCGCGTCCATTTTGTGTTGCTCGTAATAGCTCAGGAAAAATTGCAGCGCCCGTTGCCTTTCCTCTTCCGTACACCCATCCCCAAGCGCTCTCGCCACAAGTTGCGGCGCTCCGTGCCCGATGTATCCAGAAATCGTTTCTTCCGCCAACTCCCCGCGCCCCAATTCGCGCAGCATCGCGTTGACCGAATGAATTAAATCCTGTTTCGAATCGATCAGCGTTCCGTCCAAATCGAAAATCAGCGCGCGCACGCAACTCAGCTCAGGGTCAGCCATGAATCCTTCATTTTAGTCCGTCGCCACCTTTTCCGTCGCTCCCATCGCGATTTTTTAACGCATCACGAAAGCTGCATTAAACAAAGCGTTCTATCGTTTGTCAGAATCCTCTTCATTTCGCGTAAACTAGAGGGCTTGTCGCTCAGCACAATACACCACCGGAGACCGAGACCACATGGCCCAGGTTCACCCCTTCCAGGCGTTTCGCTACAACTCTCAGCGTGTCCCGTTCGAACGCGTCCTCACGCAACCCTACGACAAAATTTCTACGTCCATGCAGGACAACTACTACGCCGCCGATCCCCATAACCTGATCTCCGTAGAAAAAGGCCGTTCCTTTCCCACAGACACCCCGCAAAACAATGTCTACACGCGCGCCGCTGCCGCCCTCGAAAGCTGGATTCGCGAAAACATTGTCGTGCAAGACCCCGTCCCATCCTTCTACGCTTACACGCAGGAATACTCCGTCCCCGGAACCGGCGAGCAACGCATTCGACGTGGTTTCATCGCTGCTGGCAAGCTCGAAGAGTATTCCGCCGGTGTCGTTTTCCGCCACGAGCACACGCTCTCCGGTCCCAAGGCCGACCGATTTGAACTCCTCCGCCACACACGCATTCACACCGGCCAGCTTTTCATGCTCTACTCCGATCCTCAGCAACGCATCGATGCAATCCTAAAAGATGCTGAGTCCGTCGCTCCCGCGACCACCCTGCACGATGAATTTGGGGTTGTGCATCGACTGCGCGTTATCGCCGATCCCGATCGCACCGCCGCCATTAGATCCGCAATGGAGGAGCAAAAGCTCGTCATCGCCGACGGCCATCACCGTTACGAAACCGCGCTGAACTATCGCAATGAGCGCCGTCTCCATGCAGGCGGTTTACATCCATCAGCTCCGTACGCGCCGGCTCCTTACGATTTCGCGATGATGACTTTCGTCAACACGTGCAGCGAAGGACTCACCATCCTGCCCACGCATCGTCTCGCCGCAAATCTGCACGATTTTTCCTGGAGCGAAGCGCGCCGCTACCTCGAGCCGTGGTTCGAAGCGCAAGCATTTCCTTTTGCAGACGACGGACAAAAAGCGGATGCGCAAAGCGAATTTCTCTCCCGGCTTCAGCAATCACGCGGACAAAGAGCCATCGGCGTCTATCCCGCCGCGGAATACGCGAAGCGCGCCTACTATGTCTTAACGCTGCGTCGTGGTGCCGACCTTTCGCAGCTTCTCCACAGCGTTTCGCCTGTGCAACGCGAGTTGGACGTTGTCCTTCTGCACGATGGAATTCTCGAGCCTGCGTTTGGAATTACTCCGCAAGCGGTGACTGCCGAAAGGAATCTCAGCTACGAGCGCGAAGCGTCCGCCGCACTCGACGCTGTCGATCGCAGCGCCGCGCAGATCGCTTTCCTGCTGAATCCCGTGGACGTCGATCAGGTCATGCGCATCGCTACCGCCGGAGAAGTCATGCCGCAAAAATCCACCGACTTCTATCCCAAGCTGCTGAGTGGCATTTGCATGTATCGCGTCGATGCGTAACGGAAGATGCAGCTCTAACCTAGAAACGCAAAACCAGGAACGCAACGCAAAAGTAAGACTAAAATCGATCAGTGAAAAAACGGTGAGCCGCTCACTTGTCGCGCCAAATGAAAAGGGCACGCGCACGCGTGCCCTTTCGCAAAGACCATTCTTTGTGCTGCGGCTCGGCTTACTTCGTGAAAGTCGTGGTCGCCCGTTTCGCGAAATTTGCTCCCGCCTACTTGGCGAAGCTGGCCACTGCTTCGGCTTCACTGTTGTAAACGTCGAACACCGTGAGCAGCTTGGTAATTTGCAGCACTTCCTGGAACTTGCTGCCCAGGTGCGCCAGTTTCAGTGAGGCGCCCTGCGACTTCGCGCTGTGATGCGCCGCCACCAGCGTGCCCAAGCCCGCGCTGTCGATGAACGTGATGTTGGCCATGTTCAGCACAACTTTCTTTTTTCCTTCGGCAATCAAGCTTTTCACTTTTTCGCGCAGCGCGTTGCTCTCTTCGCCCAGCACGATGCGCCCGTCCAGCGCCACCACAGACACGCCGTCCACTTCCCGGTTGGTCATCTTCAAAGCCACTGTGTTTTCCTCCTCATCGGATAGTACCGGCGGCAACCCGGGCCGGAACCACAAAGCTTATCAATAATAGTCCGCGCACGACATGTAATAACCGCAGACCGGGCAAATCAATTTGCAACGCCGCGATTCCAGCCGCTGCGAGCACACCGGACAATAGCGCGAAGCATCTTCCCCCATGACCCCCACGGACCGTTCAGCTTTCGCTGGCAAGGCATCTTGCACAGATACCTCAACCCACCCTCGCTGAACTGGGGCAAGATCCTGTTTCGCGGCACTATTCACGGCCCGTCGTTTATAGCACATCCCCCGCCAACTGTGTAGCGCAAGGGGCGCTCGCGCTCGCCAGCCAGTCTCCTCGCGCTCCCGCTGCGACCAGCCATCACTCGTAAGGGCAGGATGTCGTGCCCTCCGTTCTTCGCCCAACTCTTTCTCTGTTATCCTTAATCTTCGTCCACGACATGCCCCCGCTCGTCCCTAAAGTTCGCGGTCTCAATCTCGATCCCCAAACCCGCTGCCTCCATTACCACAGCTCTACCGACATCATCGCCATCAAAATGAAATGCTGCGCCACCTACTACGCCTGCAAAGATTGCCACGAGGCCCTCGCCAATCACCCCATCGAACTTTGGCCTCAATCCGAATGGCACCACCAAGCCATTCTCTGCGGCGCCTGCCGTGCCGAGCTGACGATTTCCGCCTACCTCCGGTCCAACTCCGTCTGCCCCAACTGCCACGCTGCTTTTAACCCCGCCTGCCGTAACCACCACCATTTCTATTTCGCGACCCCTCAACCCATCTAAGAGTTCTTTATGAAGTCCACCAGAACCGGGCGCACCTCACTGCGTTCGGCTCTGTCTGGTTCTAAGACTCTACTTCAAGAAGAACATAGTTGTTTCTTGCAACGCGCAGGGCTGGTGACCCGAATGAACGGGGCAGCTTTCGCTCACTTACAAACCAAAATAACACGGAGGGTTCATTCTCAAGTTGCACAGGAAAGCCTGTCTGAATTGTTTCTTCCGCTAAAACGCGAAGTGCCTACGAAAGCGAGGATCATTGTCCAACATGCCAAACTGTAGTTTCATACGTGCGAATTGATCTTCCATATCTCGCGACCTAATCAATCCCCACCACAAAAGGACCGCCAACGATAGGACCGGGCACGAGTGGAATAATCTCGTTACGGCAGCCGAGGCATTCTAGCGGACTATTCTTGGGGTCGCCCATCAACCCCACGTGCAGGACCATTTTCTCGCCGCACTGCGGGCATTCAATCTCCATGCCGATGTGGGACTGACTGCTAAGATCCGAGCTTGTACCAGGCATAAACCCTCCAGGAAGACTTTGTTCCTTGGCTTCGAGGAGCCTAGACCACTAGCCATCATTCTAGGTGTCCAATATTGCACACATGAGGCGAAATCCCCAGCCAGATGCCCGCAGTTGAAAAGCCAGGTGTGGTCGAAGAATGACAAAATTTCTTATGTCCAACCGTAATCTTGGTCCCTACGAGCGGAAATGCTCGTGGGCGCCGATCGACTTACTGATACGTTCGTCTTTGCATTTGTTGGATGCTCAGCGCAGACATGTTTTGCAAAATCCTGATCGCAACGCCGCATGTAGTTTTCCTTCATTTCCTTGAGCGAACTTCCGGTGGGCGGCCCCGTGGGACGGAACAACCATCCGCATCGCGAGCATCCCAGGCCGTGAAAATGCGTTTCGCTAATCCATGTTAGCGCGCGGGGTGTGGACACCCCCGAATACTCGGCACGACTTGAGTAGGTTGAGGTTTCAGACATTGGTCTCCCCCCTTGTTAGCCTACGTTGGCTTTCTGACTTATAGTCTCGGAAATACCCTCCCTTCGCATCGGGTAAATCCTTTAATAACCAATAATAGAAACGTTAAACTGGCTGATTGCCTGACATTGTCGGCACCCCGGCCTGCCGCAACCACCATGTTTCTCTCCGCCCAAAAATCCACCCTTCTAAGGTTGTTACGGTATCGCCTCCTGGGGCACACGGAGCGCATCATCTCTTTGCGTTTCTGATTAAAGGGCCTCAATTGGAAGCAACCCCTAAATTGCGCGGGCCGCGTCGGTCGTCCCGAATTCGTGTGATTCTGTATGGTCTCTTTCTATTCTTTGCCCTCGTAATACCTCAGTTTTTGGCCCGCGCGCAAACATCACTCCAAATTATCACTTGGTATTTGAACACTCCGGACTCCAATGCCGTTCTAGGCGTGACTTCCATACGACTGGGATGTTCATCAACGCCGGACTTTTGTTTTACTGAGATGGGACAGGTGGCGAGCTCTCAGGATGTCTCACGAATCCACTTGTCTATCCAGATGAACCCAAACACCTCGGCCGCCTATGCCGCGCAATTCAGCCAATGGAGCCTGACGAATCCTATTTTGTTCTCCGTGGGCTTCGACGATCTCGTAAACAGAATGGAGCACTTGCAAACGGACTTTGGAGTTGCCGTGCCGGGAACGGTCATAACCGACACCTTGAATGCCACTAAGTCCGCAAATCCGAACTTAAAATTCGCGGTGACGCTGTATGAAGACCAGCTGTCATCGCCGCTTCTCGGCGATTCCAATCTTCCGGCGTCCACTCGCGCCGGTGTCGACTACGTCCAGCTCTACGTTCACTATCGCGGGGACGGTCCGAACTTCGCTACGTATCTTCAGCAAACAAAAGCTATCTTTCCCAACGCCAAGATCATTGCGGGCGCCTACGCCTACGACCGGATCGATTATCTTCCCTGTCTTCCACACGGCATCCCCTGCACCACCCAACAGGAAGAGGATTTCTTTCAGCAACTGTTTCAGCTTCAGCTTTCCGAGCTCCAGCAAGGGCTCGTGGATCAGATTGAGTTTTTCCCCGGCTATTTCGGTCTCGAGGCGCAGTGGCCCGCGTGGTCCGAACCGCGGCGTTGTGCGCCAACGCGTCTTCAGGCATGCATCGCCAATACCCTTGCGATGCGTCAGGCCGTACTACAAGATCTCACTTCCGCCTTCGGCACTCCTGGGCCGTTGACCTCCTTATCGCCTCGACCGCTGGTGTTCCCCGTACAAAACGTGTCCACCACGAGCGGCGCATTTACCGTCACGCTTAATAACCCGGGGAGCGCACCACTAGGCATCAGCAACATCGCCATTGTCGGAGGGAACGCTTCGGAATTTTCGCAACAGAATTCCTGCCCCGCCTCTCTCGCCGCCAATGCAAATTGCGCGATTAATATTACGTTCACTCCGGCCGCCGTGGGCACACGCGCTTCGCAGCTAAGCGTTACGGATAACGCCCGGCGCAGCCCTCACTTTATGGACCTCAACGGCGTTGGCGCAGATGCTTCTTCCCCTCAAGTACTTCTGTCGCCAACCACGCTGAACTTCCAGGATCAGACGGTGGGCACGACGAGCGCGCCTTTGGCAGTTCTACTCTCGAATCCCGGAGGAGGAAACCTTAGCATCAGCAGCATCGTCATCACGGGTTCAAGCGCTTCGCAGTTTGCTCAGACGAATAACTGCGCCACCGGCGTTGCTCCTGCGGGAAGTTGCACCATTAACGTGACCTTTACGCCCGCAACAGCGGACAATCAGTCCGCGCAACTTGTGATCACCGACAATGCCGTTGGCAGTCCCCACGCAATTCCGCTGCTTGGATTCGGGGCCGACTCCCCGGCAGCGCAAATCAGTTTGTCGAAAACAGCGCTGACCTTCGACAGCCAGATCGTAAACACCCCGAGCCCCGGTCAATCCGTGACGCTGAGCAATCCCGGAACGACTGCACTCACCATTAGCGGCGTTACTCTCGCTGGGACGAATGTCGGCGATTTCTCGCAGACAAACACTTGCGGAACTAGCTTGGCTGCCGCCCAAAGCTGTACGCTCACAGTCACTTTCAAACCGTCCGGCGTCGGGCCTCGCATCGCTCAAGCCCTTATCGCCGACAACGCCAACGGCAGTCCGCAAAGTGTCATCCTCAGCGGCACCGGGGCGGCAAGCCCCAAATCCGTTGCTTCGGTCTCACCCGCGTCCGTCACGTTTCCGTCTCAGACGGTCAATGCCACGAGCACTGCAATAGCTGTGACGCTAAGCAATACCGGAACTGCGGCACTCGCAATCAGCGGCGTTGGCATTTCTGGCGCGGACGCCGCCGAGTTCACGCAAACGAATACGTGCGGCAGCACGCTCGCCGCCGGAGCGAACTGCCTTGTGAATGTTTCATTTACTCCGACAGCCACAGGCGCGCGCTCCGCTCAACTCCAAATCACCGACAATGCCGCCGGTAGCCCGCAGAGCATCACTCTTAGCGGCACGGGGACCGCCACCCCTATCCCAATTGCGACGATATCGCCGGCGTCGTTGACGTTTCCGTCTCAGACCGTCAAGACGACCAGCACGCCTGCGCTTGTGACTCTTAGCAATACCGGAAGCGCCGCATTGACTCTGACGAGTATTGGGATCGCCGGCGCCAACGCCGCCGAGTTCGCGCAAACGAATACGTGCGGCACCACCCTCGCCGCCGCGGCGACCTGCTCCGTCAACATCACTTTTACTCCGTCAGCTACAGGCGCGCGCTCCGCCCAGCTGCAAATTATTGACAATGCCGCTGGCAGTCCGCAGAGCATCACTCTTAGCGGCACGGGGACCGCTACCCCTATCCCAATTGCGACGATCTCGCCGGCGTCGTTGACGTTTCCGTCTCAGACCGTCAAGACGACCAGCACGCCTGCGCTTGTGACTCTCAGCAACACCGGAAGCGCCGCTTTGACCCTGACGAGCATTGGGATTTCCGGTGCTAACGCCGCCGAGTTCGCGCAAACGAATACATGCGGCAGCACGCTCGCCGCCGGAGCCACTTGCTCTGTCAATGTCACTTTTACTCCGGCAGCCACAGGCGCGCGTTCCGCTCAGCTGCAAATCACCGACAATGCCACCGGTAGCCCGCAGAGCATCACTCTTAGCGGCTCAGGGACCGCCGCCCCCACGCCAATCGAGACGATCTCGCCGGCATCGTTGACGTTTCCGTCTCAGACCGTGCAAACGACGAGCAGCGCCATGCCCGTCACTCTCAGCAACACTGGAAGCGCCGCATTGACCCTCACGAGCATTGGGATTTCCGGTGCCAACGCCGCCGAGTTCGCGCAAACGAATACGTGTGGCACCACTCTCGCCGCCGGAGCGAATTGCCTTGTGAATGTTTCATTTACTCCGGCAGCCGCAGGCGCGCGCTCCGCCCAACTCCAAATCACAGACAACGCCGCCGGTAGCCCGCACACCGTAATTTTAACGGGTACGGGCGTCCTGATTCCCGCGCCTGCCGTGACGTTGACGCCAGCATCATTGAGCTTCGGCAATCAGTCCGTCGGCCTAGCCAGCCCCGCTTCTCCGGTAGTGGTAACCAATACCGGCAACAGCGCGTTGACGATCGGCAGCATAGCCGTATCGGGCGCCAACGCCCCCGATTTCGCGCAAACGAACACCTGTACCGCCGCCATCGCGCCCGCCGCCAGCTGTTCGATCTCGGTAGTGTTCACCCCTGCAATGTCAGGTCCGCGTTCCGCGCAAATTATAATCACCGACAATGCCAGCGGCTCCCCGCGCCAGATCCCACTTTCCGGCACGGGAGCCAGCGTGACCGCGCCCGACTTTTCCATTTCCGCAGCGCCGCAGTCTGCAACTCTAGCTGCCGGCCAATCGAAGGGTTTCACCTTATCCGTATCCGCCTCCGGAGGCTTCAGTCAGCCCGTCACGTTCGCGTGCTCGGGATTGCCCGCGGCCGCCGCCTGCAGTTTTTCGCCGGCGTCTGTCACACCGGGAGCAAGTTCGCCCGCTACCACAACGCTGACCCTCACGACCGTCTCCCGATCCGGCGTCCCGGTCCGATTCCCATCTCCCCTTTTGCCGTTATCCTACGAAACAGCGTTGCGCATCTCCGTCATCTGCCTGCTTCTCTGCCTCTACAAAATGAAAAACTCCATACGCATCGCCAGCCGCCCGCGTCTAGCCGCCGGCTTCGCCGCGATTTTCCTGCTCCTCGCCGGCTCAATCGCAGGATGCGCAAACGCCTCAAACCCGCCAGTGGTCAGTGGCGGCGGAGGGGGAACACCCGCAGGCGCCTACGCCATTTCCGTAACCGCCTCCTCCGGCAATCTCACTCACCAGCTAAACCTGTCCATCACCGTCCAGTAGCGCCCCCAATCGCCAGCCGCGCCATTGTATCTCTCTCATCACTTCAGCAATCGGCTACTCCGACTGTCCCTCACCCGCGTTATACTGCCACTTCCTAGTGTGCTGTCCCATAAATAAGTGGCAATAGTATTGCTGGGAATATAGGCATCTTCCGTGCAGAATGGGGGTGCTTATGGCCATGGGACGACCGAAGGCGGCGTTGATTTTGAGTGCGCGACAGCGTGA